>Ga0182024_10023510_pt1 | contig 11027 bp, 11 predicted proteins | sample P32metaG_FD_120480 | JGI IMG/M metagenome (GOLD analysis project Ga0182024, IMG submission 120480) | Permafrost microbial communities from Stordalen Mire, Sweden - P3-2 metaG (Illumina Assembly) | ecosystem: Environmental > Terrestrial > Soil > Wetlands > Permafrost | place: Sweden: Stordalen... | reverse complement strand
GAAGGTCGCCGTCGAGGCGATCAGATCGAGGCCGGAATCGGCCATCGACGCGAGCAGGGCCACCGACCCGCTGACCCACCAGACCACCGCCTTGAGCGCCACCAGGACCAAAGCGGTGGCGACCGACAACAAGGTCACGCGCCGCGTCAAGGCGGCCGTCTGCTCTGGAACGGCGGCTCCGCGAGAGTCCATGGCGCCTAGTCTAGAGGCTTGGCGCGCCGACGCCATGGCGAGTTCGCGATTCAGGCCACCGCGGCTTGCCGCCCGATCCCCGGCGGAGGTCCGACGTAGCGCGATTGTGGCCGGATCAGGCGGCCGCCGGCCTGCTGCTCCCTGGCGTGGGCGATCCAACCCGACACGCGGGCCATGGCGAAAATGCAGGTGAAGGCAGCCTGCGGAAAGCGCAGGGCTTCCAGCAGCAAGCCGGTATAGAGTTCGACGTTGGTCTGCAGCGACCGATCCGGCTGGCGTTCGCGCAGGATCGCCAGGGCTGCGGCTTCGACCGCTTCGGCCAGGGCCAGCCGGCCCGGAAGCCGATTTGAACCCTCGCCGAGGGCCTTGACCACCCGTTTCAGGGCGTCGGCGCGCGGATCCCTGACGCGATAGACGCGATGGCCAAAACCCATCAGCCTGTCGCCGCGGGCGAGGGAGGCTTCCAGCCACGCCCGGGCGTTTTCCGGCGCGCCGACCCCGTCCAGCATCTCGATCACCGGGCCGGGCGCGCCGCCGTGCAGGGAACCCTTAAGAGCGCTGAGCCCGGCCAGAACCGCCGATGTGAGCCCAGCCCTGGTCGAGGCGACCACCCGGGCGGCGAAGGTGGAGGCGTTCAGTCCGTGATCGGCCACCGTGACCAGATAGGCGTCCAACGCCGCAACCTCCGCGTTCTGCGCTGGCGCCCCGCGGGTCATGCGCAGGATGTCGGCGGCGTGACCGAGGGCTTCGTCGGGCGCCACCGGCGCTTCCCCGGACTGGGCGCGGATGACGGCGGCGGTGAACACGGCCGGCGCCGCGGCCAACATCAGAGCGGTCTCCAGATCCTCGCCGTCGGCCAGGCGCGCGGTCAGAGCTCGCATGGCCTCGATCGGCGGCAGCGCCAGCAGACCGGCGTCCAGGGCGCCGATCTCCGCGAAGACCCTCATCCGCGCAGCCCCCAGGGCCGGACGAAGGTCGGCCGGGGCATTCGCGAAAAAGCCGTCCCACAGAAGTCGCGTCACCGCCTCGAAGGTCCAGCGTTCGGCCAAGTCCTCCACCGCGAAGCCGCGAATCACCAGGCGGCCGGCGTCGCCGTCCACTTCCGAAAGGATGGTCTCGGCCGCCACCACGCCTTCCAGCCCGCCCATGCCCGTCATCGCCGCTCTCCTTGCCATAGCGGGCTCGATTTGAGAGATTGCGGGTTGAGAATCAAGATTGATCAATTTAATCAATATAACGCATGAACGACTGGCTGAGCGCCGAGGAAGCCGTCACCCGCCTGGGCGTTCGCCCTCAGACCCTCTACGCCTATGTCAGCCGCGGCCGGGTTCACGCCGAGCCGGAGCCTGGCGAGACCCGGCGCAGCCGTTACCGGGCCAGCGATATCGCCGCCCTGGCCACGCGCAAGGCCCGCGGTCGCAAGGCCGCCGACGTGGCGGCGGACGCCATCGCCTGGGGCGAGCCGGTGCTGCCTTCATCGATCACCACGGTGATCGGCGGGCGCCTCTACTACCGCGGCCAGGACGCCGTTCGTCTGGCCCAGACCGAGACCTTCGAGGCCGTCGCGCGCCTGCTGCGGGGGGGCGAAGGGGCGGCGGCCAGACGGGATCTGCGCGATCCGCCGCCCGGCGCCGCGACCATGCGCGCCCGGGCCTTCGCGGTTCTGGCCGCGCGCGCCGCCGCCGACCCGCCGGCCCGCGGTCGCCCGCCGCCGGAACTGGCGGCCGAGGCGGCCACTCTGCTCGACGGCCTCGTCGACGCCGTCGCCGGCGTCCGCGCGGGCGGCGCCATTCACGTGCGCCTCGGCTTGGCGTGGGGGTGTGATCGCCGCGGCATGGATCTGATCAGACGGGCTCTGGTGCTGCTGGCCGACCATGAGTTGAACGCCTCGACCTTCGCCGCCAGGGTGGCGGCGTCCACCGGAGCTTCACTCTCGGCGGCGGCGCTGGCCGGCTTGGCGGCGCTGTCGGGGCCACTGCATGGCGGCATGTTCGCCCGCGTGACCCGTCTGGTCGCGGACGCGGCGCGGTCAGGTCCACGGCAGGCCGCGGCCCTGCTGGCCCATCGCGTCTCGGCGCCTGGGTTCGGCCACCCGCTCTACCCGGACGGAGATCCGCGGGCCCGCGCCCTCACCGGCGCGTTCCAGGTTCCCGCTCCCCTCGAGGACCTCCGGCGGTCGGTGGAGGCGGCGACCGGGGATCACGGCAATGTCGACTTCGCCGTGGTGGCCCTGGCCGCCCATCTGGCCCTGCCCGAAGACGCGCCCTTCGCCCTGTTCGCCGTGGCCCGATGCGCCGGCTGGCTGGCCCACGCCCTGGAGCAGCTCGACACCGGCGCTCTGATACGCCCCCGGGCCCGCTACGTCGGGCTCCCCGCCGGGGAATGACGCCTCCTGATCGGCGATCGAACCGTTCACGCCACCGCTCCGATCTATCGGCCTTTGCTCGCCGCCCAGAGTCGGTTCACCGAGGCTTGCAGGTCGGCCGTCACGCCCCGCTGTTCGAGGGCGACGCCTTGCAGGACGATCCGCCGGCCGCCGATGAAACGCGAGCGCCAGGCGTAACCGACCCAGTAGAGCGAGTGGTCGACGCGGGTCTCGCCGTCTTCGACATAGATCGTCGCCACCCCCACCGGCAGCCTCGCTTCGCCGTCTCCCTGGACGTGGGCCGCGTCGAGCGCACGAATCAGGCCGGCCGAGATCCAGTCCGCGTCGATCTGCGGGCGGGCAGCGGTGACTTCCATCGCGTGGTCCAGGATCGCGCCGGGGAAGAAATATCGCTGCGACTGGATCGCCTGGCTCGGCTGCAAGGCCTCCAGCAAGATCTGCTTGCCGCCGCCCTCGGCCGACCCCCGGATCACCAAGGCCAAGCGCGCCCGGTCTTGCACCTGGGCCTGCTGGACCGCCTGGGCACGCTCGTGATGCGAATCCCAAAAACTTAGGCCGGCGATGATCACCGCCAGCACCGCCGCCGCCTCGCCGACGGTGAGCCAGAAGCGGCGCTGCTTTCGCGCGGCGGGGGTGTCGTTCCCGCTCACCTCGGCGGCAGTGCGGCGGCGGCCTGGGTGACCTCGGCGTACTGGCCGCCCTTGCGATAGCGATAGAGATAGGTCGGTATGATCGCCTCCAGGGCAGTGGCGGCCACCCCCAGGTCGGCCAGGCCGAGGGCGCCGGGGGCGACGACGGTGTCCCCGCGCAGCATCTCGACCTGATCGCTGGTGATCGGGGGCGCCACGAGGCCGGTCGCGGCGACCATGTCGCCGGCCATGCCCAGCAGGCGCGCCAGGGCGAAGGGAAGGGGAATCAGAGCCCGTTCGCGGTGGATTTCGGCCAGAATCAACTCCATCAAGGCCCTAAAGGCGTAGATTCCCGGCCCACCTAGTTCATAGGTGAGCCCCTTCGTGGCCAGGTCATCGACCGCCCGTGCCGCCGCGGCCGCGACATCGGCGACGTAGACTGGCTGCAGGCGATTGCCGCCGCCACCGATCAGGGGCAAAGCCGGCGCGAGGGTCGCCATGGCGGCGAAGCGATTGAAGAAGTGGTCGTCGGGGCCGAAGATCACCGAGGGTCGCAGGATCACGGCGGCGGGCAGGATTTCACGGACCGCGGCCTCGCCGGCGGCCTTGGTCTGGGCGTAGCGCGCGCGGGCGCCGCCGTCCGCTCCGATGGCCGAGAGGTGCACGAAGCTGTCCACGCCGCGCTCGGCCGAGGCGCGCGCGACGATTCTGGCCCCGGCGACATGGACGGCGTCGAAACTCTGCCTGCCGGTCTCGAACAGAATCCCCACCGCATTGACGCAGGCCTCGGCGCCGTCGAGCGCCCGCGCCACCGAGGCCTCGTCCCGGACATTGGCCTGGACGACCTCGATCTGCCCGACGTCGCCCAGCATCCGCAGACGGTAGCCGCGGCCAGGCTGGCGCACCGCGACCCGCACGCGCTTGCCGCGCCGCGCCAGGGCGCGGACGATCTGACCGCCCAGAAAGCCGGAACCGCCGAACACCGTGACGAGGCCCTGCATGCCGGCCCTTTCGCGCGAGGAGAAACCGATCTGCGATAGACGAGGCGCCCGGTCGGCGCAACGCGGTGCGCGATTGACGCTGCCGGGTGGGCGCCCTATGCGTCCCCGCCTCGCGCGGCCCCCCCTCCGCACGGGCCCAGGTGGCGGAATTGGTAGACGCGCTGGCTTCAGGTGCCAGTGGCTTAACGGCCGTGAAGGTTCGAGTCCTTTCCTGGGCACCAGCGGTCGGCGGGCGCCGGTTCCTTGCCTGGGCGCCGCCCGTGCGAGAGGCTATCCTTGCTGGACAAGCCGGTTCGACAGCTTCGGAGAGAGTCATCCCCCCAGCCCCGCAAGCCCATGACGGCGATCTGCCGGCCGACGCGTTCGACGGCGCCGCCTCGGTGGCGGTGGACTCCGAAACCATGGGCCTGCGGCTCGGCCGCGATCCCCTCTGCGTGGCGCAGCTGTGCGACGCGGAGGGCCGGGCCCACGTGGTGCGCCTCCGCCGCCCGGCCTACGACGCGCCGAACCTGAAGCGGCTCCTGGCCGACCCCGCGGTGCTGAAGATCTTCCACTTCGGCCGTTTCGACATCGCCATGTTCCAGCGGCACCTGGGCGTCGTGTGCGGCCCGGTGTATTGCACCAAGATCGCCTCCAAGCTGGCCAGGACCTACACCGACCGGCATGGCCTCAAGGACCTCACCCGGGAACTGCTGGGGATCGACCTTTCGAAGACGCAACAGAGCTCCGATTGGGGGGCGGCTCAGCTTTCGCCCGAGCAGCTCGCCTATGCCGCATCCGATGTCATCCACCTGCACGCCCTCAAGGCCACGCTCGACGAGATGCTGGTCCGCGAGGGGCGCATGGCGCTGGCCCAGGCCTGCTTCGACTTCCTGCCGTCCCGCGCCGCCCTAGATGTGGCGGGGTGGGATGAAATCGACATCTTCGCCCATGCGTAAGGACGCCCGCCGGTGACCGCCCAGGTTCAGACAGGCATACCGGCCGGCGTCCGCCTGCCCAGGGGCAAGGCGCGCGTCCACACCCGACTGGTTCGCGTGTTGCGCGTGCTGCTGCCCCTGATCATGGTCGGGGTCATTGTCCTGCTCGCCTCGCTGGTGGTGGCCCACGCCATCAAGCGCCAGGCCGCCGCCCATCGGGACGCCACCACCCCGATCAGGATGGTCAATCCGCACTTCTTCGGGCGCGACAATCAGGGGCGGGCCTACACCTTCAGCGCCCGTCAGGCGGCGCGGGACGAGCGGTCCTTTCAGAGGGTCCTGCTGCAGTATCCGTCAGTGACCCTGGACGTCGACGGGGCGCGCCCCTCGACGCTCACCGCCGACACTGGCGTCTACCGCGAGGACAGCAGGATCCTCTTCCTCAAGGGCCATGTGCGCGCCGACGACGCCAAGACGGCCAGCTTCGCCACTGACCAGGCGGTGGTCAACACCCGCACCGGGGTGGTCAACGGGGCCGGCGCGCTGTCGAGCCAGACCCGCATGGGGACGCTCAACTCGCGGAACTTCGACGCCTATGACAAGGGCGACCGGATGGTTTTCAAAGGTGGCGTTCACGCGCGGCTGAATGGGCGCTAAGGAGGGGCGGCGCCCGCGGCGGGGTGGGTCGCCTCGCGGCCCTGGAGGTTGAGAGAGCATGACGCGAGGCAAGGCCGGGAGGAGCGCTCCGATCGCCTCGGCGGTTGTTCTGGCCGCCGGGCTGGCGACGAGCGCCGCGGCCCAGGTCGACACCAAGTCCAAGGCGCCGATCGACATCACCGCCAATCAGGCCGAGGTGATCAATTCGAAGTGCGTCACCATCTGGCGGGGCTCGGCCGAAGCCCTGCAGGGAACTTCGCGACTGCGGGCGGAGACGATCAGCGTCTTTGCCCATCCCAAGGGAACGGGCGCCGATGGCCAGCCCTCCTGCGGCGGCGCGGACAGGATCGTGGCCGACGGTCAGGTCTATTACGTGACCCCCCAGCAGATCGCCCATGGCGATCACGCGGTCTATTCCCAGGCCGCCGACCAGATCGTGATCACCGGCCACGTCGTCGTGGTCCAGGGCGCCGACGTGGCCCGCGGCGACAGGCTGACGATCAAGGTCTCCACCCGCGAGGCCAAGATGGAGGCCAACGTCAGCGGGCCGGGCCGGGCCGGCCGCGTCCGTGGCGTCTTCTATCCCGACCAGGGCGGCGAGAGCGCCGGTTCGGCGAAACCGTGAGGTCGGCTTAGATGAACGACGCGCCAAGCGCATCCGCGCCGAGGGTCGCACGCGGCGCCGCGGTTCCCACCGGCGGCGAGGGTCTGATCGTCGATCGCATCGGCAAGTCCTTTCGCGGCCGGCAGGTGGTCAAGGGCGTCTCTCTCCATCTGGGCCGCGGCGAGGTGGCCGGCCTGCTGGGGCCCAATGGGGCCGGCAAGACCACCTGTTTCTACATGATCACCGGCCTGATCCCGGCCGACTACGGGGCGATCTTTCTCGACGGCGAGGACATCACCAACCAGCCGATGTACCAGCGCGCCCGCCAGGGCCTGGGCTACCTGCCGCAGGAAACCTCGATCTTCCGCGGCATGACCGTGGAACAGAACGTCATGGCCGTCGTCGAGATGCGCGAATCGAGCCGCGAGAAGGTGCGCGCGATCACCAGCCAGTTGCTCGAGGAGCTCCACATCGCCCACCTGCGGACCTCGCCGGCGGTGGCCTTGTCGGGCGGCGAGCGCCGCCGGGTGGAGATCGCCCGGGCCCTGGCCAGCGAGCCGGCGTTCATGCTGCTGGACGAGCCGTTCGCGGGCATCGATCCCCTGGCCATCGCCGACATCCGCGAGGTCATCGGCTATCTGCGCCGGCGCGGCATCGGCATCCTGGTCACCGACCACAACGTCCGCGAAACCCTGGACATCATCGACCGGGCCTCGATTATCCATGCCGGGGAAGTTCTCTTCGAAGGCACGCCCGAGGAGATCCTCGCCGACCCGGAAGTTCGGCGCGTCTATCTCGGCGACCGCTTCACCTGAACCTCGGTCCCGCCGTTAACCGAACGGAGGGGGGTCAGCGGCTATCAAGGAGATCACAGAGACGAACCTTGCAAGGAGGGCGCGTTGGCGCTCGGTCAGCGGCTGGAGCTCAGACAGGGCCAGAGCCTGGTCATCACGCCCCAGCTTCAGCAGGCGATCAAGCTGCTGCAGCTGTCGGCGGTCGACCTGGAGGCCTATGTCGAGGGCGAGCTCGAGCGCAATCCCCTGCTGGCGCGCGACGAGCGCGACGGCGACCGCGAAAGCGAGGCGGCCGCGGTCGCGGATGTCGCGCCTGCGGCCTTCGAGGCCGGCCTGGGCGCCGGCGAGGGCCGCCTCGCCGATCTCGATGTGCGCCACGACGATCTCTTCGAGGGCGCTTCGCCCGGCGACCGGGCGACGGGCGACGCGGCCCCGGTGGACGGAGCCGAATCCGGGGCCTCGATGGATTGGAGCCGGGCCGGCCGGGGCGGCTCCTTCGACTCCGACACCGGCGAGGGCTCTCCCGGACGCGGCCGCGAACTGACCCTGGCCGATCACCTCCACGCCCAGGTCACCGTGGCGGGTCTGAGCGCCCTCGAGCAGGCGGTGGCCGCGGTGCTCATCGACGCGGTCGACGATGGCGGCTACCTGCGCGCCGACCCGGCCGAGGTGGCCGCGCGCCTGGGCTGCGGCCTCACCCTGGTCGAGAGCGTGCTCGAGGTGCTGCAGGGGTTCGAACCCACCGGCGTCTTCGCCCGCGACGTCGCCGAGTGCCTGAAGCTGCAGTTGATCGAGAGGAACCGCTTCGATCCGGCCATGGCCGCCCTGCTGGACAATCTCGAACTCCTCGCCCGTCACGACACGCCGGCCCTGCGTCGGGCCTGCGGCGTCGACGCCGAAGACCTCAAGGAGATGATCGCCGAACTGCGCGACCTCACCCCGCGCCCCGGCGCGGCGTTCGGCGGCGAACCGCCCCAGACCGTCATTCCCGATGTCCATGTCCGGGAAGGATCGGGCGGCCTGTGGCATGTGGAACTCAACGCCGAGACCCTGCCCAAGCTGCTCATCGACCACCGCTACCACGCCCGGGTCACCGCCGGTGCGCGCCGGCCCGAGGAGAAGACCTTCGTCTCCGACTGCCTGGCGTCGGCCACCTGGCTGGTCAAGAGCCTCGACCAGCGGGCCAAGACCATTCTCAAGGTCGCCAGCGAAATCGTCCGCCAGCAGGATGGCTTTCTCGCCTTCGGGGTCGAGCACCTGCGGCCGCTCAACCTCAAGACCGTGGCCGACGCCATCGGCATGCACGAGTCGACGGTCAGCCGGGTGACCTCCAACAAATATCTCGCCACGCCTCGCGGCGTCTTCGAGATGAAGTTCTTCTTCACCTCGTCGATCGCCGCCACCAGCGGCGCCGAGGCGCATTCGGCCGAGGCGGTCCGCCACAAGATCCGACGGCTGATCGACGGCGAAAAGGGCGAGACGGACGTCCATTCCGACGACGCCATCGTCGAGATCCTCAAGCAGGCCGGCGTCGACATCGCCCGGCGGACGGTCGCCAAGTATCGCGAAGCCATGCGCATTCCCTCCTCCGTGGAGCGCAAGCGAGTGCTGCGCGCGAGCGCCTAGCGCCCGCGGAAGCGGGTCGATCACGAAGGTGTTAGGCGCCGGGCGTTGCGCCGCTTGACACCCTTTGGCCCCCGGAGCGTTTATGGGCCATGCAAGTTCAGGTTTCCGGCAAGCATGTCGATGTCGGCGAGGCCCTGCGCACGCGGGTGGCGTCCGAACTCCTGGCCAGCATCGGCAAATATTTCGAGCGCGGCGGGGACGCCGACGTCGTGGTCAGCCGCGACGGCCACGCCTTCCGCGTCGATTGCGAGGTCAAGCTCGCCTCGGGCCAGCAGCTGCAGAGTCACGGGCAGGGCGGCGACGCTCATGCCGCCTTCAGCCAGGCGCTGGACAAGATCGAAACCCGGATCCGGCGCTACAAGCGCCGCCTCAAGAGCCACGCCGTGGCGGCCACCGCCAGGGCGGCCGAGACCGCGTCGCTCTATGTCCTTCGCGCGCCTTCGGAGGACGCCGAGGAGGACGACTGGTCCGGGCCGGCCCCGCCGACCGCGATGATCATCGCCGAAACCGAAGCGGCCTTGAGGACCATGACCGTCTCCATGGCGGTGATGGACCTGGATTTCACCGAGTCTCAAACAATCGTGTTCAGGAACGCCGCCCACGGCGGATTGTCCGTGGTATATCGACGCCCTGACGGGAACATCGGGTGGATCGATCCGGAGCGGACCAAGACGACAGGCGGAGACCCCGCGCAGGGGCGCTGAGACCTCGAGACCGCAATGAAGCGGCCAGCGGGCCCCGGCGCGAATTTCGGCTGGCCCAGGGCATGGGCCTGATCTGAAGATGAGCGAGTGTGGCGTCGATGAACCTTGAAGCGCTTCTGGTCGGCGGTTGCATCGCGCCGCGCGTTTCCGCCGCGGACAAACGGCAGGTCTTCTCGGTGATCGCCGAGATCGCCGCCAGGACGTTCGGCATCAAGGCCCCGCAGATCCTCGACGCCCTGCTCGAACGCGAGGCGGCCGGCTCGACCGGCGTCGGCCACGGCGTGGCCGCCCCGCATGCCATCCTGCCGGGACTGGATCGCATGAGAGGCGTCTTCCTGCGGCTCGAATCGCCGATCGAGTTCAACGCCGTCGATGACCGGCCGGTGGATCTGGTCTTCGCCCTCTTCGCGCCGCCCGATTGCGGCTGCGATCACCTGCGGGCCCTAGCCGGCATCCTGCGCCGCCTGCGTCAGGCCGATCTGCGCGAACAGTTGCGCCGGGCCCGCACCCCCGACGCCATCCGCGCTCTCCTGGTCCAGGAGCCGCAGTCTTCGGCGGCCTAGGGACCGTTGGGAAATAGTTGAGTCGAACGCAGTCCGCGCCTGGTGGTCGAGCGTGTGTCGCCAGATCGCGAAGAGATGAGAACTTCGCTCAGTCGCGAAGGGTGTGGAGGGGACGAGGGCCGGGACGAACGCCCGGCCACGACGGTCTTGATGAGTAGCCCCTACCGCAAACGACTTGCCGGCGATCCTGACGGCGAGGACAACACGATTCCCACCGGCGTCGGCCACGCCCTTCGGCTGATCATTGGCCGGCTGGGGCTCTCTCGCGTCTTGAATTCGCCCCACGCACCGCGTCGCTGGATCGGCGGCAGGTTATTTTCGCGGTTAACATGCTGTCAATGTGCGGCTTGAACGCGGCCTGATACGCACCCCCCAAGTTCAGACAATACAGGCGCGGTCTTCGCTCGGCGATGCTTGGTCATCCCGACGCGAAGGCGCGCGGGAGGTAGAAACATGGCTCAGATTCACTGGTCGAAGCAGATCGGCGGCCCCTTCAACGACAAGGCCGACTGGACGGGGGGCGTGGCCCCCGGCGCAACCGACGACGCCATTCTCGATGCATCGGGCGCCACCGCCTACACGGTCACCTCGTCGGTTTCGGCCACCGTCTCCACCATCCAGACCGCCTCGACGGCGACACTGGACATAACCGGCGGCAAGTTCACGGCCACCAACGGCACGGGGTCGGGCGTCAACGCGGGGTCGATCGTCCTGGGGGACAACACCAGCTTCGCGATCGGCGGGACGTTCGTCAACACCGGCAGTGTCATGCTGGCGAGCCAGGGCAGCACGACGACCCTGGATATCGCCAAGAGCACGACCCTGAGCGGCAAGGGCAAGGTCACGCTCAGCGACATCGGCGGCAATCTGATCGCCGGCGGGCCGACGGCCGCCACCCTGACCAATGTCGACAACATCGTCTCCGGGGCCGGGACGATCGGCTCGGCCACCCTG
>Ga0182024_10023509_pt1 | contig 11028 bp, 9 predicted proteins | sample P32metaG_FD_120480 | JGI IMG/M metagenome (GOLD analysis project Ga0182024, IMG submission 120480) | Permafrost microbial communities from Stordalen Mire, Sweden - P3-2 metaG (Illumina Assembly) | ecosystem: Environmental > Terrestrial > Soil > Wetlands > Permafrost | place: Sweden: Stordalen... | reverse complement strand
TTTCTGCGTCTTGGTCAACGCGCCATTTTCGGCGGGAGCCGCTTCGGGTGGATTTTCGGTTTTGGCAGGCATGAAAAATCAGCGTTCGGGAGTTGTGCCGCGGTTCATCCAGTCGCGGATGGCCTGGCTCATGTTCGACGGGTTTTCCTTGATGAGCCGGTTCAGCACGTCCACGGTCACGATGCCCGGTTGTTGTTCTGTCAGCCAATGGCCGTGGCCATTGCCATTGCCGTTGCCGTTTTGTGTGCCCATGAGTTTGCCGACCGGAACGCCCAGCGGAATTTCCTGGACAGGCGTGCGTTTGAAAATTCGCAGCAAAACGACCAACGCCGCCAGGCCGAGCGCGGGATAAACAAAGTTGCGCGCGGTGTCCCACCAGAACTCTCTCTTTTGCTGCTGATCCAATTGTTGGGTCATGGTGGTGGCGAATTCGTCGTTGAACGGCAGTTCCTCCAGCGTGATGGTGTCGTTGCGCGTGGCATCGGCGCCGGTCTGGATGCCGATCGCGCCGATGACGATTTGTTTCAGCTTGTCGAGATCTTCCGGCGAGCGATTGACCATTTTTCGGTCCGTGCCTTCGCCTTCGTAATGGGCGGCGACGGTGACGGCGGCGGAAAGGCGTTTGATGCCGCCCGGCGACTGGGTGAGGTTGCTGACGGTCTTGTTGATTTCGTATTCGACGGTGGAAGTGGTCTTGTGGTTGTCGGAGTTGTTGACCGGCGCGGCGGCGGTCCGGGTGCTGTTGGTGTCGGTGGCGGTATTGGCCGAGATGCCCACGGGCGAGGAGGAGCTGGAAGTGGTGGCGATGGTGCTCTCGTCGTTTTTGGTTTGCGTGCGGATGACCTGGCCGTCCGGATCGTATTTCTCGGCAGTGCTGCTGGTGGTGTCGAAATTGATTTCGGCGGAAACGCGGACAATGGCTTGGCCGGGGCCGAGGACTTTTTCCAGCATGTCCTGCGCCTTTTTGGCGAGGTATTGTTCGAGGTTGCGCTGGGCGGCGAGTTGCGAGGTGGACAGGCCGGAAATGGAATCGTTCTCGTTGTTCTCGGAAAGCACGTTGCCGAGGTTGTCCACGACGGTGACAAAATTGGGACTCAACCCTTCGACCGAGTTGGCGACGAGGAAGCGGATGGAATTGATGGACGACGGCTGTAACTGCGTGTTGCCGCGCACGCGGACGAATACGGAGGCGGTCGGGTGTTTGTCCTTGTCGAGCAGCAGGCGGTTCTCCGGGACCACAATCATCACGCGGGCGGCTTCAACCTCGTCAATCTGGCCGATGGTGCGCGACAGTTCGCCCTGGACGGCGCGGATGTAGTTGGCGCGCTGGACGAAATCGGAAATGCCGAAGTTCGGCTTGTCAAAAATCTCGAAGCCCACGCCGTCGCCGCTGGGAATTCCCTTGCCGGCCAGTTGCATCCGCATTTCATAAACCTTGTCGGCGGGAACCAGAATGGAACTGCCGCCCGTGCCGATTTTGTAGGGCACCTTGGCGTCATCGAGCGCGGCGATGACCTTGGAGGCCTCGGCGTCGGACAATTTGCAATAGAGCAGGCCGTAATCGGTGCGCGACGACCAGAACGCGAGCGCGCCGAGACCGGCCACCAGCACGAGGGTGGCGGCGAGGACGCTGACGCGCTGGCTCACGCCGAGCTGTTTCCAAATTTCAACGAGTTGTGTGCCGAGTTTTGAAAGGTTGTTCATGGGATAATTCCATTATACCTGCATTTTCATGATTTCCTGATAGGCATCGAGCAGCTTGTTGCGCACCTCGACCATCAGTTGAAACGAGACATTGGACTCTTCCATCGCGATGACGGCCTGGTGCAACGAGACATTGCCGCCGGCCTGCAAATTATTCACGGTTTGCGAAGCGGTGATTTGTTTGCTGTTCACCTCCCCGACCATCCGACCAAGCATCGTTGAAAATGAATCGCCCGATGGTTGCGCCGGAGCGAGCACGCTAGGCTGATTCGTTGGCGTCACCGGCAGCGATGGCGCTACTTTTTCGCCAGGCGAAACACCGTAAGCTGACATCAGTGGCTGGATGGCGTTGAGTGGTATCATTGTTCAAATCAATGTTTGCCAATGGCGAGAACTTGCAGCGCCATGTCTCGGGCGTTTTTGATCACGGCAAGATTGGCCTCAAAGGAGCGCGAGGCTGAAATCATGTCCGCCATTTCCTCCTGAATGTTGACGTTGGGTGTGGCGACCATGCCGTGCGCGTCGGCGTCGGGATTGCCCGGTTCATAAACCGAGTCAAATGGGCGCGGATCTTTTTCAATTCCGGCGACGCGCAGCGTCGGGGCGGCCTGTCCGCCGTTCATCGCCTGCTGGAGCGCGCTTTCAAATACGACGACCTGCCGTTGGTAAGGCTTGCCATCCGGGCCGTGCGTGGTGTTCGCGTTGGCGATGTTTTCAGAAATGACATTGAGCCGCGTGCGTTCGGCATCGAGCGCGGCGGCGGTGCTTTGAACTCCTGAAAGTATATCAATCATGATCGTCAACTAACGGTTCCGGTGATGGCCATTTTGAGCCGGTAAAGATCCGTGCTGATCAACTGGGTTTCCAGCGTGTTGGCCAGGGTGTTCTGGTTCATTTTTAGCAATTCATCTTCAAGGCTGACGGTGTTGCCGTCGGGGCTGACGGAGACGGCGTTCGGGTCAACCTCCAATTGGGGATTGAGCGCGGCGATTTGCTGCGGGTCGCGCGCGGCACAGGCGCGCTGGAGTTCCGAATTGAACGAAGCCGCCACGTCCAGCCGCTTGTAACCTGGAGTCTCCAAGTTGGCGATGTTGCTCGCGATGGCCGTCTGGCGCAAAGAAACGGCGTCGAGCGTCTTTTTTGCGGCCAGATAATCGGGCTGGTTGAACAGGGCGTCTATCATGCGACTTTTTCCAGACGTTGTTAAGCAGCATCAGTGCCAGCATGAAAAAATCTAAATAATTGGGAATTCGACCGTGTTGTGATCTGCCAAAGAGGAAAATTTTACCGATGCCAACTTCGCAGCTAGGCAAGTATTATCCAGCGGATGAAAAGCGGGCGGAAAAGCTGCCCCGCACCAGACAAATTAAGCTTCGGTCAATTCTTCCTGCTCGGACTCGCCCTGGACCGGATTGCCGTTGTATTCAAGCAATTTGTAGCGCATGGTGCGGATGCTGATGTTCAACATTTTTGCGGCGTGGGTGCGATTGCCATCGCAACGGCGAAGCGCGGCCAGAATGTGCTGCTTTTCCAGTTCTGCCAGCGTCGTGAACCCGTTGCCATTGGTTCCCGATGACAAGCTCATGTCCGCAGGCGGCTCGTTGAATCCCAAATGTTCCGGCTCCAATTCATTGTGGCCGTCGCAAAGAATGACGGCTCGTTCAATGACGTTTTGCAGTTCGCGGACATTGCCGGGCCAATGATGCGCCTTGAGCGCCTGCACGGCCTTTGTCGAGAGCCCGTGAACCTGCACACCGTGCTTGCGGCTGAAACGACGCGTGAATTCCGCGGCCAGAAGCGGCACGTCCTCGGGATGCTCACGCAGCGGTGCCAGATGAATTGGCACGACGTTCAGCCGGAAAAACAAATCCTGGCGGAATTCCTTTTTCTCCACGCTTTCGTCGAGCCGGCGATTGGTGGTGGCGATGACCCGCACGTCCACCTTGATGGTGCGGTTGCCGCCGACGCGTTCGAGTTCGCGCTCCTGCAAGACGCGGAGCAGCTTGGCCTGGACGCTTGGGGAAATTTCGCTGATTTCATCCAGCAAAATGGTGCCGCCGTGGGCCAGCTCAAACCGGCCTTCGCGCTTGTTCAACGCACCGGTGAACGCGCCGCGTTCATGGCCGAAAAATTCGCTTTCGATCAGATTTTCCGGGATGGCGGCGCAGTTGACCTTGATGAACGGCGCATTGGCGCGGGTGCTGGCGCGATAAATTGCCCGTGCCACCAGCTCCTTGCCGGTGCCACTCTCGCCTTGGATGAGAACGGTGGCCTGTGTGTGGGCGACCTTGCGGATGAGCTGGTGCAGATTTTCCATGACGGCGCTCTGGCCGAGCAATTCGCAGCCGGTGTCCTCGTTGTTGTCCTGGCTTAAGAAATGGTTGACGCGAACCAATTGTGTGAATTCCTCGGCCTTCTTCAGAGTGACATCCAGTTGCTCGCTGGAAAACGGCTTGATCATGTAATCAAACGCACCGTTCTTCATGCAGTCCACCGCGGTTTCGACGGTTCCAAATCCGGAGATGACCACCACCAGCGGCTTTTGCGGGCGGAGCTGGAGAGCCTTCAACAAATCCGTGCCGTCGCCGTCAGGCAGGCGGACATCGAGAAAAATCAAATCGAAATTGTCGCGGTTCAAATACTCCTGCGCCTCGGCAATGGTCTCGACGGCGGCAACGTCGTAACGCCGGTTGCGCAATTGTTGTTCGAGGTTTCTGCGGACGATGGCATCGTCCTCCAAAACAATTATTTTTTCGATGGCCATAAATCAATGGGGTGTGTTTCTGAGGTAAAGACTGGCGACGTAATTGGACGGCGGCGCGGCGCAGGAAGTTACATGGCGTGCTGGAACCAGCCCGCGCCGGAGCAGGGCCTGCTGGTTTTCTCGGTCCAACTGGAGGATTTTGACGATCAAGTTTTGAAGCATTTGAATTGCCTGTTTCACGTCCGGGACGCTGTCACGCTCAACGTGGCTGCATTGCTGCCAAAGCTGACGCCAGCGCTTTATTTCAGACGTAAGGGGATTCAACTGTCCAAGCAAGTCTTTTCTCATTTTCGAAAAATCAAACGGCCGGTATTCGCCTGTTCCGGACAGGGCCTGATGTTCCCGCGAGGCCAGCGCCAGCGTCTGTTCGCAGAGAACTTCAAACGCACGCAAATCGCGCAATAGTTCAGGAATGAAACCGGCGGGCGCGTTGGGATTCATGGCTTGGATATGTTGTTGGCGGTTGCAATCATGTTCGTGTCACGCAGGCTGTAATTGTCCGCTTCCGCCTTGCTCTGCCATTGTATGAAGCTGACACGCCACCGCGCCATGTCAACGATGGACTTCAAGCTTGGCGGCGCATTGGTGTCCAGTTCGCTTTCCCGGCTGATGATCCAGTTGTAAATGTCCGTGGCCTTTTGCGGCTGCCAGAGACGTTCGTAGGTCATGCCCATTTGATACCACACCGGCAACTGCCATTGCGGCGAAGGGTCCAATTGCGCGAGGCTGGTGTAAATGTCGAGCGCGCGCGGATAATCGCCCTCGCGGAAAAACTGGTTGGCGATTAGATTCCCGGTGCGCTGCTGCCAGTAGGCCCAGCTTTCCGGGTGGCTGGTTGCCTGTGCGCTTTGTTCCCGGAGCAGGGTCAAAACTTGCTGGAGCGATTCATTGTCACGGCCCAGCTCCTTGAGCGCAGACGCCAGATCAAAGCGCACTTCCGGCACTTCGGGGGTGTCGGGATAATGCGCCAGGTAATCATGCGCATAAGCCACAGCCTCATCGTAATTGGTCGTGTTGCCGTAACAACGGATCAGCTTGTAAAGCACCTGATGCTTGTCAATTTCCGCGTTGTCCTGCTTGAACAGCCGGGAGAAATACTGCGCCGCATCGGCGTATTTGCCGAGTTCGTAATGCGTTTCCGCGATTTCCATCTGCGCTTCCAGCACGAGATGCTCGTAATAATCCAGCCGGTCGTTCTTCAACGTGAGCGCGGAAGTCATCACGGCGTAAAATTTTGCGAGCGCCAGATCGTGAATCCCCATTTCCCGGAAAACCTGTCCTTGACGGAGCAAGACTTCGGGAACTCGCGGCTCGTCCGGCCAGCGGCCCAGAAATTGCGCGTAAATATCCTGGGTGCGCGGGAGATCGTCTTCATCGTGGGCGACCGCCGCGAGTTCAAGCAGGGCGGATTTCTGGATCGCCACCGGCGTATCCTTGTCCAGCAACGCTACCAATATCGGCTTGGCGTCCTTCGTCTTCCTGATTTTTCGCAAGTAACGCCCGGTTTCCAGCTTTTGAACGAACCCGTCCATGGTATCCGCTGCAACTGCCGGTGTGGCGTTGGCCTTGTTTGTTGTTGCTTGAACTGTTTGCGGGGCAGGGGCGGACTGGGCAGAAATTGCCTGGCCGCCGGCAACATTTGCCGGTTGATTCGAATGGTCAATCGAATCAGCAGAATTGAAGTCAAAATCAACAATTGATTCGCTCGGCAAATTGGTCTCGGCAAAATTTGCCTGCACCGATGCGGAAAAAATTGCCGCAACCGCCGCCAGGAAAATTAAATTCCAGACGCGTGCCTGAGTAATCCGACCTGAAAAATATGTCCTGCAAATCCGGCTCATTGACTTCGATAAATTGCCTCGCTGGAAGGTGATGCAGCCGATGGCGGCGGCGTGAACCCTACCGGCGTCACGACGCGGACATTGGTTTGGTTCGTCGCGCTGCCGCCCGGCTTGAAATAGTTCACCAGCATTTCAGGTGTCACTACTAGCAATTCATCTGCCGAATGGGTTTCCGCCGGCAAATTTGTGGATAAGTTCTCCGGCATGGCCGGAACTGACGCACCGGTTTTCGCTTCAGCCGGTGGAATCGCATCGCCCGTATTGGTTGAAACCGCCGTAATCAGGGGCGGCGAATTTGTTTGGGCAATAACTGCCGGCTTGTCGGCGACCGGAGGCGTCCACGAAAAAAACTTTGCCGGAACCGCCGCTGCTTCAAAACGCAACGGACTCGGACCGATCATCGCAAGATACGCCGCGCCCGTGACCTTCAGGCAGATCAATGAGAACAGCGCAGCCAGGATAATGCCCAGCCGGCGAACTCTGAAAAAATGTTTAATCATGCGCGAACACGGTTTTCCGACCAATGCCAAGCCTGATTACGCCTGTGCATTTCCTATGAATTAATCGTAGCCACCCACCAAGATGACCTTCGCTATCGAATCGGCTAAAATTGCCGGGGCTTGAGAAAAAACGCGCGTTCAATAAAATTTTTTCCGCTCAAGTTTTCCATGCCGCCGCCGATACTATGATGTTGGATAGTTATTATGTCAGAATTGGTTGCGACGGAAAAAATCGAACGGCTCGACAGCAGGGTCATCAACAACCGGCTCGCGCTTTGCCCCTCCTTGCCTTCATTGGGAAGCATCAACAAGGCGTTGCAGGGGCTTCTCCAGGCCGAGCAGCGTTATTCCGCGCACATATCCGAAATCGTCCGGCGCGATCCCAGCCTCACCTCACGACTGCTGCGGCTGGTCAATTCCGTCTATTACGGACTCACCACGCCCGTCAACAGCATCGAGGAAGCCGTCTTTTACCTCGGCGTCCGGCAGATACGCCAGCTCACCACCGTCACGCCCATCATCGAGGATTTTCAGAAGCTCTCGCACCAATGCGCCTTTCCGTGGCGGAATTTCTGGCAGCACTGCATCGGCACCGCCATCCTCACCCGCGAAGTCGTCAGCATGGTTCAGACGCCGGCGGATGAATCCGACTACGTCGCCGGGCTGGTTCACGACGTGGGCAAAATCATCATGGCCTGGTCGTTCCCCGACCATTTTTCCGAAATCCACCGTCAGGCGGAACTGGGCAACCGCGACCTCGTCGAAATCGAAAATGACGTGCTGGGGATTGACCACGCCGAACTCGGCGCGCTCTACCTCGAACGCCACCGGATGCCGGAGCTGATGGTAAAGGCCGTCCGCTATCATCATTCACCCGAAAAGGCGGACAACCATCAATTGATCATCGCCTCCGTGCAGATCGCCGACCTGCTGATACGCAACGCGCAGATCGGGTGCAGCGGAAACTACATGGAAGTGACGCACGAACATTGCCTGCGGGCCTCCGGCTGGCGGATATTATTCCCCGACATGCAGGACGCCGAGCAGACCATCGCCCGCGCGTCTTTGCGGCGAAGCCTTGAACAACTGCCCCACATTCTGGAAGGGCTTGTCTGAGCCGGAATTTGATTTTACAACGAAGGCATAAAGGAACCAGGTTTTTTCTTCATTGCTTGGTTGTTTTAAGTTGATTCTTGCTTTAGTTTTGTCCTTGCCTCGAATTGGTGGACAGTGTTGGGTGATTGTGTGAGCTAAAGGACACGGCACCATGAATACGGTTGACGGCAAGAAATCGTTTGGCCGTTTTGATCCCCCGCGTTTGCGGGTTCAACTTTCGCTTCCAAGGTTGTTTTCAACGGCGAAAAAAATTAAAGTCATTTCCGTCCAAACCATCATGAAACCGATTCTCTTCACTTTGCTGGGTTTTTTTCTGGAGTTCGCCGGTGCCCAGATTACCGCCGCAAGAGCTTCCAGTCCGTTGCTGCCGGTGCAGTTGCGCTGCGACTACGCCGAAAACCCGCTCGGCGTGGACTCGCGGTCGCCGAGGCTGTTCTGGCAGTTCGACAGCCCGGAACGCGGGCAACTGCAAACTGCCTACGAGATACTGGCGGCTTCCAGCCCGGAAATACTCGCGCAGGACCGGGGCGATTTGTGGGACAGCGGCCGGGTGAAATCCAGCGAGACCATTCAAATTCCTTACGCCGGAAAATCTTTGAAGTCTTCACAGCAAGTTTTTTGGAAAGTGCGCGTCTGGGACAAATCCAAAAATGTCTCCGCGTGGAGCGAGCCGGCGTCGTGGACGATGGGCATTCTGTCCGAAGCCGACTGGCGGTCAAAATGGATCGCGTCGCCGACGAATTGCGAAACGCTTTTGTTGCGCCGCGAGTTCACTGTGAAACCCGGACTACGGCGCGCGCTGGTTTTCGTCTGCGGCCTCGGCCAGTATGAACTCACGCTCAACGGCTCGAAAGTCGGCGACGACTTGCTGTCGCCCGGCTGGTCGAAATACAACCAGACCTGCCTTTACGACACCCACGACATCACCTCGCAATTACAACCGGGCCAAAATGCCATCGGCCTGTTTCTCGGTAACGGCATGTATAATGTCGAGAAAACTGGCCGCTATACAAAATTCGTCAATTCGTTCGGCCCGCTGAAAGCCATCGCGCAACTGCGATTGGAATACGCCGACGGCTCGGCGGAAATCATCGGCACGGATGGCCAATGGCGCGTCGCGCCCGGCCCGATCACTTATTCCAGCATTTATGGCGGCGAAGATTATGACGCCCGGTTGAATCCGGTCGGCTGGGATAAGCCGGGCTTCGCTGACGTCGCGTGGAACGCCGCGCAAATGGTTGACGGGCCGGGCGGAAAGCTTGCCGGACTTTCCTGCGCCGCGCCGCCGATTCGCGCGTTTGAAATTCTCCAGCCCGTCAAATCAAATATAATCCGCACCAACACGACCGTTTATGATCTCGGCCAGAACGCGGCCGTCATGCTCCGCATCAGCGTCAGCGGAAAACGCGGCGACATCGTTCGCGTCACCCCATCCGAACTGCTCAAGGCCGATGGGTCGCTGGATCCGCGTTCCAGCCGTGACGGCCATCCGGTTTACTGGCAATACACGCTGGACGGCGGCGGCGTGGAAAACTGGTTCCCGACATTTTTTTATCAGGGCTGCCGCTATCTGCAAGTCGAGTGCCGGCCGGCGGAAGCCGGCAGCGAACCGCCGACGGTCGAAGCCATCGAAGGCGACGTGATCCGGTCAAGTTCCCCGGCGGTCGGTGAGTTTGAATGCTCCAACGATTTGTTCAATCGCATCCACACGCTCATCCGCTGGGCGCAGCGTGCCAACATTGTGAGCGTGCTGACCGATTGTCCGCATCGCGAGAGGCTCGGCTGGCTGGAGCAATATCATCTGAACGGCCCGTCGCTGCGTTATGAATTCGATCTCGCGCAGCTTTACACCAAAGGCATGAACGACATGGCCGATTCGCAACTGGCCGACGGGCTGGTGCCCGACATCGCGCCAGAATATACGGTGTTCGGCGGGGGCTTCCGCGATTCGCCCGAATGGGGCAGCGCCTTTGTGCTTGTGCCGTGGCAACAATATGAGTTCACCGGCGACAGCGAATTGCTGCGCCGCTACTACGACGGCATGAAGTGCTATGTCGCCTACCTCGGCACGAAAGCGCAAGAGCACATCGTTTCATACGGTCTCGGCGACTGGTATGACATCGGCCCGCGTCCGCCCGGCCCGTCGCAGCTCACGCCGAATTCGCTGACCGCCACCGCATTTTATTATTATGACACATGGATCCTCGCGCAGGCGGCGGCGTTCCTCGGCAAAGCGAATGAGGCAAAACAACTCACCGCGCAGGCAAATGAAATTCGCGCCGCGTTCAACCGGAAATTTTACAACCAGGCAAAAGGCAGCTATGCCACCGGCTCGCAAACGGCCGACGCCATCCCGCTCGTGATGAATCTTTGCGAACCAACGAATCGTGCGGCCGTCTTGAACGCCCTCGTCGCCGACGTTCGCAAACACGGCAACGCCATCACCGCTGGCGATGTCGGCTATCGCTACCTGCTGCGGGCGCTCGCGGAAGGCGGACGCTCGGACGTGATTTTCGACATGAACAACCAGTCGGACAAGCCGGGCTACGGCTATCAGTTGAAAATGGGCGCGACCAGTTTGACCGAGGCGTGGGATGCGAATCCGTCATCCTCGCAAAATCATTTCATGCTCGGCCAGATCATGGAATGGTTTTACGCCGACCTCGCCGGCATCGCCGCCGATCCGGCCGCGCCCGGTTTCAAAAATATTTTGATCCGCCCGCAGCCCGTCGGCGATGTGGCCTGGGTCAAGTGCGCCTACCATTCCATCCACGGCCGCATCGCGGTGGAATGGAAAAAGGCGGCCGGCAGTTTTTCGCTGAAGCTGGAGATTCCCGCCGGCACCACCGCCACGGTTTATCTTCCCACCACCGACATCAAAACCGTGACGGAAAACGGCATCCGCGCCACGAAGTCGCCGGGTGTAAAATTTTTGCGGCAAGAAAACAATCGGGCGGTTATTGCGGTTGCATCGGGAAGCTATCAATTCACTTCGAAACAAGCAGGTCAATAAAGCCACGCTTATTTGGGCACTTTTTTGCTCGCCGAAGAAAATTCGGAACAATTTTCTCAAAAAAATCGGTTCGAACTTTCAGATGGCGGA
>Ga0182024_10023508_pt1 | contig 11028 bp, 6 predicted proteins | sample P32metaG_FD_120480 | JGI IMG/M metagenome (GOLD analysis project Ga0182024, IMG submission 120480) | Permafrost microbial communities from Stordalen Mire, Sweden - P3-2 metaG (Illumina Assembly) | ecosystem: Environmental > Terrestrial > Soil > Wetlands > Permafrost | place: Sweden: Stordalen... | reverse complement strand
TCAGCAGGTCGCCCTCGCTCATGTCGCCCGCTTTGAAGCGAGATTCGCTGATGTTCACCGTTTGCTGAAAACTTTCTGCGTCCTGCTTTGCCAGATCGACGGTTGATTGCGCGAGCAACACATTGATAAATTGCTGCGTGGTGTTGAAAATGAGCTGCCGCTGGCTGTCGTCCACTTGCGAGGTGGTCACCGCCGTTTGATCTTTGGCCGCCTGCAACCGGTGCTGTCGCTTCTTGCCACGCTCAAATAAATACCCAATGCCTATATCGAACTGGGCTTGGTTCTCTAGATAATTCGCATTGAACTCGCTAGGATTGAAAAGCGGGAAAAATTGCGTGTCCCACGACAAGTTCGGGTTCGGACGCAGGTTCGCCGTCACTTCCTGCGCCTGGTTTTGCAGGATAGTCGTCCGCGTCGCCTGCAAAGCGTGATTGTGCTGTAGCGCCAACCGTATGGCCTCATCTATCGAAATTTTCGCGGGTGCTCCGGGCGCGGGTAACGGTGGAGTCGCAGGCGCCGATGGCGGCGGAAGCGGCGGCATTTTCTGTCCTTGCGCTCCCAGACACGGCGGCAGGACGAGCAGCACGCCAGCAAGTGTCAATCCTTTCCTCATGGCCGAACTCCTACGGTATACAAGGAACAATGCGAATCGATATTCGAATGGAATACGCGGCGGACGAGAAAAGCGCGGGGATTACAGGACAGGAGGCGCGCGTGGCGCGGTGATGCGCGCAACAGAAGACGTGAATCCGAGAAGGACCTGTAGACTTTCCAGCCGATTCAGAACTGCAACAACGGCTAGAGCCGGCGCCGGGCTAACAATCGCAGTCCCCGTTGTCGCGCACACCGGGCAAACATGTATCGCGCTCGTTTCCGACGCCCGGTCACCCGGGCAAAAGTGGAAAAGGCCCGTCAGCAACACGATTCCGACGAGGATCACCATCCCCGCACGCATGATTTTCGGAGTCATTTCATTGTTACGACGAAGCTTAGGCAAGATTGGTTGTCAGGTCAAGTCATTCAACGTCGATAATATTGACCTCGACCGCCTCGTCTATGAAGGCTCTGCGTGTGATTGTTACTTACCTTCTTCCTGGGACTTCAGCGTTTGAATTCAATTCACCCCGGAAGTTGTTGTAGGGGCTCGGCCGGGAAAACCTGGGGTAACAATCGATATTTGTCTATTGTTTCCCGTTCAGCAGGCGCGTGACCTCACAGCGATGGCTGATCGCTCCAAAGAAAATAACTAGATCGCGCTCCGCCCTGCGGGCAGAGGTATAAAGTTTTCGTGCCGCAAGCTCAAATTGAACCGGGTAGGCGTGAACGGTGCGAACCGGGCCCCCGGCACCACCTACCGGTATAGACGCATCTCCTGCGAAGAAATCGAACTGTCCGGCTGCCCTGCAGTCTTCGCAGAAGCCAATTCGAGGGGCCGGACGAGCAAGTAAATTTGCGTCGGCTGAGTGTTGAGAGACCAGCCAAGAGTTCGCGTTCTACCTCCTGCGACAAATTATGCTACCTCCGCGCTCGCCGCACGTTAGCAGCACGGAAAAGATGTAAAGCTGTTTGTGCCGGCCCGCGTGGAGGGCCCGAATTCACTCGAGTTCTTTGTTCAATCGAAGTCGTCGTTCTGCGGACAAGAGATCGCGTTTAATGCAACTGCACAATAGCGATCGCCCCGGGATCGTCTCCTGCGGATACATTTGTCGGCATTCCCAAGCTTCCCGAGGTCTGATCAATCGCATATACCGACACATCGTGAAATGCCGTATCCGACGCATACAAATTTTTCCCAGTAGGATCCACCACCATCTGGGTTGGATTCCCTCCATCCAGTGTCAGCACCAGCGTCAACGCTCCGCTGGTCTGATCGATTGTGAACGCATTGACGCCACCAACGCCTTTCTGGCTCACATATAAGTAGCTTCCAGACGGTGTCATGGCCACGTAGACCGGAAGGAATGACCCGGTGGCCCACGGCGCACCGGCAATCAACGTCAACGCGCCGGTCGTTGTGTTCACCGAGACACCGTCCACCCTGCACTGCTTGATAGCGCTGTATAAAGAAATTTTCCACTCGGATGCAACGCGATTCCTGAGGGTCCGGAATTGCTCTGGAAGTTGAATGGTGAACCCTGGATTTCCTTCAGCGCTCCAGTATTGCTGTCGATCATGAACACCGAGAACTGATAGTCCGCATGGTTTGCAAGGTACAGAAATTTTGAGGTTGGATCCACCACCATTTGACTCGGTTGCCCGGCAACATGCACAACTGCACCGGTTGCCGTCAATACGCCTGACGACACCGTGAAGGTCGCAACATCCCCGTTCGCGTCCGAATAAAACAGAAACTTTCCGTCCGGTGAAGCAGCCAGTGGTCCTCCATTACCCGTGGTTTGCGTAGACATAAATGGCGAACCCGAGGCTTCGGTGAGCGCACCCGTCGCAGAATTGATCGAATACACGCGCACCGCGCCCATGTCAAAATCCGATGCATACAAAAACTTGCCGCTGGGATCTACGTGCATTTCCAGCAAAAATTCTGGAGCGCCGATGGACACGGGAGTCGACAATTGCCCCGAGCTCGGATCAACCGCATACGCTAGAATTTCCCCTTGTCCGTTGGTACCAGAAGCCACATACAGCATTTCGGGCGTCGTTGTCACGCCACCTCCGCTCCCAAGGCTGCTGCTTCCGCCGCTCGAGCCTCCTCCACAAGCGATCAAGCCCAAAGAATACGCAGCAACACACAACTGTCGTAAAACTCTCTGGCGAGAAGTACTACTAAATCGGCTCGTGATGGTTCCCTCAGATGGTTTTGGAGTTACGATCACCCGCACGCGCTTCTCGAACATAGCCGTCACGAACCCTTTTTAGAATTTTTATTTGGGTGACGTGCTTGAGGAATAACGGATCACTATAAGCTCAGCGCTTGGTGAGTGGAGTTGCTACGTGCCGCTCGGTGTGGTCGCGAATCATATCCGGCCGGGGCACAGTTCGTGGTTGCATTTTGATTTAGTCCCGGCAAATTCACGACGGAACCGCAAAACATAACACCGACTGACTTGCTTTAGGCTTATCGGCGATCGCCAGCATTTCGATGCGGTGGCCATTCTTTTCGAAGGATCTGGAGGAGATGTCGAATCGACTATCCACGGCAGGGATGTAGCGGCGGCGCGGAACTGCTATAAGGGGGCGACTACTTCGCGGAAGTGAAGAGGACGACGTCGGATTGGTTGGTACCGCGGGAGAGTACGACGGATTTGCCGTCGCGGGAAATTTGAAACGCCCAGAGGACGCCGGAAGTGAAGTGGGTGAGTTGCTTTCCGGGGCCGCCGCCGAGGACCGGCATGGCCCAGAGATTGGAAGCGCCGCTGCGCACGTCGGCGATAGCGATGCTGCGGTTGTCGGGCATCCAGGAAGCGGCGTGAGCGGCTTGGTCGAGCGTCGAAGGAATTTCTGCCTGGCCTTCCACGGCACCGTTAGCTGTAGAGATGACCAGCAAAACTACGCGACCGTCTTTTCCGGCACTGGCGATGGCGATGTAGCGGGCGTCCAACGATAGGAATCCGGGACTCACGGCGCTGCGGTCGGAGATGCGCACGGGGGCGCCGCCGGCGATGGGCATCTTGTAAATGTTGCCTTGGCCGCCGGGCGATTGCGCGGAATAAAAGACGAAATCGCCGGCGCCGCGACAACTGGGAAAAAATTCGCCTGCACCGTTAGTGAATTGGGAGGTTGCGCCGGTCTGCAAATCAAACTTGAACAGGTGTTCTCCGCCGGAAAGATCGCTGGTGAAGAATACGGTGCGGTTGTCGTCGCAGGCGGTGGCGGAGTGATGAAAGCGGCCGTCGAATGTTAACTGACGCGAGTTTTCTCCGTTGGCGTCGGAGATGAAAAGATCCCAATTGCCGGCGTGGTTGGCGGTGTAGACGATGCGGCCATCGGGAGCGATAGCAAAGTCGTTGACGCCGTCGAGCCTGCCGGAGCTAATTTGCTGAAGAGAATCGGGAGCAGTCAAGGGCGCGGACCAGAGTTCGGCGCTGATATTGCGCTGTCCGGCGGCGATAGTGCGGCCGTCAGCGGATACTGCGACGGATATGTAATCGCTGAGATCGTTGGAAATGCGCCGAAGTTCCCCGCTGGGATAAGAAACGATCCATAACTGACCGAAGCCGCCGGTCTTGTCCATGGCGGCCAAAAGCAAACCACTGCCATCGGGAAGCCAGGCGAACTCGCGGACGTCGCGCCAATGGCGGCCGGCGATGGGCTTTTGAGCGCCGCTCTCGACCTCAAAGTCCACCAAGTACCCCTGAAGGCCATGCACATCATTCGGATCGCTAGCGGAAGTGACGATGTGTTTGCCGTCAGGCGACCAGCGGATGGTGCCATAGGTATTGTACTGGAAGGACGATTTGGCCTTGGCGAGAGTTCGGGGCTTACTGCCGTCGAGATCGGCAACCACCAGGGACGTTTCCATGTTCGAGGCATCCAGGTTGGAGAAAGCCATATGTGAGCCGTCGGTTGAAAAAGCTACGCCCGAGGTGGCGGAGTCGAGGATTTGGCGCGGAGTGCCGCCGAGGACGGGAACCTGAAAGATTTTGCCGGTGGGAGCGGAGGGGACGGCAATGAGGTATTCGAGATAGTTGCCGTCGGGAGTGAACGTGACGTCAGCGATCGGATTATCGCCCGGCGGAATGACCTGGACGGCGCTGGCAATGGTTAATTGGCGAACCCACAGACTGTATTGGCCGCGCTTGAAGGATATATAGGCGAGATAGCGGCCGTCGGGAGAAATGCGAGTAGTCAGGACGTCGCCGCTGGAAGTAACGCTGGAGAGCGTTGGATTTTGGAAGGCGGTGGCGGCCATGCCGCTGCGGATGAATCCGTGACGGTAGAGCACGCCGGCTGCGATCAGGGCCAGGAGAAAGACAATCGCGGCGGGGATGAGCAGCGGGTTGCGTTTTCCGCGCGGTACGGAGGGTACCGCCGCAGGTTGAGTGGAAACCGAACCTGACGCAGGAGCGGGAAAGGGAGCCGGTGCTGCGGGATCGAAGATAGGGGCGCGGCCGGAGCTGGAGTCGCGCTTGAGGCGTTCGAGGTCGGCGCGCATTTCGGCGGCGCTTTGGCAGCGGAGGTTGGGATCTTTTTCGAGGGCTTTGTTGATGAGTTCTTCGAGGCGCGGGGGCAGATCGGGATTGAGGCGGACCGGCGGAGTCGGCGCGCGGTTGAGGATGCTGTCGAAGATGACGCCGCTCGTGTCGCCGCGAAACGGGAGAGCGCCGGTGGCCATTTCGTAGAGGACTACGCCGAAAGAGAAAAGGTCTGTGCGGGCGTCCAGTTCCCTGCCGCGGACTTGTTCGGGGGACATGTAGGCGATGGTTCCGACGGCGGTGCCGGGGCTAGTGAGATGAGCGGGATCCAGGGTGGCCATTTGCCCGGTGGCGAGTGTGGTGCCGGTGGAGAGATTTTTTGCGGTGCCGGGATTTATTTTGGCCAAGCCGAAATCGAGAATTTTGGCGTGGCCGCGACTGGTGATGAAAATATTGGCGGGCTTGATGTCGCGGTGGACGATGCCTTGGGCGTGGGCGGCTTCGAGGCCATCGGCGATTTCAATGGCGATGGGGATCAGGCGTTCAATTTCAAGGGGCTTGCCGGAGATGTAGTGCTTGAGCGTTTCGCCGTCGAGAAATTCCATCGCAATGAAACTTTGGTCTTCGTGCTTGCCAATTTCGTAGATGGTGCAGATGTTGGGGTGATTTAATGCGGAGGCAGCGCGGGCTTCGCGGCGGAAGCGTTCGAGGGATTGCGGGTCGCGGGAGACCTCCGATGGAAGAAATTTTAGCGCGACGAAGCGGCCCAGTTCGGTGTCCTCGGCCTTGTAGACCACTCCCATACCGCCTCCGCCCAGCTTCTCCAAAATGCGGTAATGGGAAACAGTTTCTCCGATCATTGGGCTGAAATCGTATGGCCGAAGGTGTCCCAAGTCAATTCGATCGGTCCTTCACGACCGCATCCAGTTGCCGCGCCGTACGCGTAGTCATTCCGTCGCTGGAAAGTATGAAGGCCCGCCTGGTTGCAAACAGGACGGGCCTTGACCCGAATCAATCGATTGTGCCTTCCGTTGCTTCGTTACGGCAACGTTGACCTGGCTTCTAATTGAAGCCGTTGGGACCAGCGTTCATACCCGCCGGGAAGAATACTCCCACTGCAGGTTTGACGACCGCGGTGCCGTTCACTGCACCACCGCCGGTCACGATGTTGAGCACTTGCGTGGTGTTGCGCGCAAAAGCGATTTCGTTGACCGGGTCGGCATCCGTGATGCGTGTTGCCGTGGTGGCGTTCGCTCCGAGGGTTACTGAAAAAGTGGCCACGCCGAAGTCGTCTGGGTTTGTGTCGTATGCGCTGGGCGCCGCACCAAGCAGGCCAGCCTGCGAGAGGGTTGCGCGGAGGGTGGAAATCAGATTGGTGTACCCTGCGATCGTAGCGCCGGTGGGATCAAGGTAATTGATCGTCGTACGGATGAGTCCCGCGTGATAGCCCTCCACGGCCAGGATTCCCGCGGCGGTCTGGAGATTTGACTTTGTGGTGAAGTACTGTGCCGCACCGTGATAAGCGGTAACGCCCGCATCCTCGAACACATAAGCGCCGACCAGGAAATATTCGTCGCTGGTGTAGGGGCTGAACGTTGAACCGTTGGGAATTTTTGCCGCCGTGGCCAACGTCTGGAAAGACGTGCCGAGATTGATGGCCGGTTGAGCGACGGCGGAAGAGCCCAGGGCAGTCAATAACGTTTGGACATGCTTGCCCTCTTCGATGGCGGTCTCAATCGCATACGACGCGACCTCGATGGTGCTGAAAGGTACCTGGCTGCCGCCCGAGACGGTGCCGGCGGTCCCGACCGTGCCTGTTAGCTTGATCAACGGCGCACCCGCCGCGGTAGAAGCTGCGGTAGCAACGTCGATGGTGGTGCCAAAGGCCGCGAGATAGTAGAAGTTGGCCTCGAGATACTCGAGGTTCAGAGCGAAGTTAAGAATGTCAGCGTCGGTAAATGCTGCGGCTTGTGCTGACGGCGTCAACGCGCCTGCTACCATACCAGCAAGCGAAGTTAGCCCGGCGCCAAGCATCTTGCGCCGGCCTTTTGAGATCACGTCATCCAGCATTTGAGTCTCTTGATTTGCCATAATTTTTTTCCCTTTCGATCCTTGATTGATTTTTCGCGCGTTACTTAGGCTGTAGTGGTTGCGAAGATGCTGTTGGTGCCGTTAGGAAAAAAGCCGCCTTTGCTGACGCCTGCGGTTGCCAAGCCGTAAACGATGTGATGGACCTGGTTCACGGTGCGCGCAAACCCGACGGCGGTGCTGGGGTCGGCCGCGACGATGGAACTCGGGGTGGTAAGGTTGGTTGGCAGGGTAAGCAAAGTTTCCACGGAACCTGCCGTGGAAGGCGGTGCGCTATTACCCACGGTAAGCGCGGCGCGTAAATCTTCCACCTGATTGGCGATCGTAGTGTACGGATAGGCGGTTGCCGAACCTGCGGCGATCGCTCGTCCAGTGATCGATGTCCGGATGTAGGCGGCATGGTAGGCTTCAACAGCCAGAATGCCCGCCGCTGCCGTGAGATAGCCAAGAGAAACGCCCGCCGCACTAATCAAAGGAGCAGCTCCGGCGTAAGCGGTTACGCCAACATCCTCGAAAATGAACCCGCCGATGAGAAAATCGTCAAAGCTGGCAAAAGGGTTAAACGCTGGGGCAGTGGCAGTAGTGATGCCGGCGACGGTTGCGAGCGGACCGAAGAAGGAAAGGTCAATATCCGGCATGGGTACTGCAGCGCTGCCGAGAGCGCTTCGCAGGAAGCGGACATGGGCGCGTTCTTCGTAGGCAATCTCGTTCAATATCTCCTGCTGCTGAGGGGTGAGCCCTGGGATCGCCGCGGCATCGCCGACGGTGACAGTACCGACGGTCTGATAGCTCGAAGAAGAGCCCGCAGAAATATCTGCGGGTGCGAGCCCGGCGCCCGTCGCTGCGTAGAGATAGAACTGTGCTTCGAGATACTCGAGATTTAAAGCAAAGTTTAGAACATCGGCGTCTGTGTAACTCGGAGTCGGTGTCGGCGTAGGAGTCGGCGATGACGAACTGCCTCCGCCACATCCGGTAAGAGTTAGTGCCGCAGTTGCTCCAGCGGCAGCACCCGCTCCAACGACAAACTTGCGCCTTGAGAAGGCGCCGTCAATGAGCTTTTTCAATTTGTGCACGAGCTTCTCCCTGATCTTAGATAAAATAAAAATACATTTCGGGGGGAGGACGCTTCCCCAGGAATCGAATCGAGTCGACCGGATTGATCAACCGCTAGCCAGATTGATCAACCGTTACTAGGACTACGGTGGAGGATCGAGTTTGGATGTTCCATGGACACTTTAATTTCTGTCGGGTTGCAGATTCTAAAGAATTCTGGAACTTTCCTTTCTCGAATGCCGAATTCGACGTCGGGCTAAACCTGTATCGAACCCTAGACGCAGCGTTGACGTTTTCTAATGTGTTTTCGAAAATTGGAAAATCAAATTGCAGAATTCGAAAGCTGGAACGTCCAGCGCTCTTTAATTGGCAAGAAGAATCGATGCGCGCGCTAAATCGAGCGCAGAGTCAGCAACGCTCATGCTCACCTTGCGGAAGCGACTTTAGACGCCCAATCCTGTGCTGCTAGTCTATTTAGTCTTGCCTGGACCCCAGAGGGCGCGGCCGGGTTTGCTGCCAGTGTGTTCCCCATCTTTGAGAACCTGAACGCCGTTGACGAAAACGTGCTTAACCCCCACAGAATATTGGTGAGGCTGCTCGAAGGTAGCGCGGTCAGCGATTGTTTGCGGATCGAAAATCACTACGTCTGCAAACATGCCTTGCTTAATAAATCCGCGGTGATCAAGCCCGAGGTTTGTAGCGGGCAGTCCCGAAAGCCGGTGCACGGCTTCTTCAAGCGAAATGACCTTTTCTTCGCGAACGTATTTGCCGAGTAAGCGGGCAAAGTTGCCGTAGGCGCGTGGATGCGTGGAAGACTTGAGGAACACACCTTCCGGCGCTATCGACGCGGCATCGGAGCCGAATGAGACCCACGGCTGGCGAATTTGTTTTTTTACGTTTTGCTCGTCCATCATGAAATAGACCGTGCCGACGCGCGAGCGATCTTCCAATATCAAATCCATGATGGTCTCAATGGGATCTTTTCCGCGCATGCGCGCAACTTCGGCCAGGGTCTTCCCGGTCAACGGCTTGAGCGCTTCGGATTTGAACGCGGCCAGCAGAATGCGGTCGGGCGAGCCAGCAAGCAGGTACAGATTCTCCCAATCGTTCGACGGAACGCGCATGGCATCGGCTATTTTCTTTCGAGTTTCTGGATCTTGCAGCCGCTTGTAGGCCGCCTCGGCACCGCCGTCGTAAACCCACGGCGGCATACACGAATTGAGTCCCGTTGCGCCGGCGGTGTAGGTGTACATGTCAGCAGTGATCTTCAGTCCCTGGCCACGGGCCTCTTCAATCATGGAGATGACTCGATCAAGCTTAGGCCAGTTTTCTTGCCCGGAAGCTTTCAAGTGGTAGATTTCGGCCGGAAGACCTGCTTCGCGACTGATGCGAATGGTCTCTGCGACCGCCTCGGTGAACTGATTGGCTTCGCTGCGAATGTGTGCGATGTACTTGCCCTGGTACTTCGCCGCAACCTTTGAAAGCTCGATCAATTCATCGGTCCTCGCGAAAGTCGCAGGCGGATAGATCAAAGCGGTAGTCACACCGAGGGCCCCGGCTTCCATTTCCTGGCGAACCAGCTCGCGCATTTTGTCAAGCTGTTCCGGTGTCGGGGGCTTATCGTCGAGTCCGATGACGTACTCACGGACAGTCGCCGCGCCGATGAACGAAGCGAAATTTTGAGACACGCCGCGCTTTTCGAGGTAGGAGAGGTACTCGGCCAGCGTTGTCCATGCGATGTCGTACTTTATATCCCCCTGTTGGTCCACGCGGCGCTTCTTCATCTCATCCGTGAGCGGGCCCATCGAACTTTCGCCAAAAATCTGCGTCGTAACCCCTTGCTTAAGTTCACCCATGGAGCGGCCATCGGCAATCAGGGATACCTCGGAGTGAGAAAGCATGTTGATAAAGCCGGGAGAGACAGCGAGGCCGGTTGCATCAATGACCGATTTGGCACTCGCACGATGTAGGTCACCGATCGCAACAATGCGATCACCGCGGATGCCGATGTCGGCGCGGCGTGGTGCTTGGTCTGTGCCGTCGTAAACCGTGCCCCCTTTGATCAGGACATCGAAGGAATCGGCGCGCAGGGATGTTTGTGCCGAGAAAATGGCTGAGATCAGCACCGTCAAGACGGTCAGTGCCGCCGCTAAAGCAAAGAATGTATAGCTTCTGATCATTCCCTGTTGAGCTCCTCATTCGAAGTGATATTCCACTATCCGACCCAAACCGAAATTTCCGCGGCGGGCAAAAAAACCTGCCAGGCGCGTTTATGTTAATGCTCACGACCCAGTATGAACTAATCGATTTGGATGTATAACGGACAATGCGGAGTTGTGGATTCACCCATCGGATTAGCATCGAGAAACGCGAAACCGGATAAATGGATTTTGCGCTTGAATGTCTTGGCGAGGGCCTCTTGTCTAGCAAGACGTGCCTGGCGAGATACCGCCGCTTACTGAAAGTGTTCAAAATTGAACATTCGGCTGGCCGGCTTCGTGTCAGCATTTGCCCAACTCGAGTCGGAGATTCGTTAAGACTGTTGATCGCTGACAATCCAGTTGCAGGCGCCGCGCCAGCATCAAGGATTTGCTGTTTCGCGCGCCGATATCGTAACCTTCAGGCCTGCTTCGAACTCCTGTCAAAGGCAGCTCAAAGATGAAAATACTGTTGTATAACCCGGACAACGGGGTGACGCGCAACTTTATGCCGCACCTCTGGATGTTTCTGTTACAGGCACTCACTCCGCCGGGACACGAGGTCATATTAATCGACGGCAACGCCCAACCGATGG
>Ga0182024_10023507_pt1 | contig 11028 bp, 9 predicted proteins | sample P32metaG_FD_120480 | JGI IMG/M metagenome (GOLD analysis project Ga0182024, IMG submission 120480) | Permafrost microbial communities from Stordalen Mire, Sweden - P3-2 metaG (Illumina Assembly) | ecosystem: Environmental > Terrestrial > Soil > Wetlands > Permafrost | place: Sweden: Stordalen... | reverse complement strand
CGCGACGCCGGCAGTGCCATCATCGACCTCTCCGGCGCGCTGGAAGAGGAAGATGGTGCTACCGTGCGCTCGCTGTGGGTGGAGCGTGAGCGCGGCCAGGTTTGGCAGCCTGACCTGCAACCTGCTCCCTGTGTGGTTGCTCACCCAGCGGCGGTCACCCTCGCTCTACTCCTGCTGCGCGCTCGCAAAGCCGGCGGGATTCGAAGTGCGGCTGCCACGATTTTTGAACCAGCGTCCGAACAGGGACAAAAAGGCATGGACGAGTTGCACCAGCAAAGCGTTAATTTGTTGTCGTTTCAAACCCTGCCTAAGGATGTATTCGACACACAGGTGGCGTTCAACATGGTTGCGCGCTACGGCCAGAATTCGAAGCTGTCGTTGGATACGCTCGAGGAACGCGTGCGCCGCCACTATCAGAAGCTTGTAGGTTCGGACGCAGTCCAACCGGCGCTGATGCCCCTGCAGCCTCCGGTTTTTCATGGTCACGCATTGGCCATTTTTTTGGAGATGGAGCAGCCCGTCGATCGGGAGAAATTGTCTCAGGCGTTGGCGGGCGATCACGTGATCGTAGCGACGGCCGAAGAGGACTCGCAGCCGAGCAACGTGAACGCTGCCGGTCAGCCCAACATTTTGGTTTCAGTAAAGCCTGACTCGGCGGGCCCCACCCGCGTCTGGCTCTGGGCGGCCATCGACAATCTCCGTGTCGCCGCTGCCACGGCGGTGGAATGCGCGGAGAGCATGATTGCAACCCGTCCTGTGGGAAAAATCCAGTGAAGTGGCGGAGTCCGCTCTGGCTGGTGCTTGTCGCGCTGACTACCGGTTGCGGCTATCACACCGCTGGCCATGCCGCTCAGTTGCCCGCGAACGTTAAGACGATTGCTGTTCCTGCATTCACTAATTCCACGACCACCTACCGTATCGAGCAGATGCTGACCGCCTCCGTGGTTCGGGAATTTACCACGCGCACTCACTATCGAATCCTCAACGATCCCTCGGAATCGGCCGACGCAACGCTGCGCGGAGCCGTTCTCTCCACCTCGGCCACGCCTCTCACGTACAACTCCACGACGGGACAGGCGGCCAGCGTGCTAGTCGTGGTCAACATGAAGGTTTCGTTAACCGACCGGGAGGGCAAAGTGCTGTATCAGAATCCTTCGTACCTTTTCCGTGAGCAGTACGAAGTGTCGCAGGACCTTGCCAGTTTTTTCGAGGAAAACTCGCCCGCTTATCGACGGCTTTCTCAGGATTTTGCCCGTACCCTGGTTTCTAACATCCTGGAGGGCTTTTAAATGCTAGAGTTTGTGGCGAAGCTTTTCTACGAAACGGAGAATGTTTGATGCGAGCGTTCGCCCAAGCTGAGCGTTTTGTCAGCGAGCTGGAATCGCACGAACTGCGCGCGGCCTACGTTTTCGTCGGGGACGAAGCATTCTTCCGCAAGCGGTTCCGCGACGCGATACTCGAACATCTGGTTCCCTCCGATCTTCGCGACTTCAGCTTGTTCGAATTTGATCTGGCGGAAAACGATTTGGCCGAAGTTCTCGATCGCGCCCGCACGCCATCTCTTATGGCGCCATTCCAGGTTTTTTTCGTGCGCGGAGTGAAGAATCTTTTTGGGCGCGGCTCTAATGACGAGAAGCTCGCGGCCATTGAAGAGTATTGCAAGAATCCGAATCCCGACGCGCTGATTGTTTTCGTTGCCGACCACATCAGCATTCCAGCCGATGTGCGCCGCATGGAGATGCAGGATAAAGAACGCTACCAGCGCATCCGCGAAACCATGGCCCCATATTGCGGCATTGTGGAATTGGCTCGCGTCGAGGAAGGCGAGGCGGTGCGCTGGATCTCCGAATATTGCGCCAGCCGCAGTGAGCCGGTGAAGATCGATGCGGATGGCGCCCGCGAGTTAGTCGATGCCCTCGGCGGCGACATGATGATGATCTCGAACGAACTGGAAAAGCTGATGCTTTACGTCGGCGCCAAGAATCACATCACTCTCGGCGATGTGGAAACCATGGTGCTCGCCGCCAAGCAGAGGTCCTTGTATGAACTGACCGACGCCATTTCTTCCAGAGATCGTGTGTGCGCGCTTGAAGTGCTGGATGCCATGCTCTCTTCCGGTGAAGGCGAAGAAGCCGCCATTGGGCATATCTACATGCTGGCGAAAACTTTTCGCCAAATGCTGGTAATTCTCGAGCGCAACGTGCGTGATCAGCGCATGCTCTGGGCGGCGCTCTGGCAGGGGTTTCGCGTGCCTCCCTTCGCCGCGGACGATATTATTAGACAAGCCCGCCGCTACAAATCTCGGCGGGAACTGACTCGGGCGATTCGCCTGGTGGCGAAAGCCGATCTGTCTTTGCGGTCAAATCCCGTCAGCAAACGAATGGTGCTGGAGCGTTTGGTGATCGATCTAACGACCGAGCCGAAACTGGAAGCGCCGGGATGGCTGCAAGAACAGTTGCCGGTATAGCTTGTTCGCCCCGCAAATACAAAACGGCATATCCTTGTGGATCTGCCGTTCCAGGCTCAGAGCTAAAGACAAAAAGCTATTTCATCGCAGTAACGCGTTTGCCTAGCCGCGACTTGTAACGTGAGGCCGTATTGCCGTGAAGGGTGCCCTTTTGAATGGCCTTGTCGAGCGCGGAAACCGTCTCGCGGTAAGTCTTCTCAGCGGTTTGCTTGTCGCCTTTTTCAATGGTCTCGCGCAGGCTGCGCAATGCGGTGCGCAAGCGGGATGCGTTGGCGCGATTGGTGGCTGTGCGCTTAGTGGTCTGACGGGCGCGCTTCAGCGCCGAAAAATGATTTGCCATGTCGGGTTCGTTACCTTTGTGTGTACAGAGAGATATTCGGTTGAGGCCGAATAAACCATTTTACGAGCTAAATTCACACAGGTCAACCGCTCGCCTCGCCATTGACTCCCATCCCGCCTCGGGGTACGCTTTATGCAATGGTAGTACCTTGCCCCCTGGGCATGATCATCCCGGCTGGTCCCGTCTCTGAGCATAATCCTGTTTTGTCTACAAAACCGTTGCCTATCCTTACCTCACCTGGCTCGTCAAAACATGTTTCGTCAACAACTGGTTTGCCGAAATATGGATCGACCCAACATGCTTTCACAAAAAAAGAGACTGAATGAAGAAAAGTATCGGGATCACTCCGAACATTGAAACGTTATTCGGTACGCGGGACGAAAATGTGCGCGTGCTCGAAGATGGGCTGAACGTTGCCATCGATTTGCGGTCGAACGCTATCGAATTGGAAGGCGCAGCGCGCGATGTAGCTCGCGCCGAGCAGGTGTTTACGGATTACGAAGGCCTGCAGCGCTCTGGATACACATTCAACAACGGCGATCTCAACAGCATGTTGCGAGTATTAGTGGCGGATCCGACCGCTACGTTGCGCGGACTCGCCGATGCGGGCAAGCAGCGCTCGTTGGGCCGCCGTATGGTCCAGCCCAAGAGCGTCAACCAGCGCCGCTATGTTGAGGCTATTGAGAAGCATGACATGGTTTTCGGCATCGGCCCCGCGGGCACGGGAAAGACTTATCTCGCCGTTGCGATGGCAATCTCAGCTTTGCTGGCGAAGCGAGTGAACCGCATTATCTTAGCGAGGCCGGCGGTGGAAGCCGGCGAGCGGCTTGGCTTTCTTCCGGGCACGTTGCAGGACAAGATCGATCCTTACCTTCGGCCTTTATATGACGCGCTCTATGACATGCTCGATCCGGAGAAAGTCGATCGCTATCTGGAAAAAAATGTCATCGAAATCGCCCCTATCGCATTCATGCGCGGGCGCACGCTCAATGACTCGTTTGTGATTCTCGACGAGGCACAGAATACGACTTCAGAACAGATGAAGATGTTCGTAACTCGTCTAGGATTTAACTCCAAGGCGGTGATCACCGGCGACGTTACGCAGATCGACTTGCCGAATGCGCGGCGGAGCGGGCTGCTGGAAGCAATCGATATTTTGCAAAACGTCGAGGGCCTGACCTTCGTCCATTTCGATGAATCCGATGTGGTGCGCCACCATCTGGTGCAACGCATCATCCGAGCCTATGACGAACACAAAACCCATGTGGCTGAGCAGCAGATGCTGTTGTTATCTGGCGGGAGAAACGCCGAACAGAGAAACTTAGAGGCAACGAATCGCAACGACCGGCCCAGGGAAGCTTTCGGAGAGTAGTTTGCTGAACGGAGCCTAGGAACGTTGGTGATCATCCGAAGAAAAGTTACTGGACTGACCGCCTCAACGCTCGAGCGTTTTGTATTACGGGCGAGACGAGCCGTGCGCTTGCGCCAAACCGTAAATGTTCTGGTGACAAACAACCATGAGCTGCGTTCCCTAAACCGGCAATTCCGAGGAAAAGATCGTCCGACCGATGTATTGTCGTTCCCTGCTGCTGTCGCGCCGGGCCGCCCGCTCAAACAACTTGCCGGCGAACTGGCGATTTCCGCCGACGTCGCCCGCGAGAACGCAGATCGCCTGGGACACCCTCTGGCGGAAGAGATCAAGATCCTCGCACTGCATGGCATTCTCCACCTCGCAGGCTTTGACCACGAACACGATCATGGACAGATGGCGCGCAGAGAAATCCAGCTGCGGCAAGAGCTGAATCTGAACTCCAGCCTGATCGAAAGAGCGCAGACGATTACCAAGGTGGCCTCTGATTCGGGTCGCTTGCGAAATCATTCTAGCCATGTGAGCCGGGGCAAAGCATGAATTGGGCTGTCGCACTGGCGCTGATTCCACTGCTGGCGCTCTTGGCACTAGCCTCCTACGTAGACCGTGTCTTCCAGGAGATAGGCAAGTTTCTTTCTCGGGAATTCCAGGACAACATCGACGTTTTCGAGCAAAAGGTCGAGCCCGCCTTGCGCGTTAGCCGTGCTCGCGCCTCGCTTTCCATGGCAGTTCTCAAGCAGTTAACCACCGCAACCATTGCCTTGCTGGTGGGCTTCGCTCTTTTCGGCGATCAGCTCTGGAGTATGTACGAGATTTTGCAGGCGGCCATCAGCCTGGTGGTGATCATTATTGTGTTCAACCAATTTTTGCCCTTTGTGTTCTTCTCGCGTACGAACGGTACCTGGCTCATCCGCTGGACTTGGTTGCTGCGCATCCTGATCTATTCCGTTCTGCCGGTCACCATCGTCCTGGGGTTCTTGCAATCCGTGGTTTCGCTCACCCGCGAGAATACTCGGGAGGAGCCAGAAAGCTCCGCTGAGGCCGTCGATGCGTTGATCGAAGCAGGTCAGGAAGAAGGCATTATTCAAGAGGGCGACCGCGATCTGATCCAGTCCGTGGTCGAGTTCAGCGGCAAGACGGTGCGAGAAGCCATGAAGCCGCGCCCAGAGATGTTTGCCGTGCCTATGGGGACTACGGTCGAGCGCTTCATCGAGATGTTGCGTTCCAAACACTATTCGCGCGTGCCGGTGTACGAACAGAGTATCCACAACATTAAGGGCATCGTCTACGCACAGGACGTTTTACAGGTGCCTGATACCGAAGCTTCCAGTCGCACGCTCGAAACGCTAATGCGGCGTGACGTTTATTTCGTGCCGGAGAGCAAACTCGGCAGCGATCTGCTGCGCGAGATGCAGAAAAATAATATCCGCATGGCAATTGTGGTCGATGAGTACGGCGGCGTCGCGGGCCTGGTCACCATCGAAGACCTCGTCGAAGAGATCGTCGGGGAAATCCGTGACGAGCACGAAAAGCCGGAAATCGTGAAAGAGAATCCCACGTCCTACGTGGTTTCCGGAGGCATGGACGTCGACCGCCTCGCCGAACTCTTCGGCACGCGGCCCGAAGGCAGGGAATCGGCTACCATCGCCGGTTTAGTCAGCGAGTTGGCCGGTCATATCCCACAAAAAGGTGAAACCGTGGATGAGGATGGCTTGCGTTTCGAAGTTTTGGAGTCGACGGATCGCAAGGTCGAACGAGTACGAATCACGACGGTACAGCCGGGGCAGTTGAAACTAATATAAGAAGGTTTCCGTTTCCCTATCCTGCTCCCGCAATTCACCTCTCATAGCCTTTTTCCCCATATCGCCTGATATAGTCGATATATAAGGGCGCTCGTCACGCTTAGGCTTTGCAACTTGCTGAAGCCCGAAAGCCAAAGCCCGATCCTATGCCTTTCCGCTCAGGTTTTGTATGCATTCTCGGCCGCCCCAACGCCGGCAAATCGACGCTGCTTAATGCTCTTGTGGGTGAAAAGCTTGCCATTATTTCGCCCAAGCCGCAAACCACTCGGAATCGAATTCAAGGCATCGTCAACGTTCCCAAAAGCAAGGGCCGGAGCGGCGCGCAGATCGTTTTGATCGACACTCCCGGCGTTCACAAGCCGGATAGTTCGCTGGGCCGCAAGATGATGGTCGAAGTGCGCGAAGCGCTGGAAGGCTGCGACGTTGTCCTGCTTATCATGGATGTCACGCGCAAACTCGATCAGCGCGACGAGTTTGCGATTCAGATGCTGAAAAATACGTCGACGAAGGTTTGCCTGATTCTCAACAAGGTCGATCTGTTGAAGGGCGGCAAAGGCAAACTGCTCCCACTGATCGAGGAATACAAGAGGCTGCATGAGTTTCATGACATCATTCCAATTTCCGCGTTGAAGCGCGACGGACTTGAGATATTGTTGAAACAGGTTATTGCCGCGCTCCCAGTTGGCCCTCCTTTATTTCCAGAAGATCAGGTTACCGATCAGCCCGCGCGATTCATGGCCGGAGAGATCGTTCGTGAGCGTGTTCTGATCGAGACCGAGGAGGAGCTTCCCTACGCCACCACCGTCATTGTCGATAATTTCGAGGAGGGCGCAAAGCTGACTCGCATTGCCGCGACCATCTACTGCGAACGCGAAGGACAGAAGGGAATTCTGATCGGCAAAAAGGGACAGATGCTCAAAAGAATTGGTACTTCAGCGCGCCTGCAGATCGAGCGCATGCTGGGCACTAGAGTGTTTCTCGAACTTTTCGTGAAGGTACAGCCCAACTGGCGGGAATCGCGGGGTTTTGTTGAAGAACTCGATTGGCGTCGTCAGTTGGAGCATCTCACTGACGGGCGCACAGAAATGCCGAAGAGCGCTAAGACGTAACGATTGTTCTGCCGCGCTTTCACAGATAGAATCATGCTGCACTTGAACGAGTGGAAGAGCAGTGAAATTCAGACAGAATTCACGAGGCCATAACCATGTCATCGGCCGATCCTCCGCAGCAACATCTTCCCGGGAAAGATTTCGATCCCACTCAATTAAATTTGATTCTGCGCGTGACCCTATCCGCCGACCGGAATGCCGTCGATCCCGTGGTGCAGGAAGTGATGGCTGTGGTCCGGCAGATGAAAGATGTCGATGGCAAAGAGGACGCTATCGAGCTTTCTCTTCAAGAAGCGCTGGCGAATGCGGTGATCCACGGCGCTAAGGAAGATCCTAGAAAAACCGTGGAATGTCTGGTGAGTAGCGATCAGGAGCGCGGCATTTTGATCGTGGTCCGGGATCCCGGTACCGGATTTAGTCCGCAATCGATTCCTGGTTGCACGGTTGGAGAAAATGTCTATTCCAATCACGGCCGCGGAATTTTTCTCATCAACCAGCTCATGGACGAGGTGGAGTTCCGCAAGAACGGTACCGAGATCCACATGGTAAAGCGATAGATCTTTGATCTAACTATTCGTTCACTACGATTCCCAAGGTTTTCATTTTGCGATACAAGTGACTTCGCTCCAGGCCCAGCGCTTCGGCCGCGCGGGTAACGTTGCCATGGTTCTCGTCGAGTTTCTTCAGAATAAAATCTCTCTCATAGGCATCCCGTGCCTGATGCAGAGTGGAAAACTCGTTCCGAGCGGCGCGTCGATGTCCGTCGCGATACACCAGTGGAGGCAGATGTTTGCGATCCAATCGCGTAATCATCGGATTCATGATCACAATCCGTTCAATCACGTTACGTAGTTCGCGCACATTCCCGGGCCACGAGTAGCGCATCAGTCCTTCAATCGCATCGTCGGTAATCTCGCGCGGTCGCCGGCCGTAAGTCGCGGCAAGATCCTTCAAGAAGTGCCGGGCAAACAGCGGAATATCTTCCTTCCTATCACGCAGCGGGGGCACGAAAAACGGAATCACATTCAGCCTGTAAAACAGGTCTTCGCGGAAATTTCCGATCGAGATTTCCTCTTCGAGATCTTTGTTGGTCGAGGCGATGATGCGCGCATCCACCGTGATGGTCTCTTCGCTGCCCAGTGGTGCCACCCGCTGTTCATCAAGAGTGCGCAACACCTTGGATTGCGTTTTCAAGCTCATGTCGCCCACTTCGTCAAGAAACAGAGTTCCGCCGTTTGCCTTCTGAAATTTCCCCTCTTTGTCGACGCTTGCTCCGGGAAACGATCCTTTGTAGTGCCCGAACAGTTCGCTCTCAATCAAGTCTTCTGGAATTGCCGCACAGTTGACCTCGACAAATGTTTCGTCCTTCCGCAGGCTTTGAGCGTGAATCGCATGCGCCACCAGCTCCTTTCCAGTGCCCGATTCCCCATAGATGAGAACTCGACCATTGGTGGGCGCCATCAAACCAATCTGCTGACGCAGAGCTTTCATGGGAATACTGCTGCCAACGATCACGCTCTTAGCATGCAGCTGTTTCTTGAGCTCGACATTTTCCTGGCGGAGCTGGGTTGACTCGATCGCGTGTTTGACGACAATCAGCGTCTTGTAGATCGAAAGTGGCTTCTCCAGAAAATCGAATGCTCCCAATTTGGTGGCGCGCACCGCCGTCTCGATTGTTCCGTGGCCGGAAATCATAATTACTTCTGGCGCATGATCCAGTTCTCGGATTTTTTCCAGTGTTTCCAGGCCGTCAATTCCCGGAAGCCATATATCAAGTAGAACGACCTCATAGCTATGCTCCCGCCGCAACAACTTCAGACATTCTTCGCCACTCTCCACCGAAGCTGTTTCGTAACCTTCATCCGCGAGCACACCCTGCAGCGATTCGCGGATACCGGATTCGTCATCAACCACGAGAATTTTATGCATGCTGGGTTGTGGAGCTAGCCAATGCAGGTTCAGGAACGACAGGTAATTCAACGATAAAGCGCGCACCCACGGGCTGATTTTCTTCTACTCGGATCGATCCGCGATGCTCTTCGACCACGCGGCTTACAATCGCCAATCCCAATCCTGTGCCCCGCTTCCTCGTGGAAAAATAAGGTAGAAAAAGCTTTTCTTTCAACTCGCGGGTCACGCCATGACCACTGTCTGCGATGGTGATTTCTACCGCCTCGCGGCTAGCGACCAGTGAGGTTGTGATTTCGATCTCGCGCACCAGGGAATCTTGCATTGCCTCTGCGGCATTATCCACCAGATTTGCGATCGCACGCTTCATCGCTTCCGCATCCGCCATCACTTTGGGTAAGCCCGGCGAGAGAGACTTGCGTAACCTGATCCCGTCCATCCTGCCATTGAACATGGAGAGGGCGCTTTCAATCACCTCGTTAATATCCGCAGGATGGGGATTCGAGGCCGGAAAGCGCGCCAAGCTGGAAAACTCATCAACCAGGCGGCGAACCGTTTCCACTGCACCCGCAATGGTTGCCGCGCAGGAACGAACGATGTCCAGAGAAGATTTGTCAGGCTGCGTGGCGCGCTCCAAATGGCGCTGAATGCGCTCCGCGGAAAGGGCAATGGGCGTAAGTGGATTCTTAATTTCATGAGCCACTCGCCGTGCTACTTCACGCCATGCCGCCTGTTTTTGCGCTTTCAAAAGATCCGAAAGATCTTCAAACACTATTACGTAGCCCGAACGCTCTTCCTGTCGACGCAAAATTGCCACCGTGACCGCTACATTAAGCGACGTGCGCTGCAGTTCCATCTCCATTTGGCTGGTAGTCATCCCCAACCGGTCCGCACGTCGCAGCAACGCTTCCAGATCTTGCAACACTTCTTGCGGGAAGACATCTGCCAGTTGCTTCCCCCTCGCAATGAGGTTTTCCTCCCCATAGCCCTCCGGATGTAACATGCGCTGCAAAGCTTGATTGGCGTGCGTAACCGTGCGGCCGGCATCGAGCGATAAAACGCCCGTTGGAATACTCTCGAGGATTGTTTCCATCTGGCGACGGCGCTGGTCAAGTTCGGCATTAGCTGCCCTCGCATCGCGGCTGGAGGCCTCAATCTGACGTCGGCTGGTTTCCAGTTCTTCGGCCATGCGATTAAAAGAGCGCACCAGGTCTCCGATTTCGTCTGCGGCACTTACGTCAATGCGATAGTCAAGCCGCCCCCGTGAGATCTCCTGGGTCGCTTCCGCCAGCGCCGCCAGCGGACGTGTGACCAGTTTCGACAGAAACAACGCAAGCCAGGTGGTCACGAACAGCACCATCATGGTCAGCAACAGGAGTAGGCCCATGTAAGTCTGACGCACGTGTTTTCGTTCGCGGCTCAATTGAAGATAGCGCTGTTGGCTGACTTCGATCTGCTTGAGCGTTCGGGAAAATTCGGGTGGCAGAGGCATTGCCACCAAAATCAAACCGTCTGTTCCCACAGTCGCGCTGCCCAAGGTGTATTCGGTTTGTTTCCAGTTGAAAGGTGCAGGCACCGCAGCGGCGGCTTGCGTGACGGGTAATTCGTTCATTAGCTCCGCCCAGGGCGCGGGAGTTCCCAGGCTGGCCACGGACACTCCATTTTGCAGAGCGACGGCAAATCCGCCTTGCAAGGTGGATTCGTGTCTGCGAAATTCCTCGGACATCGCCGCGAAAGCTTGAGTCTCAAATGAGTGCTGTGTCTCTGGCGAGGCAGCGATGGCGATTGCTTCGGAGCGCGCGTTTTGAGCCGCGTAGTTGGTCAAAAGCGAGGCCATCGCCTGCGTATCCGCGCGAACTTCCTCCACTGGCGTGGAGAACCATTTATCGATGGATCGGTTCATCAAGCCGTATGCGAACCAATACATGACCATGATCGGAATGAAGGAGAGCAGCAGGGCTCCCACCACCATTCGTGTCCGAAATTTCGAGCCCAGCACACCCAGGCGACGTTCAGCAAATAACTTGAGCAGG
>Ga0182024_10023506_pt1 | contig 11029 bp, 8 predicted proteins | sample P32metaG_FD_120480 | JGI IMG/M metagenome (GOLD analysis project Ga0182024, IMG submission 120480) | Permafrost microbial communities from Stordalen Mire, Sweden - P3-2 metaG (Illumina Assembly) | ecosystem: Environmental > Terrestrial > Soil > Wetlands > Permafrost | place: Sweden: Stordalen... | reverse complement strand
CTGCCTCACCTACAACCTGCAACATTGGATTCGCTTAAACAAGCTGCGCGCGGCTCCTGCGGCCGGCTGAAGCAAGAAAAGCAAGCGGGCTGGCACCGCCATTTCACCAAGATCATGAAAAACCCAGCGCGCATATTCTCCAATGAGCCTTCCGCCGCTCGTGTCACCAGGTTTATTCACAGCTTCAAACCGAGGGGTGGGGCACCCTCTCGCAGTGATTAGACAGCGAGTTAATTCATCGCCATGCGTTTTGTCGCGGGCGCGGGCCCGTGTCACAAATTCATTAGACGGAGCGGGCGGAAGAGGCTGCGGTGTTGGGGATTGGCTTGGCGCGGACGCGGAGGACTTTGCGTTGGTTGGCTTCGATTACTTCGAAGCGCAGGCCGTCGGCTTCGACGACCTCGCCGGTGCGCGGGACGTGACCGGCGACGCTATTGAGCAGGCCGGCGATGGTGGTGGCGGCGGAATGCTGCATGCCGGAATCGAGTTGCACGCCGAAAAGTTCGCCGACTTTTTCCAGCTGCACGCTGCCGCGAATTACCAGGGCGCCGCTGGCTTCGCGCACGACGTCCGGCGCGGGCCTGCGGTCTTCCTCACCGATTTCGCCGACGATTTCCTCGACCAGGTCTTCAATGGTGACGAGACCGGCCATCAGGCCGTATTCGTCAATCACGATGGCCATCTGCTGATTCTTGCGCTGCATTTCCTTCAGCAACTCGGAGCCGAATTTGGTTTCGGGGACGAAGAGCGCAGGGCGCATCAGTTCGCGGACGGTGCGGTGCGCGGCTTCGCGGTCCGGAACTTCGAGCATGTCGCGAGCCATGACGATTCCGGCGATGTCGTCAAGGGTCTTCTCGAACACGGGCAGGCGCGAGAATTTTGTTTCGACGACGAGATCGCGCAATTCTTCGAGCGAGGCGTCGGCGCGAATGGCGATTACGTCCGGGCGCGGGGTCATCACGTCGCGGACGCGTTTATCGCCGAATTCGACGACGGATTCGATCAGGCGGGCTTCATCCTGTTCGATGATGCCCTCTTCGGTGGCGGCGTCCACGAGCGCCTCGATAGCCTGCTGCTGTTCGGCCGCCGGAGTCTGGGCTGCTTCTGATTCTTCCGACAGATGCAGCACGGAGATCAGCAGTTCGAGAACCGCCTGCACCGGCCAGATGATGAACAGAAACACACGCACGATGGGAACCAGCGGCAGCACCCAATTCCCCGGAGCGCGGGCCAGCAGCAGCGCCGGGAAAAACTGCATGGCGATGACCACTTCGGCGCCCAGAAAAAATATCATCTCAACGGCGGCTTCGCGGGTGCCCGGAACGAAAAAGAGCACGCCACGCGCAGTGGTGGCGGCGACCAAAACGAGCCAGAAGCGCGCGAGGAGACTGAAGCCCAGGGCGGCGCGGCGGCGTTCCATATGGAAGCGTGGCTCGACCTCTGTTTCGAAAGTGTCGAGATGCCGATGGATGCGCCCGGGATGAACGCGGCCAAGCTCGCGATAGGCGCGGTCGAGGTAGGAGAAGACCACCAGACCTGTGGTGAGCGCCAATACGCCGGCGGAATAGAGGAAAATCGGCATCGTCAGAGCAATCCTAAATCGCGGCGCAGGCGATTTTCGCGGCGGTCCATTTCGCCTGAGTCGGTTTCGTGATCGTAGCCCAGCAGGTGCAGGATGCCGTGAAGAATAAGAATACGCATTTCGAGGTCGAAGGCGCGGCCCCCGCGGAGAGCGTTGCGGCGAGCGACGGCGGGCGCGATGGCGATGTCTCCGAGATAGTCACGCGCAGACGCGGACGTAGGTGCCGAAGAGCGCGTGGCGCGCGCACGACGCGGCTGACGATGCTTTGGCCTGGTTGCGGGTTCTGCCTGCGAGCCATCTGTTGGAAAGGACAATACATCTGTTGGGCGATTTTTGCCACGGTAGGCGCGATTCCAGCGAGCGATCTGCGCGTCGGTAACCAGCGCGACGGTGAGAGAGCGGGGCGCGAGGCGCAGGCGCTTGCGAGCGGCGGCGAGGAATTTCTCGAGGCCGGAAATGGAAACACGAACGCGACGCTGGCGATTGAGGATCATGCGCGCGAGATTAATCCCGGGGATTCTGCTGCCCGGAATGGCCGGCGCGCCCGGCGCCGGACGCACGGCCATTGTGGCCAGGATGGGTGGCGGCGTGCTCGTCGTATGCCTTGATGATGCGCTGCACCAGATTGTGGCGGACGACGTCGCGTTCATCGAAGTAGTTGAATGAAATGCCTTCGATCTTGCCGACGATTTCGATGGCTTCGATGAGGCCGGAGCGGCGCGATTCGGGTAAATCAATTTGGGTGACGTCGCCGGTGATCACGGCCTTGGAATTGAAGCCCAGGCGAGTGAGGAACATTTTCATCTGCTCGCTGGTGGTGTTCTGGGCTTCGTCGAGGATTACGAAGGAATCGTTGAGAGTGCGGCCGCGCATGAAAGCCAGCGGCGCGACTTCAATGATGCCCTTCTCGAGGAAACTTTCGAGCTTGTCCGCTTCGAGCAGGTCGTGCAGCGCGTCGTAAAGCGGGCGCATGTAGGGGTCCACTTTTTCCTGCAGCGTGCCGGGAAGAAAGCCGAGGCGTTCGCCGGCTTCGACTGCGGGACGCGCCAGGATGATGCGATTCACTTGTTTGGAGAGCAGCGCCGTGACGGCCATGGCGACGGCGAGATAGGTCTTGCCGGTGCCGCCCGGGCCGATGGCGAAGACCATGTCGTAGGCTTCCAGGGCTTCCATGTAGCGCTTTTGGTTCGCACTCTTGGGGGTGATAGTCTTCTTGCCGAAGGAGCGCGTATGGGAAAGGGAGAATGCGCCGCGCGTGGATGCGGCAGGATCTCCAGTGGCGCCGGTGGCAATGCGCAGGAGGGATTTCACTTCCGAGCTGTCGGGAATGCGGCCATCTCGGATGCGCTGATTGTATTCGCCGAGGATTTGCGCGGCGCGCTCGACTTGAGGCTGCGAGCCTTCGATTTCCAGATCGTGATCGCGCAGATGAGTAGTGACGTGAAGGGCGGACTCGAAGAGTTTAAGATTTTCGTCGAGGGTTCCGAAGAGTTCGTTAATGCCACCTGCCAGCCGGACGGTTTGTTTCATTCAGTTTCGCGGAAGCGAAGCCTCCTGGACACGACCCTATCGCTGGAATTAGCGTAGCGCGGGAAGGCGGGAGGGTCAAGGCGGGTGAGCAGGATTCATCAGAGAGTAACCCTGCGGTAGCGGGGCGATAATCCCGCAGTCGCGGGACGGCTGCGCCGTGCCGGCCACCCCCCGCCAGCCTTCGGGCCGGAGGGTTCGCTGGACGTGAAGGTTTCGCTTTTGGGCACCCCTTGCTTGAATATGCCCGGTTGTGAGGCTTGTATCCCTCAAGATTGTAGGGGGTGGCTGATACTGGGGAGAATTGGATGACGAACGGCAAAGAACCGCCGCCGAGTCCGGCGAGCCAGAATTACAATAAGTTGCGGCGCACCCAGCGCGTGCACATTCAGATGGCGGTGATCGTGCGCGGCACGAGCAAAGGCAAAGCGTTCGAAGAAGAAACCAAGACAACCACAGTGAACGCCAATGGATGCTTGGTTTCGCTGGCTGCGCCTGTGGTGCGCGGGCAACAGGTTTCCATCGTCAATTCCAAGACGGTGGAAGAGTTGACATGCAACGTGGCGTTCATCAGTGAGAACAAAGGAAGCAAGACCGAGGTGGGATTGGAATTCACCGAATCATCGCCGCTTTTCTGGCGCATCGGCTTTCCGCCGGAGGACTGGAGCGAATCCTCGGAACGCAAGCGCGCGCCGGCGGCGCCCCGGCAAACCTCCGCAGCCCCGCGAGAAAAAAAATAGGTTTTCGGTCTAGCCGGCCGACTCGATTTCACAGTTTGCGATAAAACACTCACACTGTCATTCCGAGGGCGGATTCTGCCCGAGGAATCTGCTTTTTCACGTGCGTTCGTACGAAAAGCAGATGCCTCACCCGCTGTCGCGGTTTCGGGATGACACCCACTGCACTTTTCCGCAATCTGTTCAACCTCTACCGATGCAGCTCATCCGTCTTCGCGCGCATTCGTGGCGCTCAACTCAGGGCTTCGCGGCCGGGAATTGAACTTTGGGGGCTTCGCGTGACGCTTCGGCGGCCTGGAAGTAATCGTTGTTGCGCTTGAAGCCGGCCCAACCGGCGAAGATGTTGTTGGGGAAGAGGCCGATGTAGGTGTTGTATTCCTGTATGGAGTCGTTGTAGCGCTTGCGTTCGACGGCGATGCGATTTTCTGTGCCGGCGAGTTCATCTTGCAGGCGGAGGAAATTTTCGTTGGATTTCAGTTGGGGGTAGTTCTCCGCAAGGGCCAAGACTTTCATTTCCAGTGGGTACAATTGGTTGCTGGCGGCGATTTTGTCGGCAGGAGTTTGCGCGTTCATGTATTGCGTGCGGGCTTTGGCGATGTCGTCAAAGACGGTTTGTTCATGCGCGGCGAAACCCTGGACGGTGGCTACGAGATTCGGGATGAGGTCCGCGCGGCGTTGCAGAACGACGTCCACTTGCGCCCAGTTGGATTTGATCTGTTCGTTGAGGCGGACCATCTCGTTGCGGCGGCCGGCGTACATGCCGCCGACGAGGAGCGCGAGGATGAGGAGTACGGCGATTACGCCTAGGGCTGCTTTCATGGACTGCCTCCGATTTGGTTGTGATGCGGTGCCATGATACTGCAAGAGCGGCGAATCGTGCAGCTTGGCGGGAGTGGAGTGTCGGCTGGAGCAAGTCAAAAGATTTAACACAGAGGGCACAGAGGAACTGCGGAGAAAAATCTGAGAAGGGCAGAAGCATTTTACCGCAGAGACGCAGAGGGCGCAGAGAAAAGCGGGAGAAATCCCTGCCTGCGGCAGGCAGGCTTCGGCCGGCTTGAGGCAAAGGCGCCGACCTCAGGATGACGATGCTTGTCGCATCATAGGTGTGCTGTGACAATGCTCGTCGCGTCGTCAGAACGCGTCGAGGCGGCGGTCCACTTCGTTGGTTACGACCTCTACGAATTCGAGGTAGGCGTGGAGGGAGGCTTCGACGTCTATGTTGCGCGGTTTGCGTTTTCCTTCGCGGACGTCGAGCAGGGCGTGAAATGCGGAGGGGTCCGCGCCGGTGAGAGCCGCCACGGCGGCGACCGCTTCGCGTTTGCTCGCGGGCATCGGTTGCCCCAACGCGAAGAGCGCGTGGCGAAACAGTGTGCAGAAAGTGGAGACGGACTGAGACATGATGGCCAGATGCGCTTTGAAGCTTAAAGGCGCGGCCAGGATAGCCTGGCGAAGGCGCAGCCAATCGGCGCGCAGTTCGCGTTCGACCTGCAGGCGATGCAGGCGCAGCGGAACTTCGAAATTGGCGAAGAAATCCGTGCCGAAAAGCAGGCGATGATGGCGAGTGATATCCAGCAGTTCGATGGCGAAGACGTCCGCGGAACGCTGCAGCTCATCGAGTGTGAAGAGCAGCGGCGGCGGATTGCCCTGGCGCACCCACCATTCCGAAGCATCGTGGAGATGCTCGAGATCTTCCGCAGCCGCGCGTTCGACGACACAGAGAACGTTGAGGTCCGAATGTCCGGCGCGGAATTCGGCGGTAACCGCCGAACCATAAAGGACGATGCATTTGAGGTTGGCTTCAGCGACGGCTTTCAGACGGCTTACGAGTTCAGTTAGTTTGGCTTCCATTAAGCGACCTTTGCTGAATTGACGTTCACAGCGCGCGAGTCCCGCGCGAAGGCGCGGGACGCGCTTCGACGTACCGAATCTGTTACCAGCTGCCGCCGGCACCGCCGCCGCCGAACGAGCCTCCGCCTCCGCCACCAAATCCGCCGCCACCGCCGCCGCCACCGCCGCCGAAACCTCCACCGCCGAATCCGCCGCCCCAGCCGCCGCGGCCGATTCCGCTGCCGATCAGAGGGCCGACCCACCACCCGCTGCCGCCGCCACGTCCGCGTCCGGAGCCGCCGCGCTTGGTCATTCCGTACACGAAGAAAATGAACACACCCAAGAGCAGCAGACCGAGCGAGCCGCCGGAGTCCTGTCCGTGTCCGGGGCCGTTCGTTTGCGGGGGCGCTGGCGGCATGCCGCTGAGCGCGACGCCGCGATCCTGCGCGATTACGTCCGCGATGCGGCGGGTGAGCAGCGCTACGCCTGCGTCATAATTTCCCTGCCGGAGATACGGGACCATCTCGCGGCCGAAGCCACCGACTTTGCCGTCGGGCAGGATGGGTTCCAGGCCGTATCCAACCTGCGTCCAGTATTTGTGGTCGTTGACTGCGAGGAATATCAGGACACCGCTCGATGTCTGCTTCGGACCGACGCCCCACTTGGTCGCTACGTCGAAGGAATAATCTTCGACGGTGCGGTCGCCGAGCGACGGGACAGTCACGACAAAAATCTGCGCCTTGGCCTTTTGGTCCACTTCCGTGCAGAGCGCTTCGAGTTGCTGGCGGGCGGTGGGACTGAGGACGCGGGCGTAATCGTTGACGTAGCCGGTGGGCTTGGCTGGAACATCAATGACGTCTCCCTTTGGCTTAACGGGAAGATCAGTCGCTTGAGCGGCTGCCGACAGCGCTGCGAGGCAAAGAGCGAGCAGAAGCAGAAAAGAGCGAGCCAGCAATCGCCACTTTGCAACGAAGCAAGAGCACGGACCTAGGGCGCGAGTCATCGGGTAACGCGGGCATGTTAGTTCGTTGCTGCGTCGAGTGTCAACGCGGTCGGCTGACGAATTCCAGACAACTGCACAAAAATTTAACACAGCGGAAAGCGGGAGAAAACCGGAGAGCACAGAGACGGCACCGGCGTTTGCGCGTTATATATACCGGTGCCGCAAATCCTGGCCGTTGTAGATGGCTTTGGTCCCGCAGGAGGGGCACTCCATTTCCTGGCCGTCTGGGGGAAGTTGCGGGGCGGTCGGAACCAGATAGTCGATGAGTTTTCGTTCCCTGCCGACCTCGGAGTGAGTGAAGCTCGCTAGACAATTGCGGCAGTCAACGACCCATCTTGGCTTGAAGTTTCGACTCACGACGGAAAAATAGGGTAGCGCACGTGACGCGCGAGAAAATAAGGTAATGAATGTATTCTTACCGGGGAACACCCTTCGTTTCGTAAGATGACAGCTCCGGGAGATCAGGCCACGATTGCGACCGGCAAGGTGCGATGCTAAACTCCGCGGAGCGCATGTCCGAGTACGCACGGTACTGTCCGGAAATGAACGCCTGGCGCTCACTATTTCCCGTTTAATCGTCTAAATTCAAGCGGTTATGCATGGCCGCAGTGTTGCATCGAGAATACATAAAATGAAACAAACACCCTTGTTCGCGCGTTTGAGTAAGTTACAGGCCTGTCGAAGGTCACGAAAGAACTTTGGAGAGGACAACACGATGAACGGAAGTCTAACGCATGTAGCGGTGGCGCTCCTGACGGCTGCTTCGCTGATTGTGACACCGGCGTACGCCCAGGAGCAGCAAGGCCAACACCAGAGCCCTGCATCCGGGCAGCAGGCGCAGACCGCGCCCGGCGCGCAACCCTCGAGCCAGCCCGGGGCGCAAACGGGATCGGCCGCGTCCGAGCCGGCGCGAGACTTCAAGGCCAATGTGGGTCCGGATTATTCCAACGGGCGCGCGGTCTTTCCGAATATATTCGCGCCATATGCACCGCAAAATATCCCGGAGGCAATGCTGACGAATTCGACGCGGCTAGACCAGTTGATCCAGGACGGCAAGCTGATGCTGAGCCTGGACGACGCGATCTCGCTGGCGTTGGAGAATAATCTGAACATCAGCGTAACGCGCTTCGTGCCGTGGATCGCCGAAACGCAGTTGCTGAAAGCAAAGGCGGGAGGCATTCCGCAATCCGCCAGCACGCAGCAGGTGGTGCTGGGCACGTCGCCGTCGGTGTCCTTCGATCCCATCTTCACGGCGGGCTATTCCTGGTATCACTCGAATACTCCGGTGAATAACCCGTTTATTTCAGGAACGGGCACCGGTACCAACATTCTGGTGGTAAACCAGAATTCGTCGGCCGTTAATTTCGGCTACACGGAGGGATTTCACACCGGCGCAAATCTTCAGATCACTCTAAACACCGCGCGCACCGCGACGAACGAACCGGACGTGTTTTTCAATCCAGCGTTCACCCCGATACTGACCGCGACGCTATCGCAGCCGCTGCTGAATGGCTTCGGGATTTTGCCGAATACTCGCTACATCATTGAAGCGAAGAACACGATCAAGGTGGCGAACTCGCAATTCGCGCAGCAAGTAATTGCGGTGGTGACGCAGACGTCGAACGACTATTGGGAACTGGTATACGACCGCCAAAACGTGAAGGTGGAAGAAGCCGCGGTGGGTGTTTCGCAAAAGCTGTGGGAAGACAATAAGAAGCAGCTGGAAATCGGGACCATGGCGCCGCTGGACGTGCTGACCGCGGAATCGCAACTGGCGACCGACCAGCAAAATTTAATCGTGGCGCAGACCACGAAATTGCAGCAGGAAACTGTGTTGTTGAACGACATCGCCAAGAACTTGCTGGCGAAAGACGTCGCCGGAATCGAAATCGTGCCGACTACGCCGATCACCATTCCGGACGTGGTGGAAAACATTCCGCTGCAGGACGCCGTGCAGGAGGCCTGGCGCAAACGCCCCGAGCTTTATCAAACGGATCTGAACCTGAAGAATTCTCAGATCGAAGTGAAGGCCACGCGAAATGCGTTGCTGCCGTCGCTGAACGCTTTCATTCAGTACTCGTCGCAAGGGCTGAATGGAACTGGAATCAACACCACCGCAGTCGCCGGGTCATTCATCGCTGATACGGCTGCGCCGCTGGTGGGCGCGGATGGAGTGCCCATTTTAATTAATGGCAATCAAGCGTTTACGGGCGTACCGGTTACAACGACGAGCTTGACGCACGGCGGGGTGAGTAATGCGCTGGCAAACGTGTTCGAGAACCAATTCCCCACCTATGCGGCGGGGCTGACCCTGACGATGCCGCTGCGCAATCGTTCGGCGCAGGCAGACAGCGCGCGCGCGCAGTTCGACGAGCGGCAACTGCAGGTGCAGTACCGGCAGACGGAGAACACGATCGTCATCAACGTCCGCAACGCGATTATTGCGTTGGCTCAGGACCGTTCGCAGGTGGCGGCGGCGGAAAAGGCGCGGAATCTGGCGCAGCAGACTTTGGACGCGGAGCAGAAGAAATATCAGCTGGGGTCGTCCACGTCGTATCAAGTCGTGCTGCGGTCGCGCGATTTGACGGCGGCGCAGGGCACGGCGTTGCGCGCGCAGACGAATCTGGCCGAGGCGCTGGTGCTGTTCAATCAGGCGATGGGGCGGACGCTGGAAGTGCAGCACATCACCGTGGCGGATGCGATGCGCGGAACGACTACGCGGGACCCGTTGATTCCGGGGACGCCAGAGCCCGGAACAGTGGTTGGCGCGAAGTAAACCGAGAAGGATAAGCCGGTCGCCGACGCTTGTTGGATTGCGGCGATTTATATGGATTGCGGCGGCTTGCCGCCGCAATCCATATAATTTTGCGATGACGCGGCCTGGATTGCCCATGCGGTGTAGTACGCGTGCGCTACGCACTGCATGTGTTTCTGCTTGTTGCTGCTTCTCTTCCCTTGCCCTAAGATGAAGTATGGACGTGCTGGCGTGCGTGCGATTTTTCGGCGAGCGCGCCTTGGAAGGAGCCCTCCCTCATGTCTCACAAAATAATTGAAAAATCCGGCAAAGCGCCGAAATCACAGGCGACGGCTACGCTCGACCCAGCGCGAAAGGTTTCCGCCGGGGAGCGCGCGTGGGAGGAAAAAACACTGGGGCCGACGCTCGAAAAGTCGCCCGAACGCGCGCATGAATTTACGACGGTCTCGAGTTATCCGATCCGGCGGCTGTACACCGGCGCCGACCTGCCGGACTGGAATCCGGAGAAGGATCTGGGCTATCCGGGCGAGCCTCCTTACACGCGCGGAATTCATTCCACCATGTACCGCGGGCGATTGTGGACCATGCGGCAATTCGCGGGCTTCGGCACCGCGCAAGACACCAATGCGCGCTTTCGCTATTTGCTGGCGCAGGGGCAAACAGGACTTTCGGTGGCGTTTGATTTGCCGACGCTGATGGGTTACGACGCGGACCACGCGCTGTCCGAGGGCGAAGTTGGAAAATGTGGCGTGGCGATCAGTTCGCTGGCGGATATGGAAGTCTTGTTCGACCAGATTCCGCTGGCGGACGTGACAACCTCGATGACCATCAACTCGCCCGCGGCCGTGATTTGGGCGATGTACCTGGCCGTGGCGGAAAAGCAGGGCGCGGATTGGAAGAAAATTTCCGGCACGCTGCAGAACGACATCTTGAAGGAATATATTGCCCAGAAGGAATACATTTATCCGCCGGAACCTTCGATGCGGCTGGTGATTGATACGCTGGAATTCGGCGCGAAGGAAACTCCGAGGTTCAATCCGATTTCGATCAGCGGCTACCACATTCGCGAAGCGGGCTCGACGGCGATTCAGGAGCTGGCGTTCACCTTGCGCGACGGAATCGAGTACGTGGAATGGGGCGTGCGGCGCGGGATGGATGTGGACGAGTTTGCGCCGCGCCTGTCGTTTTTCTTCAATGCGCACAATGATTTCTTCGAGGAGATCGCGAAATATCGCGCGGCGCGGCGCATCTGGCACAAGACCATGACCGAGCGGTTTGGCGCGAAGAATCCGCGTTCCTGGGCGCTGCGTTTTCACACGCAGACGGCGGGGTGTTCGTTGACGGCGCAGCAGCCTTACAACAACGTGGTGCGTACTGCCTTGCAGGCGCTAGCAGCGGTGATGGGTGGGACGCAATCGCTTCACACCAATTCGCTGGACGAGGCTTGGGCGCTGCCTACGGAGTTTGCAGCGACGCTGGCGCTGCGCACGCAGCAGATCATCGGGCACGAAAGCGGCGTCACGAATACGGCGGACCCGCTGGGCGGCTCGTATTTTGTGGAAGCATTGACGATCGAAGAAGAGCGCGGCGCGTGGGAT
>Ga0182024_10023505_pt1 | contig 11029 bp, 6 predicted proteins | sample P32metaG_FD_120480 | JGI IMG/M metagenome (GOLD analysis project Ga0182024, IMG submission 120480) | Permafrost microbial communities from Stordalen Mire, Sweden - P3-2 metaG (Illumina Assembly) | ecosystem: Environmental > Terrestrial > Soil > Wetlands > Permafrost | place: Sweden: Stordalen... | reverse complement strand
TCGATTGGCTTGACGTTGCTGCAGGAGCCGTTTCTGCACGGGACGGTCGCCCAGCCGCACCTGGCCGGGTTCGACGCCGGGCAGCGGGCCTTGCTGGTGGTGGAACGCAACAAGGCCGGGCTGACGTTTCATCCAGGCCAGACCGCCGAGGACGCGTTGCAAGAGTCGGCCGGCCAGGCGCACGTGCACCAACCGGAAAGCGCCGCGGTCTTCAGTTTTGCCGCGGTCACGAACATGACGAGGGCGGCGGTTTCGACGGCCCCACGGCCCGTGCGCGGTCCAGCGGTTCGCCCCGCCGCGATGGCCGGCAAGTTTTACGCTGCCGATCCGGCGGAGTTGGCGAGGACGGTGGACGAACTCTTGGCCGGCGACTGCGCTCGGGAAAGCTGGGCGGCCGCGATGGTTCCTCATGCGGGGCTGCGCTTCTCGGGCCGCATTGCCGCCAATGTGCTCAAAAGGATCGCGATTCCGCGCACCGTGATTGTGCTCGGCCCCAGCCATACGGGCCAGGGCATGGAATGGGCCGTCGCCCCGCACCAGCACTGGGCCATGCCGGGGTTCGAGGTCGCCTCCGATTTCATCCTGGCCCGGCAGCTGTGCGAAGCCATTCCGGGCCTGGAAATGGATGCGGCGGCCCATCAGCACGAGCACGCCATCGAGGTGGAATTGCCGTTGCTCGCCCGTCTAGCGCCGGAGGCCAAGGTCCTCGGCATCACGATCGGTCAGGGCGACCTGGCCAGCTGCCGCCGTTTCGCTCAGGGCCTCGCCGACTTCATGCGTGGACAAAAAGACAGGCCGCTGTTGCTCATCTCCAGCGACATGAACCACTTCGCCACGGACGCGCAGACGCGCGAGCTGGACGCGCTCGCGCTGGCCTCGCTGGATCACGGCGACCCGGGCGAGGTTTTCCAGTGCGTGATGGGACATAACATCAGCATGTGCGGTGTCTTACCGGCGGTCATCGTGCTGGAAACGCTGAAGCTCCTTGGCACTTTTACCAGGGCCGAGCGAACCGGCTATGCCACGTCCGCGGACGTGACGGGCGATCCGAGCCGTGTTGTGGGCTATGCGGGGATGCTTTTTGGCTGAATTCGTGGGGCAGGTTGCCAACCTGCCTGGCGAACGGCAGGTTGGCAATCTGCCCCACGAATTCTCGTTCCCAGGCTCCGCCTGGGAACGAGACGTTGATTCTTCATCAATTATTAACCGTCCATTCTTCGTTTCATCATTTCGCCGGGCTAAAAGTTAACCTCACGTGTGTTCCCATGAATCTCTCATCTCTTTGGAAAAGGAGATCGCATGCGCCTCAATTGCCATCTTGCGAATACCATGCGCGGTCGCCGAGCCTTTACCTTGATCGAGTTGCTGGTGGTGATCGCCATCATCGGCATCCTGGTCGCCCTGCTGATTCCAGCGGTTCAGAAAGTGCGCGAGGCGGCGAATCAAACGACGTGCAAGAACAACCTGAAGCAGATCGGCCTGGCGTGCCACAATTATGCAAGCACCTTCAGGGGGTTGCCACCCTCCTACATTTCGAAAAACGGCGATGTCGCGCCGTATATTCCCAATGGCTGGGGACGAGGAAGCATTTATATCGCCATCTTGCCGTACATGGAACAAACTGCCCTGATTGCGCAGTGGAAAACGGGACTCGACTGGCAGGATCCCGCCCAGCCGGCGTCCGCTCAACAAACATTCCTCCCCATGCTAAATTGCCCTTCAACGCCAATGTCGCCGCGCTTTGAAGCTCAATATGCCCTGACCGTCTACGCCTATCCCGCATCCTGGGGTGGGTTTTCCTCTCTTATTCCGACGACCAAGAGCGGCGTAACTACCTACGCGTACCCATCGGCTTCGTATTCGCCAAACGTCGGGCCCGTGATTGGCGGTTCCACGGACTATGCGCCGTTTACAGAGGTGTCGAACGGCGCTGGCTCCGCACTCGGCAACAATTGGGTATCTCCTTATGTAAATAGTTTCGGAACAAACCCTCCCAAGGCGAATATTAACACAACGAATCTTCCCGGCGTTGGAGCCATGAGCGTGAACGTTGTCACACCCTTGACAAGCATCATTGATGGGACGTCGAATACCACTCTCATTGGCGAATGTGCGGGTCGGCCGATCGGCTACATCGCCAACTTTCAGCCTGTCCCGGCGGCTGCGGTGAGTTCCAAGGCTTCTCCCCAGCAAGTCGCGGGCTACGGCGGCACCACGCCCTCTACCGCTATCATCACGCAGGATTCTACCGGCGCCAACCCGGGCAACATCAGTGGCGGAACGGGGGGGGCCGGCACTACCTGGACGAACGCAACTCAGGGTTCTTCCTGGATGGACGACCACAATCGCTTGCAAGTGTATGGAACCGATTTTACCGGAAATTGGCGAGCCGGTGTCGGCGGCACCGAAGGCTACACCGGCCAGTTCTGCGTCGTCAATTGCAATAATTTCCAGGGCCCCGACCTGTACAGCTTCCACCCAGCCGGCGCCCACGTGCTGTTTGCCGACGGCTCCGTCCACATGGTCTCCCAACAGGTCACCGTGACAACGTTGGTCGCGCTGGTTACCGCTCAGGGCGGCGAGATCGCGACCCTGCCCAATCAATAGAGTCTGCGCCCAAAGGTCCAAGTCCTCGGAGAGTCAAGTCATGAACACTCGAACGCTGATGCGCGTCGGCGTCTATGTGCTGCTCGGCGCGATTTGTGGATACACGATCTACGCCGCCCCGGCGTATTTTCAAAACAAAAACGAAAGTGCGGCGAGCGCCCAGCTGCGCGTCGGCGGCTCGTCCGTTGTCTACTTCATCATGGACAAGTGGAAGCTGGACTATAGGAAAAAGAATATCGACATCCACTACGCGCCCACCGGCTCGGCCGACGGCGTCAAGCAAGTCATCGACCGCCACTACCAGGTCGGCTTTTCCTCCTCACCCTTGACCGCGGACCAGCATGCTCAGGCCAAGGCGAAGGACGGCGAACTGGTCCAGGTTCCGGTCGTCCTCATCGGCGTGGTGCCCGCGTACCATTTGCCTTCTCTGCTGGTCAGGGACAAGGAAGGTAAACTTGCTGACAAGGATGGCAAACCCCTCGAACAGCCGCACCTGCAATTCAGCGCCGACGTGCTCGCCAAGATCTTTCTGGGCAAAATCGACAAATGGAATGCCCCCGAACTCCAGGAACTGAACAAGGACGTCAAGCTGCCGGACCTCAAGATCACCGTCGTGCGCCGCAAGGACGCTTCCGGTACCACCTTCAATTTCGCCAGTTATCTGCACAGCGCCAGCGAGCTGTGGCGCAAGGAGATGGGCGCTCCCGCCAATGAGGTGCAATGGCCCGAGAGCACCAAGGCGGCGCCGCGCAATGAGGGCGTCGCCTACTTCGTCAAGGGCACCGAGGGAGCGATCGGCTACGTCGAGCTGATCAACGCCATCGCCGCCCGGATCCAGTACGGCTCGGTGCAGAACAAGGACAAGACCGCTTTCGTCCTGGCTAAACCCGAAACGATGACCGCGGCGGCCAAGGCGGCCCAGGATGCCTCGCCCAACGAGCTGCCCACGGACCTTACCAACCAGGCGGGCAAGGATTCCTATCCTATCTGTGCCGTCGATTGGGCCGTATGCTATCAGCAGCAGCCCTCCGCCGAATATCAACTGGTGGCCGACTTCATGAGCTTCATCACCAAGGAGGGCCAGGCGTATTCCAGGGACCTGCAATACGCTCCGCTGCCGGAGGAGTTTCGCCAGCGGGCCGAGGAAAAGCTGAAGCTGATCAAGAGCCGGTAGTTGTGCCCCGTAGCCGCATTCGCAAGAATGCGGGTGAAGCGAGCGATGCCCGCATTCTTGCGAATGCGGCTACGGAGGATATCGGCTGGACGGGCCAGGAAGCCCGTCCCACGAAAGGACGGGTAAGTTGCGTTCACTCTTGCGCCCCATCGTTGCCTCGCTTCTGCTTGTCGGCCTTCTTGTTCCCGCCACCTTCGCTCAGGAAAAACAGACAAAGCGAGACTGGGACAAGCACCCCGCCATTCTCCAGGCCGAGACCACTCAAGACGTCTTCGCCCTCGGCGACGTTCACGGCGACTATGAACGGCTGGTGTCTCTGCTCGTCTCCGCCAAAATCATCGCCCAGGATCCCGGCGCTCCCGAAAAAGCCCAGTGGCAAGCGGGCAAGGCCATGCTCGTCTGCACCGGCGACTTCATCGACAAGGGCAACCAATCGCTGCAGGTCATCGCCCTTCTGCGCACCTTGCAAACTTCGGCCCAATCGCAGGGAGGCCGGGTGATCGTCACGATGGGCAATCACGAAGCCGAATTCCTCGCGGACCCGGGCAACAAGAAGGCCCAGAAGTTTTTGCAGGAAATGGAGGCGAAGAAAATCGATGCCAAAGCGGTCGCCGCGGGTCAGGATGCCGAGGGGATCGGCCGGTTCCTTCGTTCCTTGCCCCTGGCCGCGCGCGTGAACGACTGGTTCTTCGCCCATGCGGGATTCACGCGCGGACGCACTCTCAAGCAACTCGATGCCGAGCTGCGCGATGAAGTGGACTCGCGTGGCTACGATGCCCTGCAGCTACCCGCCCTCAACGCTCTTTTGGAAGCGCGTCTGCACGAAACGCCGTGGTTTGAAAAGGCGGATGATACGCCCGCGATGAGCAAGACCCGGTTGCAAGGTTTTGTGGAGGCGCTCGGGGCCAAGCATTTGGTGATCGGCCATCAGCCCGGCAAGGCGGTGTTCGCCGGCCCGACCAAACGCGCCAAGGGTGAGATGTTCCAGCTGCACGACGGATTGTTGTTCCTGATCGACGTCGGCATGAGCCACGGCATCGACAAGATGGGCCAGGGCTACAGCGAAGGCGCCTTGCTGCACATTCGTCCCGGGCCGCAAGGCAGCGCGACGGCCATCTTTCCGCGGCAACAGGCGCGCGTGTTGTGGACCGAGAAAAAGCAGAAGTTTCCTGGCGAGCGGGGGGCGTTAGCCCCCTGATGGGAATGAATGTCAACTCAGGGGGCGAACGCCCCCCGCTCGCCTGTTTTTCGAATTCCGCTGGCAAGCCGAATATCTCGTTCATAGAATCATGTCGTTGCCCCATGTCGCTGACACCTAATTTGGAGCCCATCACCATGAAGGCCCGGAATCTGGAATTGCTGGCTGTGTTGCTTGTCGGCGGCTTGCTCGGTTTCGGCGTGGCAAGCTATCGCAGCTTCGCCCCCGCGCTGGGAATGTTCGTGAGCGCCCAGGAGAGCGGCAAGCCCAGCGGCGTGTTCTCTCCGCCGGGGACATCCGATAGCGGCACCGTCGTTCCCGTGCCGCATGCGCCGACCTTCAAGGGCAAGATCGGCCGTACCGTGGATGAATCGACGACCGACTGGCCCCCCCTCGCCCACGCTCCCAAGGGTGCCCCCAACGTCCTGTACATCGTGCTTGACGACGTCGGTTACGCGGCCCTCGGCTGCTATGGCTCGCCGGTTTGCAAGACGCCGAACATGGACAAACTCGCCAAGAACGGTGTGCGGTACAACAATTTCCACACCACGGCCCTGTGCTCGCCGAGCCGATCCTGCTTCATGACAGGCCGCAATCATCATTCCAACGCCATGGCCTGTATCACCGAAGCCTCGACCGGCTATCCGGGCTCTTATGGTCGAATTCCGCTGGCCAACGGCTTCCTGTCGGAGATGCTGACGCCGTTCGGCTGGGCGGCGTTTGCGATCGGCAAATGGCACTTGACGCCGGCGGAAGACATGAACCTGGCCTGCAATCGCAAGTGGTGGCCGCTGGGCCGTGGGTTCGATCGCTTCTACGGCTTCCTGGGCGGCGAGGTCGATCAATACACCCCCTGGCTGGCGTATGACAACCACTTCATCAAGCCGCCCAGGACGCCGGAGCAGGGATACCATAATGTGCCCGACCTGGTGGACAAGGCCAAGGAGTTCATAGCCGACCTGAAACAGGTCGCTCCCGACCGGCCCTTTTTCATGTACTTCTGCCCCGGCGCCTGCCACGCGCCGCATCACGCTCCCAAGGAGTGGATCGCCAAGTACAAGGGCATGTTCGACGCCGGCTGGGATGATTATCGCGAGAAGGCCTTGGCCAACCAGATCAAGCTGGGCATCTGCCCGGCGGGGACCACGCTGTCGCCGCCCGACCCCGATGTTGTTCCGTGGGCCAAGCTTTCCAAGGAAGAGAAGGCCATGTTCGCGCATCAGATGGAAGTGTACGCGGCCTACCTTTCCTACGTCGATCACTACATCGGCGAGCTGGTCGCGTTTCTGGACGACATGGGGCAGCTCGACAACACGCTGATCATCACCGTGTCCGACAACGGCGCCAGTGCCGAGGGCGGGCCGACCGGTTCGTTCAACGAAAACCTGTTCTTCAACGGCGTGCCCGATACGCTCAAGCAGAACCTGAAACACATCGCCAACTGGGGCGATCCGACCACGTACCCGCACTATTCATGGGGCTGGGCGTGGGCGACGAACACGCCGTTTCGCCGCTGGAAACGCGAAGTCGCCCGCGGCGGCGTCTCCGACCTGTGCATCGTTCATTGGCCCAAAGGCTTCAAGGCCAAAGATGCCATTCGCGAGCAGTTCACCCATGCCATCGACCTGGTGCCGACGGTGCTGGACGTCCTGAACATGAAGAGCCCGACGTCGATCAACGGCGTCGCCCAATCGCCGATCGAGGGGGTCAGTTTTGCCAAGACGTTCGATAACGCCAAGGCCAAGGTCCCGCGCGAGGCCCAGTATTTCGAGATGTTCGCCCAGCGGGCCATCTACCTGGATGGCTGGCGGGCCTACGCGCCCTGGAAGTTCGGCGACAACATCACCGCCAAGGACCTGGCCAACGACAAGTGGATGCTCTTCCACATCGATACCGATTTCTCGGAATCGAAGAACATCGCGGCCGAGAACCCGGGCAAGCTGGAAGAACTCAAGCAGCTGTGGTGGGCCATGGCGAGCAAGTACAAGGTGCTGCCGCTGGACGGCCGCGGCATCCAACGGTTCATGACGCCGCGCCCGGAAATGTCCAGCCCGCGCGACAAGTACGTCTTTTTCTCCGGCACGGCCGAGGTCGAGATGAGCAATGCGCCGGACATGCGCAATCGCTCGTACAGCATCACCGCCGAGGTGGACATTCCCCAGGGCGGCGCCGAGGGCGTCCTGCTCGCTCAGGGCGGCAGTTTTGGCGGCCACACCTTCTTCGTCAAGGACGGCAAGCTGCGCTACTCCCACAATTACCTTGGCCTGGAAGAGTTCAAGGTCGTGGCGACCGAGAAGATCCCCACGGGCAAGAGTCAGCTGCGGCTCGAATTCAAGAAGACCGGCGACCCCGATTTCAAGGCGGGCAAGGGAGCTCCCGGCCTCGTCAGCCTGTTCGTGGACGGCAAGAAGGTTGGCGAAGGAAACATCCCCGTCACGTGTCCCCTGGCGTATAGTTTGTCCGGCGATGGCCTGTCCTGCGGTCGCGATACCTTGACGCCGGTCAGTGCCGATTACCGGGAGGAATTTGTGTTTACCGGGATGATTCGCCGTGTGATCGTTGACGTGAGCGGCAATCAAACGTCCACCCCGAAGACGCCCGATCGCGATTGACCCGTCCCCTCTTCGTTTAGCGTTCGGCGCATGCCGCCCTGTGAAACGAGCCATTTCACAGGGCAGCATGCGCCGAACGCTAAACGAAGAAATCGAAACAGGTCGCAACGTGAGCTCCAAGGTCAAAAAACCGAAGCACAGCCCGCATCCTCCCCAGCGCGCCGCGGCGAAAGCCACCCCCGGCGCCGCGGCCAAACGCTGGCTCATCCTGGCCACAGTCGGACTGATGACGGGTGGCGTCGTCTGGGCAATCTTCGAATTCGTCGTGTGGAATACCATACCCTCGGACATGGTGGGCAAGTGGGTCCTGTTCGACGGCACCCATGAGGCTAACATCCAATTCTACCGCGGCGGCACCATGGTCGGCACATTCAATCAGGGGGGCAACCCGTTCGTCGTCGAGTCGCGGGTTGTCGTCGAAGGCAAGAAGATCTTCTCCACCACCCTGAACAAGCAGACCCAGCAATATGAAACCAAGGTCCTGACCATCCGATCCCTCGAACCGCACCGGCTTGTCATCGAAGATTTCCAGGGCAAAGTCATGGAACTGGAGAGGGCCGAATAGGCCGTAGCCGCATTCGCAAGAATGCGGGCTTCGCTCGCCTCACCCGCATTCTTACGAATGCGGCTACGGGAGAATCCGGCACGGTCACAGGCTGCACCTTTGCGTTCGCGGCTTGCCGTCATTAAGATATCTTGCATGAACTATCGCAATCTCGCCGAGATGCAGCGCCTGCAGGCCGCGCGGCATGGCCCCGCGGTGGCGATTCGCTACCGTCGCCATGGGCTGTACCACGACGTCACCTGGCAGCAGTTCCGCGAGATGACCGAAGCCTGTGCCCTGGCCCTGATCGATGCTGGTGTGGGCGTCGGCGATCGCGTTGGGCTCGTGTCGGAGAATCGCCTCGAATGGCTCGTCGCCGACATGGCGATCCTGGCCGCCGGGGCCATCAATGTAGCGCCGCACGCGCCGATGACCGCTCGCCAAATCCAGTTTCAGCTTGCCGAGACGGAAGCTCGTTTGCTGTTCGTGTCCAACCAGGAACAGCTCGACAAGATCCAGCAGATTCGCGCGAACTTGCCTGAACTGGCCGGCGTGATCCTCTTCGATTTCGCCGCGGGGACAAACGCTATTTCCTGGGAAGGCTTTTTGCAGCGAGGCCGGCTGTTGCGTGCTGGGCCCGCCAACGGATGTTTGAACCTTTTGCATCGCGAAGAAGAGCTGACCTCGGACGACCTGGCCACGATCATGTACACCTCCGGCACGACCGGCAATCCCAAGGGCGTGATGCTGACGCACGGCAACCTGCTCAGCAACGCGATCGGCATGCTCGAGGCGTCGCCGCGCGTGGAAGGCCAATTTCTGTCCTGGCTTCCCTTCAGCCATATTTACGCCCGCACCGTCGATCATTATTTGTGCCAGATCCTGCCGATGGCGCTGTGCCTGGCCGAGTCGCAGGAAACGCTGGTGCGCAACCTGGCCGAGATTCAGCCGGCGTACATGTCGTCGGTGCCGCGCTTCTATGAAAAGGTGCTCAGCCTGGTCGCCGACGCCGATCCGCACAAGACCGCCCAACGGCTGCGTGACATCTTCGGCCCCAACGTCGATTGGCTCAGCAGCGGCGGCGCTCCCTTGCCAGTATCCGTTGCCGAGGCCTATCGCGATGCTGGCCTGCTCTTGCTGCAAGGCTATGGCCTCACCGAAAGTTCGCCGGTCATCGCTTTCAATCGCAAGGACCGTTATCGGCTTTCCTCCGTGGGTCCGCCGTTGCCGGGGGTCGAGGTGACGATCGCGCCGGACGGCGAGATTCTGACGAAGGGCCCTCATGTGATGAAGGGCTACTGGAAGAACCCGCGTGCCACCGCCGAAGCGATCCAGAGTGGCTGGCTGCACACCGGCGACCTGGGCCGGCTCGACGACGGCTTTCTCACCATCACGGGCCGCAAGAAGGAGATCATCGTGCTGTCCAGCGGCAAGAAGGTCGCCCCCGCCCAGGTCGAAGGGCTCTTGCTCGGCGATCCATGTATCGACCAGGTGATGGTCCTCGGTGACGCCCGGCATTTTCTCATCGCCCTGATTGTGCCGAACTGGGGCCAGGTGCAAAAGTGCCTGGCCATCCCTCCCGAGGAACCGGAGGCGTTGGCCAAACTGCCGGCGATCCGCGAGTTCCTGACGGGCCGAATCGACAAGGCCCTGATCGACCTGGCCCCGTGGGAGCACGTGAAAAAGTTCATCATCGTGCCCAGGCCGTTCAGCGTGGCCGCCGAGGAGCTGACGGTGAGTTTGAAAATGCGCCGCGACGTGATCGTGGCCCATCATCAGGGGCAGCTGGAATCGCTGTACGAACCATGAATAACCCGTTTAGAAACGTGGGAAGGATGAATTCCGGATTTCGAAGAAGAGGGCCCGCGCCGGCTCCCCTCTCCCCCGTACTCGGGGGAGAGGGGTGGGGGGTGAGGGGGAGAATCTGCATCCGTGCAAGAACTTGGAGCCTGTTCGTGGGATTCGGGTTCTTCCCCCTCACCCCCGCCCCCTCTCCCCCGAGTACGGGGGAGAGGGGAGCTGATGCTGGCCGATGATCGTTGAAATCCGGATGATATTCTTCCAACGTTGCTTGGCCGCTCGCCTCCGGCGAGCCATTCGGAATGACCCTACACATGCTCCGACTCACCTACATCGGCACGACAACGATCCCCGTCGAGGCCGAGTGCATCACGCCGAATGATCTGGCCGGCAAAACGGCCGCGGAGATTGCCGCCCTACCCGTGCAGCACGGCAATGCGCCCGCACCCCTGGGCGAGTTCTTCCGCGTCGAGGGCGATGCCGGCGACCAGCAAATCGTGCTCCAGGGCGACTGTTCCCGCGTCAAGCTGGTCGGCTCGGACATGACCTCGGGCAGTATCACCATCGAGGGAAACATCGGCATGCACGTCGGCGCCGAGATGCGCGGCGGCACCATCGACGTGAAAGGCTCGGCGGCGGACTGGGCCGGCGCCGAGATGCGCGGCGGCGCGATCCACGTTCGCGGCGATGCCGGGCATCTCGTCGGCGCCGGCTATCGCGGCAGCCGATACGGCATGCGCGGCGGCGTCATCCTCGTCGATGGCAACGCCGGCAACGAAGTGGGCAGCGGCATGCGCCGAGGGTTGATCGCCGTTCGCGGCAACGTCGCGGACTTCGCCGGCGTCTCGATGATCGCCGGCACGCTCCTGCTCTTCGGCAAATGCGGCGTCCGCACGGGTGCCGGCATGAAGCGCGGCACCATCGCCGTCTTCGGCGAAAAACCGCAACTTTTGCCGACCTTCCGGTTCGACTGCGTGTATCGCCCGGTATTCATGCGGATCTATTTGCGTTATTTGCGCGACTCGGGGTTCCCGGTGGCGGCGGAGTTCATGGAGGTGGCATATCGTCGCTATCATGGGGATCTTGTTTCGCTG
>Ga0182024_10023504_pt1 | contig 11029 bp, 11 predicted proteins | sample P32metaG_FD_120480 | JGI IMG/M metagenome (GOLD analysis project Ga0182024, IMG submission 120480) | Permafrost microbial communities from Stordalen Mire, Sweden - P3-2 metaG (Illumina Assembly) | ecosystem: Environmental > Terrestrial > Soil > Wetlands > Permafrost | place: Sweden: Stordalen... | reverse complement strand
GCGAAAGTCAAGATACGCCAGATTCATGTTGCCGCCTGTCAGGATATGCACGGTAAGCACGTTCCGGCCGCCAGGTAGATCCAACACGGCGGCGTTCCGCAGAATATTCCAATGGTGCCACTGACGCCACGCAATCGGCTCCGCGTCTTTGTAGGTGGTGGGAATCGTCAGCGACCCGGTTGCATCGTGTCCATCGACATCGAGCGAGATGCTGCCGCCGCGATTCGACGTGTAGAGCAGATCCGCTCTGTACTTGCCGGCCTTGGCGACATCGATGGTAATGTTGAACCACTCGCCCGGTTCCGTCCAACCCACGTAAAGCTGATCCTTCGCCGGCGTCACCATGTCATAGGGGCTGTTGTCGATGGCGTCCTTGCCCGCGGCCGTCGGAAACTTCGTATACGAGGTATCGACGCCGTCGTGCATACGGAATTCATTCAGATAAGTTCCGTTCGCGGGGTTCAGTTCGCCGCTACCGTGGTTCACGGCGTCACTGTCATGATAGGCAACGCCTTCGCCCCCCAGATCGTATGCTGCGCAATCCACGCGGCCAGGGATGGGCTGCGGAGCCGTCTTGTAGTGGCGGTCCTGAAAGGGCTTGCCCTTGTACTGCTCCAGAAACATGCTCCCATCACTCTGGGCCACCGCTGTCCAGGCTGCGACCACAAAACAGCGCCGCTTGCCAGCAGAACCCCACTCCCGATCCAGGCCTTCATCGATTACCTTTTCCCGCCGGAAGCGATCTCACGTTCCCGCCAGGCATCCCTACTAGCAAATGTATCGTAGACGAATCTGGCCGCATCGACCATCAAGCGCAAGTCTTGGAGAATCGGGAATCCGCTTCAAGGCAGCTATTGATTACTTTCCCATTGGATAAGGTCGTTAGCGTGCAGAACTGTCATCACTGCAGCACAACCGAGTACCCCACCGCCCCCAACGCACACGAGTAATTGAAAGATCCAGCTACCGGTGTGGGCGTGGGAAGCAGTAGCAATCACGTAGAGGATAGCTGCCAGCAAAGCCCCTAAGATAGTGCCGCCGGCTGACAAGAAGATGAGTAACATATCCGCGATCCCGCTGGCAGTCTTTGCGTCGGGCGTTTCTGTTAATGCCTCGGTGAACTTCAGCAGAGCGGGATCGGCGCTTGACGATGAGTGGGGGACCGGAACTTGGCTGCTCATAGAAGGGACTCCTTTAGTCAGTCGGATTGATGGAAGATCGCGTGGTTGACATCTGGCCAGAACTCCTTCGCTGCGAAGGTGCCGAAATCCAGCAGGGCATTGGTCAGCCAGCGCTGCCCAGTCTTCGTCCAGGTGCGGTACTCGCCTGGGTAGTAGGCGGATGAGAGTCCGGCTGCTATGCCGGATCCCACGACCTCTGAAGCGTTGAAGGTTTCCTTGCCCGAATCTGTGCGCGTGATGACCGTTCGCGACACGGCATAAAGACCGCGCTTGATAAAGCCGCCATGGCCCAGTGTGTAGTAGCGGCTGTCTTGATGCAGCACGCTGGGCAGAATGCCTTCGACCCACAGATTCTCATCCGTCTGATCCGCGAAGGTATGCCAGTAGTATCGACCGTATCCGGCGGCGCCCTGGCGAAAAGCAGGATAGGCGTCCGATGCCTGGCTGATACCCGCCTGGATGCCTACAAAGATGAACGACGAATAGTCGAAGCTATCCAGGGCGCCAGTCTTGAACTTCTCTTTCACCGATTGTGGAGGTAGCTTGACTCCTGCGCTGACCGCCCGAAAGTTCGGCACGATCCATAAAATCCGCTTGGTCTGTTGCCCCTCTTCCGGATTCGCGGCGTTGGAGGTAGATGACAAACTCGTCGAGGGTGAAGGACCCTGCCCTCCCACCGGCACAGGAGAAGGCGCGGGCGCGTCCGGTATGGCTATGGCAGCTACTTCGCCTTGTCGAGGGGCGGCGGATAGCGGCAAATCGGCTCTCTCTTGCGCCATGCCGGGCGTAAGAGCTAACAGAAAGATCGCGCCGCTGATCACAAATCGCATAGAGTCGCCGGTTCTCATCAAGTCAACACCACCATCCTTCGAACGAAAAATCGTTTGGCAAACCCCAACTCGAGTGTTTGATGTGGCGCCAGAACTTTGGTTCTATCTTTTTCTTCACGGGCGGAATCAGAAAGCTGGGTTGAGCCACCCTCTCTGGCGGTCGGCAATCTACTCTAGTACTCTCGGCATCGTGCCTAGTCCTGAAGGGGTTTGGCAGTGAATCAACTAGCGGCAGACTTTGAAGTGTGCAAACGGTACGTGTCAGATGAGGAGAGCCTGATGGAATACGAACGGCAACCACAAGCCACCCGCTCGTGGACGACCCGCCGCGACGAGAAAAAGAGGCGCATGCAATTGGTCTCTTCCTGGATGAACGGCAGGGTTCTGGCACAAGAGAAGGTGGTAGAGGCTTTAGAGGTTCTTATCGCCCCGGCGGATCGAGTTGTGCTGGAAGGCGATAATCAGAAACAGGCTGACTTCCTCTCACGCTCTTTGATCAAGGCCGATCCCGGTAAACTGCACGATCTGCACCTCATCATCTCCAGTATCAGCAGGCCCGAACATCTGACTCTATTCGAGCTTGGCATCGCGAAGAAGGTGGATTTCGCGTTTGCAGGGCCGCAGAGCCTTCGCGTGGCGCAGTTGCTCGAAGATGGTGTCCTGGAGATCGGAGCCATTCATACCTATGTCGAGTTGTATGCCCGCCTGCTCGTTGATCTGGCGCCGAACGTGGTCTTGGTCTGCGCCGAGCAGGCGGACCGTGAAGGCAACTTATATACCGGGCCGAATACGGAAGACACCCCGGTGATCGTCGAGGCCGCCGCGTTCCACGACGGAATCGTGATTGTGCAGGTAAACCGAATCGTGGACGAACTACCGCGCGTGGATATTCCATGTTCTTGGGTGGACGTTGTGGTGGAAGCGGATCGCCCCTTTGCGGTCGAACCACTTTTTACCCGTGATCCCAGGCACATCACCGATCTGCAGATTCTTACCGGGATGATGGTCATTCGCGGCGTCTATGAGCGCCATCAGGTCCACTCGCTCAATCATGGAATCGGATTTGACACGGCGGCGATCGAGCTCTTGCTCCCGACTTATGGTGAGTCGCTCGGACTACGGGGAAAGATCTGTGAACATTGGGTTCTGAATCCCCATCCGACCCTGATCCCTGCGATCGAAAGCGGATGGGTAAAGAGCATCCACTGCTTTGGCAGCGAGGTCGGCATGGACGACTATATTCGCGCTCGACCCGACGTTTTCTTTACCGGCCGCGATGGCAGCTTGCGCTCCAATCGCGTGCTCTGTCAGCTTGCCGGTCAATACGCAGTGGATGCGTTTATTGGATCCACACTGCAGATGGATGGCGACGCAAACTCCTCCACCGTGACTGCCGGTCGACTTGCCGGCTTCGGCGGCGCGCCAAACATGGGACATGACCCTCATGGGCGCCGGCACGCAAGCCATGCATGGCTCGACTTGAAGGCAGACTCGAGCCCCACCACCCGGGGAAGAAAATTGGTAGTGCAAACTGTGGAAACCTTCCAGAAGGGCGGGGTGCCTGCGTTTGTCGAAACTCTCGATGCGGTCGAAGTCGGCAGGAAAGCAGGCATGCCCATTGCGCCCGTCATGATTTACGGCGACGATGTGAGTCACGTCGTGACTGAGGAAGGTATCGCCTACCTTTACAAAACGCAGGGCATTGAGGAACGCCGCAGGGCACTTGCCGCGGTAGCCGGAGTCTCCCCGATCGGCCTTCGGGCCAAGCCTGAGGAAACAGCGGAGCTCCGGCGCAAAGGCATCGTAGCGTATCCGGAGGACATCGGGGTGCAGCGCATGCGAGCCAGCCGCTCTCTGCTGGCCGCTCGCAGCATGGAAGATCTGGTTGCTTGGTCCGGCGACTTGTACCAAGCGCCTGCACGGTTCAGGAGCTGGTAAATGCGGACAAGTCTTTCGATGACGGACAAGCAGCGCGACGCAGGCCGATCCTACCGGCTCGCGTCCCTCGCCCGGGAAGCATTGATCGCGGAGGCGGAACTTACCCCCAAGCCCGGACTGGTTGACCGGCGTGGCTCCGGTGCGCACCACGATCTTTCGCTCTGTCTGATGAGGCAATCCGCGACTGCAATCGAGCCGTATTTTGCAGCCATGGCATCCTGCGCTCAAGAGCAGGATCTCGACTGCAATTTGCGTGCGTGGCTGGCAGCGATCGGCCGTGATGCGGAACGGGCAATGTACCAGGCTACGCAGGGAAGCAACGCGCACAAGGGTGCTATCTGGATTCTTGGTCTTCTGGTCGCTGCCGCTATCCGCGTGCCAAGCCAAAATGCTCAGGAGATCACCGCGGTGGCGGGTGCCATCGCGCGGCTTCCTGACCGCGCGCAGCCGAAACTCATCACCCACGGCGACATGGTTCGAAACCGTTACGGTGCTGGTGGCGCACGCATGGAAGCGTCCAGTAACTTTCCGCACGTCCTAAACTGCGGACTTCCCGTGCTGCGCGACCGCCGGGTCAGGAAATTTCCAGAAGAAGCTTGCCGTCTCGACGCACTGCTGAGCTTGATGGCGAAACTTGACGATACCTGCGTGCTCTATCGAGGTGGTATGGAGGCTTTGCGCGTCGTCAAATCGGATGCGCGGGCCGTACTGGATGCGGGCGGATACAGCAATGCCAACGGCCGACAGCGGATGCGCGAACTCGATCGTGAACTGATCGCAAGGCATGTTTCACCCGGCGGAAGTGCTGATTTGTTGGCAGCAACCATCTTCCTGGATGCGTTGGAGTACCAGCAAAGTGAAGTGTTGAAGGACCAGAGCGAAGCGGAGGTGAGAGATGGAGCTGCTTGAGTTCGATTACCCGTCGGCAGTGCGGCACGTTACTCGGAAGGCACACGTTGGCGTTGTAGGGTCCGGAGACATGGAGGTTCTGATGGAACCCGCGGAAAAAGAGGGAGCCCATGTCTCGATTCGAACCAGCGTGAACGGATTTGGTGCTAGCTGGAAGGCCGTGCTGGACCGCTTCTTCGCCAGGTATGACGGTGCGGTCCGCATCCATATCAACGACGCCGGGGCTACGCCCGGCAGTGTGATGTTGCGACTCGAACAGGCAGTGGAGGTGATCGAACGATGAGCACCACGATCGCCGCCCCGGCATTTGTGAATCGCCATAGCTTCATCGAGCTCGACGCCCGGGCGAGGGCGCAGAGTCTGATGGACCCTGGTTCATGGAGAGAACTGGTGGGACCATTTGATCGCATCGAATCTCCGTGGCTGCCGCTGCAAGGGATCGCACCGCAATCCGATGATGGCTGCGTGGTGCTGAAAGGCACCATCGCCGCCGCGCCCAGCGTCGTGATTGCGCTGGAGGGAGGTTTCCAGGCCGGCAGCATGGGTGAGGTCTCAGGCGCCAAGATGACGGCCGCTCTCGATCTGGCGACCCAGGATTCTCAGAAAGGCAAGAAGACCACCGCGGTCCTGCTGCTTGAAACGGGTGGAGTACGCCTGCAGGAGGCGAATCTCGGCCTGGCCGCAATCGCTGAAGTGATGGCATCGATGCTTGTTCTGCGCGAGCATGCTCCGATCATCACCGTAATCGCGGGAACGGTCGGGTGCTTCGGTGGACTGGCGCTGGCAGCTGGACTCTCGAGCTACATCGTTATGACGCGGGAAGCACGACTGGGCATGAACGGTCCTGAGGTGATTGAGCAGGAGTCCGGGATCGAGGAGTTTGATGCCTCTGACCGCGGACTTATTTGGGCGATCAACGGCGGAGAACAACGCGTCGCTATGGGTGTTGCCGATGAGCTGGTCCTGGACGATGCACAGGAAATCGCAGCAGCCGTCCAGAGCTACGTCAAGGCAGGATTGCCGCAAGTCCATCGCAGCCAGCAGGTCGAGCTTTATCGCCGACGCATTGCGGCACTCGATACTTCCGGGCAAATCGATCCGCTCACGCTGAGACAAAGCTGGAACAACAAGAGTAGGGAAGAGGGCAAGCGATGAGCGGTCAAGTCGGCCTTCGAGGCAAGGTATGGTTTCAGGCGTTGACCGGCCGGGATTGTCCCCTGGAAGGAGATCCTGGCTCGGTGCTCACAGCGGATGCCACGCTGGGTAACGAGACCGCGCGCTTTCTTTGCGTAGTGCCGAACCCAGCGGCTCGCTTTCCTTGTGCGCGGCGGGGAGAAGTCGGTTTGGAGGAGTCATATACGCTCGCAATGCGCGTGCGCGAGGCGATCGAGCAGGACGCAAATGGAACCAAACGGCCCTTGATCGCGATCGTGGATATAAAGAGCCAGGCCTACGGCCGCCGGGAGGAGACGGTCGCTATCTTTCTGGCTACCGCCACTGCTGCAGATGCTTATGCCTCCGCCCGAATGAAGGGACATCCGGTAATCGCGCTGGTCGTGGGCCAGGCTATCTCCGGCGGCTTCCTGACCCATGGTTATCAGGCGAACCGTATCCTCGCCTTCGACGGCAGCGACGTGGTGATCCACGCCATGCATAAAGAAGCTGCCGCGCGCATCACTCTTCGATCCGTTGCCGACCTGGATCGTCTCGGGCATCAGATCGCTCCCATGTCTTATGACATTCACGACTTTGCCAGGCTTGGCCTGCTTCATGAATTGCTGCACATCGCAGACCCCGATAAGCCATCGCCGGCCACTGTGGCGCAAGTGCAAAAATCACTGATGGAAGCGGTCGCAGATGCGCGCGCGGGATCGAAGGACCTGAGCCATCGGCTCACGTCGGAAGGTGCGCGCGAGATGCGCAAGGCAGGGCTAGCTGCTCGCGCACTCATGGAAGAGCAGTGGCACCATGATTAGGGTTCTCGCGGACGCTCTGGTACCGATCTTCGCGGGTCTGCTGCTCGGCTATATAGCCGGGCTGCGCCGCATTATGGACAATCAGAACGTTCAGAACCTCATCGTCTTTGTGATGACCTTTGCCGTCCCTTGTTCCCTATTTCTGGCCATCGCGCGCACCCCCAGGGCGGCGTTGCGCGAACAGGCTGGGATCGTTCTCGTGCTGACCATTGTCTATTCCGTTTTATATGTTTCGAGTTTCTTTTGGGCTCGTTCCGGCGAAAAGCTACGCGCTTCAGACAGTTCGGTACTTGCGCTGACCATCAGTTTCCCAAACGTGGCTGCAGTGGGCTTGCCATTGCTCGCAGATGTCTTTGGGGCAAGATCCCTGGTCGCTGTCGCGACCTCCATTGCCCTCGGTTCCGTCACCATCTCCGCGGTCACGCTTGCTTTCCTTGAGGCGGATCGGGATGGCTCCGGCGATACGTTCTCCTTTCGGCAAATCGCTCTTTCTCTCGCTCGTGCAGTGAAGAGACCGATCGTGTGGGCGCCGCTGCTGGGGTTTGTCTTCTCTTGCGCAGGGCTGCATCTCCCTTCTTACTTAGATCGGTCTCTCACTGTGCTGGGCTCGGCGGCCGCCGGATCTGCCCTGGTGCTTACGGGTCTGGTTGTTTCCGCCCAGAAATTCGAATTCGGGGGAAACGCCTTGGTTCTGGTTCTGCTGAAGAATGCGCTGCAGCCGGCGCTCGCTCTCGGGCTCGCTATCCTGCTTCACTTATCTATGGAGCAGACGCGTTACGTCACTCTGATTTGTGCCATTCCCTGTGGGTTCTTCGGCCTCGTATTCGGTAAGGGCTTTGGCTCAAGCCCGAAGCTCGCAAGCTCAGGCCTGATAGCCTCGTACGTTGTGAGTGTGGCCACGCTGCCGGTATGGATCGTGATAGTGAACCATCTGGGTTGAAAGAAGCATGAAACGCTTAGAGGTCCTCAGTCCGCAGGTACACGATCTGTTGCAGATCAATCGGCCATCCCTCAGTTCGGGATGCGCGACCGAACCATCCTGGGCAAGAAGGACGCTCCTTGGCTGTCCCTGGGTGGTGGTTCGCCGTGCTCAAGCTGCGCTCGGTCTGATCGCGGTTGGTGTGCGAGGCGCCAACAGAAGCGAACGCTGGGCTGCTTTTTGCGAGAAGAGCCTGGTAAGCAAGATCGTGCGACCCGAGGAGCTAGTTTTTTGCAACCGAACCCCGAAGGATGTCCAGCGAACGCCTGCGTTGGGGGCTTTGCAAGAGGTGCGCGAGCGATGGGTGGACCTGACGTTGCCATGGGGACCAGCCGGGAGCGTTGGCTTCGAACTGGCGAGCGGACGCAAGGTAACGACGGAGGCGAGCGATCTTGACCTGGTCATTAGAGCGAGGGAACGAATCGCTGTGGAGGAAGCCCGGTTTCTGCTGGATCGCACCATAGGACTCGAAGCAAAGGTCGATGTTCGCGTCGAAACGCCGGCGTGCGGCTTTTCCCTTGAGGAATACGTGTTAGCCTCCTCCGCGAAGATTTTATTGCGTTATCTGGATGGTGTGAGACTGGGAAAAGATCCCTGGCTCACCACGAATCTTTGCCAGGAGGTAGCATGAGCATCGCGTTCCTCTTTCCGGGGCAGGGCTCACAGTTTCCCGGCATGCTTCATCAACTGCTCGACCACCCTGAAGTCGAACGCACACTCGATGAAGTAAGTTCCGTGCTACGTTCCGATGTTCGAGGCTTCGACTCCGAGGAGGCGCTCGAATCTACCGTCTCGGTCCAGCTTGCGCTGCTTACATCTGGTGTGGCAACAGCAAGAGCCCTGATCGAGCAGGGTACGCTGCCCTTCGTGGTCTGTGGCCTGTCAGTGGGAGCATTTGCCGCCGCCGTGGTTGCGGATGTTTTGTCGTTGGAAGATGCAGTCGAATTGGTGAAGCTACGGGCAGAAAGGATGATAAAGCTCTATCCGACTGGTTACGGCCTCTCCGCGATCATTGGACTAAACGAATCGCAGGTCTTGAGTATCGTGCAGGCGGTCGCCACCGATCATGAGCCGGTCTTCCTGGCGAACATCAACGCGCCGCTTCAGATCGTGATTGCAGGGTCCGATGCAGGAATGGAGCGTATGCTTGAACAAGCTCGCCGTCAAGGTGCCAGGAAGGCTGAACGGCTCAATGTTTCCGTTCCATCGCACTGTCCCTTGCTCCAGCCGGTGGCCGACTTGTTGCAACATCGTTTCTCTACGTTACGATTGAGAAAGCCACAGATGACCTACGTCGGCAACGTGAACGCACGGGCTATGCGCACCACGGAGCTCATCGCGATTGATCTCGCCAACAATATCGCCCATGGCGTGCGCTGGCACGACGCAACCACAGTTGCCAGAGAACTCGGCTGCAATCTCTTTCTCGAAATGCCACCCGGTCACGTTCTTACCGATCTTGCCAAAGAAAACCTGCCAGGAGTAAACGCGGTTGCCGTGGAAAAAGATGTTCTCTCCAGAGTGATGCGTCTTGCCCAGCAGGAAATCGCCGCCGGCGGATGACCCGCTCACGAGTGGTTATTGATTGCAGTTGTATATAGGAGATGACGTCATGACCCTGCGCTGCGCAATTCTCGATGACTACCAGGATTGTGCCCTCGGCTTTGCCGATTGGGCTTCGCTGGATGGCGTTGAGGTTAAGAATTTCACTCATGCGATCGCCAACCCAGACGAGCTGGCGGAACAACTGGCCGAATTCGAAATCATCGTTGCCATGCGGGAGCGCACACGCTTCGATGCGGCGCTGTTTGCTCGTCTGCCGCGCTTGAAGCTTCTCGTCACCACCGGGATGCGAAACGCCGCGATCGACATGGCTGCCGCAGCGGCTCGCGGTGTCACCGTCTGCGGTACGCGGTCACTCGCCTATCCCGCACCGGAACTGACCTGGGGCCTGCTGCTTGCTTTGGCGCGCCAGATACCTGCCGAAGTCGCCGCGGTTCGCGAAGGGAAGTGGCAAACGCGGATTGGGGTCACGCTGTCTGGGAAGACTCTGGGAATCGTCGGGCTGGGCAAGATCGGCAGTCTGATCGCCCGGTACGCTCGGGCCTTCGACATGCAAGTTCTCGCCTGGAGCCGCAATCTGACGGACGAGCAGTGCCAATCCGTAGGGGCGGAGCGAGCGCTAAGCCTCGATGCATTGTTGCAGAGTGCGGATATCGTGACCCTGCACCTGGTGCTCTCCGACACCACTCGCGGCATCATTGGCGGGCGAGAGCTTGGGCTCATGAAGCCCACCGCCTTGCTGGTGAATACTTCGCGCGGGCCGCTGATCGACGAAGCGGCGCTGCTACAGGCCCTAACGCAGAATCGCCTCGCTGGAGCGGCACTCGACGTGTTTGATACCGAACCGCTCCCCGCTTCGCATCCACTGCGCAGTTTGCCGAATGTCGTGGTTACTCCTCACATCGGATATGTCTGCCGCGAAAACTATGAGATTTTCTACGGCGACGCTTTTGCGGACATTCAGGCCTGGCTCAAAGGCTCTCCCGTGCGCACGCTGCCGGAGCCGAAGTAGGCGAGTTCATCGCATCATAGACGCGCGAGATCGGGACTTCCTGTGAGCGCCAGGTATTGGTGGATGAATGCGATCGACATGCTGCCTTCGCCCACGCCGCTCGCTACGCGTTTGATCGAACCGTGGCGCACGTCGCCCGCGCAAAATATGCCGGGAAGGCTTGTCTCCAGCGGAAACGGCTGGCGTTCGAGAGTCCATCCGGTCAGGTCTCTTCCGGTACATATATAGCCTTTTGCATCGCGCTCCAGGGTGGATGGAAGCCATGCCGTGTTTGCGGTTGCACCAATCATCAGGAAGAGCGCATCGGCGTCGCGGGTGGTGGACGTTTGACCGCCATCAGATTCGCGAGTGGTGGTTACGATCTGCTCCAGGTGCTCTTCCCCCTGTACTGCGGAAACCTCGGTGAATGGTTCGATGCGAACGTTGCCCTTCCCTGCGATCTGGGTGATCAGGTATCGCGACATGCTGGTTGCGAGACCGGGACCACGAACGAGCATGACCACCTCGGCAGCATAGTTTGCAAAGAACACCGCGGCCTGGCCGGCGGAGTTTCCACCTCCGACCACAAATACCCGCTTTCCAGCGACACTATGGGCCTCCTGACGAGAGGCGCCGTAAAGCACTCCTCGACCAAGGAGACG
>Ga0182024_10023503_pt1 | contig 11029 bp, 5 predicted proteins | sample P32metaG_FD_120480 | JGI IMG/M metagenome (GOLD analysis project Ga0182024, IMG submission 120480) | Permafrost microbial communities from Stordalen Mire, Sweden - P3-2 metaG (Illumina Assembly) | ecosystem: Environmental > Terrestrial > Soil > Wetlands > Permafrost | place: Sweden: Stordalen... | reverse complement strand
CGAATCGGCCGTGGTTCCAGCGGTCTTCGATGTCGCGAAAGAGCTCGATGCCCAGCTTATAGGGATTCAGCCGAGTCGACGAACTGGCCATCGTGCCGCTGTGGTGGTCGCAATAGCAGATCAAATCGGCCGGTTCGATTCCCTGGGTTGTCATGATCGTCGAGTGCCAATAGCTGGCCCAACCTTCGTTCATGATCTTGGTCTGACCTTGCGGAGCGAAATAATAGGCTTCGTCGCGGATGATCGACACCACATCCGCCTGCCACGGCTTCAGCGGCGCGTTTTCCAAAACGAACAGCATGACATCCCGAACCGGCTGGCTGGGGAACTGCTCACCTTGTAGCCGTTCCTGCCGCCGCTTTTCGACGCCGGCCGAAAGCACTTCCGGCGGATTGACGAACGATTCCATATACCGCTTGGCTTCGAAGCGGCCCGACGGCTCTTCGTGCAAATCGTCGTCGGGCGCTTTCGCTTTGACGCTTTCTTCATGCCGCTTGATGAACGGCAGGTGGATATCGATCAGGTCTTCGATGCTCAGGCAGGCGTCGATGAAATTCTCGACCTCTTCGACGCCGAAGCGATCCATGTGTCGCCGGATGCGCATGCCGTGGTTGGCCATCTGGTCCATCATCTTGCGATTGGTTTTGCTGAACCAGAAGTTGTTCTTGAAGAAATCGCAATGGCCGTAGACATGGGCCATCACCAGCTTTTGATCCGTCAGCTCGTTCGACTTCATCAAATAGGCAAAGCAGGGATCGTTGTTGATCACGAGCTCGTAGATCTTTTGCAGCCCGTAGTGATATCCCTTGGCAAGCTGTTCGTATTCCATGCCGAACCGCCAATGCGGGTAGCGAGTCGGGAATCCGCCATAGGCAGCCACTTCGTTGAGCTGATCGGCTTCGACCACCTCGAACACGGTGGGAAAGAAATCGAGCCCATGTCCGCGCGCATACCCTTCCATCTGCCGCTGAATGTCAGCGAGATGACGAGGCAACGGTTCGAAAACGTCGACGGAAGCCATAGCTAGGGGCTAGGGCCTAGGGGCTAGGGGCTAGGGAACAAAGAACGAAGGCAAGCGTTCGCTTGCGCGTCCCTAGTCCCTAGCCCCTCGTCCCTAGTCCCTGCTTCATTTTCCTTTTCCTAGAAACAATTTAATCGCGTCGTAGATGCCTTCTTTGTTTTCTATTTCCGCGAGGGTCAGTTTTTCGTTGTCGGCGCCGAAGGCGGCTCGCAGGGCGCGGATGTATTCGCCGCTGCCGTAGGGGCTTTCGACCTGGCCGTAGCAAAACAAATTCATGCCGGGGAGCATCTCCTCGCGCAACATGCGGAGGCTTTGCTCGTTGTCTTCGCCCCAGTTGTCGCCGTCGGAAAACTGGAAGACGTAGATGTTCCATTCCGAAGGTGGAAACCGCTGCTTGATCAGCTCCGCGCAAACTTTGTACGCCGAGCTGATCCGAGTGCCACCGCTTTCCCGCGTGTGATAAAACGTCTCTTCGTCGACCTCGCGGGCCACGGCGTCGTGGATGATGTAGCGAGTTTCGATGCCGTCGTACTGGCTCCCCAGCCAGGTATCCAGCCAGAAGGCGGCCGTGCGAACGACCTGCTTTTGCTCGTCGGTCATCGAGCCGGAAACGTCCATCAGGTAGATCACGACGGCCGTGGTTTGCGGCAGCGGCGTGGTGGTCCATGAGCGATAGCGTTTATCCTCGCGGACCGGAATCACGCGAGGAGCGGCGGCATCGTAGGAATTCGACGAAATCTGGCGGCGGAGGGCTTCCATATACGTGCGCCGGAAGTGGCGCAGCGACTCGGGGCCGGTGCGGCGGATGCTCGTGTACCGCGCTTTTTCGTCGGTGATATTCGCTTTGCCTTTCGGCTCGATCCGCGGAAGTTCCAATTCGTCGCCGAGGATTTCGGCAAGTTCTTCGAGCGATACATCGACTTCAAGAATATGCGCGCCCGGATCGCTGCCCGCGCTGCCTTGCCCTTGGCCCGGCTGAGGGTTGCCGCCGGCGATCGGCGTGCCGACTTCGCCTTCTCCCTGGCCGACGCCGCCGGAGCCGTTTTGACCATAGCGAAAATGGGGCACATCCAACTGCGGCAGCGGGATGCTGATTAGATTCCGACCCTTGCGGCCGATCATCTCGCCGTGAGTGATATACTTCCGCAGATTTTCGCGAACCTTGCCGCGAACGATCTGCTTGAAGCGCCGGCCATCTTGGTCGATTTTGAGAACCATGGGGGTAGGGTGAGGGTGAGGGAATAGGGTGAGGAAAGACAGCCGCTTGCGCGTCTCTATCCCCTCACCCTAAACCCTCACCCTACTTCACGTCTCCTCGGGCAAAAATGCTGGCAACGTAGTTGAGCACGTCGGTCGCGCTTTCTTCGTCGTAGCCGTAGTTGCTGATCAACCGGCCTTTGACCACGTCGATCTTGGCTTGCGTCTGGGCATCGACGACATTCGACACCAGGCTGGTTAGCTTGATCGTGTCTTTCTGATCCTCGAACAATTTTAGTTCCAGGGCCTTGTAAAGCCGTTCGTTGGTCTTGTAGTCGAACGTGCGGCCGTCGATCGACAAGGCGCCGATGTAGTTCATGATCTCGCGGCGGAAATCGTCTTTGCGGCTGTCGGGTATGTCGATCTTTTCCTCGATCGACCGCATCAGCCGTTCATCCGGCTCGTCGTATTGGCCGGTGAACTTATTGCGGACTTTCTCGCGCTGCGTGTAGGCCTTGACGTTGTCGATGTAATTGCCGCAGAGCCGCTTCAGGGCGTCTTCATCGGCGGCGATGGCTCGCTGAACTTCGTTTTTCACGATGTTGGTGTACTCCTGCTTGACCACTCCGAGCAGCTCGCGATATTGGCCGCGGGTCTCCTCCTGGTTGATCAAGCTGTGGTGCTTGAGGCCCGCCTCGAGTTCGTTCATCACCATGAAGGGATTGATCGATTTCGCGTCGGGATGGGCCACCAGGGCGTTCGAGATTTTGTCTTGCACGTACCGGGGCGAGATGCCTTGCATCCCTTCGTTGACGGCCTGCTCGCGGAGCTCCTTGATATTGTCTTCCGTGAAGCCCGGCAGCGTCTTGCCGTTATAGAGCTTGAGCTTTTGCAGCAGCGAAAGGTTCGCGTTTTTCGGCTCTTCAAGCCGGGTGAGGACGGCCCACATGGCGGCCATCTCGATCGTGTGCGGGGCAATATGCTTGCCGAGCACTTTCTTGTCGTTGTAGTCCTTTTCGTAGATCTTGATCTCGTCGGACAGTTTGGTGACATAGGGCACGTCGATCTTCACGGTCCGATCGCGCAAGGCTTCCATGAACTCGTTGTTTTGCAACCGGCGATATTCGGGCTCGTTCGTGTGGCCCAGAATCACCTCGTCGATATCGGTCTGCGCGAACTTCTTGGGCTTGACCTTGTGTTCCTGGCTCGCGCCGAGCAGATCGTAGAGAAACGCGACGTCGAGCTTCAGAACTTCGACGAATTCGACGATCCCGCGGTTGGCGATATTGAATTCCCCATCGAAATTGAACGCCCGGGGATCGCTGTCGCTGCCATATTCGGCGATCTTGCGGTAGTTGATGTCGCCGGTGAGCTCGGTCGAATCCTGGTTTTTCTCGTCCTTCGGCTGGAAGGTGCCGATGCCGATGCGGTCTTTCTCGCTCAACACGAGCCGCTTGACGCGAACGTCGTGGACGACGCGAGTCCAATCGCCTTCGTATCGCTTGAGCCGTTCAGCGTAGACATAGCGGCAGAAGGGGCACAATTCGCCGTGGATTTTGGCCCGATACTGCCCTTCCGTGCGGCCGCTATTCAGGTGATCGGAAATCTCCGCGCGGAATCGTTCGGGAACCAGATGCAACGGCTCCTCGTGCATCGGGCACCAATGGACCGTGTTCGGATCGGCCAGGGCCACCCAGCCGAGCGTGTAGAGAGCGCCGGCGTCGGTTTGCGAATAGCGCTCGAGGCCCTTTTTCAACAGCCGGGCGATCGTGCTCTTGCTCGAACCTACCGGGCCGTGCAGCAACAAAACTCGCTTTTCGATGCCGAAACCTTGCGCGGCGCTCTTGAAGGCGTTGGCCAGGGCCTGCAGCGGAGTGTCCAAACCGAAGACGGCATCGCGGCCGCCGTCGTCCGGGTCGTCGAAGAATTTGTAGCGAACCCGCTTTTCGCGGCCAACGTCGTAGAGCGTCGTGCCGTACGACATCAGCATGTCGTAGACGCGCTCGAAGGCATTGCGGGTGACGGTCGGATCGCCGGAGACGAGATCGAGATATTCCTCGAACGTCCCTTCCCAATTCTTCCGACGGAATTGATGGAGGTCTTGCCGCTGCGCAACAAAAGAGAGGATTTCACGTCCACCGGTCATGGTCGCACCTGAAGTTTTCTCGTGGCAGGTTTCCATCCGTGCCTTACGCGGCGTGATCGAGAAGCCAACGTCAGCCGGGCTCGATCCAGGCTCAATCGCCGGAACCGACCCACTACGTCTCAAACGCCGGCAAAATCCATCGCACCCAATCGCGAATATCGTTCATTTCACGGCACTTGCGCGGAGAAACCACCGGTGCGCGAAGTTTCTTATCGACGCGCAGGCGCAAGGCCCAAACGCTCGGCATTGGGATCCTGGCCGACCGCGCATCGGCTACCGCCGCCAAAATCAAACGGAGATAACCAATAAGAAACTTGCGAGTAGCGCAAGTGCGGAGAAACTTGCAAAAGAACGCGTTGGGTGTGCCAGCGCGAAATCAACTATTGGCTGGAGCAGTCTTCTCGTTCACGCGTCGCCGGGCCAACCCCCTTGGGTTTGCCCGCTGGCCTCCACCTTTTCAAGTATTGCTAGAAATACTTGTCGGGGCAATAGCGGTTTTTTGGGCCAATCGCGAAGAACGCGTCAGCCAGCGAAGAAATCCGTGGGCCAGCCGTGCCGGGAAAACGTTGGTTTATTACGTTCGGACCGATCGCGCGTCCGTCGCGCGCGCATCGTATTCCGATTACCACCCTTGACCTGTGCTGCCACCCGATTTGTCCAACTCGGCGGGAATCGGCCTACGCCAATAGTCGTTCGACGCTTTCCAGCAGCCGGTCCATGGCGAAGGGTTTGCGGAGATAGTCGTCGACGCCCAGCATCTCGGCATAAGCCTTGTGGCGGCTGCCTTCGTTCGCTGTGATCATGATTACGCGCATCGGGTCTTTCTGCGTGCGGCGGAGCTTTTCCAGCACCAGGAAGCCGCTCCGCTTGGGCATCATCATGTCGAGAATCACCAGAGACGGATTCTCGCGCTCGGCCATCGCCAGGCCTTGGTTGCCGTCGCGGGCGATGAGGATTTCATATCCTTTGGCCTGCAAGGCGATTTTGATCGACTCGATGATTTCGATGTCGTCGTCGACCAGGAGGATTCGCTTGCCGAGGGGCTTCGGCGAAGGTTTTTTTTGCGGCTCTTCTGCCATGATCGCCTGCACTTTGAAAAACGGAGGAGGTTCTCTTGAACGGCAGGGTGGCACGCGTCGGCACGCAACCCATCTCAACAGTATGCGAAGCGCGGCGATGTTTGCAAGACGCCCGCGGCGAAGAACAGGGTTTGTCAAAAAAACAGCCCTCGGCGGAAGCCGGGGGGCTTCCGCCGAGGGATGATACGATTCAAGCGATTTCCGTGGCCGGCGACTACTTCGCGGGAGCAGCGCTATCCGTCTTGTCGGCGGTCTTATCGGTGGTCTTGTCTGCTGCCTTGTCCGCCGGCTTGTCGGCCGATTTTTCCGCGGATTTATCGGCGGATTTGTCTGCCGGAGCTCCGGCGCCATTTCGGCCGCGGCGCCCGCCGCGTCCACCAAAGCCGTTGCCACCGCCGAGTTGGCTTAGGTCGATGTCGAGCTTCTTGCCAAGCATAGTATCGAGCTTCTCGCGCTGATCGGCGGTCAGGATTTCCTTCGCTTTATCCATGCTCTCCGCGGCCAGCTTCTTCAACTTCTCGCGTGCTTCGTCGCTTAGCGGACCACCAGCGCCCGGTCCACCAGCGCCCGGTCCACCGGGGCCGCGTGCATCACGCATCTCGGTGCCCATCTTATCCCGCAGGTCTTTCAGCTTTTCCTTTTGATCGTCGGTCAGTTGCAAACCGTCCTCGACTTCCTTCTGGGTGAACAGCCGCACGCCACGGGCTTGCAACCCGATCTGTGTGAGTCGGTCGCGTTGCTGCGTGTTCAACACATCGTCGAGCTTGGTTTGAACTTCCTTCGCGCGATCGTCGAGCTTGGAGCGAATCTCGGCCAGTTTTGCCCGCCGGTCTTCTTGCGACAGATCCTTGAGGCCGTCGAGTTGCGCGGTCACTTGAGTACGCATCTCGTCCGCGAATTTTTCGAGCGTCGTCTTCTGATCGTCGGTCAGTTCCAGGTCTTTTTGAACCTCTTTGGCCTTCAACAGCGTGAGTTTCTCCTGACCATAACTACCGGCCCGGGCACCCCGCCTGGCCTTGCCGCCTGCATCCTGGGCCACCAACATTCGGCCCACGAAAAATCCGCCCGCGGCCAAAGCCACGGCCGCCAAACAAACGGTTCGCAAACGCAACATGATTGATCCCCCGAAAATATGTTCTTAGTCGGAAGCACCGTGCGATGGCACCGGCAAATCCGAGCCCGCATAAACCCACTACCCAAAAACCCCGGTTGGCGGCGGAAGTTCCGCGAAAAAACCTACCGTTCCCCCAAAACTCTAACTCACGATTGACAGTCCGCCGATCCTCATTCTAATCGTTCGGCGGGCGTTGCGCAGGGGTGATTTCAAGGCTCGCACCGAATATCCGGCCTTTAGCGCCCACGCAGCCCTCCGAGCATCCCGCCGACATCTTCCTGCCCATCGCCGGTTTGACGGACGACCAAAACCCGCAAGTTGTTGAAATACATGATCGACCCGGGCCCGCCGTTGACGTCCCATGAAGGCGGATCGACGGTCTTTTGAATCAGATCCACCAGATCGGCGCCGTTGGCATCGGCGGCTTTTTCGAGAGCGTCGTTGCCACCAAAAGCGCCACCCCCAAATGCTCCGCCCCGCGCAGCCCCGGCGCCGCCAAATCCGACTCCGCCGGCGAGGGCCGGACCGTTTCCGCCCAATTGCGCCGCTACCCAATCGTCTGGCCGGCCGATGGTGGTTTGAATCAACTCGACCAGCGAATCGAGCCCTTCCACGGCCGGTCCGGCCGCGGCGCCGGCCGCGGTATTTGCCGCGATCGAATTGCCGGTTTGCCCGAGGTTCGCTTGCGATACGCCGCTTCCAGCATCGCTTGCGCGAGAAGAATTGTGATGTGCTGCTTCGTAGTGGATTTGACTGGCGAATCGTTGCAACCGCACTCGCACTTGCACTCCGAGCCGCAGCCGTTCCTTTGCCGGAAGCAGCACATCGCGGCCAAGGTCCCGATAGACATCGAGCAGCGATTTGACGGCCGCGGCGCGATCGTTTCCCTTCGCCGCGTTGGCGCGTCGCATGGTGTCGGATAAGGCATCGCGCAATTGCGTCGGTAAGAGTGCCGACGGCGACGAGATTGCCGGCGAAGGAGTCGCGTCGGCCGCATGCGCCGGCAGTACTCCAATTCCAATCACAGCAATTCCGACCGCTCCCAATTCTGCCGCCAAGACAAGCAACGAACGAAGCGACATGGCAACACCTGTTCCTCTCGGAGAATTCCGCGCGCGAGCCCCCGCCGCTGCCAATCAATCTACCGAAACCGCATCGGAGTGGCAACCGAATTGCGTTTATTCGGCCGGCGAGATCGTTCGTCCTTGCTTGCGCGTCGGGCTCAATGTTCGTGAGATGATGAACTCGAACCAACGTCCAGCATCTTCGCGGGAAAAAATTTGCGAAAAATTTTCAATTCGTGAGCGTAGTGTTTCGCCGCTGTCGAATTCGCCGGAAAACATCGTGGAAAACCGAGGCGCAGGCAGGTTCGCGGGTCCGCTTTCGCCTTCTTCGCCTCCGCTAGCAAATCGCCTTCAACTCGCACCCCCACAACGTCTTGCGATGCGTCGAAAGATGGCTGTTGACGCGGCGGAAAAAGTCGTTAAACTCACCCCTCACGCCCGTATGTTGTGGTTTCATAGGTGTCCACCACTACATATAGGTGCTGCTGGCATTGCTAGCACAATTCCACCTTTACGGGGGGTATGCCGCATCGCTTTTGGGCTTTCCGGTCTGGAACAGCCTTATAATTCGATGGCAAGATGCCGAAACGTATACGGAATCGGTATACGCTAGTATACTAAGAACGGATGCCTGGATTCCTCATTCAGAAGGAGCTGATTTTCATGGCCAAAATCGAATTAGGCGCAGTCAAGTCGCACCCACCCAAGCCGCATTCCGTGAAGCATTCGTCGATCCGTCGCCGGCCCACCGGCTTGGCGATTGATCCGATTTTCTGCCCCGAGGATGCCGCCGATCCGTTCGACACCGTCGAATGGGATTTGCGCACCGCGGCGATCAAAGGGGAGTCGGGCGAGGTTCTCTTCGAGCAGACCGACTGCGAGATTCCGAAGTCGTGGAGCCAGCTCGCCACGAATGTCGTGGTCAGCAAGTATTTCTACGGCGAGATCAACACGCCGCAGCGCGAGCGCAGCGTTCGGCAGTTGATCCATCGCGTCAGCCGGACGATCGCCGATTGGGGCATTCAAGACGGGTATTTCGCCACTCCCGCCGACGGCGAGCGATTCTATCGCGATCTCACCTGGCTCGCCCTGCATCAGCATGGGGCGTTCAACAGCCCGGTGTGGTTCAACGTCGGGCTGTTTCATCAATATGGCGTGAAGGGTTCACTCTGCAATTGGCATTGGGATGCCGAGACGGAAGTGGTCAAGCAGCCGGAGAATCCGTACGAATATCCGCAAGGCTCGGCCTGCTTCATCCAGAGCGTCGAAGACGACATGGAAGACATCATGGCCCTGGCGCGCAGCGAGGCGATGCTCTTCAAATTTGGCTCCGGCACCGGCACCGACCTCTCGACGCTCCGTTCGCATCGCGAAAAGCTTTCGGGCGGCGGACGGCCATCGGGCCCGCTGTCGTTCATGCGGGTTTACGACCAGATCGCGGCCGTGGTGAAAAGCGGCGGCAAGACTCGCCGCGCCGCCAAGATGCAGTCGTTGAAGGTCTGGCATCCCGACATCATGGAGTTCATCGAGTGCAAGTCGAAGGAAGAGCGGAAGGCCCGCATTCTGATCGAGAAGGGTGGCTACGACGCCAATTTCAACGGCGAAGCCTATAGCTCGATCATGTTCCAGAATGCGAATCTGTCGGTCCGCGTCACGGACGATTTCATGCAGGCGGTGATCGACGACAAGCCGTGGGCGACGCGCTGGGTCACCGAGCCGACGCGCTCCGGCCCCTCGTGGCCGGCTCGCGACGTGCTCGCCAAAATGGCCGAATGCGCATGGGGCTGCGGCGATCCGGGCGTGCAATACGACACGACGATCAACCATTGGAACACCTGCCCGAAGTCGGGCCGGATCAATGCCTCGAATCCGTGTTCGGAATATATGTTTCTCGACGACACGGCTTGCAATCTGTCGAGCATCAACCTGATGAAGTTCCGCGGCGAAGACGGCACGTTCGACATAGAACGGTTCGAGCATGCCTGTCGCATTTTCTTCATCGCCCAGGAAATCCTCGTCGATCATGCCAGCTATCCGACCAAGCGGATCGCCGAAAATAGCCATCGCTTCCGCCCGCTGGGGCTCGGCTATTCCAATTTGGGCAGCCTGATCATGGCCAGCGGAGTGGCCTACGATTCGCCGGCTGCCCGTGGGCTGTGCGGCGCGATGACGGCCCTTTTGCATGGGGCCGCCAACCGCACCAGCGCCGAACTTGCCTCCGCGGTCGGTCCGTTCGATGGTTATGCCGAGAATCGGGAGCCGATGCTGGGCGTGATGCAGATGCACCGCGAGGCGGTCGATGCGATCGACGACGCTTGTCCGGCGTATCTCAAAAACGCGGCTCGGGATATTTGGGACGAAGTGTTGTCCGCCGGGCGGGAATGGGGTTTTCGCAATGCCCAAGCGACGGTGCTCGCTCCGACCGGCACCATCAGCTTCTTGATGGATTGCGACACGACGGGCATCGAGCCCGACATCGCGCTGGTGAAGTACAAGCAGCTTGCCGGTGGCGGGATGCTCAAGATCGTCAACAACATGTGCGGCTTGGCGCTTGAGACGCTCGGATACGATCAGCCGCAGATTAAGGGGGTTTTGGACTACATCGCCGAGCAAGACACGATCGAAGGCGCTCCGGCGGTGAAAGACGAGCATCTGTCGGTGTTCGATTGTGCTTTCAAGCCGCGCAACGGCGTGCGGTCGATCGCCTGGCGGGCGCATGTGCAGATGATGGCGGCCGCGCAGCCGTTCCTGTCGGGAGCGATCTCCAAGACGGTGAACATGCCGCGCGACACGACGCCGGCCGACATCGCCGACGCCTATCTCGAAGGCTGGCAGCTTGGCCTCAAAGCGCTGGCCATCTATCGCGATGGTTCGAAGGAAAGCCAGCCCCTTTCCACGAGCACCGAGGCCGACAAGGCAACGGCGCGGCAAGTGGCCGTTCCGCGCCGCGAGCGCTTGCCCGACACCCGCCGGTCGATCACTCACAAGTTCAGCATCGCTGGCCACGAAGGTTATATCACCGTCGGTTTGTACGACGATGGCCGGCCGGGCGAGTTGTTCATCACGATGGCCAAGGAAGGGAGCACGATCGGCGGTTTGATGGATTGCTTCGGCACGGCCGTTTCGATGAGCTTGCAATATGGCGTGCCGCTGGAAGTGTATGTCGGCAAGTTTTCGCATACGCGATTCGAGCCGATGGGACACACCAAGAATCCCGACATTCGGATTGCCAAGAGCATCGTCGACTACATCTTCCGTTGGCTGGGGATCACGTTCATTCCCGGCTTCCGCGAAGCGAATCGCGGCATGATTACCGACGACGCGGCGACGGCGGATGATCGAGAAATGGCGACCGCGCCGCAGTCTGCCGGCAAAACGAACGGCCGGTCCGCTCCAGCGGCTCGCCGT
>Ga0182024_10023502_pt1 | contig 11029 bp, 9 predicted proteins | sample P32metaG_FD_120480 | JGI IMG/M metagenome (GOLD analysis project Ga0182024, IMG submission 120480) | Permafrost microbial communities from Stordalen Mire, Sweden - P3-2 metaG (Illumina Assembly) | ecosystem: Environmental > Terrestrial > Soil > Wetlands > Permafrost | place: Sweden: Stordalen... | reverse complement strand
TTCGCGGTCGTGATCGCCGAGAAGACGTCGACGCCGGAGCCGCCCGGTGGATCGGACCTGGCAATCGACAGATCCAGCGCCGGCTCGGACGCGCTGACGTGGAGCGGCTCGTTGCCGCGTACGAGGAAGGGAACTCCGTAGCCCAGCTTGTCTCCCGCTTCAACGTCAACCGCACCACGGTGCTCGCACATCTCGATCGCAACAGTGTCCCTCGGCGGCAGACGGGCCCCAAGCTGAGCGCTGAGGAAGTCGCACAGGCAGCAGGTCTCTATCGCGACGGGCTCTCACTCGCTGCGATCGGCCAACGATTCCGAGTCAACGCTTCCACGGTCGGCAAGGCACTTCGGCGAGCTGATGTGCAGATTCGCCCAAGACGCGGTTGGGCGAGCGCCTGAGCCGGAGTTGGCTTGGGGCAGTGAGCTGCAGGACGGCCTCTCGTGTCTGGGGCCGCCGACGGACGTGGCGCAACGAGCTGGCGGTTGGGGATACCGCCCGCCAGCCCACACGATGAGCATCGCGGGGGCGCGTTCGGTGCGACTGATTCGTCGGCCAAGCGCACGCGTACCCGTCGTTCGGAGCGGCTGCGCTGTCCGGCTAGTTGCGACCCTGCGCGCTCCAGACCGGGACATCTGTGCACCCGGCTCTGCGGCTCCGGGAACCGCTGGACGGGTGTCCTCGATGATCAGGGGGCGACCGACTGCTGTCTATCGCGAACGCGCTACGGAAAGCGCTGCCGGTCCTCCTCTCAGTGGCAACGAGGCAGGCGAGCGCAGCTTCTCGGATGTGTGGCCTTTGACGCCCGTCACCGGGATGCATTATCGGACGGCAAACGACATGGTCCGGGCGAACGCCGCGGATTCGTCAGGTCCCGGCGCATGCCAGGCACAGCCCTCGGAACATGATGTCGATACCGACGAGTTGAAACCCATGCTGCTGGTCCGGGGGGAGCGTCAGACTGTCGTCGCCCTCGGGCGCCACATCCCGAAGCGTGCCGCAGCGCATGCACACCAGGTGTTGGTGCGCGATCGTGGTATTGGGGTCGTACCGCTTGGGCCCGTTGCCGGCGGAGATCACGAGCACCTCGCCCATGTCCACGAGCTCGTTGAGGGTGTTGTAGACCGTTGCCAGGCTGATCTCGGGCAGCACCGCCCGGGCGGCGAGGTGGACGGCCTCCGCGGTGAGATGGACGTGCTCACCCACGAGGACCTCGGCAACGATCCGTCGCTGCGCGGTCATCCGCCAGCCTCGCTGGCGTAGTCGCTCGGCAAGCTCGGTAATCGTCCTCTCCCTCTCTCGTCGAGCCCTGGTCGGTCGGCCTGGGCTGTCGGGCCCGGCTCGAAGGGCCGGAGCCTGGATGTTATCCAATTTCGGAGCAGAAGTAGAACAAAGGCCCTTCTGTGTCTTGACTGGTTCTAGATCTGGGTCTAGACAAGGCCCATGAGTAACGACACCCCATCCCCGGTGACCACGAACGACGCAGGCATCCCAGCTCCCAGCGACGAGTTCTCGCTCTCGGCCGGAACTGAGGGCCCGCTGCTCCTGCAGGATAACTACCTGATCCAAAAGATGGCCCACTTCAACCGGGAGCGGGTCCCCGAGCACGTGGTCCACGCCAAGGGACACGGGGCCTTCGGGTATTTCGAGACCACAGCGGACGTCAGCCAGTGGTGCAAGGCCGACTTCTTGAAGAAGGGCACGCGCACCCCAATGCTGGCTCGGTTCTCCACCGTCGCCGGCGAACAGGGATATCCCGACACCGTCCGGGATCCCCGGGGCTTCGCCCTGAAGTTCTACACGCAAGAGGGTAACTACGATCTGGTTGGCAACAACACGCCGGTCTTCTTCATCCGGGACCCGTCCAAGTTCTCGGATTTCATCCACTCCCAGAAGCGCCGGGCCGACACCGGCCGCACCGACCATAACGGCCAGTGGGACTTCTGGACCCTGTCGCCAGAGAGCGCCCACCAGGTCATTATCCTCATGTCGGACCGAGGCACGCCCCGCACATTGCGCCATATGAACGGCTACGGCTCCCACGCCTTCATGTGGGTCAACGCTGGCGGCGAAAAGTTCTGGGTCAAGTACCACTTCAAGACCGAGCAGGGCATCGAAAACTTTACCGACGCCGAGGCCAAGGCCACGACCGCCGAGGACCCCGACTTCCACCGGACAGACCTCTGGAACGCCATCAAGGCCGGCGACCACCCGGTCTGGCGGCTGGAGATGCAGATCATGCAGTTTGAGGACGCTGCCGACTACCGGTTCAACCCGTTCGACCTGACCAAGATCTGGCCTCACTCGGACTACCCGATGATCCCGATCGGCCGCATGGTCCTCGACCGCAACCCGGACAATTACTTCGCCCAGGTCGAGCAGGCGGCTTTCGAGCCGTCCAACATGGTGTCGGGCATCGCCCCCAGCCCGGACAAGATGCTTCAGGGCCGGCTCTTCAGCTACCCCGACACCCACCGCTACCGCATCGGGCCCAACTACCTCCAGTTGCCGGTCAACCAGCCGCTGGTCCCGGTCCACAGCTACAACCAGGACGGCCCCATGACCTTCCGCGCAGGCAGCGACCCGGTCTACGCGCCCAACTCCTACGGCGGTCCCCAGGCCGACCCGGCCCACTACGCCGATCCGGTCTACCAGCTCACGGGTGAAATCGTCCGGGCCGCGTACCACGCCCATCGCGACGACAACGACTTCGTCCAGCCCGGCAACCTGTACCGCGACGTGATGTCCGAGACCGACCGCGAGCACTTGCTGAACAACATCATCGGCCACGCCACCCACGGACCGGGCCTCGACCCCGACGTCGCCTCACGCGTCGCCGAGTACTGGCGCCAGGTCGACCCCGGCTTGGGCGCCAGTGTTGCTAAGGCGCTCGGCAACGGAGGCTGACGGCATCTGAACGAAGTAGCTGCACCCATCGACGCGGAGCCGCCGGACTGATCACCTTCACCAGTCCGGGGACTCCCGAGCGGAGCGCACTGGGCGCTGACGTTGGATCCGCTGAAACCGGGGCTCAACTCCGATCAGCTGGACTAGGGATGGGTACGGCGCAGCCGTCGGGCGTGATCCGCGTCCGCTCCTGCGCTAGCTCAACGACGCTCCGCCACAGCACGGCGCCGATGATCGAAGTCGCACGTTCCCGGTAGATCATCCCATCGATCATTTCACCGACGACGAATGGTGACTGTTTTGCTCACTCGATCGGGCTATCGGGACGGCCTGGTAGTCGGCTCCGTCGGAGGTAGCCCTGCCGTCGCTGGCACCGGATAGCGAACGAAGTGCAACTCAAACGCGAGCAACCTGCAGCAGGAGCGATTCCTGTAGACACAGTCCCGATGTCGATCGCCTTGCCTGCCTGAGCCCGCCCAGAACTGGCTCATCTGTGCTCAACGCAGCGCCGAAACCCGAGCGAAGCCGGCCGCAAATATTCGGCGTTATACGGGTGATCCCTGTCAAGGAGAGTCCTCCTCGATGCGGTCGAGAAGCCGATCGAAGAGAGCGGCGCGCTCGGATTGGCCGTGGTCCTGGGCGTGGTCTCGTTGGCGAGTGAGGGTGGGTTTGAACTCGATGCTCGTCTCGAAGTAGCCGCAGGTTTCGCAAGCTGACTCCATCCGGCAGTCGAGCTCGATGGGCCTCGCAGCTTCGAAGCTCACATAGAAGCTGCGCATGGGAAAAGCGCAGGTCGTCGAACTTGGGGTCATAGAGTCGGTTACCTGATGGCGACTACCTCTGAGGAAGAAGCCGGGTCGTCATCGACCACTGACGGTTCGGCGCATTCACCGACGAGGCCATCGGAACTCGATCTCACCAAGGCGAGCACCGGACCCGTCTGGCGTCAGTACCTGCGGGCCATGGGACCGGGCCTGGTCACTGGGGCGTCCGACGATGATCCCTCTGGGATCGCGACCTACTCCCAGGCCGGGGCCCAGTACGGCCTTTCGTTCTTGTGGGCCGCCCTGCTGACCTTGCCGTTGATGGCCGCGGTCCAAGAGATCTGCGACCGAACGGCGCTTGCGACCGGCACGGGGCTCGGCGAGCTGGCCGTCAGGCGATTCCACCGGGCCGGTCGAGCGATCCTCGCAGTGCTCCTCGTCGCCCTCATAGTGGCGAACGGCCTCAACATCGCCGCGGATCTCGTCGCCATCGGTTCTGGAATGCAACTCCTCCACGCCGGACCGACGTGGCTTTGGGCGTTGCTGGCGGGCGGACTCATAGCCACGCTTCTCGTGCTGGGCTCTTTTGCCCGTATCGCGCTCGTCTTCAAGGTGCTCTGCGGTGCGCTTCTCGCCTACCTCGTCGTGGCGGTCCTTGTCACCCATCAGTGGGGCAGTGTCCTCAGCCACACCTTCGTCCCCCACGTAGAGCTGACCAAGAGCTATCTGGCGCTATTGGTCGCAGTGCTGGGCACGACCATCTCGCCGTACCTCTTCTTCTGGCAGAGCGCACACAGGCTCGAGGAGATGCGCGAGGAACCGGAGGGCGGAGCAAGAGCATTACCCCTGAAGCGCCAGAGCCCTGCTCGTGCCCAACGGAAGCAACTCACGAGCAGGCTCGACGTCTTTGCCGGCATGACGTTCTCCAACCTCGTCATGTTCGCCATCATCGTGGCGACCGCCCAGACGCTGCATGCCCACAACAAGACCAACATCCAAAGCGCTGCCCAGGCGGCCGAGGCGCTCAAGCCCTTCGCCGGACACTTCGCCAGCGCTCTGTTCGCCCTCGGCTTCATCGGCAGCGGCCTCTTGGCTGTCCCGGTGCTCGCTGCCGCCGGCTCGGTCGGCATGGCAGGACTGCTCGGCCACGAGTGGGGGTTCTCGCGGTCGGTACGCAAAGCCCCCGTCTTCTACGGCCTTGTCGCCTTGGGAACCCTTGGAGGCACGGCACTCAGCTTGCTCGATGTCAACCCGATCCACCTGCTCGTCCTTGTGGCGGTCATCAACGGTGTCGCGGCAGCACCCTTCCTTGTGGTGGTCATGTGGGTGTCGAGCAGCCAGCGCCTTATGGGCGACTACGTGAACGGCAAGGCTGCCAAGATTCTCGGCTGGCTCACGGCCGCGATCATGGCCGTCGCAGCCGTCGCAATGTTCGCCACGGGCGGCATCAGCTTCTGACCGACGCACCGCTCCGCACTGCCACTTGCGAGCATCACGCCTGCTACCTCCGCTGCGGGCAACTCATGGGATGGCGAAGGAGAGTCTGTAATACGGTGTCCCAGAATGCGTCTCGACGACTGGTTCTTGCTCCCCGAAGAACGAGGCAACCCGGCGACCGAGATCGACTCGGGTCGGCCAGGGGGCGTCGCGTGGACCGAAGGCAACCATGTCGAGTTCCTGGTGGAGGGTGCCACGTATTTCGCTCGCCTAGCCGCAGTCATCTCGAGTCTCGGGCCCGATGAGGAGATGCGCTTCACCGACTGGAGAGGAGATGGAGACGAGCGCGTCGCCGATGACGGGCCGGCGATCGCCACACTCATGGCAGATCTGTGCCGACGTGGCACTGACGTCCGCGGGCTGCTCTGGCGTTCCCACAGCGATCGGCTCGCGTTCAGTGCGAAGGACAATAGGCGTTTCGCCTTAGAGGTCACTGAGGCAGGCGGAGAAGTGTTGCTCGATGAGCGAGTGAGGCGAGGCGGCTCGCACCACCAGAAGCTCGTTGTCATCCGCCACCCTTCCTCCCCCGAAGATGATGTCGCATTCGTGGGGGGGATCGACCTCAGCCATGGACGCGGAGATGACAGCCGCCACCAGGGAGACCCCCAAGCCATCAAGCTCGACGATCGGTACGGCCCGCGTCCTCCGTGGCACGATGCACAACTGGAAATCCACGGACCAGCAGTCGCTGATCTCGATGTCACGTTCCGGGAGCGATGGGAGGATCCGACTCCTCTCAACCATGCCGGTCGCCCGAGATCCTGGATCTCGCGCCTGATGTCGCAAGATCGTCTTGCCCGTCCGCTCCCCGCCGCTCTGGCCGCTCCCCCGGCACTTGGCAGCCATGCCGTCCAGGTGCTTCGGACCTATCCATCGAGGCGCCCGAGGTATCCGTTCGCGCCCGAGGGCGAGCGAAGCATCGCGCGGGCGTTTTCGAAGGCGATCGACCGAGCACGCACGCTGATCTACCTCGAGGACCAGTACTTCTGGTCCGCTGAGATTGCGGAACTCCTCGCAAGCGCCCTACGTCGGAATCGAGGATTGCAACTGATCGGTATCGTACCTCGCTACCCGGACAAAGACGGCCGACTGTCAGGGCCGCCGGGTCGACTCGCTCAGGCGCGGGCGATGGCAACGGTTCAGGCGGCCGGCGGCAATCGTGTAGGGATCTACGACCTCGAGAACGAAGTCGGGACACCCGTCTATGTCCATGCCAAGGTCTGCATCATCGATGACGTCTGGGCGACTGTCGGATCCGACAACCTGAATCGCCGTTCATGGACTCATGACTCGGAGTTGTCCTGCTCGGTGATAGACAGCGATCTCGACGACCGAGCTCCGCTTGATCCAGGTGGGCTAGGTGACGGGAGCCGCCGGTTCGCACGCGACCTCCGGTTGTCGCTCTGGGCCGAGCACCTCGGACGGTCACCGGAGGATCCGGAACTGTTGAATCTTGCGAACTGTCTCGCTCTTTGGGAAGAGACCGCTGGGGAGCTGGCGAGCTGGAAGACGCACCCGGGGCGCCGGGCGCGGCCCCCGAGTCGAGTCCGATCACACGAGGTCGCAGCGGTGCCGCCTGCCAGTCAACGATGGGCAGAGGTCTCCTACCGCTTGATCTTCGATCCCGATGGCCGCCCGTACAGGCTGCGCCGGAGACATACCTTCTGAACTTGCTCGGGATCTCGCGCCAGGGCGTCGACTACCTGGCGACGAATGACCCGACCTTCTCCGCTCCTTTAGCGGTGCTCAGCATCGGCCGCGTGTGGGAGCGCCAGGACGTCGAGAAGTAGGCCCGAGAGACAGGGCGGATCAGTGACCAGAAAGAAGAGTGACAAGGAGAGAGCGAAGCCTGTAGGTGGTGGATAACAACTCCGGCCCGGGGCGCGCCAGAACGACACCGTGGACAGCCGGTGCAGACGCGCCGGATTCGGCGATCGGGGGCCTCGAACACGAGCACGAACATCGTTCTGCGTCGCGCTATCTCGCAACTGCGCAGCGTGGGAGGAGCTGACCTGTGGCTCCCAGCCGCGTGAACAGGAAATCGCGGTCTGCAGAACCCGAGCCGTTAGTTACTTGCCCCTGAAAAACCCAAACTGATCCTGGGCAAGGTTCGGGCTCTCGGGTTCCACGGCGTCCAGTCGATCCGGCAGTCGGGCTTGAGAAGTCATGCGATTCCGGAGCGGTGGCCGGGTCATCCGGCGGTCACCAGGACGGCGATCTTCACCAGGTTGTGGTTGAACACGCCGTGACCGCACCAGGTCTTCGTCCCCTCGAGCCCGTCGATGCGCGTTCGGTTCCAGCCGAAATCGCGTTTCAGGCAGCTGATCCTGCCCTCGCTTCCTGTCCGCCACCGTACGAGCTCTTGGAACGCGGGCTCGCTCTCGACGGTTCTTCGTCGCGCACTCGGCTTGCCCTGTGGTCGGGAGCACCACGTCGCGCACGCCGAGCTCGCTGAGCGCTTCCCCCACGGCACTCTCGCCGTAGCCTCGGTCTGCGCTGACCGCGATCGGGACCTGCTTGGCACGGCGCGCCACGCGCTCGATGGCCGGCACGAGCATCGGCGCGTCCGGCGGGTTACCGATGACGACGCTGTGGTCGAGCACCACGCCGTCCTCGTTGTCGATGACCTGCGCCTTTACTGCCGAGCATCCCGTAACGCCGCGTTGAGTCCACAGGTGGGCTCGGACCCGTGCTCAGGGCGGTGTCTGGCGGCGTGAAGTCGGCATTATTGGGGCTGTCCGCGCAAGCTTTTCTCCTCGTTTAAGGAGAGGAGCGTGTTGTGGAGAGACAAGCAGGTGTTCGGGTGGGGGGTCCGCTGGAGCCGTTCCGGGACGGTGTCCTCGAGTCACTGAGGGCGAGCGGATACTCGAAGGACCGAGCGGCGCAGCTGATGCGTCTGATGGCCCATCTCAGCCGATGGCTCGATGAGCGTGGACTCGGTCCCGTTGATCTGAGCACCGAGGCTGTCGGGGAGTTTTTCGGCGTGTTTCGGCCGCGCCACAGCTGGTGCAGATCCTCGAAGTCGCTCGCACCTGTGTTGGCGTACCTGCGCGCCGTCGGGGCCGTGCCTGCTGTCGATGTCGTGGTGGCGGGAGCCGAGGATGGGCTTCTCAACGAGTTTCGCAGCTATCTCAGCGATCAACGGGGGTTGAGCGCAACGACGGTCGAGGCCTATGCCAGCTATGCCGATGACTGCATTCGCCGTTGGTGGCCGCACGGGCGGGTCGCTGTCGCCGAGCTCGACGCGGGTGATGTCATCTCACTCGTCCGCTCGGCGGCGGACGACCGGCGTCCTCCCTCGCTTCGGTGCATGGTCACCGCTCTTCGCTCACTGCTGCGTTTCTTTCACGCGACGGGCATGACGAGCCGTTCGCTTGTGGAGGCGGTCCCGGCGATGGCGGCTTGGCCTCAAACCGCTTTACCGTCGAGCATCACGGCCGAAGCAGCGTCCAGGTTGGTCGCCAGCTGTGACAGCTCGACGATGACCGGTCGGAGAGATGCGGCCATCTTGGGCCTGCTCGTCCGGCTCGGGCTGCGGGCGGGGGAGGTCGCCCGCCTCGGTCTCGGCGACATCGATTGGCGGGCCGGGGTGCTGCTCATCGCGGGCAAGGGCGGACGCGTCGATCAGCTGCCCCTCCCTGCTGAAGTGGGCGAGGCCATTGCCGCCTATCTCGTCGATGGCCGGAACACGACGTCGCCGTCCCGGATGGTGTTCCTCAAGGTCGTCGCTCCCTATGGCCCGATCTCGCCGTCGGTGGTCGGTACGGTCGTTCATTTCGCTTGTGACCGCGCCGGTATCGCCCGTTGTGGCCCCCACCGACTTCGTCACATGGTGGCAACCGAGACCCTCCGTGCCGGCGCTCCCTTGTCGGAGGTCGCCCAGCTGCTCCGCCACGCCACGGTGACGACCTCGGCGATCTACGCCATCCCCCACCCCGCGTCGGTGGTCGCGTTGGCCAAGCCCTGGCCGGAGGTGCAGCGATGAGCACCCTCCGAACTGCCGCCGAGGACTATCTCGCCATCCGTCGCGCCCTCGGCTTCAAGCTCAGAGTCCAGGGCCGTGTGCTGATGGAGTTCGTCGAGTACCTGGAGCAGATGGGCATGGCGACAGTGACCACGGAGGTCGCGGTCGAATGGGCCACCAAGCCCTCCGGGGCGTCCCCACAGTGGCACGCCATGCGTCTCGGCATCGCTCGTCGCTTCGCTGCCCACCTCCAGCTTCTCGACCCGCGCTGTGAGGTGCCTCCTCGCGACATATTGCCGGAGCGGCATCGACGGCTCCCGCCGTACATCTACTCGGCTGGTGACATCAGGGCCCTCATGGCCGAAGCCGGGCGGCTCCGTCCGAGCTTCCGAGCGGCCACGGCGGAGACGGTGATCGGTCTGCTCGCAGTGACCGGCATGCGGGCCGGGGAGATCGTCAGGCTCAATCGAGGCGACGCCGACCTTGGCGCAGGGGCCCTCAAGGTGATCGCCACGAAGTTCAACAAGTCGCGGGAGCTGGCGCTGCATGGCACGACGGTCGCGGCGCTTCGTGCCTATGCGGGCTCTCGTGACGAGCACTGGCGGCACACGTCCTCGCCCGCCTTCTTCATGTCGACAGGAGGTAATCGGCTCAGCCAGAGCGCCCTCAATGCCACCTTCGTCGCCTTGACCCGTGCCGCCGGACTGGAGCCAGAACCGACGTCGCGACAGCGCCGGCCGAGACCGCATGGCCTTCGTCATACCTTCGCCGTCGACACGTTGATCGCCTGGTACCGCGCCGGTGACGATGTGCAGGCTCACCTGCCGGCGCTGTCGGCTTTCATGGGCCATTCCCAGCCGAAGGACACGTACTGGTATCTGTCCGCCGTCCCCGAGCTGCTCGCCCTGGCGAGCGATCGAGCACAGCGACACAGCGAGGCCCGGTCATGACGGCGCTCGCTCCGACCCTTCAGGCCTTTTTCACCACCCGGCTCGGCCAGCAGCGCGACTCCAGCCCACACACGATCGACTCCTACCGGCACGCCTTTCGCCTCCTGCTCGCCTACGCCGAGGCTCAGACCGGCAAGGAGCCGTCGGACCTCGACCTGGCCGATCTCGACTCCGCACTCATCAGTGGCTTCCTCGATCACCTCGAACGCGATCGCGCCAACTCCGTCGGCACACGCAACACCCGCCTGGCCGCCGTCCACTCCTTCTTCCGCTTTGCCTCCTATCGTCATCCCGAGCACGCGGCGAGCATCCAACAGGTGCTCGCGATCCCGCAGAAGCGCAGCGAGAGGAGCCCTCGCTCGTTCCTCACCGGCACCGAGATGGACGTCCTGCTCGCCGCAGTGGATCGCGGCACCTGGGTCGGCCGGCGCGACCACGTCCTTTTGGCCGTCGCCTTGAGAACAGGTCTCCGGTTATCGGAGCTGACCGGCCTGCGACGCCAAGACGTCGAACTCGGCACAGGAGCTCATCTCAAGTGCATAGGCAAGGGCCGCAAGCGCCGGGACACGCCGCTCGACAAGTCGACCGTCAAACTACTGCGCGCCTGGTTGCACGAACAGGGAGGCAACCCAGAAGACCCACTGTTCACCTCCCGACGCGGGGGTCGACTGAGCCCCGACGCCGTTCAGCGCCTTGTCGCCAAACATGTCGCCACCGCACAGAGCACATGTCCGTCGCTCATGGCCAAGCGGATCACGACCCACAATTTGCGGCACAGCTGTGCCATGGACCTGCTCACCAACGGCCTCGACGTCGCTGTCTTGGCCATGTGGCTTGGTCACTTTTCTGGAGTGGGAGATCTGTCCCGAACTGTTCCGCGCAGCGTCGTCTCACGGAGAAACTGACACACCCTCTGCCTATCGTGCGCCACGTGCGCAACTGTGAACGAGAAC
>Ga0182024_10023501_pt1 | contig 11030 bp, 11 predicted proteins | sample P32metaG_FD_120480 | JGI IMG/M metagenome (GOLD analysis project Ga0182024, IMG submission 120480) | Permafrost microbial communities from Stordalen Mire, Sweden - P3-2 metaG (Illumina Assembly) | ecosystem: Environmental > Terrestrial > Soil > Wetlands > Permafrost | place: Sweden: Stordalen... | reverse complement strand
GGCGTCCAGGTCGGTCTCCGGCAGCAGGACCACGAACTCGTCACCGCCGAAGCGAGCAGCGAGGTCGCCCCGCCGCAGTCGCTGGCGAATGATGGCCGCAACCTGCTGGAGGATCCGATCTCCGGTCACGTGGTCCCATTGGTCGTTGACCACCTTGAAGTGGTCGATGTCGCAAAAGAGCAGGGCACAGGGCCGGCCACTGCGCTGGGCGCGCAGGACCTCGCGCGCCAGGGTGTCTTCGAACACATGCCGGTTGTGCAGGCCGGTCAGCGAGTCGGTCATCGCCAACTGCTCCAGCTGCTGGTGCAGCTGGACCTGGGAGATGGCGACCGCACACTGGTCGGCGAACAACTCCAAGGCCTGGACGGTCGCCAGGTCGGGGTACTGGCGGTCCACCGGCTCGTCTAGGGAGAGCAGTCCCAGACGGTTGGGGCCATCGTCGAGAGGGATGGTCAGCGAGTCCAACGGGTGCCACATCCCCGGGCTCCAATCGGGGGGCAGCTCGGGAATGCTGAGGGCGGTCTCGAGGATGGAGTTGGCGGGCATTTGGTGGCGCCGATGGTCGAAAAGGTAGGAGCGGCTAACCAACATCTCCGGTCGCATCAGGGGCAGGTAGTCGCCCATCGGAAACGGATTGGCCCGCATCCGGGCCATGTCCCCGGCGCTAACCCCGACGATCGCCTGGGGATGCAGCAGCCCAGTGCCGGGGTCGTACATGTAGACGGCGACAGCGGCGAAGCCGCCGGCCTTGGCCAGGATGGTGGCGATCCTTCCCAGGACCTCGTCCAGGGCCAGTACCTCGTGCATGCTGGCGCTGGCTTCCAGAAGTCCGCGGAGGAGGCGTCGCTCCCGCTCCAGAGCTACTCGCTCAACCTCGCCGATCGGCCACGAGTCCGATTCACTCGTCGAGGCTGCGGTCGCTTTGGTGGTCGCCACGACTCAGTACGCCAGCGGCGGAGATTGACTCCGACATCGGGTCACGAGCCTGGTCGTCGCCCCCATCTCCATGCCCGATCCGCGGACGTGCCGAGTCACCCCCCTGCGCGCGGGCGGCGCAACTCGCCCGGCACCCTGGACGAGGGCGCGGACGTGCCACTTGGTCACGGAGCGACCATATGGCCTGCGCTAGGGGCGAAACGACCAGCAACCACCCTGGTGCGGGCGAGTTACCGGCGCGTCACCTCATGCAGTTCGCCGCCGTCAAGCGGACGAAGCAGGCCGATCAGGCCGCTCGGGTGGCCTCGACTCGAAGTGGCTCCATCGCCGCGGTCCAACGCCGCAGTTCAGCGAGCATGGCATCGGCACCAGTCTCCAACTCGGCGTTGGCCTCGAACTGGCCGTCTTCGTTGAGAAACTTGCGGACGAAGGGAATGGGCACGGCCTCGACGAGGGGCATCATCCGCAAAGCGCTCAGCACCGGTTTGATCATCTGGACCGCCCGGGTTCCGGCGGCGACTCCGCCGTAACTGACGAATCCGACCGGCTTGTAGCGCCACTCCCAGTTCAGGTAGTCGAGCGCGTTCTTGAGCTGAGCGTTGAATCCGTAGTTGTATTCCGGCATCACGAAGACGAAGGCATCGGCGCTGTCCACCAGAGCGCTCCACCGAAGCGTGTGCTCCTTGGTGTACTGGCGCAGCATCGGGTGGTTGGGCTCGTCCATGAAGGGAAGGTTGATCTCCGCCAGATCGACCACCTCGATCTCGAAGCCGCCATACTGGCGTGCGCGGTCTACGAACCAGGCGGCGACCGCAGGTCCGACCCGACCCGGCCGCGTACTTGCGATGAAAACCTGCAGCTTAGGCATGAGAGTTGACCTCGTGGGGTGCGGATTGCGGGAGTGCCTCAGGGGCGAGAACGGGTAGAGCCTGGCTGGGCCCGACGGGGAGCGGATTCCATTGCAGGGACCACGCCAAGATCGCGTCCAGGACCGGCTGTAGGTCCGTGCCCATCTCGGTCAGTCGGTAGTCGACCCGGGTTGGTGGCCCGGCGCTGACTCTGCGGCGGACCAGTCCTCGCTCCTCGAGGTCGCGGAGTCGGTGGGCAAGCATGGTGTCGCTGATACCCGGGACGGCCGCCCGGATGTTGCAGAAGCGCTGCTTGCCGTTGAAGAGGGCACGCAGGATCGGTCCGTTCCAGCGGGCCCCAATCAGCTCCACGGCACCGTGGAAACGGTCACAAGTGGTATGCATCAGGTTCCGCATTGTACTACACATTACTGAGTTACTCACTATAGCTTAGTGAGATGGGTCGCCAGCACGATGCCCACTGGTACGATCCCCGCCAACTCCAAGGCCGCCTCAGGAGGCGGAGGCCGCGGGGGCCTCCATCGGAGAGGTGGGAATCAAGGAAGCCGCCGATGCCCTCTGAGCCCGACAGCGCCAACATTAGCCCCAAGCCCCGACGTCCTCGAGCCGCACCCCAGGAATCGGCGCCCACTGCCATAGCCACGGCTCGGCCCGTCTGGTGGCAGGGCTTGCTAGAGGCCAAGCCGCTCCGTCAGGCGGTGGACGCGGTCCAGTACGGCGTCGCCTTGGTTCTGCTGGTGATCGCGGTGGTGGTGCTTGTTCGAACCGCCAGCGACTTCCTAACGGCCCAGTCCAACTATCCCCAGAGTCTCATCAGCGCCATCGACGGCGTCCTAGTCGTGATCATCGTGGTCGACGTCCTGCGCACGGTGCTCACCCATTTCGAGGGCTCGGGCTTTCCCTTGCAGCCGTTCCTCATCATTGGCATCATTTCCGCGGTCCGAGACATCCTTTCGGTCTCAGCTCGGCTGGCTCTCCAGGGCCCCGTATCCGGAGCCAGCTTCGAGAGGCTGGCAGTCGAGCTGGGGGTGAGCAGTGGTGTTGCCCTGGCCCTGGCCGGGGCCTTGGTGCTTACCCAGCGAAACGGAAGCCAGAAGTAGATAGCCCTGCCTTATCTGGCACAGCCTTCGACCCTCCCTAGGCGCTTGCTAAGGTGACAGCCATGGGCGGTCCGATCCGGCTGGGCAAGGTGTTTGGGCTCGAGATCAGCTTCAACTGGAGCTTGATCCTGATCTTCCTGTTGATCGCCTGGACGATGGCGGCCGAGGTGCTCCCCGCGGCAGTGCCCAACCAGACGGTTGTGTCCTACTGGGTAAGCGGTCTGGTGGGGGCAGTGGTCTTTTACGGGTGCCTACTGGCCCACGAGGTCTCGCACGCTCTGGTGGCCCGCAGCAAGGGAATCAAGGTTGCCGGCATAACTCTGTGGCTCTTCGGAGGCGTAACCCAGTTGACGGGCGCGCCCACCGGCGCCGGAGACGAGGCCCTGATTACCGTGGTCGGGCCCCTCACCAGCTTCGTCATCGCCGGCATCGGCTTTGCCCTGACCGCCGGGTTGACCGCGATCAGCGCTCCGGCCCTGATCACGAATCTGGTGGCCTGGTTGGCGATTCTCAATTTGCTCTTGGGAGCCTTCAACCTGGTGCCGGCCATTCCCCTCGACGGGGGGCGCCTGCTTTCCTCTCTGCTCTGGTGGCGAACAGGGTCGCGGATGCGCGGAGTCCACCTGGCGGTTCGAGTGGGAAGGGTGTTCGCGGCCCTGGTCATCGGCGTCGGACTTCTGGAGATCTTCCTTGGTGGCAGTGGCGGCTTCATCAGCGGGGTCTGGCTCGGATTCATCGGCTTCTTCCTCTTCTCGGCCGGAAGCGCCGAGGACCGCCAGAGTCAGATCAGGTCCTCTCTACGGAGCGTTCCAGTATCGGCAGCTATGACATCGCCGGTAGTGACCGTGCCGGACTGGCTAACGGTCGAGCAGTTGCTCGGGGCGGGAACCGCACAGGGCCACCCGGCCCTGTATGCGCTTCACGACGCCGCGGGAGGGCTGTCGGGGTTTGTCTCCTGGGCTGACCTCTCGGGTATGACGTCCGACGGTCAGCGCGCCCAGCGGCTCCGCGACGTCGCCCAGTCCCAGGAATTATTCGCCACCGCCAGTCCGAGCGAGGATCTTGAGGTCATGCTCTCCCGGGTTGGTCCCGCCTTAGCGCGCGGAGTGCTTGTCATCGACGGCGGCCAGTTGGTGGGGATTGTCTCGACCGCAGAAGTCGCGCGGGTTGCAACCCTTCGGCAGGCATTGGGCCCAAATCCCGGGCTGGCTGCCTGATCGATTGCCTCCTGGCCTTGGTGCGTGTTGATGACCACGTGATCACCGACGGTCTCCTGGTGCCTAGCGATCGCTGCGACTGATCTTGACGGCGACCCGAACACCACACCGAGCGTGTCCGGCAGCGGCGAGTCGCCGCTGCTCGACGCGGCTACGGAGGCTGTGCTCGCATCACGAGAATTCATGGCTGATGCGGAAATTTCCGACGCTTGGCTTATAGACGCACTCGGGGGTGAAGGTCGGATCAAGCGAGAGCTGCAGCAGACAGTGCACCGTGAGTGGTTCGACACCTTCGACTGGCGCCTGCATCGGGCAGGACTTACCCTCGAGCTAGCAACCGTCACCGGCGGCGCTCGCGCCGAACTGTTGCTGCGTCGCACCTCCGGAGAAGTCCTGCAAGTCGTACCAGCTGGCCCCCGAGGGACAGATGGCAGGGGTGCTGGCAAGACGCTGGTGTTGGCCGGCAATGCATCGTTGGCATCAGTGCATGCCAGGTTGGCGCCAGTCGTTCAGATGCGAGCGCTGCTTGCTCTGGTCGGGGTGAGAGTGACCGTCCGTACCTTTAGCGTGCTTGACGCAAACGCCAAGACCGTTGCCCGAATCGTAGTTGAGGAGCCCGCCAGAGACACCGACAACACCTCATCGGCTCCGATGTCCCGGGTCACCGCGATGACGGTGCGCGGCTACGAGGGCGAGGCCAGGAAACTGGCTCGCCGACTTAGCATGCTTCCAGCGCTGCGACCCAGCTGCGAAGGCTGGTTGGACGCCGCGCTGGCCCAGGCAGGGCGCCGAGCCGGGGACTACACTGGCCAGCTCGATCTGACGCTGTCGTCGACGCAGTCGGCCGTCACAGCGGTCCAGACCATCTTGCTCCGGCTCCTCGACGTGGCCGAGCGCAACATGCCGGGGATCACCGCTGACTTGGACACGGAATTCCTGCATGACCTGCGGGTCGCGGTGCGGCGAGCAAGGACCGCGCTCAAGCTACTCGGTGACCTCCTGCCGGCTGACCAGATCGAGCAACTCCCGCTAGATCTAACGTGGATGAGCGACCTCACCACCCCCACCCGCGACCTCGATGCCCACCGCCTGATCGCGGACAAGGCAGAGGCTCGGGGTGGCCCGGCCGAGGAATTGCGTCCTTTCCATGCGTTTCTGCTGGCCCGGCGCCAGCAGGCGCGCCAGGAGCTGGTTCGGGGACTGCGATCGGCGCGCTGGTCGAGGGCCCGGCAGCGTTGGCGTTACCTCTCAACCTCGCAGCACCCGGCGAGCGCAGGGCTCTCCAGTGCGGGAAGCGAACAAACCGTCGAGGATGTCGCACGCCCCCGGATCGCTCGAGCCTATCGCAGAGCCAGGAGGCTGGGGGAAGCAATTACTGCCGACTCCCCAGCCACCGATCTGCATGCGTTGCGCAAACGCTGCAAGGAACTCCGCTACCTGATGGAGTTTTTCGCGTCTGTCCTCGAAGCCAGGTCCTACCGAGCTGTCCTCAGCCAACTCAAATCCCTCCAGGACTGCTTGGGGGAATTCCAGGACACCTACGTCCAAGTACGTGCGGTGGCCACATTCGCAGATGAGATGCTGACCGAGGGGGCAGGGTCAGCAGCGACGCTGATGGCCCTGGGTCGCACGGTCGACGCTCTCGAGCTGCGCCAGGCACAAGCCCGCCAAGAATTCGGGGCGAGGTTCAAGCGATTTGCAAACAAATCAACTCGCGCTCAGGTGGCGGTCCTGACCAAGGATCGCGCCCAGTCATCACCAGACCAGCTACGAGGCTGGCGGTGAGAGTTCTCGCGACCTACAACATCAAAGGCGGAGTCGGCAAGACCTCGACAGCAGTCAACCTTGCCTACCTCTCAGCGCGGCAGGGCAATCGCACCCTACTCTGGGACCTCGACCCGCAAGGTGCGGCCACGTTCCTCTTTCGCATCGGTCCTCACGTCCGCGGAGGGGTCAAGGCGTTAGTCAAAGGCCGGACGCCGCTCGACGCGCTGATCAAGGGAACTGACTTCAACAACCTCGATCTTCTGCCGGCCGACTTGTCCTACCGCCGGATGGATCATGCGCTCGACCAATTCAAACATCCCAACCGCCGCATCGCCCAGCTGGTCAAGCCCCTCGGCTCTGGCTACGACGTCCTGATCCTCGACTGTCCCCCGGGAATGTCCCTGGTCTCGGAGGGGGTGCTACGGGCAGCCGACACCTTGCTGGTACCACTGGTGCCGGCGACCCTTTCCATGCGCACCTTCGAGCAGCTGACTGACTTTGTCGGCAAAGCCAAGCAACCCCGACCACGGATTCTTGCGTTTTTTTCAATGGTAGATGCACGCAAGCGCCTGCACCGGGAGACTGTCGCCCAAGTAGTCGGCCAGCGCTCGGACATCGCCCAGGCGATCGTTCCCGCCGCATCGATCGTCGAACAGATGGGGCCGCGGCGCTTGCCGGTCGTGGTTCTCTCCCCGACCAGTCCCGCGACCGCGGCCTATGAGCAGCTCTGGGGGGAGGCGGTCGCCCTCGGCGAACGGTGAGGCGGAAGTTGCGGGAGGCTGGCGAGGTTCGCCGCGAGCGACGCTCCCCTAGCTGCTGCGATCCTGGATCTCCCAGGCGTGGTCCAGCAGGTGCCAGGCGGCGCGCCTGGTGTAGTAGCGAGGGGGCCAACTCTTGGAACCGGGCTCCAGGGAATCAGGTTGAACCAGCCCGCGACACACGGCTGCTCGCAGTCCGGCCACGGCGTCTGGGTCCAAGGTCGAGGCAGTGACCCTGAGCCCCAACTTGCGGGCGTAGATGACATCCGCGCCCAGGACGTGGTCAGCGATCTGATCACAGTCGCGTCCCCCGCCCCGGGGCCCCTTGCGCAGCTCACTTGGTGCTCCGGCCACCACTTGATCCAAGAACTCCCAGGCAGCGACCAGAAGGGCGGCGTAGCGCCGTCCATCCTCCGGAGTCATGGCTAGACCGTCGGAGGCGGCAATCGCGCCGGGTGCGCCGAAGTCGGTCGTCATCGACCCCTCCAGACGCTCCACCACCGCGAATCCTTCCCTGGACCCGGCCGCGAGCCGCTCCCCCGCCGCTGCCGCAAGTGGCAGGTAGCGGGAGCGGTAGTCTGCCAGCGCTGCTAGGGCGGCTGTCTCGCTTCGTCCGGCGCGGCACCAACCAGGCCAGTCAGCAGCCCAGGCGAAGGTCCGTTTCTGACCGATCTCAACTCCGACCGCGAGCGGTTGCGCCATCGAGGAAATCATCGCCGGTCGTGTCTCAGTTGTCAGCCGGGCAGATCGCAGGGCCAGCTGGCTAGCACAGCTTCGTCAAGCGGCGGTGAGCGCCGCTCGACGGCTTGGTACGGTTGTGGTGATGTCGGACTGGGAGTTGATCGCCCTACTCGCGGTCGCCGTCTGGATCGGAGCGGTGGTGAAGCATCGCCACTGGATCGGACGGAAGCTGCGGAAGCCTCGGTCGGACTCCTCATGATGGACGACTCGGATGGCTTCTCTACTCTGATGCACGCCAATCTGATCGAGATCTTCGGCCAACGCGATGCGACCCTGCGGCGAGAGGCAATGCGTGGTGCCTATGCCGAAGACATCACCTTCACTGATCCCGAAGGGACCGTGCAGGGGTACGACGCCGTAGACGAACGGGTGCGAAGAGTCCACGATCAGGCCCCAGAGACGTTCATCTTCGCTCCTGACGGGCCGCTTTACGTCCTGTCTGGTGTAGCCGCGGCACTGCCGTGGATGTTCGGGCCACCGAGTGGACCACCTGCAGTCCGCGGTATCGACGTCGCCACCATTGCCAACGGACGCATCACTCGTCTCCAGACCTTGCTCGCGACCTGAGGCAGCCCCTTCACCAACCTGATGGCCTCCTCGACGATGACGCTGCCCACCACCGCCACCAGGAATCCGCTGACCACGAGAAGGATCTGCGTCCTCTCGGGTGGCTAGAAAGGCGGGAACAGCAGCGGTACTGCAGATGAAGATGAGGCCCTGGGAAGTGGTCACGTCATCAGGGCCTCCGCCAGGTGGAGGACCAGCCGGCGACCGCCCAGCTCCTCAAACACATGACTGCCATAGACCTGCTTGGCGGCGGCTTGCTGACTGACACCCAGCTTGCGCCCGATGTCCACGGTGCTGAGACCGGCGACGTGGAGGTCGGCTATCCGCTGAGCTCTTGGGGTGCGGCGCTCGTACAGCACCCGCATCAGGCGGAGGGCCGATTCGAAGTCGGTGGCATCCCCGTACTGTGCAAGGACTCGCAGGCCCACCGCTCTCCTCTTCTTGGCCATTTCCAGGGCGCGGCGGGCGAGCATGAAAGCCTCCCCGCGGCTTTCCCGAACCGACGCGGGAAGAGGGGTCTCGACCTCGCCGATGCCGACCCCCAGCCACCATCGCGACGACCGCAGGGCCCGTAGCGCGACGCTGGTCAGGGTCTGGGCTTCTGAGGTCAAGGCTTGGGTCTCGTCTCCGGCAGTCCGTTCTGGGGGAAGTAGGAAGTGCAGGGAAGAGTCGCTGTGGACATCCTCTAACCAGGTGTGGACGAGGTCAGGAGAACGCCGACTCCCTTTCTGGTCGAGGAGGATGACCGCTTGCACTTCACAACCCTATCATGTTGTATATAGCTATACAACTGTCTTTAGTTGTGCTTGCGGGAACTACTCGAGAGAGTTGTGAACGTCTGACCGTGGCATGGACCCGGTCAGAGTTGCTGTCGCCCTGAGAACGCCCGGGCCACGGTCCTCTCGTCCGCATAGGCCAGCTCGCCCCCCACCGGAAGTCCGTGCGCCAGCCGGGTCACCTTGACGCCGCTCGCTTCCAGCCGGCGGTGCAGGTAACTGGCGGTCGCTTCCCCCTCCACGTCCGAGTCGGTCGCCAGGATCACCTCCCGGACCGTACCCTCAGCCACCCTCGCCAGGAGCTCATCCGCGTGAATCTCCCCCGGTCCCACCCCATCTAGAGGTGACAGAGCAGCGCCGAGCACGTGGTAAAGCCCGCGGTACTCACCGCTGCGCTCGATCGCCAGCACATCGGTGGGATCCTCCACGATGCAGAGCAGGGACTGATCTCGAGCCGGCTGGCCGCAGATGGCGCAGAGCTCACCCCGCAGGGAGAGGAAGAAACAGCGCGGACAAGTCCCCACCTCCTGGGCCACTTCGGCCACCGCCGCCGAGAGCGCCAGACCGTGAGCTGGGGCGATCCTCACTGCGTAGAAGGCCAGCCGCTGTGCGGTCTTGGAGCCGATCCCAGGGAACCGGGCAAACTCCTCCGCTAGACGCTCAACCGGCGGTGGCAGCAACCCCAAGTGCGGTGCTCTTAGTCGCCGTCAGGTTCAGCGCAACCCGGGTGGCAGGAGGCCCGGGGGGAGCAGCGACTCCATCGAGCGAGCGGCCAGCTCTCGGGACCGCTCCAGAGCATCGTTGACGGCGGCCAGGACCAGGTCACTCACCAACTCCGCCCCCTCCTGCAGCACCTCGGGCTCGATGCTGATGCCGGTGACGCGCTGCTGACCATCGGCGCGCACAGTCACCGCCCCACCACCGGCGCTTCCCTCTACCTCCTGGCTGGCCAGGTTGCCCTGGGTCTCCTGCAGCTGCCGCAACATGTTTTCCTGGAGCTGGCGCAGTTGCTTGGGGTTGGGTTGAGGCACCGGCGGGGCTCCTTATGACTGGGTCGGGCTCATTCTAGGGCTGGCCCGAAGACCTCCTAGCGCTTCTCGCCGGTCCCGAGCCGAGTCAGGCGGCTGCCGGGGAACACGTTCATGGCCTGACTCAGGGCCGAGGAGCGCACGGCGCCGTCGCCGGTGGATTGGTCAGCAGCGCCGGCGGGTGAAGACTTCACCACCTTGACCGCAACCTCCTGGCCGAGCACCTCGAGGCAGGCCCGCTCCAAGATCGCCCGGTTGGCCGAGGACTCCATCTGGCGTACGTGGAAGTCGAACTTCTCATCGAACTCGAGGGTAAGAACGCCGGCCTGGTGGCTGGCCGGCCTCCCCGACTTGAGTAGCGCTTGCACCGGGATGTTGTCGCGGCCCAACCAGGCTAGGATCTCGGGCCAGCGCTCCACCCCGTCGCCCGGTGAGGACGCCTCTGCCTCCTCCGGATCGATTGGCGTAGCGCTAGAGTCCGCCGGATCGGGAGCGCCGCCCTCCTCTCTCCCATCCGAGCCGCCATTGGGCGCTGCGCGTGGCGAGGGTAGTTCTTCGGCCATCTCGAGCACTCGGTCCGCGGCCGGATCGGGCGCTGGATGTGCAGGCGGTACTGCCGCATTCGAGGACGCCTCACTCTCGGCTCCGCGGCGAGGGGAGGAGGAGGAGGAGGACGAGGAGAGGCCGAGGCGGAGCAGGCCGGCTTCCAGGGACATCCAGGGATCGTCGGCCCGACGCAGCTCGTTGCCGGCGGCAGCGGCGGCGCCCATCAGCTCCAGCCAGAACCCAGGCGGCGCTGCGATCTCCTCGACTTGAGGTCCCGCGGTACCAGCGCCTGGGCTCAGCTCGCGCCAGAGCTGGTCCTTGGCCAGATTCCCCAGCGAACGGATCAGCTGGCGAGGTTCCACTCCTCCCGCCTGGAGCTGATGCAATTCGCCCCAGGCCTCGGCCACGTCAGCCCGCGCCAGAGCAGCGGCGAGCCTGACCAGGGCGTGGGGGTCCGCCATCCCGAGGCCGGCCTGCACCACCTCGCGGTTGAGCTCGCCGCCGGCCAGCCCCAGTAGGCGATCCAGGAGCGAGAGCGCGTCGCGCAGCGACCCTGCTCCCGCCTCGGCCACCAGGACGACCGCATCAGGAGTGGTGGTGACTCCCTCTTTGGCGCAGATGCTCGAAAGGTGAGCCGCCATCGCATCCACCGGGATCCGCCGGAAGTCGAATCGCTGGCAGCGAGAAAGGATGGTGTCGGCCAGGCGCTGCGGCTCGGTGGTCGC
>Ga0182024_10023500_pt1 | contig 11030 bp, 11 predicted proteins | sample P32metaG_FD_120480 | JGI IMG/M metagenome (GOLD analysis project Ga0182024, IMG submission 120480) | Permafrost microbial communities from Stordalen Mire, Sweden - P3-2 metaG (Illumina Assembly) | ecosystem: Environmental > Terrestrial > Soil > Wetlands > Permafrost | place: Sweden: Stordalen... | reverse complement strand
CTATCGCTGGGGACCCCGGCCTGCCACCCCAGCGACGAAGACCTATCGCTGGGGACCCCGGCCTGATGGTCGCGTCAACTTGATTGCGGTGGTTCCGGGATACATCATCCCTGGTTCCGCTGTAGTCGCGGGATCAGCCTGCGTGTGGCTTTTCTCAAAGAATATGCAGCCACTGCCCAACCTGCCTGAAAGGCGACCGGATCGAGCGTCAGACGCTGGTCAGACTCTCTTCGGAGGCGCTGACGCGCGCGCGACTTCGGTTTAACAGGCGTTGGCTCGTGCTATGAATGTGACAATAACCACCAGGACCAGTAGCGCGTTCACACAACGTTTCACCCTGAGTTTCATTACGATCTTTCCGCACATTCCAGCAATCCCCTGCTAATCCGGGAAGACGGCAAGACGGCAAATCCACTTCACATCTCAGAGCCTGGAGTCTCTCTTGCGCCGGCTCTGCAAATCGTCAGTGCGCTTGATGCGCCAACCAGCCTTCGACTTTGGGCATCTTCTTTTCACCAACCCACCAGAGAGCCACAATGAGGGGGATAGAAAGCAGTGCGAGTGGTATGTCATCGGCCACCATCATTGTCGTAACAAGCAATGAAAGAAAAACAAAAAGGGGGATGCGCGACTGGGGTAGGAGTCCAGTTTTTGCACACAGATAGAATGGAATTAATGACAAAGCCAAATCCTGTGGGGTGAAATGATAGGTGACGAGCATCGATGCCAGAATTGCGGCACAGAATCCACGATCCAGGTCATTCTCCCATGTCCAGGCCGCCCAGAGGACCGTGACGATTGACAGCAAGACTGCTAACCAAAGATGATTTTGCCCGAATAATGATAATAATCCTTGCCAGTTTGCATAACGGTTCAGCTCAGAAATCGGACTGTCGCTGTGCAGAACAAACTTCGGATAGGTCAACAGTGCCGGAATCCCAGTAATGAATGCAGATAGAATGAGCAGCACTGCACTCCCGGTTGCGAAACCTCCCAATTCACGCCACTTCCGCTTTAAGAGCAAGACGGCGATAAATCCGATTACTAGCTGGAATTTCAGCGTTGCGATTGAAAGTATCGCCCCGCCAATGAATCGCCGTCCTCTCCTCCATTGCGAATATGCAAAGACGTACGAAGCGAGAATTAGAATCGAGAATTGGCCATGGAGCATACAACCCATAACCGGTACATAAGCCAAGGAAAGCAGGATGGGCCAATTTCCATAACTAATCTTAGTTTCGATTTCCAATCTCTTTAGGCTAAGAATGAGTAAGGCCATTTCTAGCGCGGTCCAAACAGAGAAAGCTACCAGCATCGGCAGCTTTGCAATAATGAGAATAGGAATCAGGGTGACAGGGGGATTGCGGAATAGTGTTTCTGGTGGCCTGTGAAAGTGTGCTTGAAACACATGTTGCGCTCCGAAATCGTAAAGCGCATGCCTAGAACCGTCGAGCACCATATGAGCTGCATAATAGAAAACTCCGAAATCAAAACGAGCATCGAGATGATGATGGACTACCACGAAGATTGTGAGGACCAGAGTCAGGAAGATCAGCAGACTGCTGTCAAGATGCATACGGCTTTCGCCTTGCGTCGATACATCGCACGGATCGGTGCCTGCTACCACTTCAGGTGAATTTACGTTTGTCAGCGTGCTCATTATCATCGGCCCCCGATTTTCTCATCGATTTATAGCTTGAATTTCACGATTTTGACCCTCCCCGGAAAACTCGGCCAAACGGCGTTGGAATTTTCGGCCTGTGCGGTTCGGTTTGTGCGCGATTGACGGGCATGTTTGCGGCTAATGTAAATCAAGTGACGTTTTCAAGCAAGGGACTTGAGATTGAGACACTTGTGAGCCTTATGCCAGCAGCCGCAGCACTCTGCGGCAAATTCGGCCCTCGCGCGATCGGCCAGCGCCGAATGTGAGCGGTGATCGTTGTAGTTTTACTGCCTGAGTTCCAGCTTGCGGCGGGCGTCGGCCAAGGTAAAGAAGACTTCCACATTCAGGCTTTTGTCACGCAGTTTGCCGTTAAAACATTCGATGTATCCGTTCTCCCCCGTCGTCCCGGCCGTTGATGAGCCTGCCGGGAGCGCAGGGCAGTTCAGTACGGGAGTAACCGTTGATGTTGACTATTAAGGGAGGTATCTAGGGAGTAATCTTCCGGGGCCTGGACTGTAAGTATAACTTGAGATAAGTTACCTCAAACACTGTAATGAAAGAACTTGATGCTCATCAATTTCGAGACCGGAGAAATGGGTTACTTTTCCGCTCGGCGGCGATGGTGGTTGCGGGCCCGTGGCCGGGGAGCACTTTGGTCTCATCGGGGAGGGTCAACAGACGGGCTTGAATCGATGCCAGAATTTGGGATGAATCTCCGCCCGGGAGGTCGGTGCGGCCGATGCTGCCGGCAAACAGGGTGTCACCGGCTATGACCATGTTGAGCGGGGCAAAGTGGAGGCAGACGGAGCCCTGGGTGTGGCCGGGCGTGTGCAGGACGTGGGCGGGGTAGCTGGGCAGGCCGACGCGCTGCCCCTCGGCAAGGCTTTCATCGGGCGCAGCGGTTTCCGGCGTGGCGACGCCGAGCCAGGCGGCCTGCATTTCCATCATGTTGAGCAGTGTGAGATCGTTCTCGTTAAGCAGGATGGGTGCGCCGGTGAGCCGCTTGAGGCGGAGTGCGCCGCCGACATGGTCGATGTGGGCGTGGGTTACGAGAATCTGCTTGAGCTTGAGGCCGAGCGCGGTGAGGCGGCGGTGAATGCGTGTGACCTCGTCGCCAGGATCGATGACGATGGCCTCGCGGGTTTGCTCGTCAGCGAGGATGGTGCAATTGCATTGGAGCGGGCCGACGGGGAAGGTTTCGAGGATCATGCTTTGATTGTAGGGCCCGAGGGAAACGCAAAAGGCGGCCGCGATGGGCCTGCGTTTCGCGATAGCTGAAGAATAGAACTGGAATGAGAGTTTTGAATAGACCGCGAAATACGACCGCGTTCGGACCCTATTTGCCGGGCTTGGCGGGTGCGGAAACGGGGGCGGGCTTGACGCCCTCAAGCACCGAGTGGCCGCTGGTGGAGCGCTGGTAAAGAACGGTCAGGGTGATGGAGGTAAACATGAAGATAATCGCGGACCAGGTGGTGAGCCGGGTGAGAACGTTGGCCGCGGCGCGGGGACCGAACGCGGTCTGTGAACCCTGGCCGCCGAAAGCGCCGGCGAGGTCTGCCGAGCGGCCCTGCTGCAGGAGGACAACGCCGATGAGAAAGAGGGACACGAACACGTGCAGGACGACCACGAAATAGAGAAGGATATGCATGTCTTAAGCTGCTTTCCAAATCTGCCCGGCTGTGCGGAGCAGAAGAATCATTGGTGCGGAAGAGGGGACTTGAACCCCTATGCCTTTTGGGCGCCAGCACCTCAAGCTGGTGCGTCTGCCAATTTCGCCACCTCCGCACGGAAGTGAACCTATTGAGTATAGCAAAGCGAGTGTCGGTTCAGGAATGGGGATGGTTGCATGCGCAGCAGCCGCTCATTCGACACGATTGGCTCTGGCGGGTTGTGGACCCAGCCGGTCAAATGGCTCTCCGGCCCAGGCTAATGCTTGTTCTGCAGCACTTGCTCGTAATAGCGCACGTAATGCGGCACTACCAGGGTGGAGCAGAAGCGTGTTTGCGCGGTCCTTCGTCCCGCGTCCCGCATCACGCTCAGCCGTTCTCGATCCTTGAGCAACCCCAAGGCGCCCGATGCCATTGCGTCCACGTCGCCCACCGGAAACAGCAGCCCCGTGATCCCGTCGTCGATCAGCTCCGGCACGCCGCCCACCCGCGTGGCGATGGACGGAACCTTGCAGGCCATGGCCTCCAGCGCCGCCAATCCAAACGACTCCAGCTCGCTGGGCATCAACAATAGATCGGCCAGCGGGAGCAGCTCGCTGACCCTGTCCTGCTTGCCCATGAAGTGAACTTTGCGCTGAATGCCCAGATCGTGGGCCAGCCACTCGGCCGCCGAACGGTCGGGCCCGTCCCCCACCAGAATCAGCCGCGCCGGAATCTCCCGCGCGACCTGCGCAAAGATCTTCACGGTGTCCACAACCCTCTTGACCGGCCTGAAGTTAGAGAGATGCATCAGGATCGCCTCGCCCGGGTCAGCCATCCGCTTGCGAGCCGCTGCTCGCGCCGCCTGGTCCAGGATGGGCGCATACACATCGCAGTTGACGAAGTTCTCGATCACTTCAATGCCCCGAGTGATTCCGAAGTGCTTGACCGTTTCCTCCTTTAGATACTTGGAGATGCTGGTCACCCCGTCGCTCTGCTGGATGGCGTAACGGGTAATCGGCAAATAACTCCGGTCCAGCCCGACCAGCGTGATGTCGGTGCCATGCAGCGTGGTCACAAAAGGCAGATGACGCCCCTTGGCAGCCAGCATCTGCCGGGCCAGCAGCGCGCTCACCGAGTGGGGAATCGCGTAGTGCACATGAAGCAGGTCAAGGGCGCTGAATTCAGCCACTTCGGCCATCCGTGAGGCCAGCGCCAGGTCGTATGGCGGGAACTCGAACAGCGGGTAGCTCGACACCGGAACTTCATGGTAATAGATACCTTCGTCACGTCCGCTGAGCCGGAAGGGCTGCGAATAGGAGATGAAATGCACTTCGTGGCCCATGGCCGCCAGTTCGATGCCCAGTTCCGTGGCCACCACGCCCGAGCCGCCGTAGGTGGGATAGCAGGTAATGCCGATGCGCATAAGACCTTCCCGATCAGTTCCTTGTCTGCCTTTCGACTTGGACGCTGGCGGCCGCGTGGAAGATGCAGAGGAAGCACAAACTGTTTGAAATCATCCCATGCCGTGGTTACAGATGCGGCTCGTCGTGCAGGCCGGCGAAGGAAATGAGTTCGAGAGCAGGGAAAGCCCTCAACGCGAGCAACACGTCGCGCTCCGTGTCCCGTGAAGCCAGCAACCGCGTGTGCGCCTCGGCCAGATCGGCGTCGTGGTAGCCGGGATGCGTCACCAGCTCCCATGTGCCGGCGGGGATGTTGGAGAGGAGGGAACGAACGGTTTGGAAATCAAGCGTCCCTGTGGCGAGCACACCGATCGAGCCGTCTGTGGTCGTGAAGCCTTCCTCAGTCACGATGCGCCGGAAGCCGGGCTCCAGCTGTCGCAGCAGGCTGACCTCAGCGCGCCGAAGGTGGGAAGCCTTGGGCGTGGCGCGAACGCTCCACGCGGGCTCGAATGGATTGCGCACAGCACGGATCCCCAACGCCCGCGCCGCGCGCAGCACCGGCCGCAGCACGCCGGGAAACATATGCACGTGCTTGTGCGTGTCAATGTGGGTGAGTGCGATGCCCTCAGCCTGTATCGAGGCGATTTGCGCCGCCGCTTCCGCTTCGATCTCAGAGGAGCGGATTTGGCCCGCGAGCAGCCGCCGCAGAAACCCGCCCAGCGTCGCGTGGAAGCGCCCTCTACGCCGGTCGACGAGCGTAGGAATTTCGCTCACCGGCAGCACCGGATCCCCATCCACCAGGACCACATGGCAGCCCACGCCCAGCGACAGCATTGCGCGCGACCGTTGCACGGCGTCCGCAGTAGCGTTTGCTCGCGCCATCAGCGTCGCGCTGGTCACCACGCCTGCCCGGTGCAGCTCCGCAATCGCGCGATTCACCCCGCACGTCAGTCCGAAGTCGTCCGCGTTGACAATCAGCCGCCCCACCGCCCGAGTCTATCAATTCAACCCGTCGCATTCCGGCCAGGCTACACCGCGCTGCTCTTAGATTGGGGCTATTTCACTGCTATGATTTCAGAAGGCGGCAATCGCTTTGTCGCGGCGTGGGCGGTTAGCTCAGTTGGTTAGAGCGCCTGCCTTACAAGCAGGATGTCGGGGGTTCGAGTCCCTCACTGCCCACCATGCCAATCTGTATTCCGATGAAAGTGTGGAGACCCGTATAGCTATCGCTAAGTCAAGACGCTGTCTAATTCTCTATTTAGAAATCAGAGTTATGCCAAGATCCGAGTTCCGGCGGTTGCAAACAGCGAGTTATTGAGCAGCCAAAACTTCAATCATAGAGTCAAAGATCTTTAAACCGTCGGCTGACCCCAGCAACTGTTCGCTGGATCGATCTGGGTGCGGCATCATGCCCAGGACGTTCCTCTTCGCGTTCAGAATGCCTGCAACGTTATCCAGGGAGCCGTTGGGGTTCGATTCCTGAGTAATCTCTCCGTTGGCCGTGGTGTAGCGAAATGCAATCCGATCCTCGGCTTGTAACTCATGTAACTCATCTGGTGTGCAAAAATAATTGCCTTCCATGTGGCCGATGGGAATCTTGAGAACCTGGCCCTGAGCTAACTGGTTGGTGAACGGACTATCCTTGGTTTCGACACGCAGATGGACCTGCTTGCAGATGTACTTGAGCCGGGCGTTGCGCATGAGCGCGCCGGGGAGCAAACCTGCCTCGGTCAAAATCTGGAAGCCGTTGCAGATGCCGAGCACCAGGCCGCCGCCAGCGGCAAACCGCTGCACCGCCTGCATGACCGGCGAAAACCGCGCGATGGCGCCGGTTCGCAGGTAATCGCCGTAGGCAAAGCCGCCGGGGACCAGGACCGCATCCACTCCGGCGAGATCTTCTGAGTCGTGCCATAGAAAGGTGACGGGCTGGCAAGCCACCTGGGCAATCACGTGGAAGGCGTCGTGGTCGCAGTTGGAACCGGGAAAAACTAAAACCCCGAACTTCATGCAATCAGGTTATCAGTTTGGCGGCTTCAAAGCCATCACAGTTGTTGCCGCAATCGCCTGGCGGCAAATGGGTGAGGCCACGTTCGAAGGATCGAACAACTGCGCAAACAGAAATCATGGAACCTTGGACTTGATGCGATGCTGTGTGGCCGGCGTTGAATCCGAATATCGCGGCCGATGCACAAAGAATTGAAACGACTGTGCAGTGGCTATTTTGGTCCTGTTGATCTTTATGCGCCGGCAGGTCCAGCACAAAACGGTTGCACACGCAACATCATTCGCCTCTGCCCTATCAAGAGAATCTGCTCTAGTAAAGACGCACGACTGACAAAATATCCGACCATGACTAAAGTATCCAACTCCTCCGCACGATACACATTCAACCAATTGGCGTGCTGGTTATACTAAGAGTAACTATTCGCATAATCGCGGGTCTATAGATGGGTTCGGGTAGTGTACACTCGACCGCAGGGATTCGCCTCGGAGAGGTGAACTGCAACTTTTGTAAGGAGAAAGTGAATGTTTAACCATCTGTTTCCGAAGCTGACCCTGGCAGTGCTTTTTTTTGCCGCATCGATTCCCGGTTTTTCTCAAGCGGCGCCATCGGTCACGCAAGGTGGCTTTTCGCTTGCACCTGAAGTGGGCGCAGGCTTCTCCGACTATCGCTTCGATTTTGGATCGATCGATGTGCACGGCCCCACAGTGTGGGCCGACTTGGACTATTACGGCCCTTGGAGGTTGCTACAAGGTTTCGGCATGGAAGTCGAGGGTCGCGATCTCTTTTACAGCAAGCCCGCAAACTATTCGGGAAATTTGCGCCAGGACACTGCAGAGGGTGGGGTGATTTACAAGTGGCGTGATTTCCACCATGTGCGTCCTTATGGCAAGTTTTTGCTCGGATATGGGACGCTCGAATTCAATATAGGCGATCCTGGTTATACACACGACTCCCGAACCATCTATAGTCCGGGTTTCGGGTTGGAATATCAAGTCTACCGGCATATCTCAGTGCGGGGGGACTATGAATACCAGTTCTGGCCGCATCTCTTCGGGCCAAACACTCTGAATCCGAAGGGAGTCACGATCGGGGCAAGCTATAACTTCAGAAGGTCTAGATCTCGTTAAAGTTCGGTATCTTTCTCGCGGAGTTACGTCAGACGATGCTTGCGCCACGCTCTCCCGGCGCCAGATAAGCATGTCAATAACATATCTTGATCAAGCCTTAGCAGAACGCGCCGCGCAGATCATCGCGGATGAGCCAGTTGGCGTTGAGGTATCTGTCGCCGGAAGGGGCTGTTCCAATTCAGAATCTGCGCCGCAGTGACAACGAAACCGATCAATCGAATGGCAGCACAGTTTGCGTGATCGGGTGAAAGCTCTTGCGATGGAGCGGTGTGGGTCCGAGGCGGGCAAGGGCTTCGACATGCTGCGGCGAACAGTAGCCTTTGTGGCTGGCGAGACCGTAGCCGGGAAACTGGCTATCCAGCTCGATGAGCATGCGGTCGCGGTGGACCTTGGCGAGTACCGAGGCGGCAGCAATGGAAAGGCTGATCGCATCACCTTGAATGACGGCCTGCTGCGGGCAGTCCCAGTCAATGGTGTCGAGGCCGTCGATGAGCAGAAAGTCGGGGCCGAGCGCGAGTTGTTGAACCGCCAGGCGCATGGCCAGTAGCGATGCCTGGCGGATGTTGATGCGGTCAATGGTTTCCGCGTCGACGGCGGCAATGGCCCACGCCACGGCGTTGGCGCGCACGAGAATTTCAAACTCCTCGCGCTTTTTCTCTGAGAGCTTTTTCGAATCGGTAAGGCCGTCTAGCCGGCAGCCGGGAGCGAGAATGACGGCGGCCGCGACCACCGGACCGAACAGCGGACCGCGACCCACTTCGTCCAACCCTGCAATGCGGAGCGCGCCACGCTTACGTGCGGCTTTCTCCAGCTTCCAACCGCATACCGGAATCCGCGCAGACGGGTGTTTGTTCAGGGGCTGGGAAACTGGCGGCTTGACCATGACTACAGTATAAGAACATTTGCCGCTGTGAAAATGAAGGCCCATCTCAAAGCAAAAAACGTTCTCAACCAAAAAACAAAACCCCCAGCCGGATGGACTGGGGGTTGACGGAATGGGAGGTGGGGTTAGGCGCGGACCTTGCCGGTGGCGCGATCCACTTCCTTGAGACGGGCGGCTTTGCCGCGCAATCCGCGAATGTAAAAAAGCTTGGCGCGGCGGACCTTGTAACTGCGGATCTTCTCGATCTTGTCGATGACTTTGGAGTTGAAGGGGAAGATACGCTCTACGCCCTGTCCAAAGCTCATTTTGCGCACGGTAAAGGTGCCCTGCGCGCCGCGGTTGATGGCGATCACCAGGCCTTCGAAAGCCTGGAGACGTTCTTTATCGCCTTCCTTGATCTTGACCTGGACGCGAATCTGGTCGCCAGGGACGAACTCGGGGAGATCGGTGCGCTTGAGCTTGTCTGCCAGGCGCTGCATTACGGGATGAATGGACATAGGGTCTTCCTGTGTTTGAACTCAGAATTTCCAGTTTATCAGAGAACCGGTTTGTATGCCTAATCCGGCGTCTGACCAGAATGCCGGATCGATTCCAGCATCTTGCTGTCTTCTTTGCTGAGGACCGCGTGCTCGAGCAGATCCGGGCGATTGGCGAGGGTTTTGCGCAACTGCTGTTCGCGACGCCAGCGGCGAATCTGCTCGTGGTCGCCGTTCATAAGTACTTCGGGCGCGCGCAGGCCGGCGAACTCCGCAGGGCGGGTGTAGTGGGGATAATCCAATAGACCTCCGGATCCGTGCTGGGAGCGGGGAACGCTGCCTGAGCCGGAAATGATTTCGGCGTCCGGGACGCCGAAGCTCTCGAACTCGCCGGAGGCCTCGTTGCCCAGGACGCCGGGGATGAGGCGCATGGTCGCGTCCATGACCACCGCGGCGGCGAGTTCACCGCCGCTCAGCACGTAGTCGCCGATGGAGAGATCCATGTCGCAGTAGAGCTGGTTGATGCGCTCGTCCACGCCCTCATAGCGGCCGCAAAGCAGCACGACGCGGCCGAGATTGGCGAGTTCGCGGGCCAATGCCTGGCTGAAAGGGCGGCCCTGGGCGGAGAGCAGAACCACCTGCGGTGGGGCGGATTGCGCATGCGCGCGCTGAGCTTTGGGTTCGACGCCGAGCGAGGCCAGCGCTTCGGCCAGCGGTTCCGGCTTCAGGACCATGCCTTCGCCGCCGCCGAAGGGGCGATCGTCCACGGTGCGGTGCCGGTCATGAGTAAAGGTGCGAAGATCGTGGACGGCCACTTCGACCAATCCATCAGCCAACGCCCGGCGCAGAATTCCATTCTCGAAGAAGCTGGAGAAGAAGCCGGGAAAGATGGTGACGATCTCGAAGCGCATGGCGGTCAATTCCGATGATAGCGGCAAAACTTCAGGACAAGGACCGGGCGGCTCGTTTGATGAAGCGTCAAGCCTTGCCTGGCGCATTGAGGTCGATGAGGCCCTCGGGCAAAGCCATCTCTACGCGTTTGGCAGCAAGGTTGACGGACCGCAGATAGCCGTTCGCGAATGGGATGAGAATCTCGCCCGCCGCTCCGCGCACCACGAGAAGCGCAACCGGACCGGCGGTGCGGTCTACGTCTTCGATGATGCCGACGGGGACTACGGGCCGGGTGGGTTCGCCTCTCTGGGCGACGTCGAACAGGGCGCAACCGATCAGGTCTGCGATGTAAACTTCGTCGCCGGCGAGTGGATTTCGTTCTGCGCGGGGAACGGCCACGATGAGCCCTTTGAGAGCTTCGGCGGCGGAGATGGAATCGGTTTGGGCGAAGTGAAAAACCATACCGCCTTTGTGCGGCCAGTGAGCGAGAAGTTCGACTTCGCGGGGTGCTGCTGGCGCCCTGTCGGCCAGGAGCCAGAGCCGCTTCCGCTCGGCAAATTTTTCAGGGAAGTCGGTGAGAATGTCGGCGAAGACCTCGCCTTTGCGCCCTTGCGGACGGCGAATGCGTGCCAGCCAGATCCACGGGGCATCTTGTTCCGGTGCGGTCATTCCTGCCTCGGGGATGGGGCGAGCACAAGAACCGCGGCCATGCTAGGGCCTGTTAACACTACCCGGGCGGTGGCGACGGGAGCCAATTTTGCACGGTTCGAGGAATGAGGAGCGACACATACCGGGCGTCTGCGAGCGACAATTGACGAAATGGGGAAAATTGGCCCCGTCCCTTCGGGTTGCGGCGAAAATCCGGCCATACTTCATTCTCGTCCTCGACGGTGGACCCGCCACAGCCTTCGGCCTCGGCTTCGTCTGGCCGGATTT
>Ga0182024_10023499_pt1 | contig 11030 bp, 8 predicted proteins | sample P32metaG_FD_120480 | JGI IMG/M metagenome (GOLD analysis project Ga0182024, IMG submission 120480) | Permafrost microbial communities from Stordalen Mire, Sweden - P3-2 metaG (Illumina Assembly) | ecosystem: Environmental > Terrestrial > Soil > Wetlands > Permafrost | place: Sweden: Stordalen... | reverse complement strand
GTTGCCGTAATGAATTGGAAAGGTGAATTTATGATTTTAGCCCGCATTTCTTGGGTGCATGGACACGGATTCGGGGCCGGCGTTTTGCTTTTACTCATCGCCCTCGCTTGCGCGGTGATTATCGGCGCATGGTCCGGCAAGACGGCGTCAAAATAACGTCTGCCGTGCCTCTTTTGCGGCTGAGAGTTGCTCGCAAAAACCAAAAATTCTCGCCAGCGCAAATCATTTTAGTTGAAAAGCGATTGACACGGCGCTAATTGAATTCAACGGCGGCGAGGCCATAACCACGTCCCATCGCTGCCAGTTTCATTCCACTTTAGACGCTCCTTCGAAAGTAGGAGTAGTGCTTTCGCTCGTTTGAACGATGGCGACTGCACGAAGGCGGATTGAATCGTGGCCGTCTGTAACTCGTTAACCGCAAAACAGTTAAGTCCACCAGAAATGAGAGGCTCATATGCAACAAACCGAAACTGAAGATATCCTCACCACCAAAGACGGAACGCGGATTTACTTCAAGGATTGGGGGGTGGGTGATCCCGTGGTTTTCAGCCACGGCTGGCACTTGAGCGCGGATGCGTTTGAAGATCAGATGTTCTTTCTCGTTTCGCACGGCTTCCGCTGCATTGCGCACGACCGCCGGGGACATGGCCGTTCCAGCCAGCCGTGGGACGGTAATGATTTGGACACTTATGCGGATGACCTTGCGACCCTCCTTGAAACGCTCGATCTGGAAAAGGCGGTCCTGGTGGGGCATTCCACTGGCGGCGGCGAAGTCGTCCGCTATATTGGCCGTCACGGCACAAAACGCGTTGCCAAAGCCGTCCTGATTGGAGCAATTCCGCCCCTAATGTTGAAGACCTCGGCGAATCCGAGTGGGTTGCCGATCGACGTTTTCAACCATATTCGGGCCGCCGTGGTTGCCGATCGCTCCCAATTCTGGAAGGATCTCTCGATGCCATTTTATGGCTACAATCGGCCCGGCGCCAAAGTGTCCGAAGGCGTGCGCGAGTCGTTTTGGCTGCAAGGCATGATGGCTGGTTTGCCCGCTTCCTACTTTTGCGTTAAGGCCTTCTCCGAAACTGACCTCACCGAGGATTTGAAGAAGATCGACGTGCCAACTTTGATTCTTCACGGCGACGATGATCAGATTGTCCCTATCGCCGACTCGGCGTTGCTCTCCGTGAAACTGGTCAAGAATGCGACGCTCAAAATCTACAAAGGCGCTCCGCATGGCATGTGCACCACGCTGAAAAATGAAGTGAACGCAGACTTGCTGGCGTTCCTAAAGTCCTGAAACGCATGGAACCGAAGCACCTTCAAAGAAAAGTTGCGCTCGTCACGGGTGGCTTCGCGCAGTGTCGCTTAAACAAACTCGCCGGCCAGAGCCATGACTGAAACACGCCATTTTCTCATCAGTCACGGGGCGCCAATTCTGTTTGGCGCGGTTCTGGTGGAACAATTAGGGCTGCCGTTGCCGGCTTTGCCCTGGCTCCTGGCCGCTGGGGCCCTGGCTGCGACTGGGGGTTTCAATCTGGCCGCCGGTATTGGCTTGACCATCCTCGCGTGCCTTTTGGCGGACGGCCTCTGGTTTTATCTCGGCTGGTCTCGTGGGCATCAGGTCCTGAGACTGCTTTGCCGCATTTCCCTTGAGCCAGACTCCTGTGTGCGCCGCACCGAAAATCTTTTCACCAAACATGGGTGGCGCGGAATCGTCATCGCCAAATTCGTCCCCGGCTTGAGCACCGTGGTGCCGCCGCTGGCGGGCATGTCCGACATGAGCGCTGCGCGATTTCTTTCTGTGGACGCGTTGGGATCCGCGCTCTACGGGGCCTGTTATCTTTATTTGGGATATTTTTTCAGCGCCCAGATCCAACAGATTGGCGGCGCCATTGCCAGCATCGGCACCAGCGCTCTCTGCCTCGTGGTGGGCGCGTTTGTGGCCTATATCGCGTATAAGTTCTGGCAGCGCAAGCGTTTGCTGGATGAACTGCGTATGGCCCGCGTCACCGTCTCGGATTTGCGCGGCATGATCAAAGCCGGCGACAATGTCGTTATTCTTGACATGCGTTCGAAGCAGGAGTTCGACGCCAACGCCGGCATTGCAGGCGCCATCCATTTGAGCATCGATGATGTCAAGGAAGGCCGCTATCAAATCCCGCGCGACCGCGAGGTCGTGGTCTATTGCTCCTGTCCCAACGATGTGACGGCGGCGCGCGTCGCGTTGCTGCTCAGGCGCAACGGATTCAGCAACGTGCGCCCCTTGCTCGGCGGCATTGACGCATGGAATCAATGGGACCAAAACAACGCAGGCGAAAGGAAAGCCTCATGAATAATCCTGTCAAACCGAAAATCCTTCTCGCTCTGGTGGCGGCGTGGAGCCTCGCCGGGTGCAAACAAAAGCAGGCCCCCGCGCCCCCTCCTCCCACCGTGGAAGTCGCCGCCGTGACCCAGGCCGACGTCCCAATTTATCACGATTGGATTGGGACGTTGGACGGTCTGGTCAATGCAACGATTCGCGCCCAGGTCTCCGGTTACCTCATCGCGCAGGATTACAAGGAGGGCGATCCCATCAATAAAGGCGATTTGCTCTTCGAGATTGACCCACGCCCTTTCCAGGCCGTTCTCGACCAGGCTCAAGGCCTCCTCGCGCAGGCCAAGGCCCGTTTCGGCAAAACCGAATTGGATGTCAAGCGTTACGCCCCGCTGGTGAAGGAAAAGGCCATCAGCCAGGAGGAATACGACGACGCTGTTCAGGCGGATTTAGAAGCCAAGGCGGCGGTCTTGTCAGCGCAGGCCGAGGTCGAGCAGGCTCAGTTAAATCTCGGCTTCACTCGCATCACCTCTCCCATCGATGGCATTGCCAGCATCGCCAGGGGTCAGATCGGCGATTTGGTTGGACCCGGCACGGGTGAACTGACGACCGTTTCGACCATCAATCCGATCAAAGCCTATTACAACGTCACCGAGCAGGCTTACCTCAATTTCGCCCGGCTCTTTCTGAATGAAGACGAACGCACGACGCGCCTCAAGCAATTGGAAATCCAATTGATTCTCGCGGATGGAATAACTTATCCGTTCCTCGGGCATATTTACGCGCCGGACCGCCAAATCGGCCCCACCACCGGCGCGCTCCGATTGGAAGCGCAATTCCCCAATCCCGATGGAACTCTCCGCCCCGGCCAATTTGTGCGGGTGCGTGTGAAATTCGACACCCGGCACGGCGCTTTGCTTATCCCGCAGCGCGCGGTTTCGGAGTTGCAGGGCGCTTACCAAGTGGATGTGGTGGACTCGGACAACAAAGTCCACGTCCAACCGGTAACGCTCGGCGAGCGGTATGGGGGCCTTTGGATTATCGACAAGGGCCTGCAGGCGGGCGACCACGTAATTGTGGAAGGGCTTCAAAAAGTCCGGGACGGCGCGACGGTCAATCCGACGAATTTTGTGTCCCTAACCGTGCCATTGGCCGAGTGGGGGACAAACCGCTGAACCATGTCAAAATTCTTCATTAACCGCCCCATCGTTGCCATGGTGATTTCCATCATCATGGTCATTGTCGGCCTGGTGACGATGACTTCGCTGCCGATTGCGCAATTCCCCAAGGTTGTCCCACCCGAAATTTATATTCAGGGCGAATACGTTGGCGCTGACGCGCAGACGATCGAGCAGTCAGTGGCCATTCCCATCGAGGAACAGATGAGCGGCGTTGACAACATGAATTACATGTATTCCGTCAACGCCAACAACGGGCTGATGCGCATGTTCGTCAATTTCGACCTCAACACCGACCCCAACATAGACCACGTTCTCACCCAATTGCGCTACGCCCAGGCGGAACCGCAGTTGCCGGCGGACGTGCGCAACTTTGGCGTGACGGTTCAGAAATCCCTCTCCGCGCCGTTCATGATTCTCTCGCTCAATGCGCCGAACGGATCGCACGATGAGCAATTTCTGGCCAACTACGCCTATATCAATTTGAGCGACCCTCTGAGTCGCGTCCCAGGTGTTTCGCAGGTGACCGTTTTCGGCGCCGGTCAATACGCGATGAGACTTTGGGTGAAACCGGATCAACTGGCCAAACTGAACATCACCGTCCCGGAGATCATAGCTGCGGTCAACAGTCAGAACACGGTGAATCCCGCGGGAAAAATCGGCGGACGTCCGGTGCCGCCCGGCCAGGAGTTTACTTACACGGTCCTCGCGCAAGGACGCCTCACCACCGAGGAGGAATTTGGGAATATTGTGCTTCGCGCGACGCCCGATGGGGCGATTGTGCGGCTGAAAGACGTGGCTAGCGTGCAACTTAGCGCCGCGGACTACGACATTGTCGGCCGATACAACGGCAAGCCGTCTTGCATTCTTGCCTTGTTCCTGCTGCCGGGGGCCAACGCGATCGAATCCGCCAAAGGCGCAAAGAAGTTGATGGCGGAATTGAAGAACCGCTTTCCTCCGGACATGGATTATCACGTCCCTCTCGACACGACCTTGTCGGTGACCGACGGCATTAAGGAAATTAACAAGACGTTTTGGGAGGCGCTCGGCTTGGTGATGCTGGTGGTGTTCATCTTCCTGCAAGGCTGGCGCGCGGCGTTGATTCCACTGGCGGCGGTGCCGGTCTCGCTGGTGGCGACGTTTGCTTTGTTCCCCGCGCTCGGTTTCTCGATCAATACGTTGTCGCTCTTCGGATTGGTTCTGGCCATCGGCCTTGTAGTGGACGACGCCATCGTGGTCGTCGAAGCCGTCGAGCACCACATCGAGGAGGGCATGGCTCCGAAGGAAGCGACCTTGAAAGCCATGGAGGAAGTGTCGGGTCCAGTCGTCGCCATTGCGCTGATCTTGGCCGCGGTGTTCATTCCGACGGTGTTCATTCCCGGAATCACAGGGCGCCTTTATCAGCAATTTGCGGTGACCATCGCGCTGGCGGTTCTCATTTCGGCCTTCAACGCGTTGACTTTAAGTCCCGCGCTGGCCGCGTTGTTGCTGCGACCGAAGCAAAAAGACAAAGGCCCGCTCGGCGCGTTCTTCGGGGCTTTTAATCGGGGTTACAGTCGGTTGACTAATGGCTACGTCGGCCTTTGCGGGGCGTTGATGCGCAAATCGACTTTCAGTTTATTATTCCTTCTCCTGGTGGCGCTCGGCGCAGGAGGACTTGCCGAGAGGCTGCCGACTGGCTTCCTTCCGGAAGAGGACCAAGGCTACTTGTATGTCAACGTTCAACTTCCCTACGCTGCTTCGATGGAGCGCACGGTGGCATCGTGCAAACAGGTCGAGGACATGGTGTTGTCCACCCCGGGCGTCGAGCAATGCACCACGGTGGCTGGGTTCACGCTGCTCAGTTTTACCCGCAACACGTACTCGGCCACGATGTGGGTGACGTTGAAAGACTGGGACAAGCGAACCAAGCCCGAGGAAAGCTACACCGCCATCAAGGCGGCCCTGCTAAAAAAGCTTTCCCGCCTGCCCTCAGCCGTTGCGTTTGCCTTTCCGCCGCCATCGATTCCGGGCGTCGGGACCGCTGGCGGTTTTACGATGGTGCTGGAAGACCGCAGCGGCAAAGACGTCGGATTTCTTGCGGACAACGTCGCCAAATTTATTGACGCGGCCCGGAAGCGTCCTGAAATCGCGAGCATTAACACTACCTTGTTGCCCTCGGTGCCGCAGCTTTACGTCAACGTAGACCGCGACCGTGTTTTCAAACAGGGCGTGGAGCTTTCCGACGTTTACAAAACGTTGCAAACCTTCATGGGTGGCTACTTTGTCAACTATTTCAATCGGTTTGGCCGGCAGTGGCAGGTGTATATTGAAGCGGAAGGCGAGTACCGCAACCGCGCCGAAAACCTGGGCCTCTTTTACGTGCGCAACCACGGGGGCGAGTCGATCCCCATGTCCTCCTTGACCAGCACGAAATCCATTTCGGGTCCCGAATTTACGATGCGCTACAATCTTTATCGTTGCGCGCAATTGAACGGGTCGGCCGCGCCGGGCTATAGTTCCGCTCAGGCGACGAAAACCTTGGAGGACGTATTTGCCCAAACGATGCCGTCGGAAATGGGTTTCGATTATATCGGAATGTCGTATCAGGAACAGAAGGCGGCGCAGGGAGTTTCACCCATCGCCATTTTTGGCCTCTCGTTTCTCTTCGTCTTCTTGATTCTCGCGGCGCTCTATGAAAGTTGGTCGCTTCCTTTCAGCGTGCTGCTCGGAACGCCCATCGCCGTGTGTGGGGCCTTCCTCGCTTTGTTGGCGCGGGAAATGACGAATAACGTTTTCGCGCAGATTGGGCTGGTCATGCTGATCGGTCTGGCCGCCAAGAATGCCATTCTCATCGTCGAATTTGCCCGGCTTGAATACGAAAAGGGCAAACCGCTTTTTGAAGCGACCCTTTCCGGCGCGCGTCTTCGTCTCCGCCCCATTTTGATGACCTCCTTCGCGTTTATTTTCGGATCCATGCCGCTGTGGTTCGCCACCGGCGCTGGCGCCGTTTCGCGGCGAATCCTCGGAACGGTGGTTATCGGTGGCATGCTCGCCGCCACCTGCATCGCCGTGTGCTTGATCCCAGTCACGTTCTACTTCGTGGAAAGACTGTCCAATCAATTCAGCTCGGGCACGAAACCCGCCACGAGCCCAACTCAAGGCGCGAAAGGGGAGGCAGTGCCATGACGACTCCCCTAAAAAGGCTCGTCTGCGGCGCCGGTGCGCTGGTTCTGGTTTTGCTGGCCGGTTGCGCGGTCGGCCCGAATTACCATCGTCCGACGGTGGATTCGCCCTCAACCTTTCGCGATGACCTTTCGCCCATCACAAACTCGTTTGCGGATCTCGCGTGGTGGCAGGTGTACCAGGATGACACGTTGCAAGCGCTGGTGCGCGACGCCTTCACGAATAACTACGATCTGCGCATTGCCGTCGCGCGGGTCGAGCAGGCTGCAGCCGTCGCCGCACAGGCTCGGTCGCAATTTGTTCCCAGCGTCAACTACAACGGGGTCGTCAGCCGCGGTCGCAACGATTTGCTCGGCTCGGCCTATCCTGCCAATGGCGGCATGTTTAGTTCGGCCGCGACTACTTTGAATGCCTTCTGGGAAGTGGATCTTTGGGGGCGCGTCCGCCGGCTCAACGAAGCAGCTCGCGCCGAATTCCTCGCTTCCGCAGAGGCGCGCCGGGGCGTTCGCTTGGCAGTCTTGGGCGCGGTCGCCACCGACTACTTCGATTTGCTCGAGCTCGACCAGGAATTGAAAATCGCGCGCAGCGCCACCAATTCATTCTCGGATAGCCTCAAAATCTTCACCCAACGGCTCCAGGGAGGCACCGCGTCCGATTTGGAATCATCCCGCGCCGAAGCCGCCCTGGCCGACGCCGTGTCCGCCATTCCGTCCATTGAGGAAGAAACGACCGAAACGGAAAATGAACTTTGCCTGCTGCTGGGCCGCAATCCAGGGCCAATCGCCCGCCCGGGAGTCGCCGTCGTCACACTGCCGCCGGAAATCCCCGCCGGCTTGCCTTCCTCTCTCCTGGAACGCCGTCCGGATGTGCGCGAAGCAGAGGAAGATTTGCGCGCTGCTAATGCCCAAATCGGCGAATCGGTCGCCGAATTCTTTCCCACCATAGGTTTGACAGCATTGCTTGGAAAGGTCAGCCCGCAATTGTCCACCTTCACGCTGGGCGGGGCCAATGCCTGGGGCGTCGCCGCCGAAGCCTCCGGGCCGCTTTTTGATGGTGGCCGGTTGGTGGGCCAATACCATCAGGCCCGGGCCGCCCGCGACGCCGCGCGTCTCCAGTTTCAGCAGACCGCCCTCACCGCCTTGCGCGATGTTTCCAACGCCTTGATCCGGCGCGAGCGCCTTGGCGAAATCCGCGAACAGCAGGCCCGCGAAGTGGCCGCCTTGGAACGGGCCGTCAAGGTTTCCACGCAGCGTTATCTGGCCGGCAAGGCCAGCTACTACGAAGTTCTCGAAGCGCAGCAACAACTCTTTCCCGCCCAACTCGACCTCGCTCGCACCGAACGCGATCAACGCCTCGTCATCGTCGTTCTTTACAAAGCGCTCGGTGGCGGGTGGAATGATGAAGCAAAACCGAATCCGCGAAGTTAATGGCCGTTAAAACGCCAGTTGATTTGCAGGCGCGCTGGGAAATTCTGGCGGGTCCCGAAGGCGCGTTCACGCTGACGCTCGAAGGCGAGCTCGACGCCGTTACCACTCCTTACGTGTGGGAACGATTGGAAAAGGAATTGGCTGCCGTCAAGACGGCGAGTTTGCAGATTGACGTCACTCGTCTGGCCTATTGCGACAGCGCCGGTCTCGCGTTGCTTTTTCACCTTTCCGTCGGTGGGATGACTCCCGGCGTCACAGGAACCGTCGTTGGATTGAGTCCGGAGTTGCGGCATCTTTTTCGCAGCTTTTCCCGCGAGGATTTTCAGGCCTTCGAGGAGCATGAACCCGCCTGTTCGAATCTCGTCGAAGACGTTGGCGATGCGACGTGGACGTGGTTGCTCGATCTGCGGCAACAAGTTGAATTTATCGGTGAAGTGACACTGGGAATTGCCGGAAGCATCTTTCGGCCGCGCCGCATGAGGTGGAAGGAAGTCATGCGCGTTTTTGAGATTGCGGGTGTCAATGCGCTGCCCATCGTCTCGCTCTTGACGTTTCTGGTCGGAATGGTCATCGCCTTTGAATCCGCCCAGCCGCTCGCCCAGCTTGGCGCCCAGGTCTTTGTCGCCAATCTGCTCGGCCTCGTCATGTCGCGCGAACTCGGGCCCGTGATGGCGGCCATTATGCTTGCCGGTCGCTCCGGCTCCGCTTTTGCCGCCGAGCTCGGCACCATGAAAGTAAATGAAGAGCTAAACGCCCTGCAAACCATGGGTTTGTCACCCGTGCAATTTCTGGTCGTGCAACGCGTCGTCGCCGGGATTCTTTTGGCTCCGGTCTTGACCATTTATGCAATGTACGCCGGTTTGCTCGGCGGCATTCCGGTGCTCCTGGGATTGGGTTTTCCGCTCCCGATGGTGTTGCATCAGATTCAGTCAGGGCTGCATTTCGGTGATCTGGCCGAAGGCCTTTCCAAAAGCATCGTTTTCGGCGCCATTGTCGCCTCGGTCAGTTGTCTGCGCGGGTTGCAAACTGGCGAAGGCCCGCGCGCCGTCGGCGAATCCACCACCCGTTCCGTCGTCAGCAGTATCTTGTTGATCATTCTGGCCGACGCGGTTTTTGCGGCCATAACTTATACTTTAGGAAAATGAGCGAACCCGCGCGAATTCTCATTCAAGTGCGCGACCTCACGGTCGGATACGGCGATCACATCGTTTTGGAAAAAATCAATTTCGAGGTGCGACGCGGCGAAGTCTTCGCCGTTCTCGGCGCCTCCGGGTCCGGCAAAAGCACGCTGCTCAAGCACATGATCGGCCTCCTCCAACCCATTCACGGCGAGGTCTTGATTTCCGGCGCCGATCTGGTCACGGCCGAGGGCGCCGACCGCCTGAAAATCCTGCGCAAATTTGGCGTGCTCTACCAGGGCGGCGCGCTCTTCGGTTCGCTCACCGCCGTCGAAAACGTCCGCCTCCCGCTTGATGAATTCACCGAACTCAGCGAACTTGCCAAGGACTTGATCGCTCTTTCCAAATTGCGCCTCGTCGGTCTCGAAGCCGCCGCGACCAAACTCCCCGCCGATCTCAGCGGCGGCATGCAAAAACGCGCCGGAATCGCCCGCGCCATCGTGCTGGATCCGTGCATTCTTTTTCTGGACGAACCATCCGCCGGCCTTGATCCCATCACGTCCGCCGGTTTAGACGCGTTGATTCGCGAATTGGCGCACGGTCTGGGCATTACCTTCGTTATGGTGACGCATGAACTCGCCAGCATTTTTTCCGTGGCCGACCGGGTGGTCGTGCTCGATCCGAAAGCCCGCGGCATCGTCGCCGAGGGCGCCCCAAATTGGTTGCGCGAGCATGCGACGCAGCCGTGGGTGCGGCAATTCCTGAACCGGGAGGTGGCATGAGTTCCAAATCACATCATTTTAGAATCGGTCTGTTTGTCCTGTTTGGCGCTTGTCTTTTCATCGGCGCCCTCTTTGCCATGGGCCTTAAAAGTTATTTCGGCCAGCGCGATGTTTTCGAAACCTCCGTCCCCGGCAAGGTGGACAATCTCTCCCTTGGCGCCTTGGTTAAGCTTCGGGGCGTCACTATCGGGAAGGTGACGAGCATCGATTTCGCCGGCAGCGAATATCCCGAATATAAGGAACAAGCGGTGGTCATCCAATTTGAAGTTCCCAAGCAGACCGTCTGGAGCGCCGAGACCGACAACGTGCAACAAGCCCTTGACGCCGAGGTGGCCAAAGGCCTCCGCGCGCGCGTGCAGGGGCAGGGCTTTCTCGGCGCCAGCATCGTCGCTCTCGAATACGTCGATCCAAATCTCTATCCCGTCGAACCGATCCCATGGACGCCTAAGCATTACTACATCCCCTCCGCCCCGAGCCAATTCAATCGCGTGTTGACATCGCTCGAGAAAAGTCTCCATCACGCCGAGGATCTGGATTTGGCCGAATTGTTCGAGCGCGCCCAAGTCTTGATCGCCACCGCCAATCGTCTGGCCGGGAATCTCAACGAAGTGGACTTTAAACAACTCGGCACAAACGCGGATTCGCTCGTCCTCGATTTGCGCGAAACCAACCACCGTCTTCAAGGCGCCATCAAAGACGTCGATCTCCCCGCTCTCGGCCGCGATACTACCGCCCTCGAAGCTAAACTCTCCGGCGCCGCCATCGAACTCCGCCGCGTTCTTGGCAGCGTGGACACGGGAGAATTAAACGGCGCGCTCGCCAACGTCCGCAACGCCACCGACGAACTAATTGTCTTGCTTCACACTTTGGAACAACGACCCTCCTCAGTGTTGTTCAGCAAATCCCCTGAACCGGTTTCTGAATTGGATAAACCACCCAAGAAATGAGAACTTTTGCGCCTATTTTTGCCGTCGTCGCAATTCTCTGCGGCTGCTCTTCGGACTCGGCCTGGAAACACCAGGCTTTCGCCTTTGGCATGCCGCCGGATC
>Ga0182024_10023498_pt1 | contig 11031 bp, 10 predicted proteins | sample P32metaG_FD_120480 | JGI IMG/M metagenome (GOLD analysis project Ga0182024, IMG submission 120480) | Permafrost microbial communities from Stordalen Mire, Sweden - P3-2 metaG (Illumina Assembly) | ecosystem: Environmental > Terrestrial > Soil > Wetlands > Permafrost | place: Sweden: Stordalen... | reverse complement strand
GTGGCATTTCAATACCGGACAAGAAATGCACGCTTCACCGATGAGTTATGCGGTGAACGGAAACCAATACGTTTCCATCGCCGCGGGAAGCAACGTGTTCAGTTTTGCATTGCGATAGAAACGAGAATTTCAAATCCATTTTTATTCAGGAGGGAAAGGCAATGTCTACTACGCTCAGCAGTCGCAGGAATTTTGGCACCTGGATGGTCTCGCTGTTTGCCGGTGCGGGAGTGGCCAGCGTTCCTGGTGGCGTGGATTTTTGTGTTGAGCGCCGTTTCGTATCTTGATCGCGTCAATATATCGATCGCGGGGAATTCTATCGCTGCGGAATTCGGTTTAAACACCGTTCAACTGGGCACAGTCTTCAGCGCGTTTTTGTTTGGGTACGCATTATTTCAGACCGCGGGCGGATGGCTCGCCGATCGTTACGGGCCGCGCCGGGTGCTCACCGCGGGCGCCTCGTGGTGGGGCGCGTTCACCTCGCTCACTGCTTTGGTGTCTCCCAGGCTGGTCTTCGCGCTGTTTGTATTAGTCGCCGTGCGTTTTTTGTTGGGGGCCGGCGAGGCGATCATGTTTCCGGCGTCGAATCAATTTGTCTCCCGCTAGATTCCTCAACGCGAGCAAGGCATTGCCAATGGCGTGGTTTTTGCCGGCGTTGGTGTGGGGGCGGGTATCACACCGGCCATGATTACCTACGTGATGATTCATTATGGGTGGCGGTGGTCATTTTGGATGAGCGCCGTTCTAGGCGTGCTGGCGGGCTTAGTCTGGTACGTTGTGGCGCGCGATACGTCGGGAGGAACATCCAATGGTTTCTCCACGCGAACTGGCAAACATTCGCGGCTCGGCGAATCAAATCATGGACTCCGCGACATCCGCCTCTTGCGGTCCAATCGCCAAACCCGAAACCGTGAGTTGGGGCACCATATTCGGTAGTAAGGAAGTATGGGCGATTACCTGGGCGTATTTTTCCTACGCATATGTTGCGTAGTATGCTTTCGCTTAGCTACTTTTTGTTTCGTTTTGTTCTCTTCACGGATACAATGACTCGTCGCTGCGTTCGAATGGCCACGACCCTTTGGGATGGCGAGCAAAATGATCCTCAAAACATTAGCAATGTGTCTGTTCTCTGCGGCTGTTATTTCCTCGCCGGCAGGCCAGGATATCGTCTACAAGGAAGATCCCGATGCTACCAAGCGCATGACGCTCCTGTTGAAGGATTTCGACCCGCATCCCATGGTGCATTTGCCGGTGCACAATGTTCCGCGGGCCCGATTTCCGGTTATCGACATGCATAATCACGTGAACGACGCGCAAGGAATCAATGGCGAGAGAATCGCGCCCGCGGAATTGATTAAAACGATGGACAGCGCCAACATCCAAACCATCGTGATCCTGACGGGCATGTGGGGCGACAAACTCCAGAGCGTGTTGGACACCATGGTGAAGCCATATCCGGGCCGCTTCATGGTGTTCGCACAGATGGATTGGAGCAAGATTGACGACTCCGATTTTAGTGCCAAGATGGTGCGGCAGTTGGATGACGCCGTACAACGCGGCGCACGCGGCTTGAAAGTTCTTAAGGACCTGGGCTTGGGAGTGCGCGACAAGAGCGGCAAACTAGTGCCTATCGACGACGAACGACTGGACCCCGTCTGGGAAGAATGCGGCAAACTTGGCATACCGGTAGCGATACATTCCACCGATCCGGAAGCTTTCTTCGCTCCCATCGACAATCACAACGAGCGCTATGAAGAGTTGATGCACAATCCGTCCTGGAGTTTTTACGGCCCTAAGTTTCCCTCCAAGGAAAAATTGCTGGAGGAACGAAATCACGTCTTCGCCAAACATCCGCACACCACTTTTGTGGCTTTGCACGTGGCCAATTGGCCGGAAAATCTGGACGTCGTTTCCGCGTGGCTAAAACAGTACCCCAATATGTTGGTGGAATTTGGCGCGCGTGAGGCAGAGCTTGGAAGGCAACCCCGCCGCGCCCGGCAATTCTTTATGGATTTTCAGGATCGCATCATGTTCGGAACGGATAGCGAACCGGATCCCAATATGTACGCCAATTATTTCCGATGGCTGGAAACGGGTGATGAATATTTCGACTACTGGGGTTATCCGGGACAGGGCCGTTGGGAGATTTACGGGATGGAGTTGCCCGACGCCGTTCTGGAAAAGGTTTACCACAAAAATGCTGAGCGACTTTTCGCACAATTTAAAGGGACTGCCGGAGTAAGGCAGTGATGCGCCGCTCGCGCTGGCAAGCCCGGCAGGTCTGCGCTACGCACCTCTGTTTGCTTGCCGCGCTCTTCGCGGCGGGCCTGCTGCTTTTAAACACCGCGGGCTGCCAGAAGGGGAATAAAATGGACTCTAAGGCCGCTCCGGCGCGCGCGCAGAACTCCGCGATTGTGGTTCGAACTGAGCCGGACGGTATTCACGTCCAGACTCCGGCAGCAGAATTTGTCTTGAGTTCCTCAGGCTATTTAAAAAGCAACTTAATGCGGGAAGGCCGTAACGTCACCATGGACGATCCCGGCAATGAGCCCGGCCAACAACTCACCGCGGCAGGCAAACAGGTCAACAACATTATTTTTGATTTGAACAGCGCGCGAATTGTGGACGCTCAGGGGAAATTGGGGCGACTCGGCAAACGCATTGAAGTTAGCGGGACGAGTGAGGCCTGCGGCCTCTCCGAAACCCTGACGCTGGAGGTTTACGACGACTTTCCTGCATTGGCGCTGCTCTCCGCTTCTTTGCGAAATGACAGCTCCAGAGATATTGCGCTCGAGAACTTCTCGCTGCAGCGTCACCGCTTAAATGCTTCACTCGTCGATGCTAGCGTGGACCCTCACGAAATGTGGTCGTTCTTTGGTTCCAGCTTGAAGTGGGGCAAAGACGACGTCATGCCGATACCGGCAAAATTCGATCAACAAAATCCGTTCGGCGCGCCGGTGGAAACGAAAGATGATCTGGGCCGCGTGGGCGGCGGCATTCCCGTCGTGGCATTTTGGACGCGGATTATGGGCGAAGCGATTGGCCATATCGAAACGCTTCCGTTGGTTCTATCGATTCCGGTGAGCACTACCAGGGACCGACGCGTGGCAGCGGCGGTAAATCTCCCCGCCAACACCACGCTGAAGCCTGGCGAAAGTTATTCGACGCCTCGAACATTCGTGGCGGTCTATAAGGGCGATTACTACGAGCCACTGAGCATGTGGTCCAACGCCGTGGAGCGCGAAGGTCTGCCGCGGCCTACGAATAATAATGAGAACTATGCGGTGAGCTGGTGCGGCTGGGGCTTCGAGTCGGATGTGACGCCCGCACAAATGCTGGCGACCGTCCCGAAGCTGCAGGAGCTCGGGATTCATTGGGCAACGCTCGATGATCGATGGTTCAACAATTATGGTGATTGGCAGCCGCGGCCGGACACTTTCCCGGCTAATTCGATCAAACAAATGGTGAGCGATTTTCACGCGAAGAATATTGAGGTGCAGCTCTGGTGGCTGCCGTTAGCGGTCGAAGATGGAAAGTTCGGATACGGCGGACACCGGTACATCGTCTCGGATGTGGTGAAAGAACATCCCGATTGGCTCATCCTGAATAAAGACGGAAAGCCCGCGCGCATGACGCGCAATCTCGCGACTCTGTGCCCGGCGCTGCCGGAGGTTCAGGCCTACTATAAACAACTGACCGAACGATTCATTCACGATTGGGATTTCGATGGGCACAAGCTGGACAATATCTACGCCACGCCGCCTTGCTATAACCCGGCACATCATCACAAGTCGCCGATGGACTCTGTGTATGCGATGGGGGAAGTGTACAAAATTATTTTCGAGACGACTCGTGCGCTTAAACCAGACAGCGTGACGCAAAGCTGCCCGTGCGGAACGCCGCCAAGCCTGGCGTGGTTTCGCTACATGGATCAGGCGGTGACGGCTGATCCGGTTGGTTCCGTGCAGGTGCGCCGTCGCATGAAAATGTACAAGGCGCTGCTGGGGCCGCGCGCAGCGGTGTATGGCGATCACGTGGAATTGACGCAAATTTCCGGCGTGGGCGACAACGAGCAGGATGTTGGGACCGATTTTGCTTCGACGCTCGGCACCGGCGGCGTGCTGGGAACAAAATTCACGTGGCCGGATTACGGGCCAAAGTTAAAAAATGTATTTCTCAATCCGGGCAAAGAACCTCATTGGAAAAAGTGGATAACTTTGTACAACGACAAAATGTTGTCTAAAGGGAATTTCCTGGACTTGTATGTTTACGGCTATGACGTGCCGGAAGGTTATGCCATCGAAAAAGATGGAAATATGTTTTACGCGTTTTATAGCGCGGCTCGTTCCGCCAAGTCGCCAACCACGCAGGAATGGAAAGGTCCCGTAGAGTTACGCGGGCTGCAATCAGCAACCTACAAGATCGTGGACTACGTAAATAATAAGGACTATGGAATCGTTAGCGGTCCGAGCGCGCGAATTGATGTGGACTTCACGGGCAGCTTGTTGCTTCAGGCCACGCCGCAGGGCAATGCGGCTGCAAGCGGTAAATAACTCTCACGTTTCTGAGGGTAGCTACGTTTCGAGGATCCCCTAAAGCTCACTGCTTTGCCTGCTCCCAGTTTGTTCGCAAAAAAGACTCGCGAAGAGCCGCGTCGCGAAACGCTTCTGTTCCGCCGGCGCGCATCACGGAAAGTGCTCCGGCAACATTTCCGAATTTGAGACAATCTTCTATCTTTGCGCCACGAATAAATTGATGGATAAATCCAGCGTCGAAGCTGTCTCCAGCTCCCACGGCATCCACAAAGGTATCCGTCTTCGGCGCGTCAGAAAAAGTAGCACGGCCTTGTCGAGCGATGACGCCTTGCGCTCCACGTTTAATCACCACCAGCGGGGCCCTCGCAGCCAAAAATTCCGCCGCGCTGTGTACGTCGTGCGTTCGTGAAATTTTGCAGGCTTCCCGTTCATTGGGAAGCAATACGTCCACATATTTTAGAACTGGATAAAGATCGTCGCCCCATTTATCGTCAGGATCGTCGTTGGTATCTAACGAGGTGGTAAGTCCGGCGGCCTTCGCGTGCCGGAAAAGCTCAGTCATCCGAGGGCGCAAGGTGCGCTGAAGAAAATAAGAGGACAAATGAAAATGCTTCGCCGCGCAGACAGAGTCTAAATCCAAATCCTCATAGCGCATCTCCGACATGGTGCCCGGATAAGTAAGGATGTAGCGTTGTAAACCGGCCGGAAGAATTACGGTAAGGCCGGTTTGCCGCCCAGGAAACCGGCGAACCCTGGAAAGATCCACACCGCTTTCGCCCAGGCGCTCCAGGCAGATTACTCCAAGTGAATCGCTACCGATCGCGGAGCTGAAGCCGACTTGGTTGCCCAGTAAAGCAAGATTATGGGCAAAAATCGCGGAAGAACTTCCCAAAGTGACTTTTAAATCGTCCGCCAACTGTTCACGATCGAGTTGCAGATTTGGTGGAAGACCGGACAAGATTATATCGAGGTTGAGTTCTCCCACCACCGAGACATCAAATGTGGCCAAGGACATGCCTCGTGATAGTCATCGCTAATCAAGAAGTACAACACGACTTAGATTTTTGGGAGCATCGGGGTTGAGACCTTTCTTCAGTCCGGTGTAACACCCCAGCAATTGCCCGGGAACAATGGAAGCGGCCAGCGTGGCAATTTCCGGCACGTCCAAACCCATTTCGAATACGAGGTCGCTCGACGCGGTGATCCTTTTGTTGGCGCGATTGCACACGATGACAACTACCCCGCCGATCTCCTTCATTTCGGCAAGCATTTCGCACTCGGCATGTTGTCCGCTCTCACTGATAAAGAAAGTCAGGCATGTCTCGGGACCGACAATCGCTTTTGGACCGTGGCGAAATTCCAGTGTGTGATAAGACTGGCTGAACGAGCACGACATCTCCGCAACCTTCAACGCGGCTTCGTGAGCAATGCCCAGGAAGGGCCCTTGCGCGAGGAATATGTAGTCCACAAAGGTGCGATCTTTTGTGAAAGAGTTCACGCGGTCGGAAAACGACAGCAACGAGGCCTCAAGACTTCCAGCCAGCTTTTCCAGTGACGCGCAGAAACCTTCGGCGCTTTTTTTGCAACCCGCCAGATATTGCAATACCAAAAGCATGGAGGTGAACGAGCGCGTCATTACGATGCTTTTCTCATGCGCCGACGAAAGTTGAATGGTCAGCTCGCACGCGGACTCGAGTGGCGAGTTCGGAGAGCAGGTTACACCCAGGGTGGCAATGTTATGTTTCCGTCTGAGCAAGGAAGCAGCGCGCACGGCTTCCGAAGTGGTGCCGGAGCGCGAGATTACCACGGCCTGCAATTCCCGATGCGGCTGCAGATTAAGATCCGAAAATAACAAAATCTCGGACGCGGGCAAGGCCCGGGCTCTTTGTCCGCTAAGAATGGTCCAGGAAGCGGCCGCGGCTTCGGCAAGATAAAAGCTCGTGCCGCAGCCCACGAACAACCATTCCGTTCGAGAAGAAGTCTGCTCCAAAATCGTTTGTAGCATGCGGCTGCCCTTGAAATCGGACAAGGATGCTTTCCAGGCCTGCGGTTGCGTTAAGATCTCCTGCAGCGTCGCCGATTCTTGCGCTTCGCTTCTGGTGGTTTCCATGCCGGTGGTATCCTTGGAAATCATTGCAATAAATGCGCAGGCCCGAGCTAGACCAGCGTCACTTCAATATTTGCTTCACGCAAACTTTTCAGATGCGCCTTACCGATTTTCTTGTCGGTAATCGTTTCGTGCACGGCGGATACCGGCAGGATTAGAGATAAACTGCGCCGCCCGAACTTGCTTGAATCGCAAACAACAATAGTGCGTCGAGCCGTTTTGGCCATGACGCGATTCACACGTGCCTCCAGTAGATTGGGCGTGGTTAAACCATAGCTCGTGTCGAAGCCATCCACGGCCAGAAAAAGCATGTCGGCGCTAAGCTGTCGCAGAGATTCTTCCGCCAGCGGGCCTACCAGCGAGAACGAATTTTTTCGCAGCGTTCCCCCGGTGAGGATGACTTCAACAGAGGTGCCCGCCAATTCTTCGGCAATGTTTGTGCCGTTGGTGATTACCGTAAGACTGCGAAATTGCTTACAAGCCCGAGCAATAGCGGTGGTGGTGGTTCCTGAATCCAGGATAATGACCTGACCCTCCTGAATCATGCGCACGGCTGCTGATGCGATTCGTAATTTATCGTGACGATGAAGGCGCTCCTTCTCCTGCAGCGTACGATCCTGCAGTGTACCGGTGCGAAGCGGAAGCGCGCCTCCATGAGTGCGTTCCAGTTGTCCCTGGTGGTGCAAAAATTCCAGGTCCTTGCGAATGGTAATGAGCGAGGTGCGAAAGCGGTCCGACAGGTCCCGCACCAGAACGCGTCCATCACTCTGCAATAGCTCCAGAATTCCGCGTCGGCGTTCTTCATTCAGCATCGTATAGGCTCGTCTTCATGGCTTGATACTCTGCACTTTTTCATTCCTTGTGCCACGCCATTACATTAACCTCTCGATACGCACTTGTGGTTCAAAAGCACGCACATCCGTTTCTCGCAGTTGCCCCGGCGCGTCGGCACGGCAATTCGCCGCTCCACAAGCGGTCGCTAGCCGCAAAGTTTTCTCCACATCAAATTCACGCGCCGCCGCATAAGCGAATCCAGCCATAGCGGCGTCCCCGGAGCCAACGCTAGATTTGGCGGAGAGGCTCGGGGGCTGAGCGTAATAGAAGTCTTGGCGTGCGGCGGACCGCCAGACCAAGCCCTGATGACCGAGGCTGACAGCCGCGCTCCTGGCTCCAAGTTCAATTAGCCGATGCACGGCAGCTTTCGCGGATCGGCAGTCGCGGATTTCTTCGCCAATGAGCCATTCCACCTCTTCACGGTTGGGCTTCACAAAATCTGGTCCGGCGCTTAACGCCAGGCGCATAGGCTCTCCGCTCGTGTCCAGGAATATTTTGTGCCCGCAACGATGCGCCACTTCGATTATCTCGGCGTAGGCATTCGTGGCGGCGTTGCGGGGCAAACTGCCTGACGCGAGTACGATGCCACTTCTCTTTTCTTGAGAAAGCAATGTTGCATACGTTTCAAAAAATACTCCCCAGTATTTTTCGGCAACAGGAGCGCCAGGTTCCAGTATTTCCGTCACGCATCCATCGTCAGAAATGATTTCCAAGTTCACACGCGTGTTCTGGCCCACCCTTACAGCTTGAGTCTGTATGCTCAGATCTTCCAAACCGCGAAGCAGTTCGTCTCCGGTGCTCCCGCCTGCGAAGCCCAGCCACAAGGGGTTCGCGCCCAATGCCCGCAATGACATGGCGACATGCGCAGCCTTTCCTCCGGGATGCGCCTGCACGTCGCGTACTCGATTCACGCTTCCGGGAAGCAGTTGCGCCATCCGCATACGCTTATCGATCGCTGGATTCAAGCTCACACACCAAAACGTGCTTGAGGCCCTGTTCGACATGTCCGCTAACCGGGCACCGCGGTATCCGAAGTGCTCTCAGAGAATCGAAACCACGGTTTGGCGGATGCCAGAATCGAATTCACTCGCTGAATGTTCTTCACCCCTGCGGTGGCCAACCAATCTTCCAGCGCGCTGAGCCCTTTTTCCGCAAAAATCGGGACGCCATCCTTCCAGGTGGAACGTCCGCACAGAACGCCAGAAAAATTCGCTCCAGCCTCGGCGGCAAGTTCCAGGGTTTCGCTGAACATTTCGTTGCTCACGCCCTCGGATAAATAAATGAAAGGCTTGCTGGCCGCCGCGTCAGCGCGACGAAACAGTTCTTTGGATTGCTCGCGCGTGTACACCGCATCTGCCTGTGGCCCTGCAGCTTCGCCGACAAACGTCATGTTCACCGGCACGCCGACTTTTAAAACATCGACACCATATTGCGGTCTGGAAAATTCCTGGATGCCTTGGGTCACAATCTCAGGCTTAAGAATTGCAAACTCGCGACTCTTTTCGTCTATTTCATCGTGATAGGCGACCAACTCTAGAAAATAGGGAACATCCGCCGCAGCACATTCGGCGCCGATTCGCTCCACCCAATCGTATTTCACACGATTTATTTTCGGCGTGCTGAACGGCGAATAATATACCAGCGTTTTGACACCATTCGCGCCGGCTGCGACTAGTTTTCTTGCGGACCAACCATCGAGAACACGGGGAAGCCGTCCTGGAACAGATTTGTCGTAGCCACTTTGTTCATAGGCCAGGAGCAGCCCGGCTTTTTTCGCTCGCAATGTGGCCGCTCGCAGACCAAACTCGGGATCAAGTAAGATCGCACTGGCATAGGGAGTCAGCACGCGGCTTACTGCTTCCTTGTAGTCCTCCAGAATTTCGCGCGGAACCTGGCTGGCTTCTAGACCCATAGCGGCCGAAAAGAGCCTTCGCAACGCGCTGCGCTGGTCGATCGCCAGCGCCGCGATTACTCCGCGATGATCGGAAACTGCTTCGAGACCTCTTCGTTTGCCAACCGAAATCTGCATTGTTTCCTTTATCTCTGAGCACAACGCAGCAAGTCAATACGTCGGTTCTGCGTCCTCAATCCACGCGACAACCCCTCGTTCGAAGGCCGGCAGCGTAAACACCAGCCGGTCTCCCACGCGCTGCCCCTGCACCGTATGAACTTCGCCCAAAAATGGAAGCACGCGCAGTATTTTGTCTTTCCCAGCCGGCATGGATATCTTCACGCCTCTTTGAACCGTGGGAACCGCAATCTTGCGGGGCACCAGGCCGGAAAAATTGGCCACAAACACGTGCACCTGGCCATGCACGGAAGGGATGTTCGCTGCCACGGAAGGAGCTGCTTCGACCGATAGATCCGCACGGGTATCCATGCTCGCAACAAATTCTTTTGGATCCGATTGAGACCCCGTTGCAAAATCTTTTTCCATTGATTTCAGATACGCTTTTGCAGGGCAATTTGTGAAACGCTTTACCCCTGTCGCGGACATGCGCAAACACACCCTAAGCGGCGCAGCCTTCATAGGACCTCTCCTTGGAGCAGGTTTCGAGTGCTTTCGATTTGTTTCTTTTACTTCCTAATTTTAAAGAAGTCAAGGTTTCATTGAAGGCCAAAGCGCCGCGCGCGGCAGGACATCACTAATCGGTGCGTTACAATCCTCACAGGTTGAAGGCCCTGCGCCGAAGCCACGGCAGAGCCACCTGCGATGGCGTCGCTTTCAATTCCGCCACAAGATGTCCAAATGGGCTGTCGGGGCCGGACAGCTTGCCGGCGGCCGGCGGGAACCACGGACTGAAGCACTTGTTAATTATAATGGGTTCACGCGTAAGCGGTTAGGGCGAGGATTTCGAAAGCTACTAAAGCGCGCAGGGCGAAGTTCAGAGCAGAACAGGCCAAGAAGCCAAATAACAACGGGCTTTTAGCCACAGGCGTATGCGAAATGTAATTACGGACGCTGCCGCTCGACTCCTTCGAACGCTAAGAGGCTAGTCTCAGGACTGATCTGCAGTTTCTCGTTTGAATGTAGGAGCCGATGATAAAGCGCGGTCGAATTTTCCTGAAGCCGGCGATCGAATACTAAACTTACGTGCTGATATTCACGCCTATTCGATATCAAAAAGTTAACCATTTCTCTGTTGTCCTCGGTAGTACGTGTGTGAGTTTTCGTATCGTTGAGACGGTGAGAAGCATAGGCTGAATCTCAACGGCCTCTACGGAGGGAGGAGAACTGAATTCCAGGGTTGGGCAGTTTTTACCGGTCGGACCCTAAGATGAGCGTAGGAAGTCCGACACAGATGGGATGTTCACTCGCACGCGGGCAATTCGAACAAGCGGCTTCCCGCTCCCGTATGACAACCTCGTGGCCCTGAATACTTGAGGATCATTTATGCACCTGAGTATTTGTTGCCAGAAAAACGTGGAGCAGCTGCGAAAACGTTCAGTTTCAACCAAGGGCTCTCTCATACTGAAGGTCTCGAACGATTTGTGCCCTAAGAACCGGTTCGCCACGTTCATGAACGCGCTCGGGAGTACTCGCCCTTAAAAGCG
>Ga0182024_10023497_pt1 | contig 11032 bp, 11 predicted proteins | sample P32metaG_FD_120480 | JGI IMG/M metagenome (GOLD analysis project Ga0182024, IMG submission 120480) | Permafrost microbial communities from Stordalen Mire, Sweden - P3-2 metaG (Illumina Assembly) | ecosystem: Environmental > Terrestrial > Soil > Wetlands > Permafrost | place: Sweden: Stordalen... | reverse complement strand
GCTTTCGCGCGGTGAAGGTGGCGCTTGAACCGAGATCGCTCGAGCGCTCGCTGCGAGAACTGGGCTGGGTGATTGAGGTCAAGCCACTGGCTGGCCCAATTCTTGCTGGGCTCGGCGGACGAGCCGGCTAGCGCGCCACGCGGTAGCGGAGGTAGACGACTCTCGAGCTGAAGGTGCGGGTCTCGACGAGTTCGAGATCCACCCGGCGCCCGCGCTGGGGAAAGAACGGAATGCCACCGCCAACCAGCACCGGGTAGACCCTGGCCCGGTACTCGTCGATCAGACCCAACGCGGCCGCTTCGGCGGCGAGAGCCGCGCCGCCGATCGCGATGTCGCCCTCCGCCGGCTCGGCTCGCAACCGCTCGATCTCCTCCGCCAGGCCGCCGGAGGCCAGGCGGGCATTGCCCTGCACCGCCGGCAGCGTGGTGGAGAACACCACCTTTGGGAGCGGCTTCCAGATCGCGGCCCACTCGAGCATTGAGTCGTCGAGCGATGGATCCTGGTCGGCGGTCTCCCAGTACAGCATCGTCTCGTACAGCCGTCGTCCCAGCAGGTGGACGCCGACCTGTCGTATCTCGTCGGTGACGAAGCCAAACACCTCCTCGTCGGGCGCCGTCCAGTCGGAGCCGCCGTCCGGCCCGACGATGTAGCCGTCAAGTGAGACGCCCATCGAATAGGTCACGCTGCGCATCAGAAGTCCTCCTCGGTAACGGTTCGACAGTACGACCGCCGGACGCTGCAGAACTCATCGCGGCTCGCGGGACAGGCCAAACGTTGCCAGTTATGGCACTAGGAGATGCCGATGGGACCCGTATCTGCGCTTCATTATGAGGATGCCGATACAAGCCCCCGTGCAAGTCATAACCACACACGTTGCGCTGATCAAGGCCAGCTCCGGGGGCGCGGACAGATAGCACTCGCTCAGCAGCAGCGGTCCGTGAATCTCGTCGCTGATGCTGGCGACCCAGTGATTCGCGGGAGCGCCGCCACGTCGCCAGGCGCCGGGTGCTCCGCCTGAGCCCGGACGCCAGAAGTCGGCTATCGCGCTTAGCTTGCGGGGGGATACTATTCGCTGGCCTGGGACGCCGCCATCTCGCCGAGGGAGCGCCCGTGATCCGTAACGCATGGTATGTCGCTGGTTTCAGCGAGGAATTCGCGCCCGGCACCATCGCCGGGCAGGTGATCGCGGGCACGCCGCTGGTGCTGTGGCGAACGCGCGCGGGAGAGGCCGTGGCCCTCGACGCCCGCTGCGCCCACAAGCGGTTCCCGCTCTGGAAGGGCAAGCTGCTTGACGGCGACGTGCTCGAGTGCGCATACCACGGGTTCGCCTACGCCCCCTCCGGGCACTGCGTGGCGGTACCGGCCCTGCACGAACAGGGGGAGAAGATCCCGCAGACCGCGAGGCAGCGCAGATTCCCCGTGGTCGAGCAGGACGGTGTGGTGTGGCTGTGGCCTGGCGATCGCGAGCCCGCGGGCAGTCCCCCGCGCACCCCCGAGATCGGTGCCAGTGAATGGGAGACCATCAGCACAGAACCTATGGAGGTCGCGGCCAACGCGCGCCTGCTGATCGAGAACCTATTTGATCTGACCCACTTCTACCCGCTGCACGCCGGCAACATCGGGTCACTGGCGGATGCGCAGGTTCCGGTCGAGATCGAGCGCGGGGAGCGCGAGGGAGTCCCGTATCTGAAGACCATCAGGCGCCGGACCAACTTCACGCTGCCGCCGATGACACGGGACAGGTTCGGCCTGCAGGTCGCAGACCAGGTGCAGGAGCACACGATGGTGGGGCCTGGCCTTTTCCAGGTGGTCGTGACGGTAGCCCCGCCCGGCCGTCTCGGCCGCGGTGAGGAGCAGGGTTTCGTGCTCTACCAGAGCATCACCCCGCAGGACGAGTCGCACCACCTATGGCGCCGGTCGACGTCCTGCCGGGCCGGGACCGGCTGGGCCGGCTCCCCGGGCAGGAGCCTGGTTGAGGCGATCGTGGCCGGCGCCCCCACGGTGGTGGAGCAAGACCGCTGGGCCATCGAAGAACAGCAGAAGATGTTCGCCTACCCGGATGAGGGCTACCGGGAGGTTCACATCAAGACCGACGGCGCGGTGATGATGGCGCGGCGGATCCTGGACGACATGGAAGCCGCCGAGGGTTCGGCCGGCGTGCCGCAGGTGCGCAGCCAGCGGGCCCGGCGGTCCGCGGACGTAGCATGAGTTGCGGGGGGCGCCCGCGCTGGGGGTTCTGCGAGGACTGCGAGCGGTGGCAGTTCAGCGCCGGGTGGGGAGACCCGGCCGCGTGCCCCGAGTGCGGCGCGCCGCCGCGCCCGCTGGAGTCCTGGTCCGGCGGAGCCGCACGGATCACGCTCGTTCTTGACCTGCCGCCCGGCGGCGAACTGCCGCTGCTGGGATAACACTTCCAACTGCCCAGGGCTGGCCTCACCGCCGGGTGGAACACCCATCTCCGGGACTAGCTGCGAATGCGGCCTCGAACCCGCCAGCAAGTCATAACCACATACCTGAGGCAAGGACTTCGCGACACGACCAAGGTGTCAACGGGCGAGCAGGCATTTGAGATTGGTATCGGCGATGTCGCCGGTCAGGACTCCAGGTAGCGGAGGACAGCGAGCACCCGGCGGTGGTCGGCGTCTGAGGGCGGCAGGCCGAGTTTGCTGAAGATGTTCCCGACGTGTTTTTCGACGGATCGTTCGGAAACCACCAGGATCCTGGCGATCGCGGCGTTGGAACGGCCCTCGGCCATCAGTGCGAGCACCTCGCGTTCCCTGGCGGTGAGCGTGCCGAGCCCGTCGGAGCGACGGCTGGCGCCTAGAAGTTGCGTCACGACCTCCGGGTCGAGGGCGGTGCCTCCCGCAGCCACCCGGCTCAGCGCCTCGACGAACTCCTCGACATCGGCGACCCGGTCCTTCAGCAGGTACCCGACACCCGCGGCACCACCGCCAGACGCCGCGCCGAGCAGGTCAGCCGCGTACCGGGTCTCGATGTACTGGGAGAACACCAGCACCCCGGTCTTGGGGTGGTCGCGGCGGATAGCGATCGCGGCGCGCAGGCCCTCGTCGGTGTAACCGGGCGGCATCCGCACGTCCACCACGGCGGCGTCCGGGCGGTGTTGGTCAACCGCGGCTAGCAGGTCATCGGCATTGCCGACGGCGGCGACCACCTGGTGGTCACTGTCGGCCAGGATTTCGGCCAGGCCCGCTCGCATTACGGCCGAGTCTTCGGCGATCACAATCCGCATCGGGGGCTCCGGTTCGGTCAGGCGTGGGACGGCAGCTCAATGGTGACCGCGGTGGGGCCTCCGGGCGGGCTGCTGACCTGCAGCCTGCCGTCCACGGTCCTGATCCGCTCGGCGAGCCCGGCCAGGCCGCCGCGCTCTTCAATGCGGGCGCCGCCGCAGCCATCGTCGCTGACCCGCACCCGCAGCAGGCCGGGCACGTGGGCTGCCTCCAGCCTGGCATGCCGGGCGCCACTGTGCTTGGTCACGTTGGTGAGCAGCTCGGCGGCGCAGAAGTAGGCGATGGTCTCGATGGCGGCCGACGGGCGTTCGGGCAGGTCGATGTCCAGCTTGACGGGCAGGTCGCCGCGCGCGGCGAGGGTGGTGAGCGCGATGCCCAGGCCCTGGTCGAGCACCGGGGGGTGGATGCCGCGTGCCAGGTTACGTAGTTCGGTGATGGCCTCCTTGGCGCCGCGGTGGGCGGCGACGACCAGCTCCAGGACCCGCTCCAGGTCGGTCTGCCCGGTCCCATCGATCATGCCGCCGAGCCTCTTGGTGGCCAGCCCCAGCTTCATGGCGACGGCGACCATCTGCGCCTGCGCCCCGTCGTGCAGGTCCCGCTCGATCCGGCGCAGCCTCGCGGCCGAGTCATCCACCGCACGGGCCCGGGTCTGCTCCAGCTCACGAACCCGCCGCGGCAGCGGAGCAACGAGCAGGTGGTAGGCGACCCAAAGCTCCAGCGCTCCCACCGCTATCAGCAGCGCACCCCACCAGAAGCCGTAAGAGCACAGGATGACACCAAGGACAAACACCCACAGACCAGCGGCCAGGCACGCGCCACCATAGGCCCTGGGATGGCGATACGCGGCGCGCCGCACCAGAATTCTCATGATCAAAGGTCGCCGGGGAGTGGCGTCGTCATTCGGTGCGCGCATCGAGATGCCTCCGGTGACCTGCGGTGCCTTGGCCACTCCGCTCACCCACATCTCAATGCTCGCCAGGCCCGCGAAGACCGGGAAGGACCGGTGTCAAGCGTGAATATGCCGCCCAGCGCTGGCATAGGAGAGCTGCACCGCTGATCAGTCACTGGGATGGCGCTGTGCTGTTCATCGCGCTCCTCGCCCTTCCGTGCCCTAGTATCCGCGCGGAACTCACCCGCCGGGAGCATGCTCAGGACCGCCTGCTCAACATGGACCGCGTCAAGGCGACTAGTTCACCGCCTGGAACCGGCGGCCACTCGTATGGATCCCGGCGGCGGCGAAAAGGATGCGGAACACGAGCGACCGAAACCTCAACCGGAGGGCGGAGGCATCTCCCCAAGCGGGCCGGGGGTCCCTCGATCCCGCTACGGGGAGATGCTGCCAAGCTAGCTCTGGACACTAGTCTGCAGGCGGCAAGCGGTCCAGAAGATCAGCGCCGCCCCCGCCAGCGGCAGCACTCCCAACCAGGCCAGCGGCCCCAACCATTGGCCAGAAGCGAGCAGGAGCACGCCAAGGACGACGTTGAAGACGCCACAGGCAACGCGCACACGCACCCACACATGGGGGTGGCGGTATTCCAGTGACCTGACCAGAAATCTCATGAGGACGGATCGTGAGGGAGCGGGGTTGTCATTCGGCGGGTACATTTAAATGCCTCCTGTGAGCTGCGGTGACGGCCACTCCGGTCACCTGTATCTCAATGCTTGCCGCGCGCGAGCAGGAGATCCACCGTGCGGATACCCGAACCTGAGGTGGGGCTAGCACGGTCCCCCGGGCTCTGCATGCGACGCAGCAGACACCCTCGGACGGTTTCGGCACTGGCCGATCCTGCCCTCTTAGTTCGCGGGTCAGGTCGTGCCGCCGCGTACCGATCGAGTTACAGGACACGGACACTCACGGTCGCTTACGAGACCTACGCCATGGCGATGACCTGCTTGCGGGGCCGGGCTGACTGATCTGTCAGAGCCACGCGGATCCTGCGGCCATCGCGTGTCTCCTGCTCATCGAGATCTTTGGCCGAACTCAAATGAAGATCACGCGGTGGCCGTCTTCACGTCACGACGCCACGCTCACCAGCGCGAACATCGAACACCACATCAGCGGACGCAACCCCCAACTAGCCCCGGACGCTACTCCGGCCGCAGCAGTGTCCCACCAACTCCCCAGCCGGTCACCACGCAGCTGGCGCAGGACCGGCGGGCCTGTTATGCAGGGACCATTCTCCCAGGTCAACGGGCACATATGAGAGCGTCTGCACGGCCCCGCCTGCCTCCACGACCACCGCGCCAACCCACCACGCCCGCCGAGTACTGGGGATAAACGCCGTGTCCGCCAGGACCGCCATACTTCGGCTGACCGCCGTACTTCGACGTTGTGGTGAAGTAGCGCTGGCCAGCGAAGTTCCCGGTCAGCTTTTACGGCCGGTCAGGGCCACGGTCACGCCCACGCCGATCATGGCCAGCCCGCCGGCCCCGCCGACCAGCGCGAACCGGCGCGGGGACCGGGCGAACCAGGACCGCAGCCTGCTGGCGGCCAGCCCCCAGGTGCTGTCCGACACCAGGCCGATCATGATCGACACCAGGCTGAGCAGCAGCATCTGCAGCGGCACATTCCCGGCGGCCCGGTTCACGAACTGCGGCAGGACCGCCCCGAACAGGATCAGCGCCTTGGGGTTGGTCAGCCCGACCAGGAACCCCTCGCGCACCGCCCGCCGGTCGCTGCGCGCCTCGGTGGCCTCGGCGAACGCGCTGGCCAGCGTGCCGCGCCGGCGGAACGCCTGGATCCCCAGCCAGATCAGGTACAGCGCGCCCGCGAGCTTCAGCACCGTGAACACCGGTGCCGAGCGCTGGACGAGCGCGCCGACGCCCACCGCGACGCAGATCGCGACCACGTAGTTGCCCGCGGAGTTGCCGCACACGGTGGCCAGCGCGGTGCGCCGGCCGTACGCGAGAGCCCGGCCCACCACGAACAGGACGCTCGGCCCCGGGATGACAATCAGCACGAACGACGCGAGGGCGTAACCCAGGAGATTCGCCGGCGGGATCACCGTCAGACGCTATCGCCGATTCCGGCCACATCGCGGGGAGAGACTTGCGGCCGGGTTGCGGCCGAGCAGCGCGACGAGGCGGTCCCCGGGCGTGGCCTGCGGTGCGGGGGGTACCGGGTCAGCGAACTGGGCACCACGGGTTACCTCGGTCACCATCAGCGGGACAACGGCCAGGATGCTGGCGGCCAGGGCAGCCGGGATCGGCCGCCGGCCGTGGCAGGCCTCGGCGATGTCCCATCCGTGCACGGCGATCTCGAGGGCGCCGGCGGCCGCCATCTGCCGGCCGGCCAGCCGCCGGTCCGCGATGGCCACCGGGCGGTCTGCGCGGCCCGCGGACGATGCGGCGAGCAGCTGGCCGGCCTGGACGCGGAGCATCGCGACCAGGCCATCTGCCGGGATGACCTGCGCTTGAGCGGCGAGATCGAGGCTGACGCAGCCCGTGACGAGGGCCTCCTGCAGGGCCGCGAGGGAATCGCTCAGGTGGGCCAGCAGGGTCGCCAGATCCCATGCCGAGCACGGTGTTGGACCGGACAGCGATACCGGGGTGACGTACGAGAGGCTGCCGACGGCATACCGGATCGCCATGGTCATGAGGTCGGCGCTGCCGCGGGGAAGGTCCATGCCCGGCCCCGCTCAGGGCCGGCCGGCCAGCCTGGCGGCCGTGGCCGGCCGGACCTGCGGGAGTCCGAACCAGGCGAACAGGCCGGCGTCAGCGAACACGACGATCCGGGCGATGGCGGTGCTGGTCACGGTGAGCACGACGATGCCGTAGGCCCGGTAGCAGCCGTCGCTGCCGCGGTGGTAAGCGGCCGCGGCCGGCTGCCCGTTGGCGGCGACCGGCAGCATCTGCCAGTCACCGGGCGAGCCGAGCCCGGCCACCGCCCCGGCGATGGCGTCCCGGCCGGCGAACCAGGCCGCAGACGGCGGCAGCTCCAGCGTGGCGTCCTGGCGCAGCAGGCGGGCCAGGGCCGCCGCGTCGGCGGTCTCGAAGGCCTCGATGTACTGGTCGAGCAGCGCCCGGGCTTCAGGCTCGCCCGGCTCCGTCACCTGGTCAGCTGCCGGGGCCACCTCGTCCAGCCGGGCGCGGGCGCGCTGCAGCGCGCTCTTGACCGCGGCGGTGCTGGCGCCGAGCATCCGGGCGACGTCGGCGGCCGGGAAGGCCAGCACCTCCCGCAGGATCAGCACCGCCCGCTGCCGGGGTGGCAGGTACTGGAAGCTGGCGATGAGCGCGAGCCGCAGGCTCTCCCGTGAGGCGGCGATAGCCGCGGGATCAGCGGATTCCGGGGTCACCAGCGCATCGGGAATCGGCTGCAGCCAGGCTAGGCCTGTCCCGGCCCCGGGGTCTGGGCCCGTGTCCTGGCCTGGGCCGCCGAGGCCGGAGGGCAGCGGCCGCCGGGCGCGCTGCTGCAGGGCGGTCAGGCAGGCGTTACTGGCGATCTGATACAACCACGTGCGCACCGAGGACCGGCCCTCGAACCCCTCATAAGAGCGCCAGGCCCGAAGGTAGGTCTCCTGGACCAGGTCCTCAGCGTCGTCGATGGAGCCGAGCATCCGGTAACAGTGGGCCAGCAGCTCACGGCGGAACGGGTCGGTGGTCCGGGCGAACTCACCGCGGCCCGTCCTGGTACCTGCCTGCTGTGCCATCCTCAACCTCCCCGGTCCCCGGCCCTCCGTGGCCGCCATCACTGATATGGACTCGCCACCGCGCGGAAAAGCATCGGCGGCGCCCCCAGGCGGGAGCACCCCCCGCCGGGAGCACCCGGCGGGAGCACCTCCCGGGCCCCGATTCCTTTCCGGTTCCCGGCCGGTCTGCATGGCCGGACATACCCGCTGACCACAGAAACGAGAAAGACATGAACGAGCTATCCGGAAAGGTGGCGCTGGTGACGGGCGGCAGCCGCGGCATCGGCGCGGCCATCGCCCAGCGGCTGGCCCACGACGGGGCCGCGGTGGCGTTCACTTACGTCACCGCCGCCGGCAAGGCGCAGGCGGTGGCCAAGCAGATCGACGCCGACGGTGGCCGGGTCCTGGTCATCCAGGCCGATAACGCCGACCCCGGCGCGGTCACCGGGGCGGTCGAGCAGACCGTGCGGGAATTCGGCCGGCTGGACATCCTGGTCAACAACGCCGGCATCATCATCGGCGGCCCGCTGGAGGAGATGACGGTCGAAGACGCCGACCGGCTGTGGGCGGTCGACGTGCGGGCGGTCTTCGCCGCCTCCCAGGCCGCCGCCCGGCACATGAGCGAGGGCGGCCGCATCATCACCATCGGCAGCGCGCTGGCCGAGCGTGTCCCGGTCCCCGGCCTGACCCTGTACACCATGGTCAAGTCCGCGCTGACCGGCCTGACCAAGGGCCTGGCCCGCGACCTCGGCGCCCGGGGGATCACCGCCACCGTGGTGCACGGCGGCCTGATCGACACCGACATGAACCCGGCCGACGGGCCGGCCGCCGCGTTCCTGAGCACCGTCCCGGCACTCGGCCACTATGGCACCGCCGGGGACATCGCCGCGACCGTCGCCCATCTCGCCGGCGACGGCGGCCGCTACGTCACGGGCACCGCGATCACCGTCGACGGGGGATTCGCCGCCTGATCCCGCGCCTCGGAACCGGGGATTCCCAGCCGCGCCCCCGCCTGCCCAGGCCCGGATTCTGCCCCGGGGTGGGCAGGCGGGGGGCAAGAACGGTCCCCCGGTAGGGAAGAAACTCGCTGATCAGCCGGCCTACGCTCCTCGCACTTAGCTGCGCCCATGCAACCGGAGCGGCGCAACCGGAGCTGCGGAACCGGAAGGAGCGACGATGCTCATCGGCGGTCAGGACATGGTGCTGCCCACGACGATGGTCGGCAACTATCCCAATCCACGGTGGTACGACGGGCACGCGTTCGCCACGCTGCCCAAGGGCGAGTTCATTCACGACTCGATCAGCAAGGAAGCGTTCGAGGACGTCGTCGGCGCGATCGTGCGCGACCAGGAATCGGCCGGCCTGGACGTGATCAGTGACGGCAAGGTGTACGGCGGGGACTCCCCGTACGGCACGATCCTCTACTACTACCTGGAGCGCATGTCCGGCTACCGGCTGTCCGGGCCCCCGATCGGCCTGCCGATCTACTCCACCCTGTTCTCCCCCACCTGCGTCGGCGAGATCAGCCGGGAAGTCCCGTTCCACCTGGTCAACCTGCGCGCGGTCCGGAAGGCGACGAAAAAGCCGGTCAAGGTGTCCTACACCGGCCTGGGCGTGATCGCCGCGGCCACCACGAACCTGCACTACAAGGACACCCGGGAAGTCGCGATGGCGCTGGCCAAGGCGTTCAACGAGGACTTCCGGGAACTCGCCGACAACGGCTGCGACATCATCCAGCTCGATGAGTTCGTCTGGCCCTACGGCATGGGCGACTGGGAGATCGACGCGCTCAACGCCTCGGTCGAGGGCGTGAACTGCCAGTTCTGGGTGCACACCTGCTGGGGGAACTACTCCGGCACGCCCGCCTACTTCCCGGACGAGACGAAGACCGAGTTCGGCGCCTTCGTGCTGGACAAGCGGGCCTCCGACGCCCCCGCCCCGGAACGCGCCCACGCGATCTTCCCGCACGTGCTCAACGCGAACATCACCGCGCTGAACTACGAGGTGGGCCGGACCGGGCCGGACGATCTCAAGCCGCTGACCGACAACAACTGGACCAAGCCGTTCGTGGCCGGTGTCATCGACGTGAAGTCCACCGTCACCGAGAGCGCGGACGAGGTCGCCGACCGGATCAGGCAGGTCCTGGAGTACGTGCCCGCCGACCGGCTGGGGCTGTCCACCGACTGCGGGCTGATCAACCTGCCCCGGATGATCGCCGCCATGAAGCTGCGCGCGCTCGCCGACGGCGCCGCCCTGGTGCGGGCCGAGATCCAGGGCTAGCCGCCTGGTTTCGCGGCCCTTCGCTGGCCCCGGGGGCCTGGCCGCCCCCGGGGCCAACGAAACCGCGAAACCTCACCCCGCCAGGACAGCGAAACTCGCGTGCCAGCGTGCCTATGGTGCGACCACACCATAGAGCGGGAGGCGCACCGTGCCCGAGTGTCCCACCTTCCTCCGGCTGCCGGCCCGGGCAGCCAAGCCCCGGTCCCGGGGCGTCACCCACGTACTGGACAGCGGGCTCACCCCGGAGGGCACCCGGGCCTTCCTGGGCCAGGCCGGGCACCTGGTGGACATCGTGAAGGTGGGCTGGGGCATCGGGTACATCGACCCGGCGCTGGAGGAGCGGGTCGGCATCTGCGCCGATCACGACTGCCCGGTCTCGCTGGGCGGGACCCTGCTCGAGGTGGCCGCCCTGCAGGACCGGGTCAGTGAGCTGCGGGACTGGGCGCTCAAGGTCGGCATAACCCACATCGAGGTGTCCAACGGGCTGCGGGCGCTCCCGGCCAGCCGGAAGCACGCCCTGGTCCGCGAGCTGGCCGCGGACTTCGTGGTGCTCGCGGAGACCGGGGCGAAGGAGGGCAACTACCCGCCGACCCCGGCCGAGTGGGCCCAGGAGATGGCCCGCGACCTGGACGCCGGCGCCACCTGGGTGATCGCCGAGGGCCGGGAAAGCGGGACCGTCGGGCTGTACCACGCGGACCAGGGCATCCGCGAGGACCTGGTCACGGCCATCGTGGACTGGGTCCCCCAGGACAAGGTGATCTTCGAGGCCCCCGACAAGAGCCAGCAGGCCTGGTTCGTCCGGCAGCTCGGGGCGGACGTGAACCTCGGCAACGTCGCGCCGGCCAGCGTGCTGGCGCTGGAGACGTTGCGGCTCGGGCT
>Ga0182024_10023496_pt1 | contig 11032 bp, 8 predicted proteins | sample P32metaG_FD_120480 | JGI IMG/M metagenome (GOLD analysis project Ga0182024, IMG submission 120480) | Permafrost microbial communities from Stordalen Mire, Sweden - P3-2 metaG (Illumina Assembly) | ecosystem: Environmental > Terrestrial > Soil > Wetlands > Permafrost | place: Sweden: Stordalen... | reverse complement strand
GTTGAGGGTCATACCGTTCTTCAGATCGTTTGTCGATACAGCAACCATTTGGTGGCAACCCCTTTTTCGAACTCGCGTCGCTCGGAGATTTTCCCGGTCCTCACACTTTTGGCGAGAGGGTCAGGATTTCACAACCGGCGCCGGTGACCAAAACAGTGTCCTCGGTGCGTGCGCCGCCGAGCCCAGGGACGTACACGCCGGGTTCGACGGTAACCACCTGACCAGAGCAAAGTATATCCTCCGACCGCTCTCCCAGGGCGGGCGCTTCATGGATGTCGAGCCCCACACCGTGGCCGGTACCGTGCACGAACAGCTCGGAGAACCCGGCAGCGTCGACGACTTCCCGGCACGCCCGGTCGACCTCGGCGGCCGCAACGCCGTCGCGCACGGCGCAAAGTCCGGCGTCTTGAGCCGCGAGCACCACCGAGGCCACGCGCGCCAGTTCCGGTACGAGGTCACGCGCGCGGCCGGTACGGATGGTCCTGGTCATGTCCGAGCAGTAGCCGTCGACTCTCGCCCCGAAATCGACCACCACGAGCTCCCCGTTGCCGATCTTGCGAGGCGAAGGGTGATGGTGGGGCTCGGCGGCGTTCGGCCCTGCGGCCACGATCGTCTCGAAGGCAGGCTCCTCGGCCCCCAGGCGCCGCATCTCGGTGTCAAGGGCGAGGGCGACCTCGGCCTCGGTCGGGCCTTCCTCGAGCATCGGCCCCACGCTGGCAAGTGCCGCGTCGGCGATGGCGGCCGCAGCAGCGATACGGGCGATCTCGCCGGCGTCCTTGCGTGCTCGGAGGCCCTCGACGAGGTCGCTCGTAGGCACCAGCTCGACGTCCTTGGCCCAACCCTCGGACCACCTCCGCAAGCGCGCCCAACTTATGTGCTCGCCCTCCAGGCCGAGCCTCCCGATGCCTTTGACGAGCTCCCCCAACAGCTCCACCTGCTCGGCGCCACCCAGGGCCTCCGCGCGGGCCGGCGCACCGGAGAGGGCCAGCTCCGCCGGCGCCTGTTCGCCGTAACGCCCGTCGGTGACGATGACAGCGTCGTCCGCGCGCACCATGAGGAGGCCGGCGGAACCGGTGAAGCCGGTGAGATAGCGGATGTTCGAGTGGCTGGAAATGAGGAGCGCCTCGCAGCCAGCCCCCTCCAGCAGCTCCCGCAGGCGCGCGATGCGACCGGGCACCTCCATCGGGGCCAGGTTGCTCCGGGCCGAGCCGCCGGGGGCACGGGCCTGCGGGGCAGATCGCGATGGACGGGCGCTCACCTCCGCCATCGTGGCACGCTTGTCAACCAGTGAGCGAACACGAGCCCGGCGCCTCCCCCACCGAGGCGACGCGCGAGCCGACGCGTGGGCCGACGCGCGAGCCGCCGCGCGGGCCGACCGCCCGGCTCCTCCTCTCAGCCCCTGACCGCCCTGGGCTCGTGGCGTCGATTGCCGAGTTCATCTACCGCAACGGCGGGGACGTGACCGAGGCGGACCAGCACACCGACGAAGAAGAGGAGATGTTCTTCCAGCGCGTCGAGTTCCGCCTGGCCGGCATCAAGCTGTCACGCGAGGAGCTTTCGCAGGCCCTGTCCGAAGTGGCCGCCCCCCTCAAAATGAAATGGTCCATCCGCTACTCCGACGAGGATCGGCGCGTCGCCGTGCTCGCCTCGCGCCAGCCCCACTGCCTGGTCGACCTGCTGGGTCGCTGGTACGCCCACGAGCTCCCCGGTCGGCCCGTGCTCGTGGCCTCCAATCACCGCGACCACGCCGAGTTAGTGAGCCGGTTCGAGATCGACTACCAATACCTGCCCGTCACCAAACATACGCGGGACGACCAAGAGGAGTTGTTGCTCGAGGCGCTCGCCGATGCGAACGTCGAGCTGGTGGTGCTCGCGCGCTACATGCAGGTCCTATCGGGACGGGTCATCGAGGCTTACCCCTCCCGGGTGATCAACATCCACCATTCCTTCCTCCCGGCCTTCTCGGGCGGCCAGCCCTACCGCCAGGCCCACGCCCGCGGCGTGAAGCTGATCGGGGCCACGGCGCATTACGCGACCGCCGAGCTCGACCAGGGGCCAATTATCGAGCAGGACACCGCGCGTGTGTCGCATCGCGACGGAGTCGGCGACCTGGCCCAAACCGGCCGGGACCTGGAAACCGTGGTACTCGCCCGGGCGGTCCGCCTCCACCTCACGGACCGTGTCCTCGTCCACGGCCACAAGACGGTGGTTTTCTAAGCTAGTTGCGCGAGACCACTAGCTATTGGCCTGGGCCAAGCTCCTGCCAGCCGCCCTGGTAGCGAGAAGTTTCGGCCAAAACATGCCCGGGATGGGCACGAAGCCTGGCCACGACTTGGTCACGACGGCCTTTCAGCCACAGGGGGACGACCTCGTCCCATAGCTCAGGTGTAGGGACGTAGGTGACGGGCGGGGCCGCGCCCCAGCCACCGTCGAAAACGAAGCCCCGGTCGCCCTCCCAATAGATGACTTCCTCTTTCCAGCGGAACTCGATCCTGTAGGGTGGCGAGCCGCTGGTCATGGCCCATCCCTACCACCTCATAAGCTAATTGCGCGACACCGGACTAGAGACCGGGTGATCGACGGCGGGGCGCCGCCTTCCTAGGTGGACGTCCCAAGTCGGTGAGCCTAGGAGCGAGATCTCCCTTGGCAGCGACCAGGAGGCTCGACAGCCCGAGCCGTTCCCGAAGGCGGTGCAGCTCGGCCAAGGCCGCCTCAGCTACGTCAGTGGTCGCCTGCCCCGGTTCGGCGAAGGCTCCCACGACCAACAAGGCATCCCCCTTCCGATCGGACTTCAGGTCCAAGCGGGCGACTAGTGCGTCCCCCAGTAGCAATGGCATGACGTAGTAGCCGTGCGTTCGGAGCTGCCCGGGGACATAGATCTCGATGCGGTAGTGGAACTCAAAAAGCCGTTCAGCGCGTGGACGCGTCCATATAAGCGAGTCGAACGGGGAGACCAGGGTCGCAGTCGCCCGTTTTGGCGGCTTAGGGCGCAGGCCCGGCACCATGTAAGCAGGCTGAGCCCAACCCTCGACAGCGACTTGGAGCAGGCGACCTTCTCCCACCAGCTCCGCCACTAGCAAGCGCGCTCTTTGGGGACGAAGCCAGAAATAGTCAGCGAGGTCAGCCTCGGTGGCGACACCTAGGCAGCGAGCGGCCAGGGCGATCAGCTGCTTCTGAGCGTCCTCGTCAGCAGGTGTCGGCATTTCCAGCACGGCCGACGGGACCACCCGCTCGGTCAGGTCATAAATGCGCTCGAAGTTCGGGCTTCGCCAGGCCGACAACACGCCATCGCCGAAAAGGAGCTCGAGCGCTCGGCGCCCGGTGCTACGGCGGTCCCACCATTCGCCCGTTTGGCGCCGGGGATCTGAGAGCTGGGAGGCAGCTAACGGGCCTCGTTCAGTGACCTCGGCCAGCACGTAGGCGATGTACGTGGCGTGAGCCGCTCGCCAAGCACGACGCCTTTCTTGGGCCGCTGCGCTGTCGACCAGGTCATCGCGCCAGCGTCGCATGCGCCAACGGAACAGGGGTTGCAGCTCCACCGGCAACAGCGAAGCGGCATGGCCCCAGTACTCGAGCCAGCTACCCTGCGGCTCGGAGAGGCTGCGCAGCACTGCCGGGTCGTACGGCCCCAGACGGCTGAAAGGGACCAAGAACTGGGTGCGGGCGACAACGTTGACGGCGTCGAGCTGTATGGTGCCGAGCTGGCCCATGACCCCGAGCAGCTGAGCCCTCGTCTTTGCTGCCGTGCGCTTGACCCCGCTCGTGGCGCGACGGGGCGCGCTGAGCCCTTGGGCAGCTATGGCCAACCAGCGCGCCTCACGGCTCGACAGCTGAGCGCTGGACGGAGATCTTGCGCCAGGCATGAGGAATGGCGAGCTTATAGAGGTCCCACTTAGGACGGCCCCCATCCGGCAGCTTGGTAAACGTCGAGGATGAGCTTGAGCGCCCGGTAGCCGTCCTCGCCGGTCACCGATTGCGGCCGGCCCTCGACGATGGCCGAGGTGATATCGGCCAGCTGCGCCCGGTGGCCGCCCGGAAAGCCCAAGGCGCTGAGGTCGCCCTCCGTCGCGCTCTCGTCGCCGTCTTGGAGCTCGGCCGCCACCAACGCCCCGTTCTCCAACACGATGGTCCCCTCCGTACCGCTAACCCGAAGCGTCGTCTGGAAGCCGGGGAACGCCACCGTGCTCGCCTCGAGCATCCCGAGCGCCCCGTCTTCGAAGCGGAGCACTGCCAGCGCGAGGTCCTCTACCTCTATGTCATGGGCGAGGGTGGCGCAATGTGCCGAGAGCACCTCGGGCTGGCCGCAGAGCCAGCAAACGAGGTCGGCATAGTGGACGCTCTGGTTCATGAGAGCCCCTCCCCCGTCCATGGCCCAGGTCCCTCGCCATTGCGCACTGTCGTAATAGGCCTGCGTCCTGTGCCACGGCACGCTCGCCCAGACCTCGACGAGCCGGCCCAGTCGGCCGCTGGCGAGCAAGGCCTTGGCGCGCTGCACGCCAGGGTTGTAGCGCTGCTGGGAGATGACCGACAGGCTGACGCCTCGAGCCGCTGCGCCGTCGATCAACCGGCGCGCTGCCACCAGGGAGATATCGATCGGCTTTTCGACCACCACATGCCTGCCGGCCTCGGCTACGGCAAGGCCCATTTCGGCGTGCAAGCCGCTCGGCACCAACACGCAGACGGCTTCGACTTCCGGCATCGCCAGCAGGTTCTCGACGCTTCCTGCATCGACAACGCCGTGTTCATCGGCAAAGCGCGCCGCATGGGCGCTGTCGAGATCGCTCACGGCCACCAGGCGCGCCTCCGCCAGCCCGTCGAACGCGGCAGCGTAGGTCGCGCCAATGGCCCCGCAGCCGACAAGGCCGAAGCCGAGCGGGCCGCGACCAACCAGCTCGCGACCAGTTACGCCGGGGCTGGACGGCCCGGTACCACGTAGTACTGCCACTCAGGCCGGCCTGGGGGGTGCGTCCAAGCCGACCTGAGTGCCCGCCACCTTCGTCCATCGCCCTCGCTCAGCCACCAAAGGTGGAGGCTAACCGAGCGGAGGGCTCATGGAAGAGCTTGCATCCATCTCCGAAGGGTCTCCGCCTGAGGGCGGAGAGACTGTTCGGGCGAGGCCAGTTCGGGGTGCCATTTCTTCTCGAACTCGAGCGACACCCACCCCACGTACCCGGCTGAGCTCAGAAGGCTCAACAGATCAGGCACCGGCACTTCGCCCTCGCCGATGGGGACCAGCTGCCACTGGTCCGGCCGGCTCGGGTCGCGGCGTGCATCTTTCACCTGGACCAACGAAATGTGGCGGCCCAGAGTCTCAAGCACCTCCGGGGGGCGCTCACCCATCCTGTGGGGATGAAGCGAGTCGTAAACAGCACCCGCGCTCCCACCGACGTAGTTCAGCACCTCCGCCACAACATGAGCGCTCGAGAAGTCGTCGTGGGTCTCGAGCGCCAAGCGGGCACCGTAGTACCCGGCCAACGGAGCGGCCTCCGCCAGCAGTTCCGACGCCTGCTTTATCGCGTCCCGCCTCATGTCAGGGCTTTCCGGGAGCGAGCCGCCAAAGACACGCAGCAAAGGCGCTCCCCACTGAGCGGCGATCTCCGCCATCGCGTCGAGGTCGTAAAGGAAGGCGTGCCTGTCCGTCGTGACGAGCTGGAGCGAGGTGTCGAGGGCGGCGACGCTCACACCGCTCGAACGCAGGGCGGACTCGCCCCGCCGGCGGGAGGAATGGCTGAGCAACGGTGTCACCACATCGCCATCGAAAAGACGGATCTCGATGCCATCGAAGCCGTACGTCGCCACGGCCTCGACAGTGCGTTCGAAAGGCCATTCGGGGCAAGCGAGGTTGCTGTAGCTCAGACGCATGGTGATTACTTACCCACCGAATTTGGTCCCATTCGTCCTTGCTTGTTTTTCTGCCGCCGGCCCACTACCTGTTGTGACGCCCGGCCCGCAGGATCGACGCAACGGCCTCGATCGCCAAGCGGTAACCGTCCCCGCCGAAGCCAGCGACCACCCCGGTGGCTACCGGGCTGACGACCGAGACGTGGCGCCAGGGTTCCCGGCGCTTGGGGTTGCTGATGTGCAGTTCGACGATCGGCCCTTCAAAGGTCGCCAAGGCGTCTTGTAGCGACCACGAGTAATGGGTGAGCGCCCCGGGGTTCACCACGATCGCAGCGGCGCGCCCGCGTGCCTCGTGGACCGCCTCGATAAGCGCCCCCTCGTAGTCGGACTGGACGTGCTCGAGCGCGAGGCCGTGCTCAGCTGCCGCCATGGTGGCCTTGGCGACGTGGTCGGCCAGGGTGTCGCGCCCATAGATCTCCGGCTGGCGCTGGCCCAGCAGGTTGAGGTTCGGCCCCGACAGCAGCAGCACGATCGCGTCCGGGAGCCGCTCGGGGATCTCCTCCTGGCGCCGTCCGGTCAACTCGGTCACCGTGTCGGCTGTCCCGGTGACGATTGTGAGCTCGGGTCGGGCGGGCGGTTCCTGGGGAGGCATCAGGCTCCTATGCGTGCTGAGCAGGCGGGCACTAATTGCCTAGCAGAACCAGAGCCCCAGTACGCAGCCCTTTTGGCCGAAGCACTATAGGCCACCGAGTAGCCAAGTCGGGGCCCTTGCTGGTGCCTTTGCACTCAAGTTCGTCTTCTTCCGAGCCGACTACAGACTGGAGAACATCCAGCTATCCAGAGGCCGGTCAGAGCCAAACGCTCGGTCCGGCGGGCCCTTTAGCAGACGGAGTACACCAGGTGCGTTTCCAAGAACTTCGCGACGTAGACGGGATCGTGCTCGCTCAAGGCCTGCACCCCGCTATCGCAGTTGTCGCAGCAGGTCCCGCGGCACGCGCCGCTGCAATTACGGCCGTGGTGTCGACCAAGGGATGCAAGGTCCTGCGCCCTTCGGACATAGAGGACGAACTGAAGCGGGCGGCGGTGACTGCGGTCGAACAGCATGACTCCGCCGTCGAGCAGAAGAAGGGCAAGGTCGCCGAGGCCGAAAAGGCGCTTACCGAGGCAAGCGACGCCGCCCAAGCCACCGCCCGGGAAACCACGGTCGCCACCGCCGACCTTGCTCGCTTCGACGACTTGGCCAGCCGCCTCGCCTTTGCAGAGGAGTCCTACGAGTCTGCGGTACGGGCTGACGCTGAAGCCGCCCGCTCGCTCGCCGCTGCCCTCGGTGAACTGGACAGGATCCTCGGCCAACGTCACAGTGCGAGCACCTCGCTCGAACAGGCGCGCAAGTCCCGTGACAACCGCGGCGTACCTGAGGCCGTGCTCCAGCAAGCCATGAACCTTCAGGCCGCGCTGGCAAAGGCTGAGGCCGACAAGCACGAGGCTGTTCAACAGGCAGACGACACTTCCCAAGCAGCCAGAGCGGCCAGCCGCGACGCGCTTGTGACCCTGGAGACGGCGCATACGGCACTTCGCAGCGGGATGGCGCTCATTAGTTCCGGGGCCCCCGATTGGGGCCCGGGTGTGCCGCTGCCCGGTCTGGTCGCCAACTACCGCGACCGCTTGGCCGCCGCCGTTGCAGGTACACAAGCGGCCGAGGCGCATTCCAAGGGAGTCGAGCGCGCCGCCAGGAACCGCCTCGAAACCGAACGCAACGACCTCGATGCTCTCGAAGCCACCGGGCCCGTTCAACTTGACGCCCAGGGGACGATCGCCCAATGGATGAGCGGCGAAAATTTCAACCAGGACGACGTCGTGTTCGCCGACGACGCCTTTGCGCGCTTCGACCCAGAAGGTGTTGCGGCACTTGTCACGATCCTCGCCGGGCGCGGGTGCCAGGTGATCTATCTCACAGAGGACGCCGAGGTGCTCGGCTGGGCGATCGGTCTGCCCCATGAAGCGGGCGGCGCGACAACGATAACCAACTCCCGTGCCCGCAAGCCAGTACTGGTTAGCGATTAACCACCCTTGATAGCAAACACTCCAGATACAAAACATCTGAGTTACCAGGAAAGGCAAACGTGTTCCGGCACATAAGATCCAAACTAATTGCCGCCTTCGCCGTGCCGCTCGCCATCTTGGTTGCGGTCGCCGGGCTGGAATCGGTGTCCGCCCTCGGCCAGGTCAACAGCGTCGACCAACAGACCGCCCTTGCTTCGGCGTCGGTAGGGCCAGGCGGCGTCGTGCAGGCACTGCAGAGAGAGCGGGAGTTCGGTGAGCTCTCGATATTCGCTGCCGCACATAAGCCGGCTGCAGCGCTGGTCGGGTTGTCGCCGTCCGCGGGCGGTTTCAACCAGGCACCCGCTGGCATCCTCGAACAAACCGACGCCGCGCTCAGCAGCTTCCGCACGACCGTGGACCACGCGGGTTCGCAGGCCGAGCAGATTTACACCGGCGCTTTTGGCGCGTTGGCGGCGCTCCCGACAGCCCGGGCCTACTGGGCCAAGGCTGCAACAGACGTCACGACCAAGACCACCAATATCGTCGATTACAAGAGCCTGGCGACAGAGACCTACCAGAGCTACACGAAACTGATCAACGCGCTCGTCGATGCCACAGCTCAGGTACCCCTGCTCATCAGCGACACCACGTTGCGCACTGGCGTCGAAGCGCTCTACACAGGCCTGCAAAAGACCGAGTCTGACTGGCAAGTAGTCGAGGACCTGGTCGTCGCCTCATGGGAAACGGGCTCGGCACAGACCGCGCAGTTCGCCACCACCAACGAGGACTGGGGTGCCGACCTTTCGTGGGCTCAGCGCCTCGGCTCCCTCGGCACCGGCGAGTTCCAAACCGCCATCGGCAACCTGAGCCTGGACCAGGTCGGCAGTGCCCTCGCGTTTGACATCGGCATCATCCAGACAGGTGTTGTCCCGCTGCTCACCAACGTGCTGGACGCATTCACGGCGCCCGCTGGCAACACTGCGTCGACGGTCAACGTCACGTTCACCCAGCTCGGCGAGAACCAGATCGCTGCAATCGTCAACGGCCGTGCCAACGCGCTGCACAACAACGCGGTGATAGCGGCGATCGAGTTCGCCGTCCTCGGGGCGTTAGGTACGATCCTCGGCTTCCTGCTCATTGCACTGGTCAGCCGCTCGGTTTCCAAGCCTCTCATCGACCTCGCGAACCAGGCGCACAAGCTCGCCACCGAGACCCTTCCCGCCACCGTCAAAGCCATCTTGGAGGCCGCCAGTTCAGGTGCGGAACCACCCAAACCGCCAAAGGTCGTTGTCAACAGCCGTGATGAAGTCTCGGAAATGGCAAGGGCCCTGGAAGCGGTCAACAAGACGGCCGTCGAGCTGGCAACTGGCCAGGCTGCGCTGCGGCGCAACCTTTCCGACGCCTTCGTCAACCTCGGGCGGCGCAACCAGAACCTGGTGACCAGGCAGCTCGAGTACATCAGCGAGATCGAGCTCAAAGAGGCGGACCCCGAATCGCTCGAGGAGCTCTTCCGCCTCGACCACCTCGCGACGCGCATGCGACGTAACGCAGAGTCCCTGCTCATCCTCGCCGGGAGCGGGCCCGCTCGCCAATGGAGCGCCGCCGTCCCGGCAATGGACGTCGCCCGTGCCGCCTCGGCCGAGGTCGAGGACTACAAACGCTTGCGACTGCACCATTTCGACCCGGCGATGATGACCGGGGCCGTCACTACGGACCTCGTGCACATCATGGCCGAGCTTGTCGAAAATGCGCTCACCTTCTCGCCCCCGGGATCCCCTGTGGACGTCTACGGCCGGTTCCTCGAAGGCGGTTACGTGATCGTCATCGTGGACTCCGGTATCGGGATGTCGGCTGAGGACCTCGACCTCGCCAACCACCGCCTCGGAGGCGAGGGTTCCGAAAGCGAAGTCCCGGGACGCTATCTGGGCCACTTCGTGGCCGGGCGCCTGGCAGCTCGCCACGGCATCGCGATCTCGCTGCAGTCCTCACACTCCGGCGGCCTGGTCGCCCGCGTCAAGATCCCCGCCTCACTGATCGAGGAGCCCGTACCCGACCTTTCAGCCGTCGCGGAGGTCCGTTCGGCCCTGCCACCGTCCTACGAGCCGGCCGCACCGGCGCCTCCCACCCCGTTCGAGGACAGGGTATTCGAGTCCCCGTTCGTCCCATTGGTTCCCGACGAGGTCGAGAGCCGCGACGAGCTCGAGAGCCGCTACGAAGCGGAGAGCCCGGCCGAAGCTTCGGCCTTGTTCCAAGCTCAATCGCCGTTCGGAACACTGCCCGGGTTCGAAGAGCCATCAACGTTCGAGGATTTGCCCGCCTTCGAGGCTCCAGCAGCATTCGAACCGCCGCCGGCATTCGAAGCCCCCGTCGTGTTTGAAACTCCGCCCGTGTTTGAAGCTCCGAGCGTCTTTGAAGCTCCGAGCGTCTTTGAAGCTCCTGCCGTGCCGGAGGCCCCACACGCATTCGAAGCTGCGCCCCGGCACGCATTTGAAGCTGCGCCCCCGCACGCATTCGAAGCTGCGCCGGTGCTCGAAACCCCCGCGGCATTCGGAGCCCCCGCGGCATTCGAGGCGGCGCCCGGGCTCGAAGCTCCGGCCGTGGCGGAAGCTCAGTCGGTGGCGGAGGCTCCGCCGGCATTCGAAGCTCCAGTGGCGCACGAAGCTCACGCCGCGTACGAAACTCCGGCCGTGTTCGAAGCTCTCGCAAATTTCGAAGCGGCGAGGCGTTCACCAGAGCCGGCTCCCTCCGCAGAGAGCGGCACTCCACCGGTGGACCCGTTTTTCGCCAGCGCTTTCGGTCCCTCCACTCTTGCCAGCCGATTCGGGCAGCAGCCCGATGAAGAAGTTCCGGCCGGACAAGGGGTAGACGAGGTTGTCGCCGAGGCTCCGCCCTCTAGGGCCACGGCCTCCAATTTCGAGGTTGGCGGCGAATTTGGCTACAGGGCCGAAGAGACGACCGAAGCGGATTACGACGCCGCCGCAGGCGCTGAGGCCAGCGGCAACAAGCAGTCCGGTTACCTCCCGGCCTGGGCAGGAGAGATCTCCGATCCCGCCTGGGATTACGGCGAAACCGAGCCTGAGGAAGACGCCGCCCAAGTCACGAGCGCCAGTGACACCACCGCAGCCCCAACAATTGCACCTTTGGACCG
>Ga0182024_10023495_pt1 | contig 11032 bp, 3 predicted proteins | sample P32metaG_FD_120480 | JGI IMG/M metagenome (GOLD analysis project Ga0182024, IMG submission 120480) | Permafrost microbial communities from Stordalen Mire, Sweden - P3-2 metaG (Illumina Assembly) | ecosystem: Environmental > Terrestrial > Soil > Wetlands > Permafrost | place: Sweden: Stordalen... | reverse complement strand
TTTCGCGGCCGCCGAGCCCGCGGCCCTTTACTATTTTGCGGAACATCGTCGGTACGATCCGAAGGCCGACCATACGTTGCTCATCGGTCCGTACGACGACGAAGCCATGCAGCACGGCGCGTCAGCCTCCATCCGCGGGTACGACGTGGATGCGGCGGCGCTCCTCGATCTGCGCGAACTGCGCTATCAGTGGCTCGACCATGCACTCAAAGGCGGTGCGATGCCCGCGGAGCTGCGCGACCGGGTCAATTTCGAAGTCATGGGTGCAAACGAGTGGCAGCACGTACCGTCTCTCGAGGCCATGGCCGGCGCATCGCTCAAGTTCTATTTGAGCGCGGGCGCTGCCGATGCCTCGGCCGGTGCCGCGGCCGGACGCCGGCTCATCCGGCGCAAGAGCCCGGTACCCGCCACCGTGAATCAGACCGTCAGCCTGACGGATCGGAGCGATGCGGGATGGCTGCCGCCGACCGACCTCATCACCCGCAGTCTCGTCACCCATAATTCCGTGGCATTCGTGAGCGGCCCACTGAAGAAGCCGGTCGACTTCAACGGCCTCTTGTCGGGTCGGCTCGATTTCGCGGTGAATAAGATGGACATGGACATCAACATCGCGGCTTACGCGCTGACCGCCGCCGGTGATTACATCCGGTTGTTCAATCCATCGGATGAACTGCGCTTGAGCTATGCGGCCGACCGAGTACATCGCCATCTGTTGAAAGCCGGCGAGCGGCAGACGCTGGCATTCACCGGCGAGCGGATGACCAGCCGCCGGCTCGAGGCGGGGGACCGCCTGGTGATCGTTCTACGCATCAGCAAGCGTCCCGATCGGGAGATCAACTACGGCACCGGCAACGATGTGAGCGAAGAATCGATCGGCGACGGAAAGGCGCCGATCAAGGTTCGTTGGTACAACGACAGCTACGTCGAGATGCCGGTTCGCGCCCCGCGTTGATCGGGTCCGCGTTGATCGGCTCGCCTCAAGTCGCGCTGTACGGAATCGTCACGGTGCCGGATCCGGCCAAGCCGGCATTGTTGGTATAGCTATATCCGAGCGAGAGGCTCGCGGTGCCGGCGGGCGACGTCGGCGCGTAGGTGAGCGTGAGCTGACAGCTCGCAGCGCTGCCGGTCACCGTGGCGCAGCTGAATGCGCCCGGCCCGCTCCAGCCGGCCGGCAGCGACAGGCCCGATACTGACAGTCCCGTCGCGGGATTGCCGTCGCTCGTCGTGAAGCTGACCGTGACGGTGGTGGAGCTGCCGCTCGCCTCGTTGAGCGGCGGTATGGGATTGACCGCTGCCCCCACGGTGTTGTTCGAGGCGGCGCTATAGCTGATGGTGGCGGTGCCGGTATTCGCGATACCCGCATCGTTCACGTAGCTGTAGCCGAGCGTGAGCGTCTGTACGCCGCTCGTCACTGCGCTCGGGGTGTAGGTCAGCGGCAGCTGGCACGCCGTTCCGGCGCTCACGTTAAGACAACTGAAGGTGTTCGAGCTCGCGCTCCAGCCCGCCGGAAGCGGATTGAGTCCCGAGGTGATCGTGAGCGCGTTCGAGGTGGCCGGCACGCCGATGGCGGGATTGCCGTCATCCGTGGCGAAAGTGATCGTCACCGGTGTTGGCGGGGTGGGCGAGCCAAGGATTACCGCGACCGAGGGCTGGCTCGGCGTCCCGGCGATGGTGTCATTGGTCGTCGCGCGGTACGGGATGTCGAGCGTGCCCGTCTTCGTCTGACCGGCGTTGTTCTTGTAGCTGTAGCCCACTGCGAGCGTACCGGGAATGGTGTAGGCGGCGGGGGTGTACGACAGGCCGAGCTGGCAGGCGCTGCCCGTACTCACCGTGGTGCACGTGAAGGTGCTCGGACCGCTCCATCCAGCCGGCAGCATCGTCAAGTCGCTGGTGACTTGCAGAGCGGTGGCGAGGCGTGTGTCGTCGGTGTCGAACACCACCGTGACGTTTTGCGCGCCCTGACCGACCACGGCATTGATCTGGCCGCTGGGTGAGGGGGTCGCGACCACGTTGTCGTTGGTGGTCGCCGCATAAGGAATATTCAAAGAACCGGTCTGTTGGTTTCCGGCGTCGTCTGTGTAGGCGTAGTTCAGCGTAAGCGTCCCTGAGCCGAGCGCCGTGGGAGCGTAGGTGAGTCCGAGCTGACAGCCGTTGCCCGTGCTCACGCTGCCGCAAGAGAAGCTCTTCGAACCGCTATGCCAGCCGGCCGGGAGAGCGGACAGATTCGAGGTGAGCACGAGATCGCTGGCCGGACGGCCGTCATCGGTGGTGAAATCGATGGCCACCGCTTGGCTGCCGCTCTTCTCGGCGGCAATGATCTGTCCGCCGGGCGAGGAGGTTGCCACGACGTTGTTCGAAGTGGTCGTCGCATAAGGAATGTTGAGGCTGCCTACGCGAGAAGTGCCGGAATCGTCCACGTACGTATAGTTCAGCGTGAGCACGCCGCTGCCCGCTGTGGTCGGGTCATAGGTCAGCATGAGCTGGCAGCCGTTGCCGGTCATGACGAGGGCGCAGGAGAATCCCGGCGATGCGCTCGACCATCCGGCCGGGAGGGCGCTCAGATCGGTGATTAGGTTGAGATTGGTGATCGCCTCATCCAGGGTGGCGTTGGCGGTATCCGAGGCGAAGTTCACGCTCACCGATTGGGTGCCCCCGCCCAAGAGCGCGTTGATCTGACCGCTCGGCATGGCGGTGGCCACGATATTGTTCTGGGGAATGGCCTGATAAGAGATCGTGAGCGAACCGCCGGGCGCTTTCGACAGGTTCGCATTGTCGACATAGATGTAGTTGACGACGAACGAGCCCGAGTCCGGGGCCGTGGGTGCGTAGGTCAAGTTCAGCACGCACGCGCTGCCCGCCATGACCAGCTTGCACGTGAAGGTCGTCGGGCCGCTCCAGCCCGCGGGCAGCATGCTCAAGGTGGCGGAGATGCCGAAGCCGGTGATCGATCGCCCATCGCTCGAGGTGAACGTGATGCTCACCGTCTGGCTCGACCCCACCGCGACCGATGCACCCGACGTCGACGGAGTGGCTACGATGGTGTCGTCGGTGCCGGTGGTGCCGCTTTCTCCGCCGACTCCGCCCGGCGGGCTCGTCGTGCTGCCGGTTCCGCTGCCGCCGTTGCCGCCGGTATTGCCCGTGACGCTCGCTGCGCCGTACGCTGTGCCGCTGGTGCTGCTACCCCAAGGCGAATTGATCTCGCAGCCCGAGACCATGAGCAGGGTGGCGAGACTCAATAGGAGTGAACGATGACTGACTTGCATCTCTTTTTACCGCGGGCATCCACTATCGAATTCGAACGACCATCGATGGCCGATCCAAGTTATGCCGAGGGAGAACGAAGCGAAGTTAACGGCGTCACACAATCGCGGAGGCGAAGAAACTCATTGCGCGCGCTCTCTCGAGACCGTGGTTTTTTGCTCACAAATGCCTGCGTAATGTTCAATCGAGTGCGCGAGCGCAGGACTGTAAAATGAACATAACCTGGGAGAACAGCCATGGCTTCCAGAGTGAGGGCGCCGAGCGATACGAGCGCTACGACGTGCGCGCCGGCGATCGGCCGGCCGGCGCGAGCTTCGCCTCGAGATCCGCCGCATACGGATGCTCGGGTGCCGCCGGCACCGCGCATCCCTGCGCGACGCTGACTGCGATCGAAATCTTGAAGCGCGGCGGAAGTGCCGCCGATGCCGCCGTGGCGGCGGCAGCGTGTCTCGGCTTTCTCGAGCCCACCGGCTCGGGACTCGGTGGCGATTGCTACGCCTTGATCTGGGATCCGATCCTCTCAAAGCTCGTTGGCCTTGCCGGATCCGGCCGCTCACCGAAAGCCTTGAGTCTCGATGTGGTTCGCAGCCGCTCGCCGCACGGGCTGATCGCACCCTACGGCGCCATTGCAGTGTCGACGCCCGGCGTGCTGGACGGGTGGTGGACCATGCACCAACGCTTCGGACGCATGAAATGGGCCGAGATTCTGGAGCCGGCGATCGATCTGTGCGAGCGCGGCGTGCCGGTGCCTCAGATCATCAGCTCTGCCTGGAAGCGAGATCTTGAAGTGTTTCGTGATCCGGCTTCAGGTGTGGAGGAGTGGGTCAATGCCATGCGCACCTATGCTCCCGGCGGCCATCCGCCGAACGAAGGAGACGTCTTCCGCAATCCGGATCTCGCCCGCACCTACCGCATGATCGCCGAAGGCGGCCGCGACGCGTTCTACGAGGGACCCATCGCACGCATCATCGACGGCTACTTCAAGCGCATCGGCGGTTGGCTGTCGCTCGAGGACTTGCGGGCGCACGAAAGCGAATGGGTCAAGCCGTTGGTCACTTCTTACCGAGGTGTCGACGTCTACGCGATGGGGGCCAATACGCAAGGGCTGGCGACCCTTCAGATGCTCAACATCCTCGAGAATTTCGATTTGCGCGGCATGGGCTTTCAATCCGCGGCATCGATCCATACGCAGGCCGAGGCCAAACGATTGGCATATGAGGATCGTGCGCGCCATTACGCGGATCCGCATTTCTCGGACATCCCGATCGAGCGGCTGAATTCCAAGGCGTATGCTGCGGAGCGCGCCAAGATGATCCGGCCGGATCGAGTCCGGACGACCGGGTCCGTCGAGCTGGATCTCAGGCGCGGCGACACCACGTATCTCACGGTGGCGGACACGAGCGGCTTGATGGTGTCGATGATTCAATCGAACTATAGAGGTCTCGGGTCGGGGCTCGTTGCCGACGGGCTGGGATTCATGTTTCAAAGCCGGGGGCAGCTATTCTCGCTGCACGACTCGCATCCCAATGTCTACCGCCCGGGCAAGAGGCCGTTTCAAACCATCATCCCCGGATTTGCTGCCCGAGGCGGCCGGCCTTGGATGTCGTTCGGCGTCATGGGCGCCGACATGCAGCCCCAAGGGCAGACGCAGATCATCGTCAACCGGGTCGACTACGGATTGGACATACAGGCGGCGGGCGACAGCCCGCGCTGGCATCACCAAGGATCGCCGCAGACCATGGGAGAGGACGAGCCCGGGATGGGACCTGCCGGCGTGCTCAAGCTGGAGTCGGGGGTTCCCGGGGAGACGCGCCGCCTGCTCGAGGAAATGGGCTGGCCGATCGGCGCATCCGACGGGGGGTTCGGCCGGTACCAATGCATCGAGCACCGCGGCGACGGGCCCGTGCGCGTCTATGCGGCCGCGAGCGAAATGCGCGCGGACGGAATCGCACTTGCCTATTGATGTTGCTAAGCTGCGCCGCTGCTACGGGAGATAATCATGGCTGGCTCGACCGCGTCGGTTTCTCAAACGCGCTCCTTTACGACCGTCTTTCTCATCGAAGTGTGGGAGCGGTTCGGCTTCTACGGCATGCAGGTGTTGATGGTCACCTACATGATGAAGAAGCTCGGCTTCGTCGACACGCGGGCGAACCTCGTCTGGGGCGCCGCCGCCGCACTGATCTATGCGACGCCGGCAATCGGCGGGTGGATAGGCGATAAATTGATCGGTACCCGGCGCACGATGAAGATCGGCGCTTTCGTTCTGGCGCTCGGTTACGCGCTGCTCTGGCTGCCGACGGACAACGAATTTTTTCTTTACATGGCGCTCGGCGTGATCATTGTCGGCAACGGCCTCTTCAAGGCGAACGCCGGGAATCTGGTGCGCAAGATCTACGAGGGCGACGACACCAAGATCGACAGCGCCTTTACCATGTACTACATGGCGGTGAACATCGGCTCGATGATCTCGATGACCCTGACCCCCTGGATACGCGATTACGTGGGCGCGCGTTACGGCAACTCCGCCGGCTGGCATACCGCCTTCGGCGTTTGCTCCATCGGACTGGTGCTGGGTCTCCTCAATTACGCCATGATGAGCCGTGCGCTCGCCCACATCGGGTCGCCGGCGGACGATTCGCCGCCGGTGTTCAAGCGCCTTGCGGGCGTTCTGGCGGGCAGCCTCGTTATGGTGCTGCTATCCGTGATCATTCTGCAGAGCGAGGCCGTGGCGCGGGTGTGCGTATACACCGCCGGCGCTGTGATACTGGGGATCTTCGTTCACCTCATTCGCGCGAGCCACCGCGACGAGAGGGCCGGACTGATTGCGGCGCTCGTGCTCGTCGTCCAGACGATTTTCTTCTTCATTTTTTATCAGCAGATGTCCACCTCGCTGAACCTGTTCGCGCAGAACAACGTCAACCTCGATTTCAGGCTCTTCGGCTGGCATCTGTTTACCTGGATTCCGGAGCAATATCAGAATCTCAATTCGATCTGGATCGTCGGCTTAAGTCCTGTGCTGGTCTTCATTTATAACGCGCTCGGGCGCTCGGGCAAAGACTTGTCGATCGCCGCCAAGTTCGCCTGGGGGTTCGCCGCCGTGGCCGTCGGTTTCTTCATTTACGGTGTGGGCGCCCGCTGGGCGGTGGACGGCAAAGTGTCATCGTGGATCATGGTCTGGGGATACGGGCTCTACTCGCTCGGCGAGCTACTGGTGAGCGGCTTGGGGCTCGCGATGATCGCGCGTTACGTTCCGGCACGGATGGGCGGCTTCATGATGGGCGCGTACTTCGTGGCCTCCGGGCTCTCGCAATATCTCGGCAGCGTGGTCGCGAACTTCGCGCACGTTCCGGAAGGACTCAGCGATCCGGTCGAGTCCTTGAACATCTACACCAGTCTTTTCAACAAGCTCGGGTTCGCCGGAGTGCTTTGCACCGCGATCGCCGTCGCGATGCTGCCTTTGATGAAGCGCCTCTCATCGAGTCATTCGGACGTCGCGACGAATCAGACGCCGCTCCCCGCGGTGCGCAGCGAGGAATTCAACACCGCCTCGTAAGGACCGCCGGAGTGCGCTCTAGGCGCAGCGTGAGCGCAGAAATACCTTCAGCCGCCCGGCCTCGTGGCGCAAGTCTTCTTCGAGCTTCCCGAGCGCCTCCGAGGCGCCGGCTCGAGCCGCCGCTTCCAGGCGCGCGGCGGCCGCGCTGGCGATCGGAGCGCGCATATTGGCGCTTGAGCCCTTGAAGGCATGCGCGGCTCGTCCGACGGCCGGCAAGTCTCCGCGGCCGATGGCATCGCGGATTTCCGAGAGCGAAGCGTCTCCGGAATCAATGAACAATTGGACGAGCTGCGCGGCGATTTCGTCATCGCCGTCGGCCAACGAGACGAGTTCGTCCCAGTCCGCGGGAGTGCCTAAGGAAGCGTTGCGGACCGCGGACGCCTCGGCCTCTGCGGGAAGAGGGCCTGGGGGAGCCACCTCGAGGCTTCCCAAGTGCCGGTCGATGCTTGCGGCAAGACGCTGCCGATCCAGAGGTTTGGTCAGGTAGTCGTCCATCCCGGCACTGAGACACTGCTCTTGTGCCCCGTTCATGGCATCCGCCGTGAGTGCGACGATGGGGATCCGGCATTCCCCGGCTTCGCGGGCGCGGATGGTACGGGCGGCCTGGTAGCCGTCCATGATCGGCATCTGGCAATCCATGAGGATGAGATGGTAGCGGCCGGTTTCCCAGGCCGCTACGGCTTCCGCGCCATTCGCGGCGATATCGACTTTATAACCGAGCTTCTCCAGGGTCCCTCTGGCCACCTTCTGGTTGACCAGGTTGTCCTCGGCGAGAAGGATGCGCCGCTCCTTCAGCCTGTCGCGGCTGCGCTTGCCGATCACGATGGGCTGGGTTCCGTCGTGCCAGTGAGCGGCATCGACGATGAGCACCCGGCTCAGGCAGTCGAGCAACTCCCGATGCGTCACCGGCTTCAGGAGGTAGCCCGCGAAACCGAGCTCCGCGAAGTCTTCGGCGCCGCGCACGCGACCGGCGGACGTGAGCAAGACCAATCGCATGCCGCGGAATCGGGGATCGCCCGCGATCCGGCGTCCCAGCTCGAATCCGTCGCAGCCCGGCATCATGTAATCGAGAACGGCGATGTCGAATTCACCCGGCGGCGCGCTCTCGAGGGCCTGCAGCGCGGCATGCGCGCCGTCGACGCAGACGGGGCTCATGCCGAGATGCGATAGCTGCCGATCGAGCACCTTGCGGTTGGTCGCGTTGTCATCGACGACCAGGACCCGCTTGCCCGCCAGGATCGAGGCATCGAATCTCGTGCTCTCGCTTTGGGCGGCGGACGAGCCGAATCGGGCGGTGAACCAGAAGGTCGATCCTTCCCCCTCCTTGCTGATCACACCCGTCTCGCCCTGCATCAGGTCGACCAGACGGCTGACGATGGACAGGCCGAGGCCGGTGCCCCCGAAGTGTCGCGTGGTGGACGCGTCGAGCTGCGAGAACGGCTGAAACAGCGACCCGATGTGCAGCGCCGGGATACCGATGCCGGTGTCGCGCACTTCGCCGCGGACGGTCAAGCCGCCGGAATCCGATCCCACGATCCTCAAGTCGATGGACACCTCGCCTTGATGCGTGAACTTGATTGCGTTGCTGCCTAAGTTGAGCAGCACTTGGCGCAGCCGTCCGGGATCCCCGATGACCCAACCGGGAAGCAGCGGATCGACGCTCGTGATCAGCTCCAGCCCTTTGCCGTGAGCCTGGAAAGCGAGCAGCTGAGCAATGTCATCCACCGTGTCGCGCAGGTTCATGTCGATCCGCTCCAGATCCAGGCGGCCCGCTTCGATCTTGGAGAAGTCGAGAATATCGTTGATGATGGTCAGGAGGCTTGCCGCGCTGTCGCGGATGGTCTCGGTGTGATCGCGCTGCGTCCGGTCCAGATCGGTCTCCAGCAACAGTTCCGTCATGCCGATCACCCCGTTCATGGGTGTGCGGATTTCGTGGCTCATATTGGCCAGAAACTGGGATTTCGCGTGAACGGCGAGTTCGGCGCGCTCCTTGGCCTGCCGCAACTCGGCATTCGCAGATTCGAGATCGCGAGTGCGCAACGCCACCTGCTGTCCGAGAGCTCCTGCGAGCCCGCGCAAGCGCCCGACCCTCAGTCGATACAACGCGTACGCCGCAAGCAAGGAGACGATCGCACACAAGAACAGAAACCACAGCGTCTGATAAAAATGCGGCTTGAGCGTCAAGCGAAGGCTTGCGCCGTTCTTGCTCCACACTCCGTCGTCGTTGCTCGCAATCACCCGAAACGTGTAGGTGCCCGGTGCGAGTCCGGTGTAGTAAGCGGTACGCCGGCCCTTGGCATCCACCCATCCATGGTCGAACCCTTCGAGCTGATAACGGAATTGCGAACGTTGGGGCACCAGCAGGCTGAGGCCGGTGTATTGAAATTCCAGATGCTTCGCGCCTGGCGCGATTTCCATCCCGTCCGCGAGCCTCAACGGAACGTTGTCGGCGGCCACCTGCTCGATCCGAACGGGAGGCGGCAGCCGGTTGGTGACGATGTGGTTGGGATCGACCTTGACGATGCCCCGCACGCTCGGAAACCACAGCATGCCGTCCGGCGTGCGGCACCCGGCGGACGTGTTGCCGCCGTCGAACTCCTCCGTGCGGAGTCCATCCGCGACCCCGTAGACGTGGTACTCCGGCATCGCCCCGCCGTCCGCCAAGGCCTCAACCCCGGCGCGCGCGATGGACATCAATCCTTTGTTGGTCGTGATCCAAAACTGATGCGAGTCGTCCTCGAGGATTTGAATGATGGTCTCGCGCAGCGGTCCGCCGAAGCGCATCAACGAAATGACCTTTCCGTCGCGCCACCTCGCCAGGCCGTCCGGCGTGCCGAGCCACAGATCGCCGCGATCGTCTTCGTGAATCGAAATGACCCAATTGTTCGGCAAGCCGTCGGCCGTTCCCAGGTGACGCGTGTCGTGCGGTCCGATGATGAAAACCCCGTCGGCCTCCGTCGCCACCCAGAGATTTCCGGCGCGGTCCTCGTGAATGAGACGGACTGCCGGCGGGGCCGGAGTGTCGAGCTTTGACTGCATCGACACCACGCGGTCGTCTTCGATGACGTCGAGACCCTCGTTGGTGCCGACCCAGATCCTGCCACGCCGATCCTCGAGCAGCGCCATGACGGTATCGCCGGAGAGTCCGGCGCGCCCGCTGAACACGTGGCTCGACCCATCCGGGTCGAGCCGAACGATGCCGGCGCCCTCCGTGCCCACCCAGAGCCGCTCGTTGCGATCCTCGACGAGCGCGCGGACGCGGGGGCTCTTCGCCCGGCTCGGCAAGCCTCGGTGCTGGAAGCGTCCGTCGACATAGCTCGACACGCCCCCATCCGTGCCCACCCAGATCCCGCCGCGCCGGCGCGGGATGATGGCCCAGCTCAAGTTGCCCTGCAGCCCTTCGGGCTCTCCGGCGGTGACGAACTTGCCGTCGTGCAGCCGCATCAGGCCCACCCCGTAGCTTCCGACCCACAGGCTGCCCTCCTTGTCTTCCATCAGAGACCGCAGATCGCCATTGGCGAACAGACCGCTCGCGAGCGACTTGAACTCGCCGTCCCGCCAGCGGATCAGGCCGCTCCCGCGGGCGGCGATCCAGAGGTTGCCGTCGCGGTCGCGCATCAGGGCGCGGATCATCGAGCCGAGCTGCCCCGGCTCGGCCACGATATCGATCCGGCCGGCCGTGCGCCGGTAGAGACCGCCGGTCCCGCTGCCTATCCAGAGCGCGCCGTTCGGATCCTGGTACAGCGATGCCACGGGCTCGAGCATTTGCGGGCTTCGCAGCGGCTCTGTCTCGAAGTGAGTGCCGTCGAATCGCTGCAGGCCGCTCAAGGTGCCCACCCAGAGAAGGCCGTCGGGGCTTACGCTCAATGCGCGCACGCGCTCATCCGTGAGGCCCTCCGCCACACCGAAAGATTGCGCACGGTCACCCTCGATCTCGATCAGGCCGGATTCGGTGCCGATCCACATGTGGCCGGTCTTGGCTTCGGCGAATGCGCGGACGAATGCACCCTTCAGCGCAGCGAGCGTTCGAAAGTGCCCGTCCGAAAGGACTGCCACACCGGAACGGGTACCGATCCATAAACGGCCCGCATGGTCGACGAACAGGGCACAGATGTCCTTGTTGGGGATGGCGGGCTCGTTACCGCTGTCGAAGACGGTGAATTTGACGCCGTCGAACCGCGCGAGGCCTTCCTGGGTGCCGATCCACAAGTACCCATC
>Ga0182024_10023494_pt1 | contig 11034 bp, 13 predicted proteins | sample P32metaG_FD_120480 | JGI IMG/M metagenome (GOLD analysis project Ga0182024, IMG submission 120480) | Permafrost microbial communities from Stordalen Mire, Sweden - P3-2 metaG (Illumina Assembly) | ecosystem: Environmental > Terrestrial > Soil > Wetlands > Permafrost | place: Sweden: Stordalen... | reverse complement strand
ATGGGGATAATGCCGAGAGCATCATGGCGCTGGAGGCGCTGGAGCAAAGCGGAGCCTGGCAGACTTACTGGGAGGCGCAGCTCTGCCTCGCCGCCTGACTCCCGAAAGATTTGCCACACCCGGCCACTACCCCGCGCCGATCTTTCTTGCGTCCCCCCCGCGCATCCGGTAGCCTTTTACATGGAGGGGCATCGTCCCTCCGCCCGCCTGAACGCGCTCGCCGAACCATCCGTCGCACCGGAGAACCTCATGGCCACGCCGCGACCGCCGGCCCGGCATCTCCTTTCCGCCCTCGTCCTCGCCTTGGTTGCGTCGGGGCCGTCATTCGCGGAATCGCCCGTCGCGCCCGACCACGCCGAGAAAATGGCCCGCGGCCAAGAGCTTTTCACCAAGTCCGTCCGCGCCCTGCTGACGGACAAATGCCTCCGCTGCCACGGCGGCGAGAAGACGCGCAGCGGCCTCGACCTCAGCAGCCGGGATGGCCTGCTCAAGGGCGGCGACAAGGGGCCGGTCGTCGTCGTCGGCCAATCGAAGGACAGCCGCCTCTATCAATACGTCGCCCACCTCGACAAGCCGGTCATGCCGCCCAAGGAGGACAAACTCCCCGACGGCGCCGTCGCCCAGCTCGCGGCCTGGATCGACAGCGGGGCGCCCTACGATAAGCCCCTCATCGAAAAAACGGTTGCCAAGAAGCCGATGCGGGTGACCGACGAGAACCGCAAATACTGGGCGTTTCTGCCTCTCCAACGTCCGCCGGAGCCGGCCGTCAAAGACGCGGCGTGGCGGCGCACGCCCATCGACTCGTTCGTCCTGGCGAAGCTGGAAGAAAAGGGGCTGACGCCGAACGCCCCGGCCGACCGGCGCAAGCTGATCCGGCGGGCGTATTTCGACCTGCTCGGCCTGCCGCCGGCGCCGGAAGAGGTCGAATCGTTCGTCGCCGACCCCGACCCCACCGCCTACGACAAGCTCATCGACCGTTTGCTCGACAACCCGCACTACGGCGAACGCTGGGCCAGACACTGGCTCGACCTGGCGCACTACGCCGACAGCCACGGCTACGAGCAGGACTACGACCGGCCGACGGCCTATTTCTACCGCGATTTCCTCATCAAGGCGTTCAATCAGGACCTGCCTTACGACACATTCGTCAAATGGCAGCTGGCCGGCGACGAGTTCGAGCCGGAAAACCCACTGGCGCTGACCGCCACCGGCTTCCTCGGAGCCGGCACCCACGCCACGCAAATTACGCAAAATCAGGTCGAAAAAGAGCGCTACGACGAACTGGACGACATCGTGCGCACGACGGGGACGACGTTCCTCGGCCTGACGGTCGGCTGCGCCCGCTGCCACGACCACAAGTACGACCCGATCCCGACGCGCGACTACTACCGGATGATGTCCACGTTCACGACGACGGTGCGTTCGGACATGGAAATTAACTTCGATCCGGGGACGAAGAAACCGCCGATGAAGGCGATGGTGTGCAGCGAGGGCGTGCCGGCTATCCGCTTTCACACGCAGGGCGGCGACTTCCTGCCGGAGACGCACTTCCTGAAGCGCGGCGACCCCAACCAGAAGGACGGCGTGGCGATGCAGAGTTTCTTGCAGGTACTGATGCCGGACGCCCCGGACGCGGAGAAGCGTTGGCAGTCAGCGCCGCCGGCCGGCTGGCGCACGTCGTACCGGCGGCGGTCGCTGGCGAACTGGATGACGGACGTGGACGCCGGCGCCGGCCGGCTGCTGGCGCGGGTGATCGTCAACCGCCTTTGGCAGCACCATTTCGGCCGCGGCATCGTGGCCACGCCGAGCGACTTCGGCGCCCAGGGCGACAAGCCGACGCACCCGGAATTGCTCGACTGGCTGGCGAAAGAATTGATCGACAGCGGATGGAAATTGAAGCACATTCACAAGCTGATGATGACGAGCGCCGCCTACGTGGAAAGCTCGGCCGGCGACAAACAGAAGGCGGCGGCTGACGTGGACGACAAATTGCTGTGGCGGTTCATGCCGCAACGTCTGGAGGCGGAATCGATCCGCGATACGATCCTGACGGCGGGCGGCGAGCTGGACGCGACGATGTACGGTCCCGGCACGTTGGACCGGATGATGAAGCGTCGGGCGATCTATTTCACGATCAAGCGGAGCCAGCTGATCCCGATGATGACGCAGTTCGACGCCCCGGACTCGCTGGTCGGCATCGAGGCGCGGCCGGCGACGACGGTGGCGCCACAGGCGTTGTTGTTGATGAACAACGCCCTGGTGCGGAGCTGCGCGGAGGGTTTGGCGAAGCGGACGCGGCCGACGCCGGAGAAGCCGTTGGCGGACGCGGTGCGGGCCGGCTACGCGATCGCGCTGGGCCGGGCGCCGACGGAGCAGGAGACGGCCGACTCGGTACAATTCATCAAGGACCAGGCGGAGGCGTACAAGAAGGACGGCAAGGCCGACGCGGAGCGTCTGGGGCTGACGGACTGGTGCCAGGTGCTGATGGAGTTGAACGAGTTTATTTATGTGGATTGACGGGGCTTTGCTCGATGCCGAGGAGGCTGCTCGACCGCTGTCTACCGGACTGCATCCGCGAATTTCGTGCGGCCGCACGCCAGCGTTTTGACGACGCGCTGGCCCTGGCCGGACGCGGGCGACGAACCGGGGCGATTTACCTGTGGGGATACACGGCCGAAATGACGCTCAAGGCCGCCTACTTCGCGTTGATCGGGCTTGCGGACACGGACGTGATTACGTGGAACGCCCATCTCCAGCCGGCGATCCAAAGGGGCCGGGGCCTGGGCGTCGCCTGGCCGGCCCAAGGGGCGGGGCATAACGTCCGCGCCTGGGCCGAGTTGCTGGTGGCCGTGCGGGCCTTGTCGCCTGCCACGGCCTGGGCGCCGCCGTTCGACCGCGACGTTCAGCGCCGCGGCCAGCGAATCGAGCAGTTGTGGAGAGAAACCCTCCGGTATCACAAGAACGACGCCTATTTGTATGAGATGAGACAAGTTCGAGAAGCGGCCGAATGGCTCCTCGTTCATTCCGACGCCTTGTGAGGACTCTCATATGCCGCGGAAAAAAAGGGGTGTTGAGGAGCAGGCTCGCCCGGCGCGGGCGGACCTCGCCGAGCGACTGGCCGATGAACTGCGGAGCGACCGCGCGTCGGGCCAACCGCTGATCGACGAACAGGAATTTCCCAGCGGCAAGGTCCGCGTCACGGTCATCTGGGATGACTGGGACCGCCTTCCTCTGGAGGAGCGCACGGCCGTTATTCTTCGGGCGTACGAACTGGCCGAGGGGCGCGGCTACGGCGACAGGATCGCTCTCGCCAGCGGATTGACGGTCCCCGAGGCCTACGGGGCCGGGATGCTGCCGTTCCAGATCATCCCCGCCCTGCGTAGGGGCGATTCTGTAACCGCGGAGCAGTGTCGCCGGGCCATGATCGAAGAAGGGGCGTCAACACTCCTGGCGGCGGACAAACCGCAGTTGCGCTTCGCCAGCGAGGAAGAGGCGGAAGCGGCCCGGAAGCGCCTCATCGAGCGTCTTCCCGACAGCGAGCCGGTGTGGGTCATCACTCAGGAGGTCGGCAAAGTGGAGGATTGGGCTTCGAGGTGACGCGGGGTCGGCTACCGCTCCGGGCCGGGCGCCGACGGAACGGAGACTGCCGACTCGGTACAATTCATCAAGGACCAGGCGGAGGCGTACAAGAAGGACGGCAAGGCCGACGCGGAGCGGCTGGGGCTGACGGATCGGTGCCAGGTGCTGATGGAGTTGAACGAGTTTATTTATGTGGATTGATAGCGGCAGGGAACCGCGGAACCACTGGTTCGTCTGAGGACGAGGCGTGGACGACGAGATTGCAGAAGACGTGCGCCAACACGGCTGGTGCGCTGCAAGCGTAAGCGACCATGAGCCGCCGTTTCTGTATACGATCGGCCTGATGCACACGTGCCGCCACCCCGAGTTTATCGTCTTCGGCGTGAAGTCGAACAACGCTCGCGCCCTGGTCTCCGGACTGATCCGCGACATCCACGCGGGCCGGTCCTACGCGGAGCCGGGGGTCTACACCATCAGCCTTGGCGGCGACGAGCATCGCGTCGGCGTCCGGCGGGTCCACCCGACGCAGCACCCGCTGTATCTGGGCTTCGCGATGGGCTTCATGACCAACATCGGCCGCATCGGGGAGTTGGAGGCCATGCAGGCGTTCTGGCCGGATCGCGCAGGTAAGTTCCCTTTCGACGTGGGCTGCGACCTGGCGGTTTACCTGCGTCAGCCGCGTCTTGATATCGGGCTGTCCCCGCGGGAGGTCCGCCATTTTCAGCGTAAGTTTGAGTAAAGCAGAGCCGAACCCGGCGTTGGTCTACATTGCGGAGGAACCATTCATGCCGTCGCCGTTTCCGGGAATGGACCCGTACATCGAGCGGCCGGTCATTTGGCCGGATTTCCACAACCATCTCATCACGGCCATCAAGGCGGCCCTTCAGCCGCTACTGCGGCCGCGGTATGTGGCCCTGTCGGAAGATCGGCTCTTTGTGGTTGAGTCGGATCGCCCCATCCGGCCGGACCTGGCGCTAGTACGCACTTCGTCACCGAAACCGCCGGCCGCGGCCATGACGGCGGTGATGGAGCCGGACGCCCCGGCCGTCTTTGAACTGTGGCGCGAAGAAATTCGAGAGCCCTTGATCCAGATCATCGAACCGGCGGCCGGTAACCGCGTCGTCACCGCAATCGAAGTCCTCAGCCCGGACAACAAAACGCGGGGGGCCGGACGGGTTTCCTACCGCCGCAAGCGCGAAGAGTACCGGGCCGGCGGAACGAACCTCATCGAAATCGACCTGCTACGCGCGGGACGGCCGACGGTACGCGTTTCCCGCGAGCGGCTGGCGGCCCTGCGCCCTTGGCATTACCTTGTCGCGGTGAGACGGCGCCGGCCGGCGCGCCAGGAGGTCTACCCCATCCCGCTGGCGCGCCGCCTGCCCCGCGTCGCCGTGCCGCTGGCCGAGGAAGACCGCGACGTGGTACTCGACCTGCAGGCGGCGTTTACTCGCTGCTGGGAGGAAGGTCCCTACCCCGAACTTTTGCAATACGACGGCGCGCCTGCGGGGACGTTGACCCCGGAGGAGGTGCGCTGGTGTGAGGACGTGCTGCGCCAGGCGGGGTTACGACCGGGGGCGCAGGGACAGAACCCCGCTTGATGATCTTAACGGCAGGTTGCAAACCCACCTTACGAGGTTGCCATGAACCTTCCCCACCTGTTCGCCGCCCCGTCGCCCGCCTTCCCGACGCGCCGCTCCTTCCTCCGCCGCGCCGGCAACGGCCTCGGCCTCCTCGCCCTGGCCGGCCTTCTCGACCAAAAGGGACTCCTCGCCGCCGAGGACGACCGTTCCCTCAATCCCCTGGCGCCGCGGCCGCCGCACTTCGCCGCCAAGGCCAAATCCGTCATCTGGCTCTTCATGAACGGCGGACCCAGCCAAGTGGACACCTGGGACTACAAGCCCGAACTCGAAAAACAGGACGGCAAGGAACTCAAAGGCTTCGACAAGGCCACCGGCTTCTTCGTCGATCAGGTCGGCCCGTTGATGAAATCGCCCTTCTCCTGGAAACAGTACGGCCAGTCGGGGACGTGGGCGCCGGAGATCTTCCCGGCCATGTCCCAACACGTCGATGATATCGCCTTTATTCACTCCTGTTTCACCGAAACCAACAACCATTCGCCGGCCCTGTTCCAGATCAACACCGGCATGAGCCGCATGGGCTTCCCGTGCGTCGGCGCCTGGGTGACCTACGGCCTGGGCACGGAGAACCAAAATCTGCCGGCCTTCGTGGCCATGTACGACACGCTCGGCCGCGGCCTGCCCAAGGGCCACGCCCAGAACTGGGGCGCCGGCTTCCTGCCCGGCGTCTACCAGGGCACCGCCCTCAACGCCCAGGGCGCCCCCATCGACAACCTCGTCCGTCCCGAAGTCATGAGCGACCCCGAGCAGCGCCGCCAACTCGACCTGCTCAAGCGTCTCAGCCAACACTATCAGCAAGAGCACGAAGAGGAGGCCGAGCTGTCGGCCCGCGTCAACAGCTTCGAGCTGGCCTACCGGATGCAGATGGCGGCGCCGGAAGCGCTGGACGTGACCAAAGAGCCGGAAGCGATCCAAAAACTCTACGGCCTGGACAATCCGAAGTGTGCGCACTTCGCCAAGCAGGCGCTCATGGCCCGGCGGCTGGTGGAGCGCGGCGTCCGCTTTGTGCAGATTTACAGCGGCGGCATGGAGAACGAGCGCAGCTGGGACGGCCACATCGACGTGGCCGGCAACCACCGCCAGTTCGCGGGAGAAACCGATATCCCCATCGGCGGTCTGTTAACGGACCTGAAGCAGCGGGGTCTGCTCGATTCGACGCTGGTGATCTGGGGCGGCGAGTTCGGCCGGCTGCCGCTGTCGCAGCGGACCAAGGACACCACCAAGGCGGGCCGCGACCACAATCCGCACGCCTTCACGACCTGGTTCGCCGGCGGCGGCGTCAAGGGCGGCGTGCATCACGGCGAGAGCGACGAGATTGGCCACAAGGCGGCGGTGGACCGCGTGTCGGTCAACGACCTGCATGCCACCATCCTGGCGCTGCTTGGGTTGGACCACACCAAGTTGACGTACAAGTACAACGGCCGCAACTTCCGGCTGACCGACGTGGCCGGCGAGGTGGTCCGGAAGATCATCGCGTGAGTTTTGCGGCGCCGGTCGAGTGAAAAGTCCGTCCGGCGGGTACAATGTCCTCGTCCGCGCCTCGCAAGCTCCTCATCGAGGGGGGGGAGCACGGCGTCGGTCTCGGAGGACCGTTCGTGGATGGCTCAAGCGAACCTACTTCGGACAATGGAGGAAATCAAGGTCCTTCGGAGATCACGAGAAGCGAACACGCACGGCTGCGCTCCGACCAGGGCCGTCCGGTGGGAGAGGTGGTAAACGACGCCCAGCGGGCGGGGCGCGGGGATGTTTTTGTTCAGCCCGACGACGGCCGTTTTGTCGTGCGCGGCCCGAGGGGACGAGAACATATCATCGAGACGACTGGCGAGCATGTCACCTCCGTCCGGCGACCGGACGCCGCTCATCAAGCTCGCCTGCGCGACGGGACGATCCGCCCGGCGACCGAGGACGAGTTTCAGAGGCTGAAAGCGTTTGTTCCATGAGGAGGGGCCGATGCAAGACGAGGAAATCACCCTGTTCAACGGCTGCACGGACCTGGTTGGCTTGAGGAAGTGCGAAGCCTTTCCGCTGCGCCTGTTGCAGGGTAAGCGACCGGGAGAGTGGGTCCGGGTCCGTGAATTCTGTTCGCAAGTGGGCGTGGCCGCGGGCGAACTCAAGCCGGAACTCTTTGCGACCTGGCTTCCCGATCCGGCGGCCGATGAGGCCTATGCCGTGATTCTGTTCTACGACGACGAATCGAAGTGGAGCATGGCCGCGCATTACAATCGGGGGCGACTCCTGGGGGATGCGTCGCCCGACCCGTCGCCGCGGCCGATCCGGGCCGCCCGTCCGGCTTCGTCCGGTTCAACGTCTCCGCGGGCGGCCCCGACGGCTGAGATTTAGCCTTCGCCGGGCGGCGGCACGGCCGGCGTCCACCACGGCACGACCGACGGAAGGGCTAAAGGCGTCAGGAACAATTTTATAGTTTGGCGAGTGCAAAAGGTTCTTGGCACCTTTTCCCGCTCCCGTTAGGGGCGCGGTGTGGCGGATCCGCTCCGACCCCGTCGCGGGCGCAAGAGTAAATGGATGCGACGGTTTGGGGTGGGTACGATACCATAACAGAGCGACCGACGAGAACCGCGTCTGGCCCCCGGAGCCTCTCCATGCCCTTGCTCGACCATTTCCACCCCCCCTGGCTGAAACAGCGGCCGTGGGACAGCTTCCACGCCGCCTGGGCCAACGCGCTGGCGGAGCAATTGAACGACGGAGTCCTGCCCCCGTCCTTCGTCGCCTTGCCGCTCACGCAGCTGGGTGGGCGGATCGAGGTCGATGTGGCCGCCGTCAATGGCGCCGCGGGGACGCCGGAAGGCGGCACGGCCACGGCCGTCTGGGGGCCGCCGCAACCGTCCCTGCAAGCGGCCATCGATTTTACGCATCTCGACGTGTTCGAGGTCCGCGTCCAGCGCGACGACGACAGCCCCCCGCTGGTAGCGGCGATTGAGCTGGTCAGCCCCGCCAACAAGGACCGGGCCGCCCACCGACGCGCCTTCGCCGTCAAGTGCGCCGGCTATTTGCAGCAAGGCGTCGGCCTGGTCGTGGTCGATGTCGTGACCAACCGATCGGGAAACATGCACGGCGAGTTATTTGAGCTGCTTGGCCTGTCGCCCACGCCGGACGACGGCTCGCCCCCCGACCTTTACGCCGCGGCCTACCGGACCACCGGACCCGCCGAGGCGTCCCAGCTGCAATCGTGGCTGGAGGGTTTGACCCTGGCCGCCCCGCTGCCGAAGATGCCCCTGTGGATCATGGAGGAACGGTGCGTCCCGGTCGATCTGGAAGCGGCGTATTGCGTCGCCCGAAGGCGGCTGCTCATGCGCTGATGCACCGGACTGGTGAGCTTGAGGAGGTGGGAAGCCTTTCCGCTGCGCCTGTTGCAGGGCAAGCGATCAGGAGAGTGGATCCGGGTCCGTGAATTCTGTTTGCAGGTGAGCGTGGCCGCGGGCGAATTCAAGCCGGAACTCTTCCCCTCGTTCCCGAACTCCCGTTCGGGAACGCCCTCGTCGAAACTCCCGTTTCGCGCCTCGCGCTCCGTCCGTCGCCCCATTCACGAGAAGCAGCTACAATAGGGACCGCCCCGCTACGGAGGTGCAGCCTATGTCGATCACGATTACCGGCGTCGTCCGAAACGGCGTTGTCGTTCCCAAGGCGCCCTTGCCCGAGGGGGCGCAGGTCGAAATCCGCGTGAGCGACGCGGCGGCCCCTGCTCCGGCGGCCCCTCTGACGCCGGCCGAGTTGCGGAGGATGCCGCGCGAGCAGCGGCAGGCCGTCCTGGCCGCGGCTGCGGAAATGGCCGAAGAGGACTACCGCACCGACAAGGAACTGACCGGCTTCGAGGCGTTCAGCGAGGAAGAACGGAATGACGACGAATCCGACGCCAATTAGGGGCGAGGTCTGGCGGGTCCGGTTCGACCCGGCCGAAGGCGACGAGATCAAGAAGGTCCGGCTGGCCGTCGTCGTCAGTGAAAACGCCATCGGCCGGCTGCGGCTGAAGATCGTTGTCCCGATAACGGAGTGGAAACCGAGGGAATGCCAGCTATCCTTGGTTTGTGCGGCTCACTCCGACGCCGCCCAACGGTCTAACGAAGGATTCCGGCGCCGACGCCTTTCAGGTCAAGTCCGTCTCGGAAACCCGCTTTCTCGACAGGCTCGGCGAACTGACGGCCGGCCAGCTGGACGACATCGCCAATGCCATCGCCATTTGCGTCGGTGTGCCGTGACTGCGGGGATGCGTCGCCCGACCCATCGCCGCTGCCGATCCGGGCCACCCTTCCGGCTTCGTCCGGTTCAACGTCTCCGCAGGCGGCCCCGACGGCTGAACTTTAGCCTTCGCTGGGCGGCGGTACGGCCGGCGTCCACCACGGCGAGAGCGACGGAGGGGAAGGGGCGTCAGGAACTGTATATAGTTTGGCGAGTGAAAAAGGTTCCTGGCACACTTCCCCTCGTTTCCGCCCCGCAGTCGGCAGAGGCGAGGCATTTTCCGCAAAGCCCCGTCGCATCAAGGTAAACTGAAGGAAGAGGAGCTTTGCTCTTGGCGTCCAGCGCCGAAGAGGTAAACTGTCGAGGTGAGGAGGAACCCATGCCATCTCCCACCACCGAGTCTGAACGCAAACCGGAGTCGAGGATCGAACTGGCGCAGCGCCTGTACCGCGAGTTCTATGCCGCCTGCTTCTGGCACCTCAAACCGGACCTCGTCGTGAGCGAAGAGGTATTGCCGATCATCCTTCGAGGTTTGCGCCTCCACGGCGGCCGGCGCGGTTTCCTGGCTGCCGCCCAGTTGGAAGAATCGGAGGTTTCGTCGGACGAATGCCGTTAACCCCCTTTCAAAAAGAAGTAGCCCACCTTCTCGCCGCGCACCGGAACCCGGACAGTCACATGGCGGGCGGAGCCGTCATCAACCGTTCCGACGCCAGCCCGCGCTTCTCGGCCGATTTGGACCTTTTTCACGACGCCGCAGAGAGCGTCGCCGTCTGCGCCAACGCCGACGCCGAGGTATTGATAAAGGCCGGCTACGCGGTTGAGTGGCAGATTCGCAAAGCGAGCTATTACCGGGCCCAGGCGTCCCGGGGGACCGATTCCCTCAAGCTGGAGTGGTGTTCCGACTCGGCCTTTCGCTTCTTTCCGGTGCAAGCGGACCCGGATTTTGGGTACTCCCTTCACCTGGCGGACCTGGCCACGAACAAGGTCCTTGCTCTCGCCGGCCGATCCGAGTTTCGGGATCTGCTCGATATCCTTTACCTGCACGACACCTATCTGAGCCTCGGCGCCGTCTGCTGGGCCGCATGCGGCAAGGACGAGGGCTTTACTCCCTTATCCTTACTCGACCACGCCAAGCGAAACACTAAATTCCAGGCGGCAAACCTGGTGAGCGGGCACCTGGCGCACCCGGTCACTTTGCCGGACTTGAAGGAGCGTTGGCTCGAAGCAGCGTCGGCCGCGGAGGGTCTGTTCGCGCGGCTGGCCGCCCGCGAGGTCGGCTGTCTTTATCTTGACAAAGCCGGTTCTCCTGTAACACCTGATCCCGGCAGCGCAGCATTTCCGACCCTGGTCCGACATTTCGGTTCCCAGCGTGGTGCCTGGCCCAAATTAAGCTGATGGGGTGGAATCGCCGGCCGGCGGCAGGCGCCACAACGGGAAAAGGCGTCAGGAACAATTTTATAGTTTGGCGAGTGAAAAAAGTTTCTGATGCCTTTTCTCTTTAATCTACGCTGTCCCAATCCTGTTCGGCTCAATTATTGCTGTAAGGGGGAACGGACGCAAGAGGGCGTGCGCAATCCGTTCCCTGCGATAGGCCCGAGGCTCTTTTGAGTGGGGGAGGTGTGTT
>Ga0182024_10023493_pt1 | contig 11034 bp, 9 predicted proteins | sample P32metaG_FD_120480 | JGI IMG/M metagenome (GOLD analysis project Ga0182024, IMG submission 120480) | Permafrost microbial communities from Stordalen Mire, Sweden - P3-2 metaG (Illumina Assembly) | ecosystem: Environmental > Terrestrial > Soil > Wetlands > Permafrost | place: Sweden: Stordalen... | reverse complement strand
TGGCCCTTGATAAGCGCAATCGACTGTATGCCTTAAACTTATACGGTGAGGAGACCGGCTCGGTGACCGTATATGCTCCCGACACGTCACAACCGATGCGGACAATTACGGACGGGATTCTGGGGCCAACCACCATGGTATTGGACCCATCGGGAGACCTATACGTGGCGAACGGTAAAATCTGCAATTCAAGTAGAAAGTGCAATCAGGGCTCGGTTTCAGCCTACGCACCGAGCAGCGACGAACCGTCACTGCAAATTAAAATCGGAATCCATAATCCAGTAACTCTTGCCATCGACCCAAAACACTGACGGGTGCGAGGATCGTCCCGGCTATGAGGCGATACCGATCTGCCGCGCCACTGCTGCGGCATCCCAGAAAGCGGCAATGATGACGATCCTGTCGCCTTCCCACTTGGTGGTCTGGCCGAACTCAACGTCAAATGCTTTTCCTGTCGGTGCGACCACCTTACCATCTCGGAGAGCCATCTGTCCGGTAAAGGTTCCCGTGGCGTGGGTGACAACGGTGATCCAGTCACCCTTTCCGAACTGAATCGGATAGGGCGTATTCACGTGCATGTCGGGGAACATTTGCAACATCTGCTGCATCGCAGCTGCATGTGCTACGCTGCCGTAGATCGGTTGGGCGTTCCCGGTGATGTGCGCGACCATGTTCCGGTCATGTACCGTATCCACGGTAGCGAAGTCGCGGGCATTAAACGCGTCGTCGCCCTTTTGCATGAGCGCGAGCAGGTGCGGGGTCCTACCGGTGGTGGTATCGCTGGTTGTTCCTTGGGCCCCGAGCTGTCGGAGAAAACTCCTATAGTCGGTCCGTACCCACTCCTCGACCATCCGACCCTGATCGTCAAACCGAAAAATGTTCAGTAGGTCCCAGACGACGCGTTGGCCATTCGGAGGTCGAGTGCCCGCCGGTGACTGGGTGAACTCACGGACAAAGGTCCCTTCGATCCACGTTTGGCAAGCAAGGTCGTTGCCTTCAGCGACAATGATTCCCCGGCGAATCGAGCGGTCATCGAACGCTGAACGAATGGCCTTGAAATAGTTGCCGAGGCCAGAATAATCTGCCTCAAAGCCATCCGGACCGTGAAACCGGAAATGAATCGTGTCGAAATATGAGTCGAGTTCCGGTTGGCCTTCGCCCGAGATTTGCAGTTCGCCCGCCCTTTTTAGGCGGGCAAGTAGTTGGTCGCGCGTCATAGTCACCTTTTGTTTTTACGTAGGCGAGACGCCCTCGTCCTACTCTCCCCGCCGGGATAGGTAAAAACGTCTCGGGGCAGCGCTCCGCTTTCGCGAAGCCGTGCAGACGGGCAAAAGGCGTGGGGGTTCTGAGGAGAACGCTCGTTAAATCGCGCGACGCGCCTCCGAAGCCTTCGTTCGGAGTGTCCTTCCCTCAGCTACAACTCTTTTGTTTGCGCGTCATACTGAACGTCCCGCCGCCGGATGTGTAGCCGTTCACACCGCTGATGATAAAGTGGCCGGAGCCTTGCTTCGCGTTGACGGACCCTTGCAAGCTCAAATAGACCACCGGCGAATAAAACCAAACGGCAGATGCGAATAATTCCTTGCCAGCGGTAAGGTACGTTCCGCTAAAACTTTCACTTCCGGTGTTAGACCAACTCCCGGAGGACTTGAATCGAAAGCAAAAAGAAGACTCGGGAAGACCACTCCCGACCTCGGTAGTAAATTCAGCCAGATAGTATCCCTGAAGAGATCGCTCAGCAGAGCGCGCCACGGGTGGAACCCCCGTACTAGTCGGACCCATCATTGGCTGCGATCCGCCGCACCCTGCAAGCATGGCCGCGGCCACGCAGCTGCTTAACGTGTAGAGACTAAGAGCTGAAAGTCTCATGTTTTATTGCCCTCTACCAGGAAATCGTGATCTGACCGTTTCCAGCGGGCGCTTTCCCTCGGAGACTCTTGACGTTACTCGCGTTTGGTTCGATGAACGAAGAACCACCGCCGCCACCACCACCATCGGCGCTATTGCCGCCGCCCTTACCCCCCAAGCCTACGGTACCGCGATGACCGGGACGCCCTTAGGGATAGGGTCTGCAGTGACCACCTTTCCCACCGGCGCCGCCCGCGCTTTGTGTCCCGCCGGTGCCACCGTATTCATCGCCTTTAGATCCGCCGTAGAGTCCAGGAGAGCCAATCTCGCCGCCACCATCTCCGCCATTGCCTTTGCCGTAATTTCCGGGGCTTCCGCTGCCACCACCGCCGCCCGCGACGACCACGCGATCACTGAGTTGGTCGCCACCCTCTCTGATATCTGAAGCGCCACCGCCGCCGTTACCGTCCACGCCCCCGCTGCCCGAAGCGTTGCCGATTCCGCCAGCGCCACCGCCGTTGAAGCCGCGCGAGCCGCGCGCCCGTTCCCCCAACGAAAATCGCAAGTTGCTCTCCTGGAGTGACCGGAATGGTTGCCTTGACACGTCCGCCGTCGCCGCCGACGGAGCCAAACGACCCTTCAGTCGAACCACCGGTGGCGCCTAATACGGTGACTTTAAGTTGATCGACGCCACTTGGCACGATGAACGTTTGCCTGTGTCCGGTGTAGCGGAAGATCTTCGTATTTGAAGCACGGTTTTGCATCGAGCCTGGCGCACCGATCGGCGGCTGCGATCCGCCGCACGCGGCGAGCACCGCCGAAGCCACGTAAATGCTAAGGGCGCGATGATTGAGCACTGCTCTCGGGTAGAGCAAGCCGTTGACGTCGAGGAGGCCGGTAAGCGGATAAGCGCCGTCTCCCGCCCCCCTGAAGCTGTGGAGCACCTTTTCCTTACCTGACGTTGTGACCGCGAAGACCGTGCCGCAAGCAGCCATACACCCGCTGATGCCACCCCCAAAAAACGTCGTGCCGTAGAGCGTACCGTTGACGTTGATGGGGCTCGCGTATGGGTACTCGCCGTCCTCCGCAGCTTTGAAGCTGTAGATAACGCTGTAAGCGGGATGCACGTGTGCGCGCTCAGCGTATGGTGCGGTCGCTTGGCTTTGCGGCAACGCGCCCGGCGCGCTGACCGGGGGCGGTGATCCGCCGCACCCGGCGAGCATTGCAGCAACTACGCAGCTGCTGAGCACGTAGCGACTAATCCCAAAACCCATCATCTCCTTCGCTTCCTCGAATCGGTAACGTAGTTGTTTCACGGCGTTAACGAGAAGATGGTTCCGCATCCGTCGCTGCACTTAATACTATCGACGGTCCCACCCCACCAGGTCGTGCCGTAGAGCGCGCCATTGACGTTAAGGAGCCCCGCCTGCGGGAGTTCGCCATCGGTCGGGTAGCCGGCAAAACTGTGGAGCACGGTCTCCGTGCCGGAGGTGGTGACCGCAAAGACTGTTCCGCAGCCAATGTCACTGCAGTAATTCGCGCCCCCCAAATAGGTCGTGCCATAAAGCGTGCCCTTGACGTCGATCAGGCCCGCCGAGGGCGAATAGCCGTCTCCCGAGCCGCCGAAGGTGTGGAGCACGGTTTCTTTGCCCGATGTCGTGATCGCGAAGACCGTACCGCACATATCGCCACTGATACGGCAGTCCGCGCCCCCATTTATGGTCGTGCCATAGAGCGTGCCCTTGACGTCGATCACGCCCGCCGAGGGTTCATGGCCGTCTTCCGAGCCGCCGAAGGTGTGGAGCACGGTCTCTTTGCCCGATGTCGTGATCGCGAAGACCGTGCCGCAACCTTCATGGTTGTAGCATCCTTTGCCGCCGCCGTTTTCGGTCGTGCCGTAGAGCGTGCCATTAACGTTGGTGAGGGCCGCCTCCGGGAACGCGCCGTCTCTCGAGCCGCCTTTGAAGCTGTAAAGCACGGTTTCCGTGCCGGACGTGGTGATCTTGAAGACCGTTCCGCAACCTTCACTTGAGCCGCAGTTTGCGCCCCCGTTTACGGTCGTGCCGTAGAGCGTGCCTTTAACGTTGGTGAGGCCCGCGTGCGGAAATGCGCCGTCTCCCGTGCCGCCGAAGCTGTGGAGCACGGTTTCCTTGCCGGACGTTGTTATCTCGTAGACCTCTCCGGCGCTCTCGCCTCCTTCATAGGTCGTGCCGTAGAGCGTGCCGTTGACGTTGAGGAGGCCTGCAGTTGGGTAATCGCCCCCGGGGCCGTAGTTGAAGTTGCGCCGTACGGATTCCCGGCCGGACTTCGTGAAACCGAAAACCGTGCCGCAACCTTGCGATTTGGGACACCGTTGGCCACCGATAAACGTCGTGCCGTAGAGCGTGTTGTTGACGTCGATGAGGCCCGCACCCGGGTACTCGCCGTCCTTCGGCCAACCTTTGAAACTGTAGAGCAAGCTGTACGCAAGACCCGAGTGCGTTCGCTCCGAGCTCGTTGGCGGTAATGCGGCCGGCGCACCGATTGGGGACCGCGATCCGGCGCAGGCGGTCAATAGTGTAGCCAAGGCGCTTATGATAAGCGATTGGGTAATAAAGCTTCGGGTTCTCAAGGAAAGAGCGGCCTCCGACGGGATGGTAGGGTGAGGAGTTTAAGCCATTTTAGGGCTTTGCCGGGTCTGACGGCAAGGAACTTCAATGCAAAAAACGGCTATGTTCCGCAAAAACTTCGACCGTCAGGGTTTCTCGGAGCAAGTTTACGCGGTTAGAAGTTTCGCAACTGCCTTGGCTCGTCGCTTGAGGCGAGCGTCTCCGGTCACGTCGGCGCCAACGGAGTAGGCGTCTGCGAGAAGCGCGGCGTCGCCGCGCGCCTCACATTCACGAATCGTTCGTTGTATTAGCACGCGCGCTTCCCGTTTGCGCCCGAGCTTGTGAGCAGCGATCGCGGCCACCGTCCGCCTCCGTATTCGTAGGTCTGCGAACGCTCCTTCAGAACCGGCGGCCGTTGCCATTGCCCACGCGTCGTCGAAATTCTTGAGTAGCAGCGCCCGCTCGATCGCAAGACAGGACATATATTCCGTGTAGTAGGCTTCGTTGGCGCCTAACTCTTCCGCTGCCGAGACGAGAGACATCGCATACTCCCAATGCGGTGTACGCCGAAGCCGAGCTGCTACGTCTAAGAGAATCTTCGCTTGGAGGTTCATGGCCGGAAGCTGCCTAGCTAGAGAAACGGCAAGCTGGCCTGCCCGCAGAGCATCGGAATCCTTCCCAGCGAACACATGTAGTTCGACTAAACTAACAAGAGCGTCGGCGGCTTGAAAGGTCAACCCGCACCCATAAGCTATTTCAAAAGTGTCGGCGAGGCCCCTGATCCGCTGCCACAATGGGTGCCAGACCTCGGGATCCATTAGCAGCCGGTTTCGCATCCTCCATATCGTGCCCATGATCTGTGTCCGCAACTCAAACGACGTAGCGCGGACGTGAGGCAGATTTGCCTCTGCCTCCGCCATGAAGTCGTACCCTCTCCGGAGGTCCCCAGCATTCCAAAGAGCGGCTCCGAGCTCGTAGAGGCTTTCGGTAAACAATTCCCGGATCAAAAAAGCACTACCGGCTTTGATGCCACGCAGTGCCAGCACGGCTTCCCCGGCGAGCTGACTAGCCTGCGATGTGTTCGCGCCGTAGTTTGCGAGCTTCGCGCCCATGAGGTTAACGCGAGCCCTGGTTACGACCCATGGCGCTGACGGATCTTCCGAGCCGTGCTTATCACACAGCGCACTCGCCGAGGAGATTGCAGTGGACGCGCGTTTAGGTTCTTCAAAATCGAGCGACAGGCCCGCAACCGCGCATAAAGCCTCGACCTTGTTTTGAGTGGTCGGCGCGCTATTAACGAGGTCTCCACAGTCGCTAAGTGTGCGCTTCTTGTCGTGGCTCTTAGCGCCGCGAACGACACTATCTAGGAGCACGCGAAAATCATCAAGCTCGCCAAGGTAATCTGCCGTCGGTGGGTCCTGATGCTCGCACACGTATAGGGCTACCCGACCGCAGATATCAGCGCGTTCGCGGTAGCAATAGTTTTGCGATATTCCTAACTCTGATGCTACTCGCTGAATCGGCTGCTTTTCGAGGTACTGGAGCGTGAGAATCGCGTGTTGGCGTAACCCTCGTTCCCTGTTACCGGCCATTAGGTCAGCGTCGCGGCAGTAGTCCGCTCCTTGACGTATCAGCTGAAGGATCCTCGAAAGAACCGCCCGATCTCGGCTGGCTCCGGTTCCGGCAATCGAAGTGTCGTCAAAGATGTGTCGCACTAATAGATTTCGACTGAGCGCCCGAGCGTCGTGCAAGTGCTTAAAGAGATGCTTCACGGCCTTTGTAAACGCTACGCCCGACTCCATGCCACGCCCACGGCCTTTTTTCGCTACCATTGCTATCGGTAGAGTTATTGAGTCAGCTTGACCGGCCCTGGTTAGCTGTTCGACACGCGGTGCTCTCCGGCTAACTCCTTAATTCGCGTTGTTGCACGAATCCAAACGGCCGCCGTGGGCATATTCAGGAATCCGACCCGATCGTGCGGAGTTGGTTATGACTACTCAGCGGTTTGGGGCAACGCTGACTGTGGCTGAAAAGGTCCCCTGGACTGGTGTGGTCTTGATGGCATCACCGCCGGCCGGGTAACGATATATTTTGACCGCTTCACGGGCTTGGACTGGTATGATCACGTGATGCCCGTGTATCCATGACCCAAAGGCGCCCCCGGCGTCATTAAGCGTAGTAGAGCCGACGACCGTTGCAGAGGACCCAGCAATCTTCAATCGGTAAATCACGCCATACGACCCGTCGAGAACTGTAATGTACTTTCCATCCCATTGAACGTTCCCACTTGACCTAATATCGTAGTTCACGGTGATCTCCGAAAAGCTCGTTGCCCCTTTGGCGAGCTCCGAGAGTACAAAGTTTCTAGACTTGCCGGAGCCGTCGACAAACAGGTTGCTGTGATTATCGTAGCCGCATAGCGGACCTTTTGCATACGGGTCCGAGTAGATCGCCGGCTTACCTTTGGCAGAATTATAGATCGCGACGCGAACACCGCCATTGTAAAAAGCCGCAGCCACGGCCAAATTCCCGGTTGTCGGATCGACGGCACAAGTGTAGGGGTACGAACCTGGAAGTTTCAGGGACGCAATCGGCTTGGTGCCCCCATGCGCATACTCAAGAATCTTGGGATGGTTGAACTGCGGAACGAAAACATTCCCTTTTTGGTCGGAGCATATGCCGGCAAGCTGATGACCGAACTGGCCCAAATACCCAACCAATCGAAGGCGAGGATACGAAAAGATATAGACGGCCTCGGTATTAATCGAGCTTACGTATAAAAGGGTGCCACTGGCAGCTCCGGGACGGATCCATGAACGCTCGGGATTCGCATAGCGTGCATTCAAGGATTCTACCGCTGGCAAGGAAGATGAAGACTGGGGTGCCGTGCCGCCGCCGCAGGCCGCCAGCAGCACGGCTGTCAATGCCATGCCCAATCCCCGCTTCAATCTACTAAGCATCCTCACGATCACCCCTTTTCGCTATTTGCCGGCTACGCTGACCGTGGCACCATACGGTGAGCCGATCTTAATCGTCTTGTGAGCCTTGCCTCCAACGGGATAGTGCCAAAAGCCGGTTTCAATGCTTCTATTACTGGGGACCACAATCGTCTTGCCCTGGATCCAGGGCTGAAAGTCGTAGTTCGTGCCGACGAGTCTGGTCGTCGACTCGACTTTTCCGCCTGCTCCATTGGTTCGGTAGATCACGCCGGTTTTGACGTCGCCTACCGCCACGTAGGTCCCATCCCACTGAACCGCGCCCGGCACGTTGACTCTCCTATTCAGCGTGATGTTTGTGAACGAGCTGCTGCCTTTGGGCAGCTCGGCGAATTGAAACACGCCGCCCTGGCTCGGGAGGGTGGTAAAGCCGTCGACGAAAAGGTTCCCCTTATCGTCAAAACCGCAAAAATAAACGAGTCCAATCGCTGAATCGGAGAAGATCTCCGGGGTGCCGCTAGCGTTGGTATAGAGCGAGATGCTACCGCCTCCGAATGAACTATCGACGTTCGCGACCGCGAGCGTTCCGCTCGTTGGATCGAAGGAGCACGCTACTGGAGCTTCGTTGGGATCGGATAGCGTAGCAATCGGGCTGGAACCGGCGTGCGCGTACTCGAGGATATTGTCGTACCCTTCGTTGGTAACGAAAACGTCGCCCTTGGGATCCGAGCACAGGCCCGAGGGAATTTGAAAGCCCGGCGGGTCGTCCGTTATTACGCCTGCGCGCCTTCCTTGAGGATAGGTATACACGTCAACGTCCCAGGTCATCTCCGACGAAATGTAAAGCAGATCGTTCTGCTTCGCGTCCGGCGCCATCCACGATCGCTCAGGGGCCCGACGCGCGCTCGGCGGAAGCACGAGACGGATCGATGATGTTCGAACATCGTAACTGTAGCGGCTCTGCGCGGAGGGAGCCTGATAGGCTCCGCTGCCCCCGCAGCCGACAAGTGTTCCCGCGGCCGCCCACACAAATAAGGTAAACGGAGCCGCGCCCAAAAGCTTCACTCGCTCGTAACCTCCCGCTACCACACTATCAACTCGCCGCACCGCGCGTCAAAGGGCTGTGCAAAAAGGAACCATTTCTTGCGAAAAAGACCCTACGTCACGAGAAGACTGTTAAGCTCGCTAGCCTTGCGTCTAAAACGAGCTTCTTCGCTAACATCCGCGGCGGCGAGATAGGCGTCCCTGAGAACCGCCGCTGAGCCGAGTTTCTCGGCAGCTGAAACCGCGTGGTCAATCATCGTGTGCGCGTCGCGCAGGCGTCCGAGCTTACCCGCGGCCGCAGCCGCCACAGTTTGCTGCCTCACCGTTAGAGTGAAGTATTTATTGCGTTCGCAGGCGGCGGTTGCTAAGGTCCAGGCATCTTGGTAGCGGTGAGATAGCAGAGCCCGCTTGGCTGTAAAATAGGAAGCCAGCTCGCGATGATAGGCATCGCAGGCTGAAAGCGTGACGGGCAGAAAGAAATGCGCCTGTCCTGAATATCGCGTCCACTGCAGCATCGTTGCGACCTGAACTTCAACCTGCGCTAGCATTCGCTCGCTGTGCTGTTGCTTGGCGACCGAAATCGCAAAGCGACCGGCACGGAGCGTCTCATCGTCGTTTCCCGTAAAGGCGTGATACTGCGCAATCGCAACCAATGCATCCTTAGCTTCGAACAGCGCCCCTGACGCGTACGCCTGCTCGAACGCCGTGGAAAGGCCATCCAACCGTTGACGCGAGGGGTACCAAGTCTTTGAGGCCATCAGAAGAAAGTTGCGGCTCCTCCACAGTATGAGCATAATGCGGGCCCGCAACAGAAACGACGTGGTGGGTGCGTTTCGCAAACTCCGTTCGGCTGCTTCAAAGTAATCAATCCCCCGTTCGAGTTCGCCGAGGTTCCAAAATCCCACGCCGAGTTCGTAAAGAGACTCCGTGTACAGTTCCCTCACGTGCACGGACGCATTCAATTGAATCGGCTCTAGCCGTAGTGCCGCCTTCTGAGCCAAGCGGAGAGATTTAAGTTTCTGCCCCTCCATGTATGCGAGCTGTGCTCCGGTGACGTCGAGGCGTGACTGCGTCGCCTTCCACGATGAGGAAGGATTCTGCGGCGAGTGTTCGTTGCATAACGCTTGTGCAGCCGAGTTCGCCTCGTTGGCTCGTTCCATGTTTCCAAACTCGATCGCGATCGACACCACCGCGCACAAAGCTACGATTCTTTGCTGAGTCGATTGCGCCGCACGAAACAGTTCGCCGCCGGCGCGGAAGGCAGCGGCCTCATCCCAACTTGCAGCCCGCCGAAGGGTTTGGCTTACGAGCAACTCCCAACCATCAACCTCCGGGAGATGATCTAGTGTGGCTCGTGAATCGTTTTGCTCGCTGATATGGTGAGCGATCCGTCGGCAGATATCGGCACGCAAGCGGTAGCAGTGGTGGTAGGATATTCCGAGCGCAGCGGCGACCTGTCGAATCGGCCGTTGCCCGAGACATTGCAAGGCGATAATTGTATGTTGACGGAAGGCCCGCTCGTCCTTACCCGCGGCGATGTCTGAATCTCGGCAGTGATCGGCGCCCCGGCGAACGAGTTCGTGGATTCGGGCGAGCACCTCGCCCTTGAGCGCGCCGTTGAAGCGGCCGATCGTCGCATCAGCGAAGAGCCGGCTAACGAGTGGATTCCTTCTGAGCGCGTGCGGTTCGTGCAAGTGGCGGAACAAGTGTTTCGCAGCCACTTCGAAGGATGCGTTCGGATCCGTTCTAGGCACAGCGCGGGTCCCTCCCGCTCCCGGCGTCGTGCAAGGGCTTAAAGGGGGCCACGCCCTCGGCCTTTTTTCGCTACCATTGCTATCGGTAGAGTTTCTGGGTCAGCTAGACCGGCCCTGGTTAGGTGCGTTCGCGTTGTCGCCGTGCGCAAAGAGCGGTTGCCATCATGGTGTCAACGAGAAGACGGTTCCCAAACCATTGGCGCCCCCGTAGGCGGTTGTGCCGTAAAGCGTACCATTGAGGTTTAGGAGGGCCCCAAGCGGCTCCATTCCACCGTAACGTTCGAAGCTGTATAGTACGGTTTCTTTGCCCGAGGGCGTAATCGAAAAGATTGTCCCGCAACCATAGCCTGAGCATCCACCGGCGCCGCCCCCGTTAACTGTTGTTCCGTACAGCGTGCCTTTCACATTAGTCAAGCCGGCATAAGGCGAAAAACCATCTCCCGCGCCGCCGAAAGCGTGAAGAACGGCTTCCTTTCCAGACGGGATAATTGAGAAAACAGTTCCGCAGCTGGTGCTAAAACATCCGCCGCCGCCGCTTAAGGTCGTGCCGTAAAGTATTCCGTTTAAGCCGGTCAGTCCCGCGGTGGGATCCGCGCCGTCTGACCCACCAGCGAAGGCGTGCTGCACGGTTTCCTTACCGGACGTCGTGATCGAAAAAACAACGCCACACCCAGAACCACCGCATCCGTTGGTACCACCGAGTTGTGTAGTGCCGTAGAGCGTTCCATTTAGATTGATAAGATCGGATGTAGGCCTAGCGCCGTCCGGGCCACCGGGAAAACTGTACAGCACTTTTTCCTTGCCGGACGTCGTGATCGCGAAGACCGTCCCTCCGTTCTTCGTGCCTCCATAAAGCGTCGTGCC
>Ga0182024_10023492_pt1 | contig 11034 bp, 11 predicted proteins | sample P32metaG_FD_120480 | JGI IMG/M metagenome (GOLD analysis project Ga0182024, IMG submission 120480) | Permafrost microbial communities from Stordalen Mire, Sweden - P3-2 metaG (Illumina Assembly) | ecosystem: Environmental > Terrestrial > Soil > Wetlands > Permafrost | place: Sweden: Stordalen... | reverse complement strand
TCCCCCTCTCCCCCGGTACTCCGGGGGAGAGGGTCGGGGTGAGGGGGGTTAGCATCCCGCGCACAATATCTCTCTTCTTGCAAGTACCCGATTTCTTGAACCTTGCACAAATGCCCTGATTTCGCGCGGGACGCTAACCCCCTCACCCCAACCCTCTCCCCCGGAGTACCGGGGGAGAGGGGGCCGATCCCTGAATGTTCCAGACGAAAATAGTTCACGGCGTTGCCCTCCAGGGTCGGAAACAGTCCGCGTACCGAAGCCGCTGGTATCGCTTCGCTCAACCACCGGCTAATTTCTACGACCCCTTCGAGGTCGGAGTTAGTTCTCCCTCGCCGGAACCAAGAATCCATTGAGCCGTTCTTGCGTTGTCTTGCGTGGCGCCTTAGAATAGGTGGGAATTGGATGGCCTACCGTTCCATGGGGGGTGACAATGCTGACGATTTCCGAGCCCAACCGAGGCACCTTCTGCGACGGCCTGAACCGCCGCAACTTTCTCAAGGCCGGCATGCTATCGCTGGGTGGCCTTTCCCTGGCTGATTTGCTGCGCCTGGAAGCCCGTGCCCAGGTGGCCTCGTCACCCAAGTCCGTGATCTTTGTCTACCTTCCTGGCGGCCCTAGCCATATCGATCTTTACGATTTGAAGCCGGACGCTCCAGTTGAGATTCGCGGCGAGTTTCAGCCGATCCGCACCAATGTGCCGGGTTTCGATATCTCCGAACTGCTGCCGCTCCAGGCCCGCATCGCCGACAAGCTGGCCGTGATTCGCGGCTTCAAGACGACCGGCAATCACGATAGCCAGATGCTCACGACCGGCTATCGGCCCAATCTCTACCGGCCCGCGTTCGGCTCGATTGTCAGCAAACTGCGGCCAAGCCAACGAGCGGGGCTGCCTCCCTATGTCACACTGGTGCAAGAAACGAATCTGCCGTTCGGCCAGGATCCCGCCTATCTGGGCCCCGCTTACCGCCCGTTCTCGCTCCGCGGCCCCGGCATGGCCGATCTGACCATGCCGCGCGACGTCACGCTCCATCGCCTCGCCGACCGTCGGACCTTGCTCGGCGGCTTCGATTCGATGCGGCGCGATCTGGATTCCCGCGGCGAAATCGCGGGCATGGACGCGTTCACGGCCCGGGCCCTGGAAATGATGACCTCCACGCGCACGCGGGAAGCTTTCGACCTGACCCGCGAGCCGCTGTCGGTGCGCGAGAAGTACGGCAATTCGCCTGGCACACTGCAATTTCTTCTAGCGCGCCGGCTGGTGGAAGCGGGTGTGCGCGTCGTGACGCTCTGCGGCGGCTGGGCCAACAACGGTGCCGGCGATTCGAGCAGCAACATCACGAACTGGGACACGCACGAGGACAACTTCAATCGCCTGCGCATGCAAGCCCCGAACCTGGATCGAGCTCTCTACACGCTGATCGACGACCTGCACCAGCGCGGCCTCGCCGACGATGTTGTGATAGCCGCGTGCGGCGAGATGGGCCGTTCGCCCCGTGTCGGCCGCGGCAACAGCGACAATGGCGCCTCGCCCAATGGCCGCGATCACTGGGACACCGGATTCGCTTTAGTCTCCGGCGGCGGCCTGCGCATGGGCCAGGTCATCGGCGCCACCGACAGCCGCGGCGAACGATCGCGCGGCACTCCCATCACGCCGGCCAACCTGCTGGCCACGCTTTATCAGGTACTCGGCATCGATCCGTGTCTCACGTTCCCCGATCACAACGGTCGGCCCCAGTACATCCTCGAAGAGCGCACGCCGATCGCGGAACTGGTGTAGTCCTCACGGCGAGCGCGACCATGCTTTTCTCCTCGCAGATTGCCCTTGGGAACCTCGCCATCCTCTGCCGGATCCTGCGTCACAACCTGGGCGCGGGGTTATCGGTCGTCGAGATCTTTCGCCAGCAGTCGAAGCGCGGCAGGGCCGAGGTCAAGCCGATCGCGGGCCGGGTCGCTGACCGTCTGCAAGCGGGTGAATCTCTCGCGGAGGCGTTCGGCAAGGAAACGGGCCGTTTTCCGCCGCTGTTCCTGTCCATGGTTCGCGTCGGCGAGGAAACCGGGCACCTTGCGGAGATCTTCGGCGAACTGGAGAAGTATTATTCTCTCGAACAAAAACTGCGCCGCCAATTCGTGTCACAGAGTATTCTGCCGGTTTTGCAGTTCTTCTTCGCCATTTTCGTCGTCGCGGGGCTGATCTGGGTCCTGGGCATGATCGGCCAAACCCCGGGCAAACCGCCGCCGCCACCCATCTTCGGGCTCACCGGCACCAAGGGGGCGCTGACGTTTCTTGGCTTCGTCTTCGGCACTCTCTCGCTCTTGCTGTTGGGCTATGTCTTCTTCAAACGGCAGTTCCGCCACCTGGCCACGTTCGAAGCGCTGCTGCTGCGCATTCCCGTGCTGGGGACGTGTCTGGAAGCGATTGCCATGTCGCGCTTGTGCCTGGCGATGCAGCTGACGCTCGATTCGGGTATGCCGATCGGCAATGCGATGCGTCTGAACCTGGCGGCCACCGGGAACAACGCGTTCTCCCTGCACGCCGAGCAAGTTGCTCTGGTGCTGAAGAAGAAGAAGCCGCTCACCGAGGCGCTGGCCCTGGTCCGTCCACTGCCGCCGGATTTCCTCGATCTGGTGGCCGCGGCGGAACTAAGCGGCAGCGTGCCGGAGATGATGCGCCATCAAGCGGAATACTACCGCGAGGAATCGGGCCGCCGGCTCACCGCCTTGACGAAAGCGGCCAGCATGGGCTTGTGGATGCTCTACGCAGGCTGCGTCATCTATGCGATTTTCGCGATTGCGAACATCTATTTGGGGGCGTTGGGCGGGGTGAAATAGTTACGGCCGACGCGCTCAACGCCAGGGTATCGAGGACGCTGGCTAATCCCAGTAGTTGAAGATGACGTCCCCTACTCGCGCCGGACGAAAGTAGCGAACGCGTTTCAGCTCGGCGGGCGCCAGATTCTGGCACATTTCACGAATAAGCGGACGATTCAACTCTTCGCTAGTTGCGATAGTGTATTCGCCGACTTCAAGGAACGCATCCGCCAACTTCGGACAATCAATGTACTCCAGAGTGACCTGCCCCTCAGCCGCGCATTTGGCAAACGCAATTATCGGCCGAATTGCGTTGACAAGGACAGCGACCACATTGTCAGAAAATTGGATGCGGGCTATCGCATAGTTGCTGGGACCGTCCACGTAAGGATCTCGAATAGCCTGAACTTTCGCGCCAGTTAAATGCGCCGCATGATGACAATGCGAATGAAATGCCTCCAAATTGGTAAGTGGCGGTTCGGGTGCCGGGTCATTGCGACCTTGGATACCAGTGATTCCGACTTTCAATTCCATAATATCTCGATTGGTTGAGCCGCATAACAAGCTCTTTGGCGTACGCGCGATCATCGAGGTAGATCTTTTGGCTCAAGCGGGTATCCTCGTTCGCCCAGGCGGCGTCTCTCTTCGCTTGCTTCGATCTCGATCAAGCCACGGTTTTCGGCGTAGTACTCGAGAGCCTCATTGATGGCTGCCAGTGGAAGTTCGAGCTCCTCGCTGGCCTGTTCAGACGTGTAACGGTTGGAACGGACGGTACTGACGAGCTGTCCGACCGTCATATTGCGCCCCTTGATGCTCAATTGTCGCCGCCAGCGGTGCGGCCGGGCAATGAGATAATGCCAGCGGGGCAACTCCTTGCCATTGCCTATTTCGGTTTCCAAGTGTTGGATGCGGCCCAAAGCCTGTGCAAGCTGGCTCTGCATCTGTTCAATTTCGTTCATGAGGAATCCTCGTTCGCGAAAACAATTGGCCCCGCGTCTCATTCTTACACTCCATTTTAACGGTTTCCCACTCGCCGTCAAATGACAGAAATTCGTTGCAGGGGGTATTGTGGGGGGGTAGCAATGCAACGAATATCACCTCATAATTTCGGGGGATAGCATTCCTGCCGTCATTCGGTTACGATACAATTTGTTGTGAGCGCCGGCACTCGGACCGTCGCAACTTGCGCCGAATGCCGAATGACGAGTCGGCCCGCGCTCCGCTCCGAGTACGTCGCGTCGCGGCTAAACGAGTCCGCGCGAAACAGCAAGCCATCGAGGAGACCATCGCTATGTGGCGTTTCTTGTCCATCGGAATTCTGCTCCTGACCGTCGGAACGGTGCCCTCAGCTTTCCAGGATCAGAAGAAGCCGCCCGAGCCGGTGCAGATCAGCTGGCACGGGCAGTCGTTCTTCACCATCAAGTCCAGCAAGGGAGTCGTGGTCGTCACCGATCCGCACCAGATCACGGAGTATGGCCGACTGCAAGGGCTCAAGGCCGACATCGTGCTGATGAGCCATAGCCATAACGACCATACCCAGATCGGCGTCATCGAGAACATTCGTGAGGCCAAGGTCCTGCCCGGCTTCAAGGGCAGCGGCAAGCAGGCCGACTGGAACCATGTCGATGAGACGATCAAGGACGTGCACATTCGCTCCGTTCCCCTTTATCATGACAACACCGAAGGGCTCAAGTACGGCAAGAATACCGCGTTCGTCATCGAAATGGATGGCTGGAAGATCGTGCACCTCGGCGACCTCGGCCATTTGCTGACGCCGGAGCAGATCAAGAAAATCGGCCCGGTGGACGTGCTCATGATCCCCGTCGGCGGCATCTACACCATTAACGGCAGCGAGGCCAAGCAGGTCGTCGAGCAGCTCAAGCCGAAGGAATACATCTTCCCGATGCACTGCGGCACCAAGATTTACAAGGAGCTGCTGCCGGTCGATGAATTTCTGGAGGACCTGGAGCGGCGACGTTTGGCGGTGTCCGAAGACAACGTCATCTCGCTGAATCGCGATCCGCAACGGCCTCGACCGCTGGTGGTGCAGTTGAATTACTGGCCGAAGGCGGCAAAGTAGTCCCCATTGGCGAGCCGAGCCCCGTAAGGGGCCGGGTGATACTGGCTGCTGACTCACCCGGCCCCTTACGGGCTCGGCTCGCCAAGAATCACACGCCCTCCCCGTGATTCCATGACCTCACTACGCATCGGCAATGGCTGCGGTTTCTGGGGCGATAACATCGACGCCCCGATTCTCCTCATGCGCCACGGCAATCTCCGCTATCTCACGCTCGAGTACCTCGCCGAGCTGACCATGTCGATCCTGGCCCTGCAAAAGCAGAAGGATCCGCAGGCAGGGTTCGCCGGGGATTTTCTCGATGTTCTGGAACGGCTCGGACCGGAACTGAAGCGGCAACCGCAACTCAAGATCATCACCAACGCCGGCGGCATGAATCCCCAGGCTTGCGCTCGCCGGGCCCAGGAAATCCTGCAAAAGAGCGACTTGAAACGCACGATCGCCGTTGTCGAAGGCGACGATCTGCTGCCACGGCTCGATGAACTGCTTGCCGGGGGGGAGCTGTTCACCAACATGGACACCGGCGAAGCGCTAACGTCGGTTCGATCCCGCGTCGTCAGCGCCAACGCCTATCTGGGTTCGCAGCCGATCGTCGAGGCGCTCAAGAAGGGGGCCGACATCGTTATCACAGGCCGGGTCGCCGATGCGTGCTTGACGGTCGCCCCGGCGGTGCACGAGTTCGGCTGGGATTGGCACGATTGGGATCGTCTGGCCTCGGCGACGGTGGCCGGGCACCTGATCGAATGCGGCGCTCAGGCCACCGGCGGACTTTGGTGCAACTGGCAGCAAGCGGCCAACCTGGGCGACGTCGGCTATCCGTTCGTCGATATTCAGCCCGACGGCTCCTTTGTCATCAGCAAACCGGACGGCTCGGGCGGAGCGGTCAACCTCGAGACCGTCAGCGAGCAGCTTCTGTACGAGGTCGCCGATCCGGCCGCTTATTTCACGCCCGACGTCGTCGCCGATTTCACCAGCATGAAGTTGACGCAGCAAGGCAAAGACCGCGTGCACGTCGCCCCGGCCAGGGGACGGCCCGCGACCGACAGCTATAAAGTCTCCATCGCCTACCGCAATGGGTTCACGGCCAGCGGCACCCTGGTCATTCTCGGCCCGGACGCCCCCGCCAAGGCCCAGGCTTGTGGCCAAATGGTGCTGCAGCGTCTCGAACGCGCCGGGTTTCGTTATGATCGCAGCAACGTCGAGGCGCTTGGCACGGGGGCGTGCGTGCCGGGCGTGCTGCCGAGCCAGGCTGATCCGCCCGAGGTGGTGCTGCGCGTTTCGGTGCACGATGCACGCCGGCCCGCGGTGGAGCGCTTCACCAAGGAATTCGCCCCGCTCGTCACCTCGGGCACGCCGGGCGTTACGGGGTACACCACCGGCAGACCGGCGGTGCGCGAGGTGTTCGCCTACTGGCCGGCTCTGGTAAAAAAGAATCTCATTACTCCTCGTGTGAGCTTGTTGTCATGATTTCGACACTTCCAGTACGACTCAGCGACATCGCTCATGGCCGCAGCGGCGACAAGGGCAATCACGCGAACGTGGCCGTGATCGCTTACACCGCGGATGGTTTCGCCTGGCTGCGCGAGCATCTGACGGCCGAGTTTGTGCAGCGCTATTTCGCAGCGCTCAAGCCGAGCCGCGTGGAGCGTTTCGAAGCGGCGAATGTGCTGGGCTTGAATTTCATGCTGTACGACGTGCTGGCCGGCGGGGCGAGTCAATCGCTGCGCATCGACACGCAGGGTAAGACGCTCGCTTTGGCGTTGCTGCAGTGTAGTCCTCACGCTCCGCGTGAGGAAAGGGCGCAGCCCTCAATTGTCGCGAAAAGTCGCTGAAACGACTTTCATTTCATCGGGGCAGCTTTCATTTCAGGGGGGTGCAGGGGTGTGGATGAAAGACATATTGATGACACCAAGCCTCATCGCCTTCCGGGGTTGAGAGCGTGAGGAGTACATTCCGGAGAAATTTCCATGAATCCGCTGGCCCAATACGAAATCCGCCCCCCCGCCTCCTGGATCACGCTGAACCGGGCCGACAAGCGCAACGCCCTTTCGCGCGGCCTGATCGACGGCCTCATGGACGCGTTCACCCGGGCCCGCAACGACGAGCAAGTTCGCTGTATCGTCCTGTCCGCCGCGGGCCCCGTGTTTTGCGCCGGCATGGATCTGAGCGAGTTGCAGGAATCCTTGACCACGCCCCAGGAATCATCGCCCGTCTGGGATGACGCCTTGCGGCTTTCCAGGCTCTATGACAACATCTACACCTGCCCGAAACCGACCGTGGCCCTGGTGCAAGGCCCGGCCGTCGCGGGCGGAGCGGGGCTGGTCACGGTGTGCGACCTGGCCGTGGCGACGCCCGAAGCGAAGTTCGGCTATCCCGAAGTGCGCCGCGGACTGGTTGCCGCGATGGTCATGCCGCACCTGCTGCGCCATGTCGGCGAACGGCTGGCTCGCTATTTGCTTTTGACCGGCGAACTGATCGACGCGACCAGCGCCTTGCGTCTGGGGCTTATCAACGAAGTCGTGCCGGCCGATCAACTTTCGGCTCGCGGCGACGCCCTGGTCATGTCCCTGGCGGAGGGTGGCCCTGAAGCCCTGGCTCGCACCAAGGCGTTCTTGCACCAGTTTTCGCGGCAGTCGATGTCCATCGAGGACGCCGCCAAGGGAAGTGCCGCGCCGCGGCTGTCGAAGGAGTGTCAGGATGGTCTGCGGGCCTTTTTTGAAAAGAAGCCGACTCCGTGGTCGCCGGCAGCAAGAAAATGAGGGCGGCGCGAACGCTAAACGAAGATTCGGGAACGCCGAGGGAGGAGTATCCTTGCACGACCATCATCACCACCACGACCATACCGACCCACCGGACGAGCTGACCCTGCGCGTCCAGGCCCTGGAGTCACTGCTCATCGACAAGGGGCTGATTGACCCCGCCGCCCTCGACCTGCTCGTGGACGCTTACGAAAACAAGATCGGCCCGCGCAACGGCGCCCGTGTCGTGGCCAGGGCATGGAGCGATGACACATTCAAAGACTGGCTGCTCCGCGATGCCACGGCCGCGATCGCTTCCCTTGGCTACGGCGGCAAACAGGGCGAGCACATGAAGGTGGTCGAGAACGGCTCGCACGTGCACAACCTGGTCGTTTGCACGCTTTGTTCGTGCTATCCCTGGCCGGTGCTGGGACTGCCGCCCGTCTGGTACAAGTCCGCCCCCTATCGCTCGCGGGCCGTCGCCGACCCGCGCGGCGTGCTGAAGGAGTTTGACACGGTGCTGGCGGAAGATGTCGAGATTCGCGTCTGGGATTCCACGGCCGAGCTGCGCTATCTCGTTTTGCCTGAGCGGCCCGACGACACCGCCGGTTGGAGCGAAGACGCTTTGGCCAGCCTGGTCACACGCAACTCGATGATCGGGGTGGAGCGCGCACGCACGCCGGGCGCGTCGGCGGCGCCCGCCCAGAACCTTGCTTGATTTCCTGGCAAGGAAAGCTCATAATCCACTGATCATGGACCAATCAACAGTCAATGCGACGATCCTGCTGCCCATGCGTCAGCTTGAAATTCATGTCGTGCACAGTTGCAACCTCACATGTGAGAGCTGCTCGCACTACTCGAACCAGGGTCACAAAGGCATGCTTGGCCTGGAGACCGCCGACCGCTGGCTCGCGGGCTGGAGCCGGCGCTTGAAGCCGACTCTGTTCAAGCTGGTGGGCGGTGAGCCAACGCTGCATCCCGAACTCAGCGCCATGATTCGTTTGGCTCGACACCATTGGCCTCACTCACACATGAGCCTCGCCACCAACGGCTTCTTCCTGCACCGTCACCCCGAATTGCCCAGGGCGTTGCATGAGACGCGTACCGTGCTGTCCATTTCGCAACATCATCAGTCGCCAGAGTACCTGGAGAAAATTCAGCAGATCGTCGAGCTGGTCCAGGCGTGGAAGCGCGAGCATGATATTGCCGCGGAGATTGTGCCCTCCTACAGGATGTGGACCCGCCGCTATCGGGGCACCGGCGCGACCATGGAGCCCTACGAGGACGGCCAACCACGCCAGAGTTGGACCATCTGCCCCGCGAAATGGTGCGCTCAGCTTTACCTCGGCAACATTTGGAAATGCGCGGCCCTCGCGTATCTCGGCATGCAGCACGAACGGTATCATCTGAGCGAAAAGTGGGCTGACTATCTTCGCTACAAGGCCCTGGAGCCCGGTTGCTCCGATGATGAGCTGCGCGAATTTCTCGGCCGCGAAGAGGAAAGCTGCTGCGGCATGTGCCCCGCGGTCGCCGAACGATTCGAATTGCCGTCGCCTTTACTCCCGTTACGGATGCGTGGAGCGGACAAAGTCGAGCGAGGGGCGGTAGCACCGTAGCCGCATTCGCAAGAATGCGGGCTTCGCTCGCCCCACCCGCATTCTTGCGAATGCGGCTACGGGAGAATTCCTCCGCTCGCCCATTCCCGTTGCGCTCGCCCCAGCACGATCGGCTTTGGCTCCGGCTCTTCCCGAATGAGCACTGCCCCAATCTCAGGATGCGTCTGACAATATGCCTGCGCCGGCCCTGGACCGAGAATGAAGAACGCTGTTGCCAGCGCATCGGCGACCGCCGCGGTGGGTGCCGTCACCGTCGCCCCGAGCATGCCCTCGGCCGGCCATCCGGTGCGCGGATCGAGGATATGGCCCAGTTTTCGGCCTTCGTGCAGCAGATGCTGATAGGTCGCGGAAGACGTGCCCAGGGCCCGGTCGCGCAAGTGAAAGACGCCCAGCGTCCGCTGCGGATCGCGCGGATCGCTCAGTGCCACCGGCCAGGCGTCCCGGCCCGGCTCGCCTCCCAAGGCGAAGACGCTGCTGTGGCCGCCATGCACCAGGACGCATGCGATGTGCCATTCCTTCCACAAGGTTTGAATGGCTCGATCGACAGCATACCCCTTGCCGATGCTGCCGAGGTTGATCTCCAGGCCAGGCCGCTGAAACGCGGCGGTGCCGTTCTCCGGATCGAACGTGATATGCTGCATGCCCACCCTGGTCAACACCTCGGCACGTTCTGTCGCCGAGGGAACACGGCCCGCCCGAACATGGAAGCCCCAGGCCTTGATGAGTGCTCCGGTGGAAATATCGAACGCTCCATCGGTCTCGTTGTGGATCTGCCGGGCCAGCACGAGCAGGTCAAACAGGTTGCGTTCCACGGTCGTCGCTTCGAGACCGGCCCGTGCGTTGAGCTTGCTGATTTCGCTGTGGTCGCGGTAGATGGTCAGCTGATCTTCCAGCCGATCGATGAGGTCCAGGGCGGACTCAGCAGCTTCCGCGCTTTGGGGAGTGGAAAAGGGCAAGACGACTTCGAAAGTCGTCGCCATGGCTCGCCGACCATAGCGCACGAGCACAGCATCGGCAGATGGTTTGTCCCTGGGGGGCGGAAGATGGATCGATGGAAATTGTTCGAAGAACTCGCGCCGATTCATGGTGAACTCTCTCTCGTTCCCACACTGTTCCTCTGTCTGGGAATGAATTGGACCTGTAGCCGCAGGCTTTAGCGGCTAAAGCCTGCGGCTACAGGTCTGCATCGCAAGAGGACTTCTTCCAGATTCAATCGTTGCCTTCGTGAATCAACGGCTCCAGGTGCTTCGTGTTGCGTTCCACGGCCAACACGATGGTCCGTTCCTCGATGCCGTCCGCCGATGCGGCGACAGCGGGGATGATCTGGCGATTATCCGGCAGACTGAAGCGCATCGTAAAGGTGCCGTCGGGCCGCAGCTTGACCGGCTCGCCCTGCAGCGTGACCTTGGCATTCGGTTCCGTGGCCCCGTAAACGATCAGTTCGGCGTCCAGCTGGAACCAGAACTTGCGCTGCTTGCCGTATTGCAGAGCGCCCGAGCCAAAGCTGGTGACGGCCGGAGAACCCATGGGCCGGCGCAGACGTTCCTCGAACAGCTGCTTGAGTTCCAGGCTGCTGGCCGTGGGATCGAAGCCGGCGGACATGGCGAAGATGCGATCGGCCTTGACGAAGTCGATGTCGGCCCAGTTTTCATCAATGACGTCGCTCATGCCGGCGCGGGGCGTGCTGACCACGTTGGAACGGGCCAGGACGTAGAACTGCCCGCTGCGCGACAGATAACCGATATCGATGCGGTAGGAGCGCGGCGGATTGGCGACGTCGATGTACCAGCTGTTG
>Ga0182024_10023491_pt1 | contig 11035 bp, 8 predicted proteins | sample P32metaG_FD_120480 | JGI IMG/M metagenome (GOLD analysis project Ga0182024, IMG submission 120480) | Permafrost microbial communities from Stordalen Mire, Sweden - P3-2 metaG (Illumina Assembly) | ecosystem: Environmental > Terrestrial > Soil > Wetlands > Permafrost | place: Sweden: Stordalen... | reverse complement strand
CGCCTGTGGAGAACATTTTGTGTCAATTATGAAGCGCGGACCGCAAGAGTGCCGGATTTGGAAAAAGCAAAAGGTAAGCTCAAAAATTACAAACTGAAACACAGCCGCCTTTTGACCTGCTACTCGGGGCTGCTTTATCTGCTTGCCATCTACGGTAGTAAACGAAGCGTGCACCCCTCGGATGCAATGGACATGACCGGTTTGACACCCACCGAGCGCCTTGAGTGGCTCTCAGGCCAACCGAACCTGGCACACGCACGGGGATCGATCTGCGAACTACTGGATCAGTACGAAAGATTTCTGGAGACGATGAGTAGGCCCGAATCCGATCTCATCGCTAGCTTTATGGACAAGTCAACGAGCGAGTGCAATCTAGAGGCCGCGCATAAATTTGGCGACTTAGTTTTTGTAGCGCTGGGAGCGATCGGAGACGGAAACCCATTTCATCGACTTTTGCTCGTATAGAAATTTCCCTTTGCAATAACCTTCCGTGGGTACACAGCATCGACTAGCTTCGATCTGCCGCAGGAACTTTCCATTAGAGGTGCGGCTTTGGTTTTATAGCTGCGAGAAATCGCGATTGAGGGGCACAAAACTAGGCACAATCTCAAACAGGCTCAGCGCTTCGGCTGGCTAACTTGCTCAAAGAAATGGCTCCCCGGGCTAGATTCGAACTAGCAACCCTTCGGTTAACAGCCGAATGCTCCACCATTGAGCTACCGGGGAATTGTGGCGAGCGGAACAGTTGTATATGTTACGACAGGGTTAAGGGTTGTGCAACCGAGCCCGGACCCACCTTCGCAACCACCCCAACTCTTGCTACGGACTTCAGGTATTTACTCCAGAACAATTTTCGCCTAAATCCGCGGTTCAATTTGCGTGAAGGTAAGCGACAATGACGAGTCTAACTGAAACGCACTCCACGCACGTGAGGAAGGAAACAAGATGGCCGAGCTGCAGGAAGTGCCGGTGCGATTATCGAATCTACCGGAGAGAATCCGCGGACTTGAGCGGCTTTCTTACAATTTGTGGTGGAGCTGGCATCGGCAAGCGCGAGAACTCTTTCCGGCAATGGATCTGCAGGCATGGCGCGAAAGCGATCATAATCCTGTTCGGATGCTAGTTTCTTTGTCCCAACAGGCGCTGGAGGACACCGCCCGCGATAAAGATTTCCTGAAAAATTACGACTCGGTCATGGCCGATTTCGACGCGAATATCGCGTCACATACGGGTTGGTTCACCACACAATTCAGCAGCCCCACGGCGCCCCTCGCTTATTTTTCTGCGGAGTACGGATTCCATCATTCTCTTCCACTTTATGCCGGCGGGCTGGGCGTTCTGGCTGGAGATTACATTAAGGAATGCAGCGACCTGGCGATTCCAGTGGTGGCGGTGGGCCTGATTTATTCGCGAGGTTATCTTTCACAGAAAATTCGGGACGATGGCTGGCAAGAAGACAACGAAACAGTTCTGGATCGGTCGGACGATCCAGTCACGCTGGTGTTGGATCAAAACAACGAGCCGCTCAAGGTTCGCGTTCCTTTCTTCGACCCTCCCGTATACGTACTGGTGTGGCGCGCGGACATCGGACGAGTGCCGGTGTATTTGCTGGATACCGAATTGGAAACAAATCAGCCTTGGGACCGCGCGATCGCCAACCGTTTATACACAAATGATTCCGAGCAGCGGTTGAGGCAGGAAATTGTCCTGGGAATCGGCGGCATGCACGTGCTGAAAGCCTTAGGGATTGAGCCTGCTGCCGTACATATCAACGAGGGGCATCCGGGACTGGCATTCCTGGAACGAGCACGCGCGCTGGTGGAACGCGGAATATCGTTTGAGGACGCAATCGCGCAAATCCGCAAGACTTCCGTTTTTACGACACATACTCCCTTGTCTGCTGGCACCGATGTTTTCCCTTTTCCGCTTATCGAAAAATATTTCAGCAGCCATTATCAGGAATTCGGAACGGACCGCGACGGATTGTTGCGGTTGGGCACAAATCCGCTAAATCCTGACGCCGGATTTAACATGACGGTCTTCGCGTTGCGCATGTCAAAATTCTGCAACGCAGTCAGTAAAAAACATGGCGAGGTGGCGCGAGCCATGTGGCAGCCGGTCTGGCCCAAGCTAAAAGAAAAGGACGTGCCCATCGAGAGCATAACGAACGGCGTGCACTTGCTTACCTGGATGGATCCTCTCTGGCTGCAACCGCTGTTTGATGAATATCTAGGACCGAAATGGGTGAACGAGCAAGATCAACCGAAGATGTGGGAGCAGGTGGAAAAAATACCGAATGAGAAGCTGTGGCACACGCGATTGCGCCTGAAAATTCTGCTGATCGACGAAATTAACGAACGTGCGAGGGAGCTATGGCAAAACAAGGAAGCTCGCGCGGAAAGTGTGATTGCGTTTGGCGCGTTGCTCGATCCGGAGATATTGACGATCGGTTTTGCGCGGCGATTCACGGGTTACAAACGGCCCGATCTGATTTTGCATGACCTGGAACGCCTGAAGCGTCTGCTGATCAATCCCTTACAACCGGTTCAAATTATTTTTGCTGGAAAGGCGCATCCATCTGACGTTGGCGGGGCACAACTTATCCAGAAGGTCTTCAATTTAGCGAAAAACCCTGAAGTCGCGGCCCGTATTGCTTTCGTGGAGGGTTACGATCAGCACATGGCTCAGCAGATGGTCCGGGGCGTGGACGTCTGGCTGAATAATCCCTTGCCTCCTTTGGAGGCCAGCGGAACGAGCGGAATGAAAGCCGGCGCGAACGGGGTACCGAGCCTTTCGATTCTCGACGGGTGGTGGCTTGAGGGTTACAACGGAGCAAACGGGTGGGCTTTCGGAGACGATCCGATTGAAGGAGATCGTACCGCCGCGGATGCCGACGCGCTTTATCGACTATTGGAAGAAAAAGTCGTTCCTATGTACTACAGAAGATCCAACGACGAAATTCCGCACGAATTCGTCGGGGCAATGAAAGCGGCAATCAAAAGCATTGCTCCGGAATTCAGCGCGATGCGCATGGCTAAAGAATACGTCCGACAATTCTACGTGGAAGCTTTGGGCGTGAAAAAACTGCGCTAATCGAAGAAGTTCTAGTCCATCGCTCGCGCGGTGACAACTCCCAACCATACACAAATCAGCCCTATCGCGATACTCAATATCACGTTGAGCGAAGCGATCAGCATTTTGCCGTCCTGCATGCTTTGAAATGTTTCGTACTCAAATGCAGAAAACGTCGTGTAGCCTCCGATGAAACCGACGCCGATCAGGTATTTCCAGTTGGGATTCACATTCGTGTGTTCGGCAATCAACGTGATGACCAAGCCAATCAGGAACGAGCCGGTACAATTGACCGCGAAGGTGCCGTAGGGAAAGCGCGTCCCCAGGCGGTCCGAGACGCTGCCGCCTACCCAGAAACGAAGCACTGAACCAACAGCGCCTCCCGTTGCGACCATAAGATATTTAAGCATGGCGCTGTCATCCTTTTCCCGGCGGATGCGACGCTCGCAATTCTGCGCCAGGAGCAGTACGCAATTCAGAGGAGATTTGCCGGTGACATGGCTCCGCGACAATATCGTCCTTGTCAGGAGTCATCATCTGTCCCGGCAAAAGAAGGACAGCGGTTAAGGGCGAACCCCTTCGCCACTACATCGATACTACTTCCTAAAAAACGAATGTCAATAATGGAGTCGGGCCTGAGTGACGAAAACTACTGAAGTTTCTGAACAGCTGCATCGTGGCAAATCAGATTTTCAAAAATCGCGAGGACGTGCTGTCTATACTGAACCACTTTTTGCAGCACGGGACGAAGCTCGGGAGCGCGCACCGTTTCCTTATCCCACTTGGCGAGTACGGTGGCAGGCACTTGGATATCGCGGCGCAACTCTTCGGCGGAGTGGCCGCGAAGAAACAGGCCGTAAAAGAAGGCTGCTTCTCGCTGCGGGAATTCCAAGTCCAGCAGCGTATCTTCTACCGGGTTTGCGATCGTCGCCATGTCAGAAACCGCAGTTTACCGATTTCAATGCCTACGTCAAGAGCACAGGTACCAAAAAGCTCATATATGATGCTCGAAACGGCTATGCCGAACTTAAAACGTGGACCGTAAGTTGCTCGGACTAGTGTCAGTTGGCGAATACAACTTTCGTCCCGAAACTGGGTTATTTGTTCTGGGAGGGGCAAAAGCTGGCCTAAGGTCATTGTTTCGAAGCTACCGGCGCTAACGTCCTTTGGTCAGACTTGTCACATGTATTTGATTTAGGACTAAGGACATGAAAGATAAAACCAACATCTTCTTTATTTTCACTTTCACACTCTCAAGCGCACTGATCCTCTTATCTATCGCATCACCACTGCCAGCGACCTTTTTTCAAAGTTCCCAACAGCCAACACAAGGCGCGATGGCCGGAATGGATATGAGCAAGACGAGTGGCGGACAAGATTCGGAGGCGGCTAAAGGCGCGAACATGGCAATGTCCGGTCACGACATGGACATGGGCGCGCACATGTTCATGACGGAGTTGCGTGCGGCGAATCCGGCTGACGAAAAACGAGCCACTGAAATTATTGTGCAGTTACGTCCCGCGATTGAAAAATACAGGGACTATAAAGTGGCTCTTGCGGATGGTTTTATGATTTTTCTGCCTGACGTGCCGCAGGCGCATTACCATTTTACGAATTATGACTACGGCCGGGAGGCGCAGACAACTTTCAATCCCGCCCATCCCACTTCTTTGTTATACACAAAATCGGGTGATGGATACGTACTGGAGGGCGCGATGTATACCGCTCCGCGCCGCAGTACGGAGGAAGAATTGAATGCCCGCGTGCCGCTGAGTGTGGCGAGTTGGCACAAACATGTGAATCTTTGCTTTGCGCCAAAAGATTCTCACATACAGCCTGGAACTTCGAAAGAATTTGGATTTCGCGGTTCGATTGCGACAGAAGATGCATGCAAGAAGGCTGATGGGCGGTGGGTGCCGCAAATTTTTAACTGGATGGTCCACGTGTATCCGTACGAGACTGATCCAGCGAAAATTTGGGCGCACTAATTTGGGCCGCTTCGTTTTAATCGTTACGGAAAGGTCAGGCGACGCGATGAATCTGGAGGGCGGATCACCGCCCCCTCCGAACTCATGGTTCTCGTCGTTGATTGGTCTTACGAAGAAATCTATTTCTTGGCGTTGGCGAAATTCTCAGCAACTTGTCGCCAATTGATTGTGTTCCACCAAGCTTCGAGATATTCCGGGCGGCGGTTCTGATACTTCAAGTAATATGCGTGTTCCCAAACATCCAAACCAAAGAAAGCCTTTCCGCCATCCATGATCGGATTGTCCTGATTTGCCGTGGATTCAATCGCCAGCTTGCCGTCGCGGAACAGCAGCCAAGCCCAGCCTGAACCAAAACGCTTGGTAGCTGCGTCGCTAAATTTCGTTTTGAAATCTGCAAACCTGCCAAAAGCCGAACTGACTGCGCTTGCGAGATCGCCCGTCGGTTCTTTGCCACCATCTTTCTTCATAATCTTCCAGAACATGGAATGGTTCATGTGCCCGCCGCCATTGTTACGCACAGCAGTGCGAATGGCTTCGGGTACGGTGTTGATCTTTGCGAGCAGCTCTTCGACGGGGAGTTTTGCCAGATCGGGTTGGCCTTCGAGGGCTTTATTCAGATTGGTGACATAGGCGGCGTGATGCTTGTCGTGATGGATCTCCATGGTTTTCGCGTCAATATAAGGCTCGAGCGCGTCAAAAGCGTATGGCAGCGGCGGTAACGTATAACTCATCGGTGGCTGCTCCTTTTCCTTTAGAATGTCCAGAAGTCGAAGCTATTATCTATCTCCGAATTTCCAGTCCTGCCCCATAATTATACTCGCCTGTTGGCAGAGATGCGCACTGTAGTGATAGAGACACCGCAGCATCTGGTCGAATAGTGCGAAGGAGTCCGAATGCCGTCAGTTGAACACGTTGAAAAGCATTTTACTGCAACTGCTGCGGTGCGCGACATCGTGATCGGTATGGCAGACGGATTGACGGTGCCATTTGCGTTGGCAGCGGGACTAAGTGGTGCGGTGGCCTCGACGGGAATCGTCGTCACGGCGGGGCTCGCGGAAATTGCAGCCGGGTCGATTGCGATGGGCCTTGGGGGATATCTCGCGGCGAAAACAGATACGGAGCATTACGCCTCCGAGCTCGATCGCGAGTACCGCGAGACGGTAGAGCTTCCTGATCTGGAAACGGAAGAGGTCGCGAAAGTTTTTCGCGAGTACGGACTTTCGGAAAATCAGATGGCGCCGATCGTAACAGCGATAACGGCCGACCAGAAGAAGTGGGTGGATTTTATGATGAGGTTCGAACTTGGGCTGGAGCAACCCGATCCATCACGAGCGGCCCGGAGCGCGGCCACGATCGCCGCAGCGTACATTGCGGGCGGATTAATTCCTCTGGCTCCGTACATTGCGATTCACAATGATTTGCGGCGAGCGCTTATTTATTCGGTGGTCTTGACGCTGCTGGCTCTTTTCGTTTTTGGCTGGATCAAGGGCCGGTATACGGGCGTAAAACCGCTCCGTGGCGGAATCCAAACGGTTGTAGTTGGCGGACTTGCAGCGGCTGCCGCGTTTTTTATCGCTCGATTAATCAGCGGGTCAACGCTCTGGTAGCAACGTGCCCAAAAAAATCGATCGAGCTGCGGTTAGGGGTCTTCACGTTCCGTTAATTTGAGTTGGGTGTTGAAGATTCCACCGCCTTATTTCGTCTCCGGCTGGTTTCCCGTATCTCCGAACGGCCACAGTCCAAATGCTTTCAGAATGCCATCCTGGTGCTGATCGACGAGCATTTTGGCCGTTTTTTCCGAGGGCCACGGGCTAGCGAGGCGTTCCGGCCGATCCGCAATCCAAAAAGCCGTCAAAGCCATAAGTGTTGCGTTTCGGTCGAGGATATCCGGCTGTACTTTGTCCAAGGTATCTACGGGAGAATGGTGCGTGTATTTGTAATCGGGTGAATCCTGATTCAGATTAATACCGGGCAGGCCCGCGAGCGTGAACGGACCGGTGTCCGTGCCAAATTCTACTTCGTTATCGACGTCAATTTTGCCGAATGACTGGAGTGTGGACGCGAAGCTTTTAACCTGCGGAATAAGGTCGTCGTGTCCTCCCATTTGGAAACCGACAACCGGACCCTGGCCGGAATCTAGAATTAACGCCGCCACATAATTTGACATGTCGGCTTGATGGGTTTTTACGTAGGCGAGCGATCCGAGCAGACCTTCTTCTTCGCCGGTGAAGAGAACGAACCGAATGGTGCGCTTGGGTTTGAATCCCGATTTCACGATCGCGTCCGCCGCACCAAGAGTCACTGTGGCGCCAGCGCCATTATCAGTGGCCCCAGATGCAAGATCCCAAGAATCCAGGTGCCCGCCAACAACGATTATTTGTTCCGGATTTTCCATACCACGAATTTCGCCTACGACGTTTGCGGAATCTACCGGACCTTCGGTGACGCGATTTTGCACGTTGATCTTAACGCGCGCGATTTTTCCGCGTTCAAGATAACGCTCGAGCTGTTCCTGATCTTCCGCGGCCATACTCACGACGGGAATTTCGTAGTACGCGTCAAAGCCCAGAGCGCCCGTGTGCGTCAGGTGCATGCCTGTGGCCTTCCCTCCGCCTTGGCCACCAATTATTGCTACAGCGCCAGCCGTATGAGCCGCTTTTAGAAAGTCGCCGAACTTTGCAAAAGCCTCCATGCGATCTTTCGGAGCATCGCCCTTCTGAATCATCAGCAGAACTTTGCCACGCCAGTTTCCGGAATTGTTTTTCAGTTCATCCGCGAGCTGATAGGAGTTCACGGGAATGACTTCAGCCTCGACGCCGCCGGGCGCTGTGGAACCAACCCAGCCGAGCGAATCGACCATCAACTTGCGATGAATCGGGGCCACGAGCTCGGCTTCAGCCGAGAGGCGCGTCCAGCCGTGCGAAAGCTTCCAAGGCTCGCTGTGCACGTTGTCGAGGCCGATCGCTTTCATTTTCGCGACACCCCAGTCCACGGCCTGGCTGGCAGCGGGCGAACCCGTAACGCGTGCGCCGATGTCGTCACTCAATTCGGTGAGGTAATCAAATGCGCGCGGTTGCATCGTGCCGGCGCCGGCAATTGCAGTCAGAGCTTTCCCAGTGCCGTCGTGAGCGGCGGCGGACTGTTGTGCATTCGCTGGAAAGCAAAGAGCACCTTGGGCAGCCAACAGGATCAGACCTGCCGCAAAAATGTTTGCAAATATTTTCCGAGTCATTTCTAGTACTCCTCTCGAATTCGGCCTTGATGCGCGAGCGACGCAAGCGATTAGGCGGCTGCGAACGCTTCTGGTGTTTCCTAAGTTATTGATTTGACGTGCTAATTGGGCGTAGGTTACCCCAAGACGGAATGGAAAAGACAGCCTTTCCGCCCCCAAATCCAATGGAATCATTCCAAACTTGGCGCTGCGTTCTTGCATCTAAGAAATGTGCTCCACAGCGGAGTATCATGTGAGTTTCGGGACGAGTATTCATAGAAGTTTCACGTAAACACAAATTGGCGCTTGATACGTCAAATACACTATTCGCGGTAGCGCCAACGTAGCGCACTTAGCGATATAAATAAAATCCAGCCAGGAAGATTGAGGAGACAGCCATGGAAAGCAGTAGTTTGAAGATTCGCCGCTGGGTTGCCACGGTAGTGGTGATTGCGGCATTTGTGGGGGGAGCACTACTCTCGCAGGGGTTTAGGAATTGGGCAGGGCACGCCGTATTTGGGGCGTCTCGTGAGCCGATTACGATTGCGCAAAATGCCTTGCCGGTAAGTTTGGGCAATTTCGCTAATGGATTTTCGGCAGTCATTAAACCGGCGTTGCCCGCCGTCGTCAACATTCGAACTTCAAAAATCGTAAAGCCGCAAGCGAATCAGATGTCGCCGATGTTCAATGACCCGATGTTCCGCCAATTTTTCGGCGACCAGTTCGGTCAGGGCCAGGGCAAACCACACGCCGAGCGCGAGCAGGCCCTCGGCTCTGGCGTGATCATCACCTCAGATGGAACGATCTTGACCAACAATCACGTTATCGATGGAGCGACCGATATAAAGGTTCAACTCAGCGATAAGCGCGAATTCACGGCAAAACTCGTTGGCGCAGATCCGAAGTCAGACGTCGCCGTGCTTAAAATTGAAGGCAAGGATTTGCCGACGCTTCCTCTCGGCGACTCTTCGCAACTGAATGTAGGTGATTTGATTTTCGCTATCGGAGATCCGTTCGGCGTCGGCGAAACCGCAACAATGGGGATCGTCAGCGCAACCGGACGTGGACGGTTGGGCATCGAAGACTACGAAAATTTCATCCAGACCGATGCTGCGATTAATCCGGGAAACTCCGGCGGCGCGATGATTGATATTCATGGAAACCTCGTGGGAATCAACACAGCGATTCTTTCGCACGGAGGTTCAGGCGGAAACGAGGGCGTCGGGTTTGCGATTCCCATGAGCATGGCCAAGCCGGTGATGGATCAAATCCTGGCACACGGAAAAGTAGTTCGAGGCTATCTCGGCGTGCACATCCAGGATTTCTCTCCGGAATTGGCAAAATCATTTAACTTCAATCAGAGCGGCGGTGTCTTGATTGGCGACGTTTCGCCGAACACTCCGGCTGCGAGCGCCGGCCTGAAGAAGGGTGACGTCATCGTCAAGCTGAACGGCCAAGCCGTGAACGACAACAACGATCTGCGGAACACCATCTCGCAAATGGCTCCGGGGACCACTGTGAAGCTTGACATCTGGCGCGACGGAAAAACGCAAGACTACAACGTCACGCTGGGCGAATTGAAGGACAACAAGACATCAGAAGAAGGTTCGGACGAAACAGGTAGCGGCGAAATTCAAGGGATCGACGTACAAGACCTTACACCCGAGATTTCGCAGCAGCTGAATCTCCCTGCCGGAACCCATGGCGTGGTTGTGACCTCAGTTGACCCGTCCAGTGCCGCGGCAGCAGCGGGGATCAATCGAGGCGATGTGATTCAGGAGATCAACCACAAAACCGTGACCAACGCTTCTCAATACAAGCAGATGATGGCCGGAGCGGGCACCCAGCCCCTTCTACTGCTGGTGAATAGCGGCGGGGTCACGCGCTATGCCGTGGTAGACGCTCATTAACCCGTAATGCAGAACGAGAGGGGGGCACTGCTCGCGAGGGCGTGCCCCCTCTTCTTACGACACCGAGCCTGGTTTTTCAGCAACGCAACTCCCCCGGTCGGGTTAGATTGGTAGTTGAGGGATTCGTGTATCTGAAAGCTCTCAGCGCGAGACGAAGATTTAGAATGGCTAACCGTTTGCGCTTAGGTTATCGCTTTCAGCACGACTGGGGCTAGAATGGTACTTCAGTCCTATTCTTCCCAGCCCCTCGTTCTAGTACTAAGTAAGTGCTGACCAAACGTCTGTCTTAACGCGTCTCAATAATTGCGGCAAGGATCCCGGTGAAAGCTATGGCAACTGTTCCAAATCGAGCTGTTTTTAACGCATCACTGCTACCTGATGCGCAGCCCCGCTGGGAACTATACAGCGCTAGCTTCGGGCTTCAAGCGCTAGCGGTCACTCTACTCGTCTTGATTCCGATGCTTATGCCACAAAAGTTGGATATCGCGGTGCGTCGGTACCTGGTAACTCCGGTCGAAGCACCCCCTGTGGTCGCCTGGAAACCGCAACCCGTTCAGCCGGTGAAACCTGCACCCGTGAAACACGAAGTGGTGAAGGAATTGCCTAAGCCTGTACCGGTTCCGCCTCCAGTTGTTGTGGAAGTTCCAAAGCCAAGAATTTACGCGCCCGTTAATCCGGCGCCTGTTGCACGCGCGAACAAGCCGAAAAACGTCCAGACACCAGACATGACTGAGGTGGCCAAGGCATTTCCTGATCCAAATCCGACCATCTCCATGGGCAGTTCAGCTATTCCGACAATTAAGAAGCCGCGTGAAGCGGTGCAGACCGGTGGGTTCGGAGATCCTAATGGCCTT
>Ga0182024_10023490_pt1 | contig 11035 bp, 12 predicted proteins | sample P32metaG_FD_120480 | JGI IMG/M metagenome (GOLD analysis project Ga0182024, IMG submission 120480) | Permafrost microbial communities from Stordalen Mire, Sweden - P3-2 metaG (Illumina Assembly) | ecosystem: Environmental > Terrestrial > Soil > Wetlands > Permafrost | place: Sweden: Stordalen... | reverse complement strand
TCTCCTTAAAATTTTGTCCTGCAAAACTACTCTGCTGCCCACTTCACATTCTTTAAATCCACGCCCTCTTTCGCCATCTCGTAAAGCGGCGAAAGTTCACGAAGCCTTGACACCGTTTCAACTACGCGATCGGCGACATAGTCAATTTCGGCTTCGGTGTTGAAGCGTCCAATGCCGAAACGAATAGAACTGTGCGCCAGATCGTCGCCGGTGCCGAGAGCCTTTAACACATAAGATGGCTCCAGCGTCGCCGAGGTGCATGCCGAACCGCTCGAAACCGCAATATCGTTTATGCCCATCAGCAACGATTCGCCTTCTACGTAAGCGAAACTGATATTCAAATTGCCCGGAAGCCGATGCTCCATGGAGCCGTTGATGTATACCTCGTCAAGCGCACCCATGATTCGGTCGCGAAGACGGTTGCGCAGTCCCGCCAAGTGGCACGCTTCCTTGGACATTTCTTCCGACGCGATCGCGCACGCTTTGCCGAGCCCCACAATTCCTGGCACATTCAGCGTTCCCGAACGCATACCGCGCTCGTGGCCGCCACCATCGATAATGGCGGAAATCTGCACTCGAGGATTCTTGCGACGAACATACAGCGCACCGACTCCCTTTGGCCCATACATTTTGTGCGCGGAAATCGACAGCAGGTCGATGTTCTGTTTGTTCACATCGATGGGAATTTTGCCCACGGCCTGAGTAGCGTCGGTGTGGAAAATAATTCCGCGTTCCCGGCATAGCTTGCCAATCTCTGCAAACGGCTGCAGCACGCCGATTTCATTGTTCGCGGCCATAATCGTGACCAGGATGGTCTTGCCGCTATCCATGGCTCGCTTCAGTTCTTCAAGATCGACCAAGCCGTCTTTTTGAACTGGCAAGTAGGTCACGCGGTAGCCATATTTCTCGAGGCGCTTGCAGGTATCGAGCACGGCTTTGTGCTCAGTCACAGCCGTGATGATGTGATTGCCTTTTTCTTTGTACATCTCGGCGACGCCCTTAATTGCGAGGTTGTCGCTCTCGGTCGCGCCGGACGTGAAAATAATTTCCTTGGTCGTAGCGCCGACTAATTTGGCTATGCGCTCGCGCGCGAGTTCAACGCCCTCTTCTGCCGACCAGCCAAACGAGTGATTGCGGCTGGCCGAATTGCCAAACTTCTCCATGAAGAATGGCAGCATCTCCTCCAGTACCCGCGGGTCCATGGGTGTGGTGGCATGGTTGTCCATGTATACGGGCAGCTTGACTCCGTCTGGAGCCACGTGTTCTGCCTGGGGGATTGTCTTTACGTCGGTGCTCATGATTGCTCTCCTACCTGACTTTTATGTAATGCTTACCAGTTCAGCCGGTTTCTTTGTTTCTGATTCCTGGGACGGCTGCGTTTCTTCTTTCATCTCTGAGATACTGATGCGCCGCAAAACCTGTTCGATGCTCTCATTCACTCGGCGCAATGGTTCGCGAATCGTGCAACGGTCGGTTTGACCGCACTCGCCGCGCACGGTTATGCACGACGTGATAAACAGCGGGCCATCAATCGCGCGAATCACCTCAAAGGCACTGATCATTGCCGGATCGCGAGCCAACGTGTAGCCGCCATTCATTCCATGCTGCGAGTGCAGCAAACCAGCTTTGACCAATCGCTGCAGAATCTTCGCCAGCGCCTCTTGCGGAATGCCGTAGGCGTCGGCAACATCCTTCGCGCTGCATGCCCCGTGTGGCGAATGCTCCGCCAGGTGCTTCATCGCCATCAAGCCGTAATCCGCCTTCTTGGTAAGCTTCAGCATGAGGTGTATGGCAAATCCGACCTTTTCAGTCGGATATGTCATTATAGGACTCATTAACGCGGAATTGCAAGCTTTGCAGGGAATGGCTAAATTACCAATTAATCGGTAAGTATCTTACCCTTAGTGGTTTATAAGATGGCGATCTTTTCGGTCGTATTTGATGCAGCGACCGTGGGCCGGATGAGCTGAGCCAACCCGGCGATCAGGTCGAGACCTTCCTGAGTTGATCGCCGATTGTCCAACGAAAAGACTTGACAAGACCCAGAGTCACGCTAAAATACCGCCAATTTCCGGTAAACCTCACTGCAGCCTTGCCAGGCTTTTCGTGATCGCCGGGATTTATGACTCCCAGCCCGCCCCCGCAATCTCCCGATAGAGTTCCTGCCAATGAGTGCAAGCATCCTCGTGTGCAAATAGTCGCCCGCGAGGAAGACGCAGAGTTCGTCGAGTGCCTGGAATGCGGCGACATCTTTGAATCCAGCGAGTTCAAAGACATGATGATCGAAGACACCCGGCTGAAGAAGGAGTTCTGAGGAAATTTCAATTCGGGCCGAGTGTGCGCCTCGCGTTTCTGCTTCAGATCACAACAAGCCAGTTACGGAGGTAATCCCAGGCGGAGGGTACTTCCTTGTTTGGAGCATTGACAGTTTGTTAGTGTCAGCGTGGTAACCATTGTCCAGGGAGAGGGCATGTCACTGGTGGCTTTAGTTGTCGACGACTCCATGCTCATCCGGCACACCGTGTGCCGCTTCCTCGAGGAGCGTGGCTTCACCGTGGAGTCAGCGACCAACGGGCGGGAGGCACTCGAAGCGTTGAAACGAGTGCAGCCACACATCATTGTCACCGATATTCAAATGCCGATAATGAACGGCACTGAACTGATCTCTGCCGTCAAAAGCGACCCGGGGCTGGCCGCCATTCCGATCATCATCGTCGCCAGCAAACAAATCGGACTTGAGGAAATAGAAAAACGAGCCAGCTTCACAATTTTCAAAGACATTAATATTGAGGATCAACTGGCCAAGGCGCTCGAGGTGGTGTTAGGCGCAAAAGCAGCGGCGAAAAGCAGCGCCTAGCACTCAGCAGCTTAGATCGATTTTCTACTACTTCAGCGCCATGCCCGCCTCTGCTGAAAAATCCATGGAGGCAAAATCGCCCGATAAAAACTTAGGATAAGCCGCTGCAGCAATCATTGCGGCGTTGTCGGTTGATAGCGGGCGCGAGGGGAAATAAACTGCCAGCCCTTCATTCGCAGCGTCCTGCTCGAATTTGTGGCGCAATTCCTGATTGGCCGCGACCCCGCCGGTCACGAACAACGTAGCAACATCATAAGCGCGAGCCGCCGCCAGAGTTTTTGCCGCCACGTCTTCGACCATCGCTCGCTGGAATGAGGCCACCAGATCCAGCGTCGTTTTGTCGCAATGAGATAAACAATCCTCGACTTTGGGCTGGGGCATCGCCGAAAGTGCTGCCCTCCGCTGGGCAATTGATTCTTGCAAGTCGTGGGTTTCGACATAGCGCAACACCGCCGTCTTGATGCCGCTATAGGAAAAATCAAAGCGTGGGCCGCCGTTGGAGGCACCGGTATTTCGCTCGTTGCGATCTCTGTGCTTGAGTTGCGAAGGCGGAAAGTTCACCGCGCGAGGATTACCGTGGGCAGAAAGCTTATCGACGATGGGTCCGCCAGGATATCCCAATGCCAGCAATTTTGCGACTTTGTCGAAAGCTTCGCCGGCAGCGTCATCGCGAGTGTGGCCGATGTTCTGGTAAGACCAACAATTGCCTTCGCGCTTCGCCAGGTAAAGATGAGTGTGCCCGCCGGAAACGACAAGAGCGAGCACGGGAAAACGTAGTTCATGATTTCCCTTGCGACGCTCCTCCAGCAGAACTGCATGAATGTGGCCTTCGATATGGTTCACCGCGATCAGCGGTTTATTAAGAGCAAATGCTAACGCCTTCGCGTAGCTGATTCCGACGAGGAGCGCGCCCGCCAGCCCTGGTCCCTGAGTGACGGCGATAGCGTCGACAGATGGATAAGTTTGTCCCGCATCGGCGAGCGCCTTGCGCACAACCGGCACGATTGCCCGCAGATGCTCACGCGACGCCAACTCGGGCACGACTCCGCCGTAAGGCTGGTGGGTGGCAATCTGCGAGAACACCACGTTGGAAACGATCTGCTCCCCCGAGCGCACCACCGCCGCCGCGGTCTCGTCGCAGGAGGTCTCGATGCCGAGGATGAAGGCGTCGGCCATAACCCTTATATTATCTGCTGGAGCCTTATTTCGCGGCCATGCTCAAAGACTTTGCCATTTCGATCATCCGCACCTTACGCGAGCGAGGCCACAAAGCCTACCTGGTTGGGGGATGCGTTCGCGATCTGCTGCTCGGCCGCGAACCCGCTGATTACGATGTGACGACTGATGCGCTCCCCGCAGAAGTGATGCGCATTTTTCCGGAAACCTATGCAGTCGGCGCGCAGTTCGGTGTTGTCCTTGTTCCGGCGCCGGAAAAAGACGTTGCAAGCAACGTCTCTACAGAAGAGCCCGGCTGTACAGACGTAACTTGTTACGTCTCGGTCTCGCCCAAAGCCAACGTGGTTGAGGTTGCCACGTTTCGTTGCGACATTGGATACAGCGACGGCCGGCATCCCGATGAAGTTCGGTTTAGCAAAGACCCGCGTGAAGACGTGGAGCGTCGCGATTTCACCATCAATGGACTGCTGCTTGATCCGGCCACGAACGAGGTTCTGGATTATGTTGGCGGGCGCAAAGATCTCGATGCGGGAATCATTCGCACCATTGGCGATCCCGAGCGGCGCTTTGCCGAAGACAAGTTGCGGATGTTGCGTGCGGTCCGCTTTGCAGCGCGCTTCGGCTATGTCATCGAACCCAAAACATTTCAGGCGATTCAAAAACTGGCACCACAGATTCGTCAAGTCTCGCGCGAACGCGTGCGCGATGAGCTTAGCCGGATGCTGACCGAGGGCCATGCACGCGAAGCTTTTCTTTTGCTCGACGAAACCGGATTGCTGCATGAAGTTTTGCCTGAGATTGAAGCCATGAAGGGAGTTGAACAGCCACCTCAGTTTCATCCTGAAGGCGATGTGTTCGTGCACACCTTGCTATTGCTGGACAAACTGCCGCATCCGTGTCCGGTTACGCTGGCGTGGGGAGCGTTGCTGCACGATGTGGGCAAGCCTCCGACGTTTCGAGTTGCGCCCGACCGCATTCGTTTCGATGGACACGTCGATGTCGGCGTCAAGATGGCGGAAGAAATTTGTGAGCGACTACGCTTCTCTAACGACGACACTCGCCAAATTCTGGCGTTGGTCGATGATCACATGCGCTTCGCGCACGTCCAGCAGATGAAGGAATCGACGTTCAAAAGATTTGTGCGCATGCCTCGCTTCGATGAACACCTGGAATTGCACCACATGGATTGTCTGTCCAGTCATGGCGATCTAACTTCATATAACTTTACACGCGAGAAAATGAATGCCATGCCCGTAGCTGAAATGAGGCCGGCACCGCTGATTACTGGCGATGATTTGATTTCATCCGGCTACGCCCCCGGCCCTCAATTCAAAAAAATTCTTTCAGCAGTAGAAGACGGACAACTGGAAGGAAGACTACACAGCAGGGAAGAAGCGTTAAGATTTGTAAACAACCAGTTTCCTAACGGAGGTTAGTGGCCATGTACTCGATATTCCGTCCAGTACCGAATCCCTAACCCCAGTTGACGCATCTCATTTTAGACGCATATTATCTTCGTTTGGCCTCATAGGCAGGAACGAGTTAGGAAGGGCCACAAATAGTGAAGTTATTATCCATGGATAAAAAGAAGCTGGAATCATTTAAAAAGAGGCTGGAAACGCGGCAACAAGAGTTGCGGCGCATGGTCTCGCGTACCGAGCAAGACGGCCGCACGGTGGACGAAGATTCGGCGCAGGACATCGCCGACCGCGCAGCCAGTTCCTACACCAAAGAGTTTCTCTTTCACCAGAGCAATAACGATCGTCAGCTTTTGCAGATGGTCGAGGGTGCTCTTTCGCGCATTCGCGAGGGAAGCTTTGGCGAGTGTATCTCCTGCGGCAAAGAGATCAATGCCAAGCGACTGGAAGCCGTGCCGTGGACTCGCCATTGCATCGAATGCCAGGAGAAAGCGGAACAGGGACTGCTCGAACAGACACCGCGGTAGAGACGTTGCTGGCAATGTCTGTACGGTCGGCACTTGGTGGGATAGGCCGCCTCATTTCGGGCGGCTCGCTTTTTTGATGGCGGGCGCGGATGGCGGTGAGCAAATCCTGGCAGTACACACTGGTCGGCGTAATTGTCGGTTTGGTTGCGGCGTCGGCGCTCTATCGTTTTTCGGGCGATGCTGTGGTCGATTTGTTTGTCCGCGCACTGGGAAAAGCGATCAGCATTATTCTGGGCCTGATCCGCCTGAAAAGCCACTGAATCCACGGATCTGATCGCGGGCAAAGCTGAACTGCGGACAGCCAGCCTTTGACGCTGCTGATTTTCGCCTGTTAAACTCAAAGAACGTCAATCCCACGCAGACCTGTTCAGAAGGGAAGTTCGTGCGCGCAGAAACTCGTCATCAATTAAAACAGGACCGGTTCAGCCGGGTCACCATCGACGCGGCCGAAAGAACCGCGCACTGGTCGGTTGAGCACAAAAACAAGCTGATGGTCGCTGCGATAGTCGTGCTGGTTGTGGCTGCGGCGATTGCCGGGTCCTGGTACTACTTGGGCCAGCAGGATCAGAAGGCTAGCCTCGATATGAGTGTGGCCGTGCGCACTCTGAATACGCCGGTGCGTCCCCCTAACATGCCGGCGCAGGCGGATGCGGCCAGTTTTGCAAGTGTCTCCGAGCGCGCAACTACGGCTCACAAACAGTTTCAGGGCATTGTGGACAAATATCCGCACACCCATTCCGCCGAGTTCGCTCACTATTTTCTAGGACTGACGGACGCAGATCTCGGCGACAATGCCTCTGCTGAGCGCGAATTTCAGAGAGTAATTTCGTCGGCCAACAGTGATGTTGCCGCGCTGGCAAAAATGGCACTGGCATCGGTTTATCGCAATACGGGACGTAACAAAGAAGCGATCGAGCTTTACAAGCAGCTGGCCGCGAAGCCAACTACCACAGTAGGCAAGTCGGCGGCGCAAATGGAATTGGCCGCGACTTATCAGGCGGACAATCAGCCACTCGAAGCTAAACGAATCTACGAGACCATCCAAAAGGAAAATCCCGCCACGGAAGCCGCGCAGTTAGCTTCATCGAAGCTTCAGCAATTGAAATAATGTAGACAGGCGTGAGGCGAGATTTGGCTTCGCTGTGGAAACGAGCAGCGCGGGTCGAGACGTTACGCGCGTCCTTTTTTCGCCGCGGCGGCCATCACTCCAGCTTTTTCCCACGGACGCTTGGGTCGAGCTGCGGCTGGCTTGTCGCGATTCTCAATGCGATCGTAATGGTAAGACTCGCTGACTGTGCCGAGTGACTCGTTATAGAGCGTGGGCAAACCCAAGCCTTCCTTAAGTTCCTCGGTGAATTGCTGCAGCGCCTTCAAATGGTCGGCAGTCGCTGGAACTTCCGTCTTGGACGTCTTAAGAAACTGCTGGTATCCCTTATTCACCAGTTTCGAAATCTCGCTGCCGATCAGATAGCCGGGATACGCAAAAATTTTAACGTGGTCGTCACCGTCTTTTTGGATGGCAGCAGACACACTGTACTTTTTCACGAACACGCGTGCTTGCGTGCCGGGCGCCTCGATCAAATCAAACCCGTGGTCGCGAAGCCAATTCAGAGCCTCTTCATAAGTGCGTTCTTCTACTTTTGATGTCATTTCGTCCTTCGTTCTCAGTTACGTTAGATGCGCATCCTTCGAAAAGGTACGTTATCTCGCATCTTCGATGGAACTAAGTACTCTCTCTTATAATCTAATGAGCAGTCTTTGGTTGTTAATTTCGCGTCCGCAGGACATTACGTAGGTCACGGCTCTTATAGTTTCATTATGCATAGTGTGTATCGAAATACCGCGCAAGTAGCCCATTCTGGTGAACATGCAGGCGAGAATGATCCGCTGCGTAAAGCCAGACTGGGGCAGCGCACTTTGGATCGCATTGGGAATACTCCATTGCTTCGCCTCGAGCGCGTCGCCAGCGATTTGCCCGGAGTGGAAATTCTCGGCAAAGCGGAGTGGCTCAATCCTGGAGGCTCGGTGAAAGATCGCGCCGCCGCGAATATCGTGGCGCAAGCGCAGGTTAGCGGCAAGTTAACATCCGGTAAAATTCTGCTCGATTCAACCAGCGGTAATACTGGCATTGCGTACGCGATGCTGGGCGCTGCGCAGGGATTTCCGGTTACGCTCTGCATGCCGGAAAATGTGTCGGTAGAACGCAAGCGCATTCTGCACGCATACGGCGCGAACATACTTTACACCGACCCCGCGGATGGCTCCGATGGCGCGATTCGCATGGCTCGCGAGGTGGCCGCGAAGCATCCTGACCTGTATTACTACGCGGACCAGTATTCCAACGACGCCAACTGGCAGGCGCATTACCACGGCACCGCAAATGAAATCTGGGAACAGACAGAAGGACGCATTACACACTTCGTTTCGATGCTTGGCACAAGTGGAACTTTTATGGGCGTGACGCGGCGATTGAAAGAATTGAATCCTCGCGTCCGCTGCATTTCGTTGCAGCCAGATTCGTCCTTCCATGGAATCGAAGGCGCGAAGCACATGGCCAGCGCTATTGTTCCGAAAATCTATGATCCCTCACTGGCTGATTCCGACCTCGGAATTTCCACTGAAGACGCTTATGCGATGGCCAAGCGCCTGGCTCGTGAGGAAGGTTTGCTGGTCGGGATATCTGCGGCGGCAGCTGTCGTCGGCTGCCTGCAACTCGCGCAGCAGTTAGAGAAAAACGAACGCGCGGTTTTCGTCACCATTCTGTGCGACTCTGGCGACAAGTATCTAAGCGAGAGATTCTGGCAGGAGGGTTAAGCTCACCACAGAGGCACAGAGTCACAGAGAAAAATAAAAAAGGTTTCTCTGTGTCTATGTGACTCTGTGGTCAAAGTTTCTATGTTGAAAATCGACAAGACTGACTTTGACGCTCTTCGGCGGCATGGCGAGGAAACCTATCCACACGAATGCTGCGGCGTCTTGCTCGGGCAGATGGACGGGGAAGTGCGCAGCGTGAGTTCGGTCGTGCGTTGCGGGAACACGCGGACTGACTCGCCGCAGAACCGCTATCACATTGATCCGCGCGAATTGATTCGCGTTCAGCGGCAGGGACGTGAACGCGGAGAAGACATTGTCGGCTTTTATCACTCGCATCCTGACCATCCTGCACGCTGGTCGACGACTGATCTCGCCGAAGCTCACTGGCTCGGCTGTTCATACGTGATTACCAGCGTTGAGAAAGGGAAGGCGGCGATGACGAATTCGTTCGAGCTTGCAGGTAGTGATGAGGGCGACAAAAAGCTGGTTGACGAGAAAATCGAAGTAACCTGAGCTCGTGTGGGGCGGACATTCTTGTCCGCCTTTTTTGAATTGCGTTTCTTTCTTCGGGAAGCATACGAAAGTCGACGGCGGCGGACAAGAATGTCCGCCCCACACGAACTGCCCCACACGGGCTTGCTGAATCCGGCAGCCCTGTTTGGGCATCACTCTACGATGATGACAAAAATCAATATTCCCACACCCCTGCGGCAATATGCCGGCAAGCAGCCGACGGTCGAGGTCAAAGCTGGAACCGTCGCCGAGGCCTTGTCCGGATTAGTTTCCAAGCACCCTGACCTGCGTCGGCATCTGTACACCGACGACCAGAAACTGCGCTCTTTTGTGAATGTCTATCTGAATGACGAAGATGTCCGCTATCTGCAAAAAGAAGCCACTGCAGTCAAAGACGGTGATACTATTTCGATTGTGCCTTCGATCGCCGGGGGCCGGTGAACTCATGACTGATGGAAAAGCCACTCTCCGCATGCGCCGCCACAGCGCTGGTTGTTGTCCGCTCTGTTGTTGTTTCTAGTTATCCATTTCGTAAATCATCCGAACATCAAATTTTAACCGAGGGTTTTATGGCCACCATTACAGAAGTCAAACCGAGTGAAACGAAGCCCGAAGCTCTTAGCAACGACGAAATTTTGCGCTATTCACGTCACCTGATCATGCCGGAAGTCGGCATGGAGGGTCAGCAGAAGCTCAAAGCGGCGCGCGTGCTGTGTATTGGCGCCGGCGGGCTGGGTTCGCCTCTGGCGCTTTACCTGGGCGCAGCCGGCGTGGGCACGCTCGGAATCGTGGACTTCGACGTGGTGGATTACACGAATTTGCAGCGGCAGATCATTCACAGCACTGCCGACGTTGGGCGCAAGAAGCTTGATTCCGCAGCCGAGAAGCTAAAAGCGATTAATCCGTTTCTAACCATACGCAAGTTTGAAACCCGGCTCACCAGCGAGAATGCGCTCGAACTCTTCCGCGATTTCGACATTATTGCCGATGGCACCGACAATTTTCCTACGCGCTATCTGGTGAACGATGCTTGCGTGCTTACCAGCAAGCCAAATGTTTATGGTTCGATTTTCCGCTTCGAAGGACAGGCCAGTGTTTTCGCGACGAAAGATGGTCCTTGCTACCGCTGTTTGTACTCCGATCCGCCGCCGCCTGGATTGGTGCCTTCCTGCGCCGAGGGCGGAGTGCTGGGCATTTTGCCGGGACTGGTCGGCGTGATTCAGGCTACGGAAGTCATCAAGCTGATCCTCGGCAAAGGCGATCCGCTAATTGGCCGATTGCTGCTGATCGACGCGCTGGGCATGAAGTTTCGCGAACTCAAGCTGCGCAAAAATCCCGATTGCCCGGCCTGCGGGACACATCGCACCATCACAAAACTGATAGACTACAACGAGTTTTGCGGAATCCGCGGTGAGGAAAAACGCGAGGAGAAAACAGTGGAAGCTGGCATTCCCGAAATGCAAGTAGAAGAACTTAAGCGGCGTCTGGACGCGGGCGATGATCTTTTTGTGCTCGACGTGCGCGAGCCTCATGAATATCAGATCTGCAATATCAACGGGCACCTGATTCCGCTAGGCGATCTGCCGAAGCGCGTGAGTGAACTCGACTCCAGCCGCGAAATCGTTGCCCACTGCCGCTCCGGCGTGCGTAGTGCGAAGGCCGTTGCCTTCTTGCAACAGTCAGGATTCAAGAAGGTCCACAATCTCGCCGGCGGAATACTGGCGTGGGCG
>Ga0182024_10023489_pt1 | contig 11036 bp, 9 predicted proteins | sample P32metaG_FD_120480 | JGI IMG/M metagenome (GOLD analysis project Ga0182024, IMG submission 120480) | Permafrost microbial communities from Stordalen Mire, Sweden - P3-2 metaG (Illumina Assembly) | ecosystem: Environmental > Terrestrial > Soil > Wetlands > Permafrost | place: Sweden: Stordalen... | reverse complement strand
GCCAGCGTCCGCGCCGCCGGCGGCGAGATCACCCGCGACATCTTCCCATCCCGGGGCGGCCTCCGCTTCCATTTCCGCGACCCGGGCGAAAACGAGCTGGCCGTCTGGTCGGAACCGGCCCCGGACGGCAAAATCGACTACCTAGAATTCCCGGGGGCCGATCTGTCGGAGATCAAGCGGTTCTATGGCGAGGCGTTCGGCTGGACCTTTCAGGACTATGGACCGGCCTATGTGGCCTTCGAGGGCGCCGGCGCCGACGGGGGCTTCTCCGCCGATCCCCACGAGGCCCCCGGCAAGCCGATGGTGGTGCTGTTCGCCCACGATCTGGAGGCGATGCTCGAGCGGATCCGCGCCGTCGGCGGGGTGATCACCAAGCCGATCTTCAGTTTCCCCGGGGGTCGACGCTTTCATTTCCGCGACCCGTCGGGCAATGAACTCGGCGTCTGGTCGGAGACCTGAAGCGACCGATTCTGGAGGAGGAGATGACCGCCTCGTTGACCGGCGCCTTTCGGGCCATGGCCCACAACAACGCCTGGGCCAATCACCGCCTGCTCGGCGCCTGCGCCGGCCTGGACAGGGCGGCGTTCCACGCCGAGCGGACCGGGTTCTTCCCCAGCCTCGCGGCGACCCTCAACCACATCCTGGTGGTCGACTGGTTCTACGTCGATGCGCTGGAGGGTGGCTGGCTGGGCTACGCGGCGTTCGACGACGAGGTCCCCTGCGACACGGTCGCGGCACTGCACGCGGCGCAGCGGGCGGTGGACGATCGCCTGATCGCCGTCTGCGACGTCCTGACCGCCGATTCGCTGAGCGGGGAGGCGCGGGTCAACCGCGGCGAGCGCGTCCAGGTCGAGCGCCGCGACCGGCTGCTGCTGCATCTCTTCGAACACCAGATCCACCACCGCGGCCAGGCCCACGCCATGCTGTCGGGGACGTCGGTCAAACCCCCTCAGCTTGACGAGTTCTTCTCCGCCGGCGAGGCGCCGCTGCGGGCCGCCGAGTTCGCGCAGCTCGGCTGGACCGAGGAAAGGGTCTGGAGATCATGAGCCACGGCGCCCTGACGCCGCCGCGCGGCGGCGACCGAGTGGCGGGAGAGCCGTTCGCCTCGCGCTCCACCGTCTGGGGCGCCCATGGCGCGGCGGCGACAGCCCATCCGCTGGCGAGCCTCGTGGCCATCGACCTGCTGCGCGCCGGCGGCTCGGCGGTGGACGCGGCGATCGGCGCCAACGCCGCCCTCGGCTTTCTCGAGCCCGTCATGTGCGGGATCGGCGGCGACGCCTTCGCCATGGTCTGGGACCCCGCGGCGGGTAAGCTCGCCGGACTGAACGGCTCGGGCCGCTCGCCACGCGGCCTGAGCCTGGAAACCCAGCGGGAGCGGGCGCAGGGCGGCTTCATCGCTCCCGCCGGAGCCGTCACCGTCTCCACGCCTGGCGCCGTGGACGCCTGGTGGACCCTGCACCGGCGCTATGGCCGCCTGGCGTGGGCCGATCTCTTCACCCCGGCCATCGCGTTGGCCGAGCAGGGCGCGCCGGTGGCCCAGACGGTCGCCCACTATCTCGAGAACTCCGTGCGCGGCTTCGCCCGGCCGGGGCGCGGGATCGAGGAGGTGGCCAACCTCCAGGCGATCTGGGCGCCGCAGGGCCGAACCCCCGCCGAGGGCGAGGTGTTCGCCAATCCGGCCCTGGCCCGCACCTACCGGCTGATCGCCGCCGGCGGCCGCGAGGCCTACTACGAGGGCGAAATCGCCCAGGTCATCGACGCCTATTTCCGCCGCATAGGCGGCTGGCTTTCCAAGGCCGACCTGGCGGCGCACCACGCCGAGTGGGTCGAGCCGCGATCGACCAACTATCGCGGCGTCGATGTCTGGGCCCTGCCGCCCAACAGCCAGGGCCTTTCGACCCTGCAGATCCTGAACATCCTCGAAAACTTCGACCTGAAGGGCGCGGGGTTCCAGACCGCCGCCAGCCTGCACCTGCAGATCGAGGCCAAGCGCCTGGCGTTCGAGGACCGCGCCCGCCGCTTCGCCGACCCGGACTTCGCCGATGTCCCGATCGACTGGCTGATCTCCAAAGCCTACGGCGCGCAGCGCGCCGCCCTGATCCGCCCCGACCGCGCCCTCGATCCCGCCTTCCCCGGGGAGGCGCCCAGCCACGGCGACACCACCTACCTTTGCGCCGCCGACGCCGACGGGATGCTTGTTTCTCTTATCCAGTCGAACTATCGCGGCATGGGCTCCGGCCTCTGCCCCGATGGCCTCGGCTTCATGTTCCAGAACCGCGGCGAGCTGTTCAGCCTGAGGGACGGCGACGCCAACCTCTATGCGCCGGGCAAGCGGCCGTTCCAGACCATCATCCCCGGCTTCGCCACCCGCGGCGGCGAGCCCTGGCTGGCCTTCGGGGTGATGGGTGGCGACATGCAGCCCCAGGGCCAGGCCCAGATCATCGTCAACCTGGTCGACTACGGCCTCGGCCTGCAGGCGGCCGGTGATTCCCCGCGCTGGCGCCATGAGGGCTCGCCCGAGCCCACCGGCGACCCAGGCCTCGGCCGTGGAATTCTGCGCCTGGAGACCGGCGTTCCGGAGGCGACCAGGGCGGGTTTGACGGCTCTCGGCTGGAGCATCGGCGCGCCGGACGGCGGCTTCGGCGGCTACCAGGCCATCCAGAAATGGCCCGGCCGCTATGCAGCGGCCAGCGAAATGCGCAAGGATGGCTGCGCCCTGGCCTATTGAAGGATTGGCGATGACCAAGGAAGAGATGCGGGGGATCTGCCTCTCGTTCCCGGGTGTGACCGAAGGGACCTCCTACGGCCGCCCGTCGTTCCTGGTGAACAAGAAGTTCCTCACGCGCCTGCGGGACGAGGACAATAGCGTGGTGCTGCTGGAGGTCGGATTCGACGAGCGTGAGATGCTCATGGAGGCGGAACCGGCAACCTTCCATCTCACGCCGCACTACAAGGACTACCCCTCCGTCCTCGCTCGCCTCGAGAGCATCGATCCGAAGTCGCTGCGCAACTTCCTGGAGCGCCGCTGGCGGAAGCTGGCGCCGAAGAAGCTGGTCAAGGCCTGGGACGAGAGGCGATAGCGCGTGGAATCCGGCCTCAGCAGAACCGCAAGTCGCTCTCGACGCCCATCAGGTGCTTGCCGACCGTCTCCAGGTGGGCGAGGCGGCCCTGATGGTGCTGCGAGATGGCGTGGGCATCGCGAAAACGGCGTTCGATCTCACCGCCGTCAAAGATCGCCGTGGCGCCGGCCAGCGCGAACAATGCCTCTGTAACGCTGGTCGCATCCCTGATAGCGAAGGTGCTCGTGGCGCGAAGCGACATACGCTGGTCGATGGACAGGCCGCCCTGCGTCATGGCGTCGGCTTCGTGCCGGCGGAGCGTATCGACCAGGTAGGCGCGGGCCGCGTGGAGCCGGACGTCGGATTCCGCCACCACGGCCTGGACGTTCGCGCCGTGGCCGAGCGTCTTGCCGCGCCACATCGGCGTCTTGCGGCCGGCGAGATCGACAAAGGCGTCGAACATGCCGCGCGCATTGCCAAGCGCGACGGCGGCGAAGCCCGGCGCATAGAGGCCATTGACGCTGAATCGATAGGGCGCCGCGAGCTTCAGCCGCTCGGAGTCCGGCCAGCGGGAGATAGCCGGAAGGGAATGCTGTTCCGGAACGAACAGGCCTTCCAATGAATACTGGTCGCTGCCGGTGCCTCTCAGGCCCAACACACGCCAGACATCGATGATTTCGGCGGACGATTTGGGGAACAGCACCGTGCGATCCGCCGGTCGGCCGTCCTCCCCTGCAAGCGCCGATCCGTCCGCGCCAACGATCGGGCAATGCCCACCCAACCAGGTCGCATGGTGACAGCCGCTGCCGAATTCCCACGTCCCCGATACGCGGTAGCCGCCTTCGGAGACAATCGCCTTGGCGTCGCGTGTCGTGCCCCAGGCGATCGTGGCATGGGGTTCGGCGAAGATTTCGCGCGCGACGTCAGGCGCCAGATAGACGGCGGCAATCGCGCAAACGCCCATCTGGCACAGGCACCACGCCGTGCTGGCATCGGCCCGCGCGAGCACCTCGACGACCTCGACGAATTCGGACGGTGCGGCTTCGCCGCCGCCGAGCCATCGGGGGGCGAGGATGCGGAACATCCCATCGCGGTGCAGCCCCGTGAGCACGGCGTCGTCGAGGCGTCGGGTCGCCTCGGTTCGGGAGGCGGCCTCGGCGATGATCGGGGTCAGGGCGTGCGCGCGGGAGACGTACTCCGACATCGTCCTCTCCCCGCTGTTCGGCCGCGCATCGGTCCAGCGCGCCTCGCCACGCCACGCTAGCCCGCGCACCCCTCGGCGACAATCGCCGCGGCGTCAGCGGGCAATGGCGTACCCCTGCATCCCGCGGGGGTTCGCGCCGGCCCGCACGATGCCCGAAGCCTCGCGCGTGCAAGCCGAAAGCCGGCCCTGCGACCACGGGCCATCCACGCTCACCCGATGGCCGCGGCGGCGAAGATCATCGACGGTGGACTCGGGGAAGCGATCTTCCATGACGAGGGAGCCGAGCGCGATCTCTCGCGGCCAGAAACTGCTCAATACGTGCTCGGAATGGAACGCGGGCGCCTCGATAGCCCGCTGCAGAGGCAGGCCCTTGTCCACGTGGAGAAGGAACAGCAGCAGGGACCACTGCTCCTGCTGGTCGCCGCCCGGCGTACCGAACGCCATGCAGGCTCGCCCATCCTTGAATGACATCGACGGTGTCAGCGTCGTGCGCGGCCGCTTGCCAGGAGCGAGGCTGTTGGGCAGGCCGCGCTCCAGCCAGAACATCTGCATGCGCGTGCCAAGTGCGAAGCCGAGTTCGGGGATCTGTGGACTTGACTGCAACCAGCCGCCCGACGGCGTCGCCGAGACCATGTTTCCCAATCGGTCCACCACGTCGAGGTGGCAGGTGTCGCCGCGCTGGGTTTCACGCGCCTGGGCGAAGGTGGGCTCGCCGCCGCCGGGTGAAACGCCCCTGTGCTCGGCGCCCGGGTTTCCAAGAGATGGAACCCTAGGCGGGCGGCCATCGACCGAACCCGGCCTGAACGCCTGCGACGCCTCGGCCGTGATCAGGCGCCGGCGCTGCCCGGCATAGTCGGCGCTTAGAAGGGCCTCCACTGGAACTGTCGCGTCGTCGCCATACCAGGCGTCCCGATCGGCCATGACGAGCTTGATGGTCTCGACGAGGCAGTGAACGAATTCCGGCCCTTCCGGGTCGATCGCGGTCAGGTCGAATCCCTCGAGAATCCGGAGCGCCTGCAGCATCGACGGACCCTGGCTCCAGGCTCCGCACTTGAACAGCCTATGATCGCGGTAGTCGACGCCGATGGCCGGCTCGATCATGGGGCGCCAGGCGTATAAGTCGTCGGCCGTGAGGAGGCCTCGGCGCCTCGCGCCGCTGGCGTCAAGGGCCTCGGTCGTCCGGCAAAACCGCTCGATCACCTCAGCGACGGGCCCTTTGTACCAGTAGTCGAGGGCCGCTTCGATCTGCGCCTCCCGCCCGCCTGCGGCGGCCTCGGCATGTTCGAGGACGCGCAGATAGAGGTCGCCCAGTGTCCGGTTCGCGAAGAGGGAGCCCGGGGTCGGCGCCTCGCCGTTCTTGAGGTAGATCGCGGCCGAGGTCGGCCATTCCGCCTGGAACAGACTTCGCACTGACCGGATGGTGGCGACGGTGCTGGCGAGGATCGGGTGGCCCGACAGGGCGTATCCGATGGCCGGCTCGAGAACCTGCCGCAAAGAGGCTGAGCCCCAGTCGCGGAGCAGGGTCAGCCAGGCGCCGAACGCGCCGGGAACGCAGGCCGCCAGGAGCCCGGTTCCCGGTATCAGTTCGAGGCCGAGCGCTTCGAAGTGATCGATCGTCGCCGCCGCCGGCGCGCAGCCCTGTCCGCAGATGACGGTCGGTTCGGCGTCGTCGCCACGACTGACCAGGATCGGAACCTCCCCGCCGGGACCGTTGAGGTGCGGCTCGACGATCTGAAGCGTGAAACCGGCGGCGACGGCGGCGTCGAATGCGTTTCCGCCAGCCTCCAACAATCGCATTCCGCAGGCCGATGCGATCCAGTGGGTGGAGGCGACCGCGCCGAACGTGCCACACAGCTCCGGCCGCGTCGTGAAACCGCTCACCGGACCAATCCCGCTGGCCGACGCATTAGAATTCTTCTTCGATCATCGTCTTGAAATGCTCCATCACCTCCGCCATCGCCTCCTCAGGCGGCAGATCCGAGAGCGGATCGGCAGTTGGCGGCGCGGTGGTCGCGACGCTGAGCCGCGCGACCAGGCCGCCGCCCTGGACCAGGACCAAGTCCTCACCGGCTTCCAGCCCACGCAGGATCTGGGCCACGCGCGGCGGCAGGTCGTCGAGATCGATCTGTTTCATGGCGCGAGCAGCTTAACGCCGCCGCGCTGGGCGTGACAGGCCCCCGTCGCGCCCTTACGAACAACCATGGCCTATCGCAGCCTTCGCGACTTCATCGCCGCTTTGGAATCCCGCGGCGAACTGGTGCGGGTGACCGAACCGGTGTCGTCGGTGCTGGAGATCACCGAGATCTGCACCCGCCTGCTGGCGACCGGCGGTCCGGCGGTACTGTTCGAGCACGTAATCCGCGCCGACGGCCGGCGCTCGGCGATGCCGTGTCTGGCCAACCTGTTCGGCTCGGTCAAGCGCGTGGCCATGGGCGTCACCCTCGAAGGCAAGGAGCGCCACAGCGCCGGCGACCTGCGCGAGGTGGGCGAACTGCTCGCCTTCCTGCGCAACCCCGAGCCGCCCCGGGGCCTGAAGGAGGCCTTCGACCTCTTGCCGCTGGCCCGCGCGGTGATGGGCATGCGCCCGCAGGTCGTGGGACGCGCGCCGGTGCAGGACGTGGTGCTGACGGGCGGCGACATCGACCTGGCGCAACTCCCGGTCCAGACCTGCTGGCCGGGCGAGCCGGCCCCGCTGATCACCTGGCCTCTGGTGGTGACCAAGGGGCCCTCGACCGCGCGGGAGGACGACTTCAACCTCGGCATCTACCGCATGCAGGTGATCGGCCGCGACCGCACCATCATGCGCTGGCTCGCTCACCGCGGCGGGGCGCAGCACCATCGCCGATGGAAGGAGTCCGGCCGCCCCGACGCCCTGCCGGCCTGCGCCGTGATCGGCGCGGATCCTGGGACCATCCTGGCGGCCGTCACCCCTGTCCCCGACACCCTGTCGGAATACCAGTTCGCCGGCCTGCTGCGCGGCGCGAAGTGCGAGCTGGTCAAGGCGAAGACCCAGCCCCTGCTGGTCCCCGCCCAGGCCGAGATCGTCATCGAGGGCGAGGTCCTGCTCGGCGAATACGCCGACGAAGGCCCCTACGGCGACCACACCGGCTACTACAACAGCGTCGAGCGCTTCCCGGTCTTCCAGGTCACCGCCATCACCATGCGGCGCGACCCGATCTACCTGACCACCCACACCGGCCGGCCGCCGGACGAGCCGAGCGTGCTCGGCGAAGCGCTCAACGAGGTGTTCATCCCCCTGCTACGCGGCCAGTTCCCGGAGATCGTCGACTTCTGGCTGCCGCCGGAGGGCTGCAGCTACCGCATCGCGGTAGTGTCGATGAAGAAGGCCTACCCCGGCCACGCCAAGCGGGTGATGATGGGCGTATGGTCGTACCTGCGCCAGTTCATGTACACCAAGTGGGTGATCGTGGTGGACGACGATATCGACGCCCGCGACTGGAAGTCGGTGATGTGGGCCCTCTCCACCCGCATGGACCCTGCCCGTGACATCACCCTGATCGAGAACACCCCCATCGACTACCTCGACTTCGCCTCGCCCGAGAGCGGCCTCGGCTCGAAGATCGGCCTGGACGCCACCAACAAGTGGCCGCCCGAGACGAAGCGTGAGTGGGGCCGCCAGATCGCCATGGACCCGGCGGTGGTCGAGGCGGTGACGGAGAAATGGGGGCGGTTGGGCCTGCCGTAGCGGCCACCGGCATCATCGGATCAGGGTGCTCGACGCCATTGTCTGGGCCTCCGCGCGTCAGCACGGCTGCCTGTTGGTGACGCGCAACACGCGGGACTTTCCGGCCGACAACCCAGGCGTGCGCGCGCCGTACCTGTAGACCAGGACTCGGGCATGGGTTCCCGCGGACCGGGCGGTCCCTTACCCCAGGTGGATGTCCTTCTGGTGCGTCTCGTCTGCGCCGTCGTCCTCCTTCAGCCGCGCGAAGATGAGCGTGGAGAAGATGGTGAACACGCCCAGGGCGAGGAACGCCTCCCGCAGCCCGCCCATCATCGCGGCGGGATTTGACCGCAGCCGGTCGGGGATCAGGAACACCGTGGTCAGGCCCGCGATGGCGACGCCGAAGCTGATGGAAAGCTGCTGGAAGGTGCTCGCGATGGAGCTCGCGTTGCTCGCGCTGGCTTGCGGGACGTCGGCATACACCAGGGTGTTCATGCTGGTGTACTGGGTGGATGTCAGGGCCCCATAGCAGAACGCCTGCAGGACGATCAGCCAGATCGGCGTGCCCGGCCGGATGGTGGCGAACAGCATCAGCATCAGGCCGAGCGCCACGGTGTTGGCGACCAGCACGGCGCGATAGCCGAACCGATCCAGGACCTTCGGCATGAACAGCTTCGTGGTCATCGCCGCCACCGCTTGCGGCATGATCAGCAGACCGGACTGCACGGGGGTGAGCCCCAGTCCCACCTGATAGAGCAGCGGCAACAGGAACGGCACGCCGCCGATTCCCAGCCGGGTGAAGAAGCTCCCGCCGACGGCGGCCGCGAATGTCCGGATCCGGAACAGGCCGAGTTGCAGCAGCGGATAGGCCGTCGACGTCGCATGCACGCCGTAGCCGATCAGCAGCGCGATCGAGAGGCCGAGCAGGCCGAGCACCTCGCCGGTGCTCAGGCTGTGCTCGCCGAAGATCTCGAGCACGTACGAGAGCAGGGCGATGCTGGCGCCGAACAGGATGAGCCCGACGACATCCAGCGGCTTGATGGCCGCCTCGCGGTAGTCGGGCAGGCGGAGGTAGACGAGGATCAGCCCGAGGATGCCGATAGGGATGTTGAGGAAGAAGATCAGCCGCCAATGAAGGTAGTCGACGATCAGGCCGCCGGCGAGCGGGCCTAGCATCGGTCCGACGAGGGCGGGAATGGCGACGAAACTCATGGCGCTCACGAGCTCGGATTTGGGAAAGGTCCTCACCAGGGTGAGACGTCCCACCGGCACCATCATGGCCCCGCCCGCGCCCTGCAGGATGCGGCACGCGACCATCAGATGGAGGTCGCTCATCAGGCCGCAGAGCGTCGAACCCAGGGTGAAGATGCCGATCGCGGACGCGAACACGCGCCGCGTTCCGAACCGGTCCGCCATCCAGCCGCTGATGGGAATGAACACCGCCAGGCTCAGCGTGTAGCTCGCCAGCACGGCCTTCATGCTGAGGAGGCTGACCCCAAGCGCCCTGGAGACCACGGGAACGGCCGTGTTCAGGATCGTCGTGTCGAGCGACTCCATGAAGAACGCCACGGCGACGAGCCACGGAAGCATGCGCTTCACCGCCGCCGATGGTTCGGTCGGAATGCTGGGCTCGGCGACCATCACGACCCTTTGTATCCACCCTGGCCGCAGCTGTGCACGGATCGTGCGCCGGCGGGAGTGATCGGGTCCGCTTCCTCACCCCCTGTCACGCGATTGCCGACGCTGGGTCAACTATCGGCTCGACAGCCGCATCGCGCAGCCTTAGAAGCGCGCCCTTCCCCGTTTCCGGCGTCCGATCCGCCGGCCGGGCCGCCAAGAGCCACGCCGATGCCAGCCCCCTCCTCCCGCGGCCGCCGCCCCGACGCCGGTCCTTCCCAGCGCCAGCTGCGGGCTGGCGAACTCGTGCGCCACGCCCTGGTGGACATCATGCGGACCGAGTCCTTCACCGACCCCGCCCTGGCCGGGGTTCCGATCACCCTGAGCGAGGTCCGGATCAGCCCCGACCTCAAGCACGCCCTCTGCTTCGTCGAGCCGCTCGGCGGCAAGGAAGCCCCGGTGGTGATCGAGGCCCTGAACCGGGCCTCGCGGTTCCTGCGCCTGCGGCTCGGCCCCGCCATCGAGATGAAGTTCACCCCGACCCTGAAGTTCATCCACGACGACAGCTTCGACACCGCCGAGCACATCAGCCGCCTGCTCGACGACCCGCGGGTGCGTCGCGACCTCGACGCGGCCCCCGGCGCTGATGGCCCCGGCGTTCAGGGCCCGGGCGCCGAGGGTGACGAGCGGGATCCGGGCGCGGCCTGATGGCCCGCCGCCGCAAGGGCGATCCGGTCTCGGGCTGGGTCTGCCTGGACAAGCCCGAAGGCCTCGGGTCGACCCAGGCCGTCGGCCGCGTGAAGCGGGCGTTCAACGCCCAGAAGGCCGGACACGCGGGGACCCTCGATCCCCTGGCGACCGGCATCCTCCCCATCGCGCTGGGCGAAGCCACCAAGACCGTCCCCTTCCTGATGGACGCCGACAAGGCCTATCGCTTCACCGTGGCCTGGGGCGTGGAGACCGCCAGCTTCGACCGCGAAGGCGCGGTGACCGCCATCTCGGACGAGCGGCCGGATCCCGCCGACGTGGCCAAGGCCCTCGCCGCCTTCGTCGGTGAGATCGACCAGATTCCGCCGGACTTTTCGGCGGTGAAGGTGGACGGGATGCGGGCCTATGACCTCGCCCGCGACGGCGTGGCCATGGACCTGAAGCCCCGCCGGGTGGTGATCCGCGGCGCCCGGGTGGCGGCCGTCTCCGGGCCCGACTCGGTGGAGATCGAGATCGAATGCGGCAAGGGGACCTACGTCCGCGCCCTGGTCCGCGACCTCGCCTCGGCCCTGGGCGCCAGGGCCCATGTGAGCGCCCTGCGCCGCACCCGCGTGGGTCCGTTCGACGAGGCGGCCGCCAAGGGGCTGGAAGTTGTGGAGGAGATGTGTCATATCGGACAGGCCCTGGAGGTTCTGCTTCCGGTCGAGACCGCGCTGGACGACATCCCGGCGCTGGCCGTGACCACCGAAGACGCCTTCAGATT
>Ga0182024_10023488_pt1 | contig 11036 bp, 6 predicted proteins | sample P32metaG_FD_120480 | JGI IMG/M metagenome (GOLD analysis project Ga0182024, IMG submission 120480) | Permafrost microbial communities from Stordalen Mire, Sweden - P3-2 metaG (Illumina Assembly) | ecosystem: Environmental > Terrestrial > Soil > Wetlands > Permafrost | place: Sweden: Stordalen... | reverse complement strand
GTCCTTCACCCTGAGAACGTCCGGGTATCGATCGGTATAGCGCGAACTGAGGTCAACCAGCTTGGCCCTCAAGCTGTCCAGTTCCTGGTCAATCGCCGCCAGGCCCGTCGGGGCGCCATCGGCCGTGTGCGTTGTTCCGCGCACGGTCCGGTACTGTTCCAGCAGCGACTGCAGGTAAACTCGTTGCTGCTTCGCTGTGTTCAGTGCATCCTGCTCGCTCTGCAGCTGCGACTGCATCCCGCTCAGAATCTGTAGATTACTGGCCTGCTGGGAAGGCAAAGACCCTTCATGCTGCGCCTGGAACTCTCGAACTTTCGCCTCCTGCTCGGCCAGACTGGCGCGGGCATTCTCTAGTCGGCTGGCAATAAAGTTGGTGGTGTCCTGCGACTCCTGCTGAACCACCGCCTGATTCTCATTGATAAATAGATCCGTGAGTTCGCTTGTCACCTGCTGGGCAATCCGCGGATCGCTCGCCGAGAAATTCACTCTGAATGCGGTGATATGGTCGTCGCGATTGTCCCGCACAAGCGGGACGTCGATGTCCTTTCGCATGAGTTCGACTTTTTCATCTGGAGTTCTATGTTCGCGCCCTCCCGCATAGAGATGCATCTTGTCAATGATTAACAACAGCCGCGTACGGCTGAGTATCTGTTGCTGAATGCTTTGCAGTCGGTCTTGTAGATTGTCGTTGACATTTGATTCGATATAGTTCTTGGGCATGGTCGGCTGCTCCACCAGGATCAGCGTGCTCGACTTATAGCGCGGCGGCAGAACCCAACTCGCGCTCCACACCGCAACCCAGCCCAGCAGCAACGGGATCAGGAAGAGCATGTGCCGCCGGCGAACGATGCCAAGGTATCGCTGCAGGTCAAGCGGCTCTGAATTTTGTTCTTCGAGTTCTTCTGTCATGACTATCTTCCCATGGGTCGGGTGAACTGGTAAGAGATCGAAATATACTCGCGATCTCCGTTCGGGTCAGCGGCAACCGCGGCCACACCACTGTAGCTCTGATGGAGCCGGGAGTATCCGGCTTCCGCAGAAAAATGCTGGCCGATCGGATGCTGGACCGACACATTTCCTGAAAGTGCATGCCCTCCCTGGCTCGCCGTCGGAGACAGCGGAGTCACGCTCTTGAGGATGCTGTAGCTCGCAGAGGCTCCCAGCGTCCACGTCCGTGTCGCCTGCCAGCGTGCCGACGCATTTCCCGCAGTCGATTCTTGGGCTCCAAGCAGCCCGCCGGCCCCATTCACCGTCCGTGAGAAACTCGCCGCAAAATTGGTGTGACTGCTTTGCCACCCGATGCTGGCATTTACCGCTGGAGTCCAGGCGCTCGATGATGGAATGGAAGACTCGCTCACGTTAAAGTGCTGTGGACCGCCGGAGACGGAGAGAGAAAGTGCATTATCCAGATAGAGCGTGTAGAACGAGTAGATCGTGTACATCTGAGTGTCGCTTGAGATGCCCTCGCTGCTCGAAGTCATCTTCGAGTACTGGTAATTCACTCCCATGTACTGGTTCTTCGAAAGCCGGCGATTGTAGAACCCCGAACCTCCGTAGGAGTTCGAATTGGCGAGCCCGACGGCCTGCGCGGGATTCGGATAGTTGACTAGGGAATATGTGCCGCCCGCGCCGATCATGCCGCTCCTGCTGAATTGATAGGTTGTCTGACCGTTCGTCTCGTTACTGAGCTGCTCGGCGAAGGGAGCCACCACCGCTGCCGCCGGCGATTCCGTTGAACCGGAGACGCCCGCTTGCGGCTGCTCGAAAACGTTGGAAGACTGAACAAACGAATCGCCCAAGCTGAGCTTCGCGTGCGGACTCAGCCGGTACTCGTAGTTTGTGGTCGCACTCTGGTTCAGGGAATTAAGCGTCCCCGTGGGTTCATATAGAGTGAAGCCCGGGGCATATCTGAATGAGCGGTGGCTGCGCGGCGTCGTCTGGTCCAGTGCAATCGAAGATCCCATCGTGTAGATCATGTCGCTGACCGGCTTACCGCCGTTTCCTGATTCCACGTTGTCGGAGTAGGCCACTTGCAGGTTAAATCTGCCACTTAGAAAGTTCGACCGCTCCTCGGAGCCGGTCGCGGTCGGATACGACTGGCCGCTTACCGGTGGTGGAGTCTGCATCTCGGTCTCCGTAGCCGGGGGTCCGGTTGCGCTCGGTTCCACCTGAGACCACGCCGGCATGGCCGCGAACAACATAATACTCAGACAAATGCGGGTAAGCATAAGCGGCATTTACGGCACCACGACTGTGTCGCGTGGTTCAAGCTTGATATTCTGCCCGGGATTCTTGCCTTTGATGACGTCCTTATAGTTGAAAGCAATGCGGGTCTCGCGGCCGCCGGCGCTCTGGCGAAGAATGTAAATGTTCTTCTGCTTGGCAAAGTCCCTGAACCCGCCTGCAGCCGCAATCGCATCCAGAACTGTCGTCGCAACTGCAAGCGGGTAGGATCCCGGCTTAGCCACCTGACCCAGGATGTTGAACTTCTGGCTATTGATCTGTTCCACGATCACCGTAACTTCGGGCTCGGTGATGTAGTTCTTCAATTTGGAGCCGATCTCCTCTTCCAGTTGCAAAGGAGTTCGTCCCGTTGCCTGCACTTCCCCCACCAGTGGCAGGGAAATCTTCCCGTCCGATCGCACCGGAATCGACCGCGACAGGTCCGGCTCCTTCCATACATTGATCGCCAGCCGGTCGTCGTTCCCTATCACAAAGCTATTGTCGTGCGCCTTGCTCCCTGACGCTGCCACGGCATCCGCCTGGAGCCCGCGATCCGCTTGGCCGGCGGCTGGAACCTGTCCAGATAAGGAACCCGAAAGAACAATAAAGAGAATCCCCAATTTCATTAAGTGATCGACGCTGCTATTCATCAAAGCTCCTGTCGACGATCATCTAACCTGGCGGTCCCGCCAGAAATAATCAAATTAACCTTCAGCGTAATCACTTCCAATTCGAGTCAATCCTTCTTCACCGCGACATTCCAGTCACGCACAAACCGTGAACATCCCTTGAACTCTTCCAACTTCCATCGATTGTCCCGCCGTGATCTCGCGTAACTGGTCTCGCGCTATCACAGGTTCCACATCCGCTGCATCGATTTCCACCGCCACCGATTGCGCTACCATGGCCACGGAAAGAACCAGCCTGCACACATTCTTCTTGCGCAGCAGAACCCCTTCTACGCCTTCAAGCGAACCCCGTATCACGCGAACCCGCTCACCAACTTTGAGGTAGGGATGCGGTTCCACGCGGTAAGACCCTTCGATGGTCCTGCGAATCGCCTCAATCTCGACTTCCGGAATAACCGCAAAACTCTCGCCGTGGGTCAAAATCATGTGAACTCCGGGAGTCGTCACCACCTGCAAACGGCGATTGAGCCCTCCCCGGACGAACACGTAACAGGGAAACAGCGGCAGCGAAAGCATTTTCTTTCTGTCTTTCCAGCGCCGCATTGACTCATACAGCGGAAGGAACACCTCAAAGCCCTTTGCCGTCAGCATATCTGCCACCGTCTTCTCGTGCTGGTGGCGGGTGTAGAGCGCCCACCAGGCCGGGCCGTCACACCTGACCGCATCCATTTTCGGTTCCATCACCATCTCGCTCAGTCTTTCCATCGGATGTTCAACCTCTCTGGTGGCATCAAACGAGCACAGCTTCGCCCTGTGGGCTACAGCCCGTTCTTTTCTACTCTGTTTCCCCGTCTTCCCAAATCTCGCTCAAGACTTCTGGGCTCAATCCGAATCCCGACTTACAACCAGCCAGAAAGACGATCAGTACCCGGAGGTCCGGTGAATGCGAATGGAATGTAAGGGGCACATGATGTGAACACTAATGCAACTTGGTTGCCATTGCAAAATAAGGTAAATAAATGACTTATACTTGATATACCTCAAGAAGGTGCAAATCTTTGCACTCCATCGTAGGAGAATTTTAGTCCATTCGTTCAGCCGGCATTCCCGGTCGAACCCGGGGTCAGCCCGGGATTGCTCTGCCCCTGGCTCACTCGGGCCGCTCCTCAATCTGAAGCGAAGGCGCAGACCATTCCACCCGCGCATTTACATGCTTCCCTTCTTGAGGGGGTGCGTTCTCGCTCCTGATCGAAAGTTCCTGTTGGGAAAATAACAGCGCTGAGCTGTTTCGATTCAATTAACTGAGAACGGAATTGGGGGTGCAGCCCGGGTTCTACCCGACCCACAAGGGCTCTCGAAAATTTGCCGTAACTGATTGGCTTAAGTGCTGGCCAGAAAGGCTACCGAAAAGTCGTCCAAATTGCCGAAAATCGCAGCAAATCGGAGAATTGCGGCGGCAATCAGTCGCCCGTATGGAGAAATGGAAAGGACAAGCCCATCGAGGTGTTTCGGCCCTGGAAGGAACTGGCTGAAGCTCAATCTCGCACAAGCTTGCTGCCAACGAGGGTTTCAGTTGCGAAAGCTCTTCAGCCCATTCTTCCATCGTTGCCGATTAGCTTCGGCCGTCTTCTCAGCCACCAAGCCAAGGTCTCGACTTTCCCGGAGAAGCGACCACGGTCTCGGCAAAGCCCCAATTTTATACCTGCAATTACAAGCCAGGAGCCTGCGGCGCATTGCCACGATTGAAAGCGTGGGATCGTCCACCTGGAACATCCCTCCGGTGTCCTATGAACCGCGCCAACAAGGGAACAGCCCACGAAAACGGGTCCGGCGGAGGCAAACTCTCACTCCGCCGCAGAACACCGCGCACGCGGCGCACTGTGGCCTGGTTATGCACCAGCGTGCACGGTTTACGTGCGTCTCGGACCGACGCTCACCATACTTTTCAGATGGCTTCGTCAATACGTCAAGACGTTAAGTTTCCTTCCCTTCTTCTATTCAAATTACGGGGCCTGGACTCCTACACGGGTAGGACTTGCTCCCACTGTTCATACCAGCTTTCGCTGGATGCACACTTTCCGGAATCTATTCGCAAAATGACACCTTGCGCTTCTACACGTCATCGTGTATATGTAGAAGCCATAGGCATGACGACTCCCTCCAAATTCGACCTTCCGCAAGGCACGTTAGACCTGCTCATTCTTCGGGTCGTCGCGCTCGGGTCGATTCACGGATATGCGATTGCGCAGCAGATTCAATTGATCTCGAAAGAAGCGCTGCAGGTCCAGCAGGGCTCACTGTATCCGGCTCTTCACCGCCTGGAAAACAAGAATTTTCTCGTCGCCGAATGGGGTCCGACCGAGACGGGCCGCGAGGCGAAATTCTATCGGCTGACAGCGAAGGGCCGCACTCAACTCAGGGCCGAAACGGAGAGTTGGGAGCGCCTGACCGAAATAGTGGCCATGATTCTGCGGCAGCCACTGGGAGAACGATTATGAACTGGTTTCAGAGGCTTTCAAAAACAGGCCGGATGGAGAAGGATCTCGACGCCGAGCTTCGCTTTCACTTCGAAACGCAGGTAGCGGACAAAATTCAAGCGGGCTTGTCCGAGGCCGAAGCGCGCCGGGCGACCCGCCTTGAATTCGGCGGGCTCGACCAGATCAAGCAAGACTGCCGCGAAAGCCGCGGAACGCTTTGGCTTGTATCCATCTTGCAGGACCTGCGTTTTGGAGCGCGCATCCTGGCCAAGTCACCAGGATTTTCAGTGACCGCAATCGTGGTGCTTGCACTGGGCATCGGCGTTTGCACGCTGGCCTTCAGCCTCTATAACATCGCCGCGCTGCAATCCCTTCCCGTGCACGACCCTGCAACCGTGGTCCGCATTCAGCGCCGGTCTCCGGAGAACATTACTCCCGGCCTGCCCTATGCGTCGATCGCCTACTATCGCGACAACGCAAAGTCGCTTTCAGCGGTGATGGAAACCATGGGCTCCGCGCCGCTGGTGCTCAACCAGGATGAACAGCGCGTCAGCGCGACTTTTGTCAGCTCGAATTATTTCAGTGAACTGGGCGCGGCGGCGGCGAGCGGACGCCTGTTCGACGCCGCGCAGGATGACGCTGCTTCCGCGCCGGCGTGTGTCTTAAGTTACCGCCTCTGGCAAAGAAGGTTTGATGGCGATCCATCTATTGTTGGCAGGGCGATTCGCCTGGGCGGAAGGCCGGCCACGGTCATCGGCGTTGCTTCAGAGGCATTCGCTAGCCTCGGCACGGATGATCCTGACATCTGGCTCCCTCTTTTGCAGCATTCTTATTTTGTTGAAGGCAGCAAGCCTCTCGCCGATCCGAAGTTCGAAGGATTGATCGCAATGTGGGGACGCCTGGCCCCGGGCGTCAGCAGGTCGAGTGCGGAACAGGAATTGCTTTCGCTCACCAACCAGTTGCGGAAGATTTACCCAACCGTAATCTGGGACCATGAATATATTGTCATCACCCCCGGTGCTCATTTCCTCTCGTTTGAGGGCGGACCGGGTGCACCGCCTGTGCTCCCGCTTGTCGCGCTCTTGGTGTTCCTGATTCTCGCCATCGCTTGTGCCAATCTCGGCGGGCTACTGTTGGCGCGCGGAGCAGGCAGGCAGCGCGAGATCCAGTTGCGATTCGATCTTGGCGCCCGCAAGTTGCGCGTCTTTCGCCAACTACTCACAGAAAATCTGCTGCTGGGCTCGCTCGGCTCCATAGCCGCATTGCCGCTCAGCTACGCCGTTCTACGCCTTGTGCTGGTGTATTCAAATGCCCCGGCCTGGATGAGTGCGATGCCCGACTGGCGTGTTTTCTTGTTCACGGTCACCATGGGCTTTTTCGCAGCACTGCTTTTTGGATTGCTGCCCACGCTGCAGATGGTTCGCCGGAAAAAGAATCGCTCCCTCTGGCATCAGTTCGTCGTCTGCGCGCAGGTGGGGGCCAGCTGTGTACTGCTCATCCTGGCTGGATTGCTGGTACGTGCGACCCTGCACACGCTCTATTCCGACCCAGGATTTGGGTATGAGCAGGTGTTGTCCATCGATCCGGGAATGAGTGAGCATGGATTCGCGTCTGTACAGGCCCAGACCTACCTCGATCAGTTGCAGAGCCGGCTGCGGGCAGTTCCCGGCGTGACTTTCGTCGCGATAGCCAGGGTTCCTCCACTGGTGAACACAATGATAATGATGACCAGCATCGACGTCGCCGGCCGACGAATCATGATTTATCCCAATTGGGTCGGTCCGGACTTCTTTCAGACGATGCGGATTCCATTGCTGCGTGGCCATTACTTCCACAACGGCGAAAAGAATGCGGTCATCCTCAGCGAATCGTTGGCCCGCAAGCGATGGCCAAGCGAAGACCCGATCGGAAAGAAATGGGAAAAGAGCAATGATGTCGTGGTCGGCGTTGTCGGCAACACGCGAGCCATGGAACTCAACAACACGGATGCAACGGAGATTTACTACCCTCCGACTGCCGATGATTTCCCCGCAATGGCCGTGCTGGTCAGGGCGGCCGGCGATCCAAACACGCTCACCCCAACCATCAAGGCGATTGCCGGCAGCATCGACACTGGACTCTATCCAACCATTACGCCGCTCACTGCCGGCTTTCGCAAGAGTGTCTCCCAGGTGGAACAGATCGCGACGATCGTCAGCTTGCTGGGCAGCGTTGCGATCTTCCTCGCCGTCGTAGGACTTCTTGGTCTCGTCAGCTATGCCGTGTCGCAACGGACCAGAGAAATCGCCATCCGGCTCGCGCTCGGGGCCAATCGCATGGAGATATTTACCGCCGTGCTGCGCCGATTTGCGTGGCCTGTTCTGCTCGGCCTGGTTGCGGGTGTGGCCATCACCGCGGGCCTCTCCCAGATTTTGCGTCGTGCGCTTTACGGGATCAGCGGTCTGGATCCGATCAGCTACATGGGCGCGATGGCCATCCTGATCGCTATCCTCGCCGCAGCTGCGTTGCTGCCCATTCGTCGTGCTTTCCAGCTCGACATTGCCAGAACTCTGCATTTCGAGTAAACGGTTCGTCTCGCATCCGTGCCGATAAGCGAATGGAGGAGCCAAATAATCGGAGCGTTGGGTCCGAATGTAGAGTTTCGGAGCGGCCCTCCGAGGGCGATTCGTTCCGCGCCTTTTAGCGCAGGTTTCTGCCCGCAAATCCCTACGCTAATTGAGTACTCGCCGTACAATGTTCCCCTGGAGGACAATGCCTCTAAACCGCTGATTCTAATAAATGGTCGGGACGGGCAGATTTGAACTGCCGACCCCTCGCACCCCAAGCGAGTGCTCTACCAGGCTGAGCCACGTCCCGACACAATCGAGCTGGTTCACCTGGGCGAACCGGCTTTAGGGTCTGAACCAGTCTACACCAGCAAGCGGCTGCTGCACCGACTCGGGAAACAACAATCCAGCTGCAAGAAACTGGCTCTCAAATCACCCGTTTGCCCCGCCGTTTGCCCTGTTTGACCTGCTCAACCACTTGGCTTCACGCCGGCAAACGCGCTTCGCTCCGCATGCGGTCACCGTGTACACTGTCCGGCACATGCGAATTGCTGCCCAATCCCGCTCCCTGCCTCGTCGCTGTTCCCATTATCGGACGCACCTCGCCGCCCTTGTCTGCTGCCTGGCTCTTTTTTCGCTCGCGCAAGACCTCCGCGCCCAGTCGAAGTCCGCGAGCCATCTGCTCATCTACGCCATCGATGTGGAAGGCGGCCAGTCCACGCTACTGGTGGACACGGCAACCCACGCATCCCTGCTCATCGACACCGGCTGGCCCGGAAACAGCGGCCGAGACGCCGACCGTATTCAACAGGCGATGCAGGACGCCGGCATCACCCGCATCGACCACTTGCTCATTACCCACTTCCACACCGACCATGTGGGCGGCGTGCCCGAGCTGGTCAGGCGCGTCCCTATCGGCGAGTTCCTCGATCACGGTGAAAACCGCGAAGACTCCGACATCACGCGCCACGATTACGCCGCGTATCTGAAGGCCATTCAGGGAAAGCCAAGGCGCATCGTCCATCCCGGCGACACCATCGACATTGCCGGCGCCCATCTTTCGAGCTTTGGGGCCATCCTTCTCGCAGCCGACGGCGAGCACATCGGGGCCGTTCCCGGGGTCAAGCCGACACCCAACCCCTACTGCGCTGCCGAGCCCCACTGGGACCTGGATACCACGGAGAACCCCCGCTCCGCCGGCGTCCTCATCCGCTTCGGCAAATTCCACTTCCTCGACCTCGGCGACCTGACCAAGGCCAAGGAAATTCCCCTCGTCTGCCCCGACAATCTGATCGGCACGGTCGACCTCTATCTGGTCAACCATCATGGCTTCAACCTGTCCAACTCCCGCGCCTTCGTCGACGCCATTCACCCGCGCGTTGCCATTATGGACGACGGCGCGCACAAAGCCGGAAGCCCCGAGGCCTGGCAAACGGTGCATGACAGCCCCGGCCTCGAGGACCTGTGGATGCTGCACACCGCCGAGGACTCAGACGCCGCCCACAACAGCGCCGAAGCCCTCACCGCCAACCTCAAGGGCGCCTCGGACGGGGCATATCTCAAGGTGATCGCCTCGGCGGACGGCAGCTTTTCCGTCACCAACAGCCGCACCGGCCAGACAAAAATGTATCCGCGCGTTTGATTCTAATTGCATGCGCACTTCTGCAGCCCGGGGCGCTCGGGGCTCATGGAGACAAAACCCGCGGGATTTAGAATCACTATCTCGCGCCACGGATGAAGCACCAACAGGTCTTCAACGCTACTGACGATTGCATCTGCTTCGGCTACCAGCGCCAGGGCGAGAAACATGTTGTCGCAGGGGTCGCGGCGGGTCCGTACGACCTCCGTCAAATCAACACCTCGTACTTACTTCGAACAGATGCACTTTTCGCCGCACATTGGCGGCAAACGCCTGGAGTTGTCTAGTCTCCGACAGATTCTTCCAGTTCGGAGCCTAATCTGTGCAACTTCATGACGCGCCACTGGAGGCGGTCGAAGAAGAGGTAGACTACCGGCGTGGTGAAGAGGGTGAGCATCTGCGAGACGATGAGACCGCCGACGATGGTGATGCCTAGCGGCTTGCGGAGCTCGGAGCCGACGCCCATGCCGATGGCCAGCGGCAGGCCGCCGAAAAGCGCGGCCATGGTGGTCATCATGATGGGGCGGAAGCGGAGTAGGCAGGCTTGATAAATGGCTTCGACCGGCGGCAGGCCCTGGTCACGCTCGGCCTGCAGGGCGAAGTCGATCATCAGGATGGCGTTTTTTTTGACGATGCCGATGAGCAGGATGATGCCGATCAGGGCGATGATGCTGAGATCCGTTCCCGTTAACAGAAGCGCCAGGATGGCGCCGACACCGGCCGGGGGCAGCGTGGAGAGAATGGTGAGCGGGTGAATGAGGCTCTCGTAAAGGATGCCGAGAACGATGTAGACAGCGACCAGGGCGGCGAGGATGAGATAGGGCTCATTGCGCAGCGAATCCTGGAACGCCTGTGCGGTTCCCTGGAAGGTGGCGTGGACGGAGCGGGGCATGCCCAATTGCGCTTGAGCTTTCTCGAGGGCGGTGACGGCGTCGCCGAGGGCCACGTTCTGGGCGAGGTTGAAGGTGAGCGTTACGGCCGGGTACTGGCCCTGGTGGTTCACCTGGAGCGAGGTGCGCCGGGCCTCGTAATGAGCGATGGCGGAGAGCGGGACCATGGCTCCGCCTGAGGACGGAGTGAGCGTTGTGGATGCGGGCGCAGCGGCTGTTGTGGTTGCCGGCATGGCGGTCGGGGCGCCGGGAACGTTGGTGGCCTTGACGTAGATGCCGTTGAGCGAGTCGGGGCCGAGCTGATAGCGTGGGTCGACTTCCATCACCACAAAGTATTGGTTGAGTCCGGTGTACATGGTGGAGACTTCGCGCTGGCCGAAGGCGTCGTAAAGCACATTGTCAATGGCGGCGGCGGAGACGCCGAGGCGCGAGGCGGTGTCTCGATCGATGACCAGGGTGGCGGAGAGGCCCTGATCCTGCTGGTCGGTGGAAACATCGCGGAGCTCGGGCATGGCCATCATGCGCTGCAGCAGTTGCGGCGCCCAGGTGTTGAGCTCGTTCAGGTCCTCGTCGGAGAGGGTGTACTGGTATTGTGCGGCGGCGCCGCGGCCGCCGATCTGGAAGTCCTGCTG
>Ga0182024_10023487_pt1 | contig 11037 bp, 8 predicted proteins | sample P32metaG_FD_120480 | JGI IMG/M metagenome (GOLD analysis project Ga0182024, IMG submission 120480) | Permafrost microbial communities from Stordalen Mire, Sweden - P3-2 metaG (Illumina Assembly) | ecosystem: Environmental > Terrestrial > Soil > Wetlands > Permafrost | place: Sweden: Stordalen... | reverse complement strand
TGTGCTCGCCGACGCCGGCGGCCTCACCGATCAGGCCGGCAACAACGCCCACATTCAGATTGTCGATCCCAGCACAGTAACTTCGCGAGTGCTCGCCTTCAAGGATGTTTTGAATCCCGTGAAATCGCGCGAAGTGACGCTGAAACCGGGAGAGATCGTCTTTGTGCCCAAGACCGGCTTTGCGCGCGCCACGTATGTCATCCAGCGGCTGAACCCGCTCTTTCAGCTCAGCACGCTGGCGTACTTAGGAGCAGTCCTATGAGCCGGACCTTCGATCCCCACGCGGCTCTGAATTCGCCCCGTCTTACCGGCGGTGCTTCCGCGCCCACCGCGTCGCGCGAGTTCTCATCCGACCAGGCGCTCTTCCGTCTCGACCTCATGCGCAGCCTGCGCATGCATCGTCGTCTGGCTGTGGGATTCGTCCTTGCCGGCCTGTTGCTGGCTTTCATTTACCTCGTCGTCAATTGGTCGCTATATACGGCCGAGAGCCTGGTCTACATTCAGCCCACGCCTTCCGCCGTGCTTGAAGCGGCGCCCATGCACTGGCCCTACAACTACGACCCGGCTACGTATGACTCCTACATACAGCAGCAGATGCTGAGCATGACGCGCCCCGACGTGCTGGTGAGTGCGGTGCACAAGCTCTCCCCGGGCGTTTGGCAGCGGAGCGGCGAAAGCGATCAGAGCTCGGCCGACCGGTTGAAGGGGGCGATTGAAGTGGCGCGCGTGGGAACCAGCTACCAGGTCGCCATCACCGCGCATGCCGCCAACCCGGATACGGCCGCCGCATTGGCCAACGCCGTCGCCGCCAGTTATATCGAGAACACCGCGCGTGAGCAATCGGCAGGCGATTCCGGCCGCCTCGCCATGCTCCGGGAAGAGCAGCAGCGCATCACCAAGGAGCGCGACGACGATCGCGCCGAGCAGGCCACGCTCAACGCGCAACTCGGTGTGGCGGCCATCGGCCCGGAGGCGCCCCAACACTACGACAGCGACATCGCCCAGATTCACGCAGAGCTTGTAAAAGCGCGCAGCGATCACGACGAAGCAGCGGCGCGGCTCACTTCGATGAATGCCGGCAACGGCGCTTCATCCGCGGCGCTCGACGCCGAAGCCGATCAGCTCATCGCCACCGATCCCGGCCTGTCCAGCCTCAAGCAAGCGTTGCTCACGCGGCGCGCCGCGCTGGTATCGCATATGTCAGGCAAGACTCCGGACAATCCGCAGTACGAGCAGGATCAGGAGGAGCTCCAAAAGATCGATGCTTCGCTCGAGTCCGAGACGCGCGCGCTGCGCGCGAAGGCCGCCGCGCGCATCGAGGAGCAGTTGCGCACGGATCTCGACCGCACCGCGAATCTGGAGGCGCGCCTGAACGCGCAACTGGCGCAGATGACCAGGGCCGCGGCCGGTGCCACGCCCAAACTGCAACGTTCGAGCGACCTGGCCAACGACATCACCCGCCTTCAGACCCGTTACAACGCGGTCGACGAGCAGCTGCAGAACCAGACGCTCGAAGACAGTGCTCCCGGCGCGGCCCACCTGGCCGAAGCCGCGGTCCCTCCCACGCACCCCGCGCTCGCGGGAGTCATCCGCAACGCACTTCTGCTGCTGTTTGCGTTTGTCTTGTTTGGCGTGGCGGCCGCGGTTCTCGCCCACAAGCTGGACCCGCGCGTGTACGTCGCTTCGGACGTGGAGCAGCAGCTGGGCTACAGGCCCATGGCGCAGTTGCCGGATTTCGACGAGGTCTCCGACGAGGTGGCTGAGGAGCATTTGCTGCGGCTGGCTACGGCAATCGAATTTGCTTGCGACGACGGACAACTGTCCAACTGCGTGTTCACGGGAACTGGCTCGGGCGTGGGCGTGACCACGATTGTCACGCGCGTCAGACAGATGCTGGGCGTCCTGGGCAGAGAGGCTGTGCTCGTCGATGCCGCCGGACCCGTGCCCGCGGAACCGCGGCCCGCTCCGAGCGACGGGCTGGCCGCCGCTGGGACCGAATCCCGGCACAACGCGCCTTCGACATCTCTCACGCCGCGAGCGGGGTCTCTAACGCAGCAAACCACCGCCGGCATTCCATCCGCATGCGACAGTCTGATGCTGACCGATACCGCGCCGCTGACGGTTTCAGCCGAGGCGGAGTACCTGGCGCGGCGCGCCGATTGCACCATTCTGGTGATCGAGTCGGGGGTAACCACGCGCGCCGAGCTCCGCGCTGCCGCCGGCAGCCTTGAGCGCCTCAACCCCGCCACGGTTGGATTCGTGCTGAACCGCGTGAGCCTCAAGTATGCCGACGAGAGCTTTCGGCATTCCGTCAGCGAAGTCGAGCGGCACCTGCGCGTGCAGGGACGCGCTGCGGCGCGGACAGTCGCGCAAAGCGCCCGCACTATGCCTGAAGCGACGCGCGCAACCTCGACTCGAAAGATCCCCGAATTTGCAGAGGCCACTGCCGCCGCATCCGCGATCGCAGATCCGGCTGCACCTCAGGCGCTTCGCGTCGCGCCAGAAGAAACCGCGCCGCAGCACGACGCGCCGGTCCCAGCCGCTCTGCGGGAGCCAGCAGCCCCAGCCGCCTCGCAGCAGCCGACAGCACTGGCTGCTCTGCGGAACATTGCACCGGCATCTCTTTGGTTTGCGCGGAGCGCACCGCAGCCTGCGCAAGAGCCGGCCGCAACGCCCGTTGCAGCGGATGTTCCGCCGCCTGCTTTCGAGCCCATACCTGCACTCAAGCCAATTCAGGAGCCGAAGTCACAACCCGCGTCATGGACGGAGATGCCGCCCGCCCGGGAACCGCAGCAAGAAACCCTCCGGTGGCTGGCGGAAGCGCCTCCCTGGTGGCTGACGGACGCGCCCACGCATGCCGAAGCCGCGGCGACTCAGCCGCCCGCGCCGCGCGCAGAGCCTCTGATTGCGGCGGCCGCGCATGATGGACAAAAACCCGCTCTAGCCGAAGCGCGAGAGGAAGAAAAGACCCCCGACGAAGTTCCGACGCGGCTAAGCGGGTTGAGAGGCATTCGGTTCTCATTGGGAGTCAAGGAGTTCAGCCCGAAAAAGCCGGCCGGACGCGCCGGCAACGGCAACGGGGCACCCGCGGATGCAAACCCGTCCCATTCCGAGCCAACCATCGTCACGGAAGCATTGGTTCCGCAGCCGGGACCTGAACCTGCCAAGGCCAAAGTCGAAGCCAAAGAGGAAAAACCGGCTTCGCGCCGTGCCTCGTCGCGCTGGGTGACAACCGAGCCCGAATTCCTGCCTCCGCCCGCCGCAGAGACCAACAAGGGCAAACAATCTCGCTGGAATCCTGCAAATTACGGCACCGACCCAGACGACATCCAGATTCTGCCGTCGCGGCGCGGACAGTACAAGCGCTAAACGCGCAGCCCGCGAAAAGGTAGTCTCCGGGATTTTGCATCGTCGGTGGCCGCGGCGCTAAGATAGGCCAAGCGCCGCGCGATGCCTTCGAAAAGCGACGACGCGATCCCAGCAAGAATCAAGAGTCGAATTCCGCAGGCCAGCGAGACCATCCCAGGCGAACCCAGAAACCGGAGAAGCCACAATGCCGGAAGCGGACGATCCCAAGGCGAGCCCAAAGCCGCTCGAAGACCCATCGAAATCGATCACGCGACGCCGTTTCATTCTCGGCGTCATTGCCGGAGGCGCCGTTGTCGGCGCCGCCAGTTATCGCATTCTTGCACCGGGACGCGCGCGAAGCTTCGGCGGCGAACGGCTGATCACGTTGAACGTGAACGGCCAGCCGCGTCGCGTGGAAGTGATGAAGCAGGAAACTCTGGCCTGGACGCTGCGCTATAAGTTGGGACTGACGGGAACCAAGCTGGGCTGCGACCGCGCGGAGTGTGGGGCATGCACGGTGCTCATTGACGACGTGCCGCACTATAGCTGCTCCGTGCTGACCAACACCGTGCGCGGGCGCCAGGTGACGACGATCGAAGGCCTTGCCGCGGACGATGGCACGCTGCATCCGGTGCAGCAGGCGGTGGTTGATGCGCAGGGCTTCCAGTGTGCGTTCTGCATGTCCGGCTTCATCATGGCGACCGTCGGATTTCTGAAGACCCATCCCACTCCCACGCGAACCGAACTCGCGCACGGCATCAGCGGCAACCTCTGCCGGTGCCAGGACTACAACAAAATCCTCGACGCGATGATGCTCGGCGCAGAAAACATCCGGACCGGCGGGCCTGCTGCCGAGAAAGCGAGGTCTTGAGCCATGGCGGACACTCCACAGATGGCGGATACTCCACAAGAGAGCGCGATGCAGGCCGAGCAGGAAAAGCCGCGCCCGTACGGCACGGGATACAAGCTGATCGGCAAAGACTACAAAACACCGGACATGGTGGCCAAAGTAACGGGGCAGTCGAAGTACGCCGAGGATTTTCGCGCGGAGGGAATGCTGTTCTGCCGCCTGGTGCTGAGCCCCATGCCGCACGGGCGCATCACGCACATTGATGCGAGCGATGCGCTGGCCATGCCGGGAGTAAAGGCGGTGCTGACCGCAGACGATATTCCCGCTCCAGCAGACTATTTGAACGACAACGGCCAAACCATCAAGGCCAACAAGTGGGGCGAGCGGGCGCTGGCCAACGAGCCCATGTTCCAGGGCTGTCCGATCCTGGCCGTGGCGGCCGTGGATGAGCTGACCTGCGCCGAGGCCATCGAAAAAATCAAAATCGACATGGAGCCGCTGCCGTTCGTCATCGATCCGCTTGACAGTTTGCGGCCGGGTGGGCCAAATCCCCTCGCGGACGGAAATGTGTGGCAGCGAGGATCCTCCGGGCAGCAGGTTACAGAGCTGAAGTGGACGAAAGACGATTTTGCCGAGTACGACCAGGGACGGCTTCCCATGGGCAAGCCGATGGGCCAGTCGACGTACGGCGATCTCGATGCGGGCTTCCGTGATGCGGCACTGGTGCTCGATGAATCGTTTGTGACTCCCGACGTCAGCCACCAGTGCCTGGAGCCGCGCACCGCGATGGCGTACTGGCAAAACGGAAAGGTGTATCTGCACACGGGTACGCAAAGCACTTTCCAGACCGCGCCGGCGATTGCGCGCTGGATGAATCTGACCCCGGACCAGGTGGTGCTGGTGAGCGAGTACACGGGCGGCGGTTTTGGCAGCAAAGTCACCGGCTCTGTGATCATGATTATTCCCGCGATCCTGTCGCGCAAATTAAATGCACCGGTCATGATGCGTATCAGCCGCGAAGAGGAGCACTACATCGGTCGAGGACGGCCGAGCGTTCTGGGGCGCGCGAAGATCGGGTTCGCGAAAGACGGGCGGATTACCGCGGTCGATTACTACACGGTGACCAACAGCGGGGCCTATGACAACCAGGACGATGGCGCCTCGTCGGCCCGGATTGTCTCGCTGCTCTATCAGCCGCCGGCCATGCGCTGGCGCGGCGTCTCAGTAATGACGAATACGCCCACGCGCAGCGCACAGAGCGCGCCCGGAGGCATGCAGGGCATCACCATCATCGAGCCGATCCTGGCCAAAGCAGCGCGCAAGCTCGGGGTGGATCAGGTGGCGCTGCGGCGCGTGAACTGCCCCGAGGGCAAGGCCGAATACGGGCCGCCCAATCACGGCAAGCGGGCCCACGCGACGAGCTGCTTTTTGAAGCAGGCGCTGGACCAGGGCGCACAGCAGTTCAAATGGCAGCAGCGCAATGCGCAGCCCAAGCGGCTCGGCTCGAAGGCGCGCGGCGTGGGTGTATCGCTGAGCTGCTTCGTGGGTGGAACCATCGGATTTGATGGGTTGATGGTGATTACGCCGGAAGGGCGGGTGCGTTTCCATTCCGGTATCGGCAACCTGGGAACCGAATCGGTGATGGACGTACACCGCGCCGGCGCCGAGGTGCTCGGCGTGCCGTGGGAGCTTTGCGACGTGGTGTGGGGCGATACCTCGCGCGTTCTTCCATATACGTGCGCTTCGGGCGGCAGCCAGACGACGCATGCCATGACGCGGGCCGCGTTTGCCGTGGCCACGGAGTGCAAACAGAAGCTTAAAGAAGTTGCCGCAAAGTCGCTCGGCGGAAATCCCGAGGCTTACGAGGTCGACAACGGGCGCGTTTTCCGCAAAGGCGGCGGCGCAGGGATGAGCCTCGCGCAGGCGGCGCAAAAGGCCATCGAGCTCGGTGGCATCTACGACGGCCACCAGGCGCCGGACGATGTGCACAAGGCAACGAAGGCCGCGGTGACAGCGCTGGCCGGACAAGGCCTCGTAGTAGCCGCGACCGACAAGGCGCCACGCGATGGCGACACGTTCTCCTACGTGGCGAGCTTTGCCGAAGTCGAAGTGGATGTGGAGACGGGCAAGTATTTCATCACGGATTTTCTGGCCTATGGCGACGTGGGCACAGTATTGCATCCGCACTCGCTGGGCGGGCAAATGCTGGGGCGGTCGATATTGGGGATTGCGCACGCTATCGGACAGAAGTGGGTCTACGACCCCGAATACGGCGTAGCGGTGGCGAAGCGTTTTTATCAGAACAAGCCGCCGACGATTCTGGATGTTCCGGTCGACATGCAGTGGGCGGCGCTCAACATACCCGATCCTGAAACCCCGGTTGGCGCGCGCGGCGTCGGCGAACCGCCGGTGGGCGGAGGCTGCGCGTCGATTTTGAATGCGTTGAGCGATGCCCTGGGCGACGAGATCTTCCAGCGAGCACCTGTGAACGCTGATACGATTCTGGCGTCATTCGAAGCAGGACGCCCGATGCAGCATCCGTTCACAGCAAGCATTTGAAAAAGACTGGGACAAAGGGATGTAGAGACTAAGTGACTGAGGGACTAGAGCGTGCTTCAAGAATCAGTTTTGCAATGAGGGCACGGCTTTAGCCGGGCCAACAGAGGCCCAAAAGAATACGGGGCTTTAGCCCCTGCGGGATGACAGTCGGATCCAATAAAGCCAATTCTGAATCACGCTCTACGAACTAGGAACTGAGAACTAAGAAATACGAACTATGAACTGGAGCTATCCATGGCAGTCATACGAGACGTGATGCCGGCTTTTGACCTGCTGCAGCCCGAATCTGCCGCGGAGGCGCAAAAGCTGCTGCAACAAAATGACGATGCGTGGGTGATGGCCGGCGGCCTCGACAGCTTCGACTGGCTCAAGGACCGCATCAAGAAGCCGAAAGTGCTGGTGGATTTGAGCGGCGTCGAGGAGCTGAAGGGAATTCGCACGGCCAGCGACGGCGTGGAGATCGGCGCCATGACCACGCTCACAGAAATTGCCAACCACCCGGCGATCCAAAAAAATTATGGCGTGCTGGCGCAGGCCGTTTCGCTCGTGGCGTCGCCGCAGATTCGTAACCAGGGAACGCTCGGCGGCAATGTGTCGCAGGACGTGCGCTGCTGGTACTACCGAGGCGGTTGGCCGTGCTACCGCGCGGGCGGCAACATTTGTTACGCCGACACGCCGGTGGGTCGCAACCGCGAGCACGCGATCTTTGGCGCTAACCGCTGTGTGGCCGTGCACCCTTCGGATTCTGTCCCCGCGCTGATCGTGCTGGATGCGAAATTCGTGGTGCAGACAGCGAAGGGCGAACAGGTTGTGGACGCGGAAGATTATTTTGTCGGGCCCGAGGATGACATCACGCGCATCAACATGCTGCAGCCAGGCGATCTGCTCACGGCGATCCGCATCCCCGCGACGTGGACGGGCGCAAAGTTCTATTTCGAAAAAGTGCGCGACCGCAACGTGTGGGATTTTCCGCTGATGAACGTGGCCTCGGCAATCAAGCTCAGCGGCAACACGATTCAGGACATTCGCATCGCGGTGAATGCCGTATCGCCGCGCCCCATGCGGCTCAAGTCCGTCGAAGATGCGGCGCGCGGCCAGTCCGCGAATGACGCCACCGGCGAGATGGCGGCCAAACTCGCCGTCGAGGGCGCGGTTCCGCTCCAATTCAACGGCTACAAGATTCCGCTGATGCGGAATCTCGTGAAGCGCGCCATCGCGGGCGCCGCACAAACGCCGGCAAACAGCGAACTGGCCGCCGCTGGAAGCGCACAGGAGGCGACATGCCGCAGCTAATCCAGTGGGCGACGAGTCCCTGGGGAAAATCGGTCCCGATCCATATCGCGTGGGGCCTGATCTGGATCGCAGTGATCTCGGGACTGAGCTTCATGATCGTGCACGCACTCTACTTGATTATCGTGAAGCCGCCCAAGCGATTTGCCGAACGCAAGGCCGAGGCGAATGCGGCGGCTGTTCCGGAGCGCGTGCCAAGGCACTCGCTGGCCGCGCGGCTGTTCCACTGGATCATGGCGGCGTCGATGTTTACGTTGCTGTTCACGGCGTTCCTGCCCAAGGTGGGGATTCAGTTCAACTGGGTTGTCTATCACTGGATCGCTGGCCTGGTCCTGACGGCATCGATCCTGTTTCATATTGTGCATGCGACGTTCTTCATGGATTTCTGGTCCATCTGGCCTGACAAGACGGACGTGCGCGACGCCATGAACCGCGTGCGACGGTTTTTCGGCAAGGATGCGCCGTTGCCGGACAAGTTTGCCAAGTATCCGCTGGAGAACAAGCTGTACCACGGCGCGATCCTGCTCGCCGGCCTGGCCGTGATCGTCACAGGCCTGTTCATGATGAAGCGCGTGCAGACGGGCATCTTCGCGCGCAATCCGTATTTGTTTTCCGACATGACGTGGGGCCTGATGTATGTCCTGCACGGGCTCGCGGGGGTGGGGCTGATTGCGTTGGTCATGGTCCACGTTTATATGGGAATTCGGCCCGAGAAGTTCCCCATCACCAAGTCGATGATCTTTGGCTGGATGAGCCGCGATTTTTATCTCGAGGAGCACGACCCCGCGCGATGGGCCGTGAAGAAACCGGCGAGTTCCCAGACAGAGCAGGGTTATACCGCAAGCGATGGCGACTGAAATTCAGAAGCAGTGCGAGACCATTGAGGAATGCTACGAGTTCACGCTCTCTTTTGCCGCGCGCGGGTTAGCGAGTGACGAAGGCAGCGAACTAAGAGCGCATTTGACGCGCGCCGTTGCGGCGATGCGCGGCTTGGAACGGAGTTGCGCGGAGACCGTCGCACAGCAGCTTACCCCTGCCGGCAAATATGAGGCGTTCTTCACCGTGGTGAAGCGGGACGCGGAGAGCGCGCTGGCGGCGATGGAGCTGGTGTTGGCGCAACCCACCATCGGCTCGCAGCTCATCGATAATCTGAACGCATCCATCCATCTGCGCGCACTGCTGGCCGACCTGTTCCTTGTGACTGAGATTCTGGACGCGCAACAAAAGTAGCGCCGGTCTCCTGAGCCTCCTGAAGTATTATGTGGCCTTGTCTTATATCAGGCCGCGGCTTCAGCCGCGCTCGAACGCGCCTGAGGCGCAATGTTTGTTAGCTCAGCGCTTCAGCGTGGGGATGGCGGATGCCACAGATTAACTCCATAGTCCCGTAAGGACGGCGCAACGACTTCAGATGCAAGAATGGAAGCGCGCCACAGACAGAGCGCCCGCAAGCATGTATTCATCTCAGGTTCTCGATCATTTTGAACACCCGCGCAACGCAGGGACGATTGCCAATGCGGACGCGTCGGCACGCATCGAGAATCCGGCCTGCGGCGACATCCTGGAGCTCACATTGAAAGTCGATGGCGACCGGATCGCGGAGATCCGTTTCCGCACCAGGGGTTGCGTAGCCGCCATGGCATGCGGCTCGGCGCTCACGGAGCTGGTTCGCGGAAAAAGCATCGGCGATGCGCGAAAGCTGACGCGGGAAGACCTGCTGCGCACGGTAGGCGGATTGCCGCCAGCCTCGTCGCACGCCAGCCACCTGGCGATGGACGCGCTTGAGGCAGTGCTGCAACAGCTTCCAACATAAAACTGAATTTCCGGAAATCTCTACTCGGCGACGGCCGCGTAATCCTCCGGCGTGTTGAGCCCCGCTTTGGCCAGCGGCTCAAAGACCGAGACGTAGAGCACGCGCGCTGCGTGGGCGTGAAGAACTTCGCGCGCGTTGCCGGTGATGGGCGCCTTGAGAAAAGCGTCGATGAGTTCGCGATTGGCGAGGAGGGGATGGCCGTGTTTGCCGTCGTGTTCGGGAGCCACAGCCCAGGAACCGGCTGCGAGTGCCCCGAGAAAGGCGTGTTGCAGGCGATCCAGCGAGGAAGGGCTCAGCGGTGGGCAATCCACGGGCGTAATGATGGCCGCATCGCAGCCGCGGTCGAGGAGCTCGCGCAGACCGATTTGCAACGAACTGAACTGGCCTTTTTCGGGGGTGGGATTGCGGACAAGGTAGGCGCCGCATGAGCCAACGGTGATGGCGATGGCATCGGCGTTCCTGCCGGCGACGACGACGCTGAGTCGCGTGAAGGGGTCGAAGGCTAGGAGCGCGGCGGAGAGCAGCGTGTGGCGCGCCGAATCCTTGGCGCCCGGCGGCGGAGGAGGCCAGGGGAGCATCGCCTTGTCGGCTCCCATGCGCGTGGAATCACCGGCCGCGAGAACGAGCCCGCCAAGCTGGAGCGGTTCTTGCATAAAGAGAAGATAGCGCCGCGCAGAGCAAGGAGCAAGGGCGCAAAGGAGATGGGAATCAGGGGGCAGGCTGGTTTCGGAAAAATTTCTCAAGGTCAGCAAGTGTCAGGGCACGACTTTAGTCGTGTTGAAACCGCCCCAAAATTAACGCGAGGCTTTAGCCTCTGCTTCCGGGGTAGGGAGGGTTTCGTCTTCCTTGCGGGCGGTTTCGGGTCCGCCGTTATGCCTGCCGCTTTGGAACCAGCTCATGTGCGGCAAAGCGCGTTCGACGTGGCGGCGGACGGCGATCAGCTCGCCGACGATGGAGACGGCGATCTCTTCCGGTGTGACGGCGCCGATGTCGAGGCCGACCGGCGAATACACGCGATCAAACAGCTGGGGGCTGAGCCCTTCGCGGGTGAGTTCGCGGAAAACGGTAATGGCCTTCCGTTTGGAGCCGACCATGCCGATATAGCGCGCCGGAGTCTCGACGGCCCAGCGGAGAACGCGCATGTCGTCGCGATGGCCGCGCGTGGCGATGACGATGCAAG
>Ga0182024_10023486_pt1 | contig 11037 bp, 7 predicted proteins | sample P32metaG_FD_120480 | JGI IMG/M metagenome (GOLD analysis project Ga0182024, IMG submission 120480) | Permafrost microbial communities from Stordalen Mire, Sweden - P3-2 metaG (Illumina Assembly) | ecosystem: Environmental > Terrestrial > Soil > Wetlands > Permafrost | place: Sweden: Stordalen... | reverse complement strand
TAAAAACCAAGGTAATCGGCTTGCTCCCGGGCTTGGTCACGTTGGCCGTCATGGTGCCGTTGGCGGCGAGCGTATAGCTCTCGGTGGTAACGACGCCTGACTGCGTGGTAATCACCTTCAGAACATCGTGATCCCATTTCGCCTTACTTTTCACGTCCTTGCCGCTGTGAATCGTGGCATTGTTCTCGCTGTCGGTCATATCCTTATAGAAGAACGTCTCGCCGGCGCCTTCATACTTGAAATCGCGGGAGACCGTAATGTCGCCCTCCCGCTCGTTAATGGTAACGGTGCCGGTCTGAATCACCGGCTGTCCGCTAAAATCGCTCTGAGTGGGCTCGAGGGCCCAAGTGCCGTTGAGCGCAGTGCGATCGCGTGCGTAAGCCGAGAATACAAGCAGGATCGTCCCGGTAATAATGGCTGTACAGGTCTTCATGACCTGATATCGAGCACGCGCGGTGCCATCGCCGCCGTTGTTCGCTTATCCGCTCCCTGACGGTCGCGGCGCCGTTGAGCGGCAAAGATTGCACGATGCTGCAAATTCCGGTTACTTCTTGACGACGTCTCCGCCCTCGGTATAGACCGAGTTATGCTTCTCCTTCTCCGTCTCCCTGTCGATGTACGGAATCCCCTTCTCCATCCAGGCTGGTTTTGGAGCGTCTTTCAATAAATAATCGAAAAACTCCTGCATGCGGACTGTATAGTCCTTCTGATCCGGCCGGCGGCGCAGCCCATGAGGCTCGCCGTTATAGTTGAACAGGTACGCTTCCTTGCCCAGCCTCCGCAACGAAAGGAAGAACTCGATGCCCTGATACCACGGCACTGCGTCGTCGCCGTCATTCTGCAAAATCAACACCGGAGTCTTTACGCGATCCATCTGAAACACCGGAGAATTTTCGATGAACCGCAGAGGCTCCTCCCACAAAGTCCCTCCGATGCGGCTCTGCGTCTTCTCATATTGGAATTGTCGAGGCAGGCCCGTGCCCCAGCGAATTCCGTTGTAGGCGCTGATCATGTCGACCACCGGCGCGCCCGCTTCGGCCGCATGGAAGATATTGGTCTGCGTCAATAGATACGCCGTCTGATAGCCTCCCCAGCTATGGCCCTGAATCCCGATCGCATTGCGATTGACGAAGCCTTTCGCGACTACCGCTTCGATCGCGGGCAGAACGCATTTGAGCGCGCTTTGGCCGGGATGGCCGGTGGTATAAATAATGTCCGGCGTCAGCACGATGTACCCGTTGCTGACGTAATACGCGATGTTGATCGACGTCCCCGGCGTGGGCCGCACGAAAGTATTTACATTCTGCGACAGGCGCTCGTAAATGTAAATCATCATCGGATACTTCCGTTGCGGATTGAAATTTTCAGGTTTATAAAGAGCCGCCTGCAACTCCGCGCCGTCGTCGTTGCGATACTTCATTAATTCGCCGGTGCCCCACAGAATCCCCGCCTGCTGAGGATTCGCGTCCGTGACTTTCTTCATCTGCCGGAAGGTCGTGTCTGTAATCTGAATATCCGGCTGATCGTGGAACGTTGTCGCCGTCACCATCACGACGTCGGCATCCTTCGCCTTGCCAAGCGGGCGGTAATTCTTCGGACCCATGAGCAGCATCTGCGGGGTGCCGTTTTCTAAATTCGCCAGCGAATAGAATCCCGAGTCCCGCGTCTCCACATTTTCCGCGCGCAGTAACAGAGGCTTCGCCGGATCGATTCCGCGCTCGTCTTCCTCCTCCGCGGCAACGTCCAGCCGCACCACGCGAAATTGCAGATGCGATTCCCGTCCGTCAGTCAGCTTCTTCATCACGAGGCCGTCCGCCGAAAGTCCCCACACGTCGAACTCGTCGTAAAGCAGCACCCACTTGCCATCCTTGGTGAATCCAGCCGTACCATATGCGGGAGGAGTATCCGGCGTGTCATGCTCCTCATTGAAGAACACCGCGTTGGTTTTTCCGGTCAGATCGGTCATCTTTCCATCGGGAATATGGATCGACCACCACTGCTTATCCTTGAAGGCCAGCAGATATTTTCCATCCGGGGAAAACTGCACCCCGCCGCCGCCACCCCTGCCCCCGCCGCCGCCCTTCACTTGTTTCAGCAGGAGATCGCGCTTGCCCGTCACGGTATCGACCAGGTACACATCGTTATACGTGCCGTCGTAATCGACCATGTGCCGCAGCGCGCGGTCGTCCATGCCGATGGCATATCGTCCGTCATCGCTGGGGGTCAGCCCGATCATCTCGGGATCGGAGAGTTGTAGGAATTTTTTGTCGGCGAGATGAATCACCGCGCGATAGGAGCGAGCCCTCTCCTGCGCCGCCCGTGCCTTCTGCATCGGCTGAATGTAATCGTCGTTCCATCGCCACAAATCCGCGACAACCTTCTCTTCATTCGGACCGGGAGTCGCTGTGTTGACGGGCGTATCGCTTTCCGCGGCAGCCACTGTTCCAATGGGTGCTGCGCTCAGGAACAGCCGCGACCCGTCGCGCGAAAAATTCATCGTCCCGCGCTCGAAAATCGCGTAGCCCGATCGGAATCCCGGCGTCGCCTCCGATACCAATTCCGCGGCGTTCGAAGACTTGCGGTCCCATAGATAAACTTTGTACTTCGGAGGCTTCGCTGCCGCATCGTCGCGATCGCTCAGGAATGCCAGTTGCTTTTGCGAGAAATCCCACGTGGGCTTCGAATAACGACCCTTCCCCGCGAGTAGCGCGACAGGCGCACCATCGCCGCCGGGAATCACCGCGTACGCGCCATTCGCATCGTCTTTCTTCGAAACCACGGTATACGCCAGTGTCTTCCCGTCCTTGCTCATCGAGTATTCGGTGACATCCTCGAATGTGCGCTCCTTCACTGTCTGGACGCGCAAATCGCGAACCACAAGATCGGACCCGTATTTCGCGCGCGGCCCTCCACGGCCACCACCACCGCGTCCTCCGCGCTGATCCTGATCGTCATTCTCGGAAGCCGCCGGCGCAACACCCGCCTTCGCACCTTTTAAGTAAGCCAGCAGACTCTCGCCGTTTTCCGGAACCTGGAAGCTGGCGGCATCGGCAACTCGGGACGATGTCATCGCGGATAAATTGAAAATGAGCAGACTCGGCTTCGGCATCTCATCCGCACGCTTCTTGTCTTTCTTCGCTTGATCCGTCTCGGCCTTTTTTGCAAACGCCGTCGAGATTAAGAACTTCCCGTCCGCGGTAAACGCCAGCCGCGCGCCACGCCCACTGCCTCCCGGACCCTCGGCCGGAGCTTCAAAGTTCTGCGTATCGGGTGCCGGCGGCAACGAGCCCGCATTGTCCCGCCATTCCTTGGCGGTAGCGAGATTGCGCACGACGATTTCGCCGTCTCCTTCTTCCGGGAACAAAGAATACGCCAGAAATTTTCCATCTCGCGAAAGAGTCTGACCCGAAATCGCGCGCCAGGGATCGTAATCGCGATGATGCAGCGGGCGCTTTGCCGGAGTCTGCGCAATACCGGCCAGCGCGAAGACAACAAGCAGAGAAATTCGAGAGAGGCGGAGTGTGTGCATAGGGAGAAGCCTTTCAAAAGATTATAAACCCTATGCCGGCCCGTCTTGGCCCGAACGAGCTGTGTCCGCGCACACACGACGCGTCTGGCTGAACACATGGTTGCATTCGCGATTTCCTTTAGATTCTGAAATCTAGAGATCGGGTTGCAGCTTGCATTTGTTCGCGGCATGAAACGCGAACAATGGAATACGATTTCGAAGCTGGCAGCCGCCGTCGCGATTGCCGCCAGTGAAGCATACGCGGAGGAACGCCGCGGCGACCGCATCGTGGTCTCCATCGCCGACCGCAAGCTGGTGCTGATGGATGGGGATCGGGCCGTGAAGATTTACGACGTCGCGGTCGGCAAAGCGTCTACGCCAAGTCCCGAAGGCGAATTTCGAATCGTCAATCGCATCCCGAATCCTGCCTGGTATGCGCCGGGCAAGGTGGTTGCGCCGGGGAAAGGAAATCCGCTCGGAACCCGATGGATGGGGCTCAGCGCAAAGGGCTATGGAATTCACGGTACCAACGCACCGAAATCGATCGGCAAAGCCGCTTCGCATGGATGCATCCGCATGCGGGCGGTGGATCTGGAAGAGCTGTTCGACCTGGTGAGCATCGGCGTTGTGGTGGAGATTCATGGCGAGCGTCCGGAAATACTGGCTCGGATTTTTGATCGCGTAGTGACTGAATAGAAAAGGAGAAATGAAATGGTTTTGTTGAGGTATTTACTCGTTTTTGGTGGAATCGTGCTGCTGGTGGGAGCGATCGCGATTCTTATCATGGATGTGTATCAGATATTGAAGTTTCGAAAGGACCCCACAAGGGAAGAACCACCGCCGCCACGCTGGCACGCGGCGATTACGCTGGGGGCGTGCGCCGTTGCGCCCCTGCTGCTCGGCCTGAGTATCGCGGTTGTGCCCAGCGGATCGGCGGCGGTGCGGATCAATCAGTTCGCGGGAACCCGTCCGGGGACGCTGTATCCGGGCGTGCACTGGATTGTTCCCCTGGTCGAAGAAATCGAACTTTATGATACCCGCGATGAAATCTTCACCACGCAGGCAGTCGACGATCCGAAGAAGGAAAAGCAGGCGTTGCGCGTGCAAACGCGGGAAGGACTGATAGTGGGACTGGCGGTCGCGCTGCGCTACCGGCTGGACCCTTCGAAGCTATCTTATATTCACGCGAACTTGCCTCAGCCCCTGGATCAGGAGATGATCGCTCCGACGGTCGCGAGCGCATTACGCGATATCGCGCCCGGATACCTGGTGCGCGAATTGTTTTCGACTAAGAGGGAAGAAGTCCGGCAGGCCGCGGCGGCTCGGATCGTCGCCAAGCTTGGCGCGGACGGAATTGTGGTCAAGGAACTGGTCCTGCGCGACATCCAACTGCCTCCTGAATATGCCAAGGGACTCGAGGGATTGCTGCTCAAGGAACAGGAGAACGAGCGGCTCAACATCGACCTCGAAGTGAAACAGAAGATGGTTCGTAGTGCCGAACTCGAGGCTGATGCGTTGAAGGCTCGTGAAGTTACGGCGGCGGAGGCGCGCGCTCAGGTCGTGGTCCTCGAAGCGAAGGCGCAGGCCGACGCGATGCAGCACACGCTGCCTCTGAAGGAGAAGCAGATTCAGCAATCGCGGCTGGAAGCCGAGGCGCGCAAGGAATCGACGGTGAAGAATGCCGAAGCGATGGCCGAGGCTAAGGTGATCGACAGCAAAGCCGAGCTCGAGAAACGGAAGCTGATGAGCGACAGCGATGAATATCACATTCGCCGCGTCGCGAACGCGGACGCGGAGCGCATGCGACTGGAAGCTGCGGTGCTCAAGGAGAATCCCCTCCTGATTCAGAAAATCATCGCGGAGAAACTTTCCGACAAAGTGCAGATCATGATGGTTCCGAACGACGGCAAGTTTTTCTTCGCGAACGACGTATTGAAAGGTATGCAGAGCGTTTCCACGATTCCACACTGAGGAACGCGGGTCATAGTGGGTGCAGCTGGGGATGCGTCGGAGGGCATCCCCCTTTTGTTATCATCCGGCCGTGGTGCGTGCCGGCTTATTTGTTTTATTTTCTCTCCTGACGATGGGCGAAACCCTGGAGGACGGGGCGCGCACAATGGCGCGATCCACTGCAGTTCATCTCTCGTCTTCCGAACGGGCTCACATTACGCTGCACAACCTCACAACCTTGAGCAGTTCGGAGGCGGTGCGAGTTCAGATGGCCTTCGAACGAGCTCTGCGCCGCAATCCACGAAACCCGAAGGTGGTGGAAGTAACGTTCACGATTTCCGACAACGCGAAAGGATTTTTGCTGGTGGCCGAGATTTTTCATGAAGACGAAAGGGCGGTCGAGATGACCAGTGTTCGCAGGGAGCCTTCCATTGAGCCGGCACCCGCCGGAATTACCATCGTGAAAAAGCTGTTGTGGGAACAATCGGCGCCGATTCTGGACGTCGCCCTGGTTGCGGATTTCATGTTTGTGCTGGACACCGCGGGCGTTTCGCGCTACGAACGCAGCGAAGGGAAATGGGACCGGGTGGGCGTGCTGCAAGCGGCGTCCACGGTGCGCGATCCGCGCGGTCGATTAGATCTGGAAGGCGATTCGCTGACCATTCAGTTACCGGGCACCACCTGCCGCGGTACTTGGAACCCATCCCTTGCGCTGCACTGCGATGCAGGGAGCCTGCTGACGGCGGATCGCAACACGCTGGAGACCGGCGCTGAATCACCCGCACATTTTTCCAGCGTGCGAACGAAGGACGTTCTGTTGCTTTCCGAGATGGACGAGCGGACCCATGTGTACGACTCCTCCGGCAAACCGGCCGCGGCATTCGAGAGCTGGGGTAGCGATTTCGTAGCGATGGAGGGTGGTTGTGCGGCGAATCGTATTGCCGCAACGTCCGCGAGTTTCGGAGACGCTACAGATTCGATCGCGTTGTACGATATCGTCAACGGCGCACCCGTTCGTTTGAGCGACCCGGCGGAGTTCTCCGGACCAGTGACTGCGTTGTGGCCGGCAAGGGACGGTGCGCTGGCGGTAGCGCGGAATATTTCGACGGGACGGTATGAAGCGTATTCCATCGCTGTGGATTGCGGCCGCTAGCGCGCTGATCGCGCTCGGCACGGTGGATGCCGCCCGACGTCCGCGATACGGCGGAGAGTTGCGGGTAGAAATGCGGGCGGCGCTCAGAACTCTGGATCCGTCGGTCAATGACACGGACGCCGCGCAGTTGGTTCCCGCAGTCTTCGAAACGCTGGTGCGCTTCGATGAGAAAGGCGATCCACAACCGGGCCTTGCAATTTCCTGGTCGCACGATGCGGCGCGCAAACGCTGGGTGTTCGCCGCCCGGCCGAACATCATTTTGCACAATGGCGCTCCCTGGTCCCCGCATGGAGGCGTGATCGAAGTGCCCGATGACCAGCCGCTCCCGAAAATCCTGCAGGAAATGGCCCGCTCCTCGAATGCGATCGTCGTGCATGGGGAAGACGGATCCCTGATCGGCACTGGCCCGTTTCGCATCAGTCATTGGGAAGCGGAGAAATCCGCAACACTCGCGGCGTACGATGGATATTGGGCCGGAAGACCCTTCCTGGACGCGATCGAGATCAGAATGGGCCGCTCCCTACGCGATCAGGAACTCGATCTCGAGTCGGGAAAAACGGACGTCGCGGAAATTCTGGTCACGGACGCACGAAGGCTTCGACAAAAGGGCGTGCGTGTTTCAAGTACGCCGCTGATCGAAACGCTCGCGCTGGTTTTTGAAAACCCGGCGGTGCCGGAGACGACGAGGGAGGCGCTCGCGTTATCCATCGATCGCGCGACCATCAACAATGTCCTTCTGCAAAAGCAGGGGGAGCCTTCCGCTGCGCTGCTGCCGCACTGGTTGAGTGGATATTCCTTCCTGTTTCCGGCCTCCAGGAACATCGCGCGTTCCAAGCAACTCGCCGCAGGTTCGCCGACCCTCGCGTTCGCGTATGACCGCCAGGATCCAATTTTGACGGCAATCGGAGAACGGATCGCGGTCAATGCCAGTGAAGCCGGTATCACACTGCGGAGCGCCGCGGGTACAATCGACGTGCGTCTGGTGCGCCTTCCGATCGTTTCGCGCGATCCCTGGACGGCGCTCGAAGATCTGGCCGGAAGGCTCAAATTTCCATTACCCGTTTCCGACCTTTTTGAAGCGGAAAAAGCGCTGCTCAGCGGATACCGTGTGATTCCCCTGGTTCACTTGCCGGAAATGTGGGCGGTCAGCGGTGTGGTCAGGAATTGGCCGCGCCTGGCCGACGTTTGGCTCGATCCTCTCGGTTCGAAGGAGAGGCCGTGACCTTTCGGACCAAGCTCCTCGTGATTACTTCACTAAGCGCTGCGGGAGCAGTCGCGCTGGCCACGGGGGCTGTTGCGGTTTCCACGCGCCGCGCATTTGAGCGTATCGATCAGGCGCGCCGGGAGGCACTGCTCGATCAATTCCGCCGGGAATTGGACGCGCGCGGCGAGGAACTCTCGCGGCGCGTCGACCAGGTTGCCTCCTCGGCTGCAATTGAGCAGATAATCTCCGGAACAGCCGAATACGATCGGGCACAAGCGGAAGCCCGGGCTCAATCGCTGGATTTTCTCGACGTCGTTCGTTCCGATCTTACGATTGTTTCCTCGGCACACTGGCCCGCGAAGTTCGGTTACAAGAACGATTGGAAGATCTCGCCGGAAGATTGGAGGCCGGAGGATTGGAGAGAGACGCGATTCTTCCTGGCTCGCATACCGACGCCCGAGGGGAACGCCGTTGCACTGGTCGCCGTCCGCGTCGCAGCGGGAGGAGAAGCGCTTGTCGCAGGCGGAAGGAAATTGAATCCGGAGTTATTGAAGTCCCTGGGAATCGCACCTGGCATGCGCGCGCTGCTATGGCTCGCACCCGACGACCTAATCGACGCGCAGGGCGCCGTATCACATGCCGAAAAGCTCGCCCCTCTGATTGCGCAAGTAAAGAAATCGGGGCTCCGATCGACGGCGACCGTTCAGTGGAGCACGGGTCGGTCAGGCGCCGAGGCCTTTTTAGCGATCCCTCTCTTAGAGCGCAATCAACTGATGGGCGTGTTGCTTGCCGGAACATCTTTAGAGGAGCAGTTCCGACTGGAGACCGCAATCCTGTGGATCGGAATTCTGGTCGGCGGCTCGGGCGTCGTCATCGGAATTTTGCTCGGCTGGTGGACCACCGAACGCGTCACCCGTCCGGTAGAACGGCTTGCAGCGGGGGCACGAGCGGTCGCGGCCGGCGACTGGTCGGCGCGCGTCGAAGTCCTCTCCCACGATGAGATCGGAGAATTGGCGCAGGCATTCAATCAAATGACCGGGCATCTGGTGGAGCAGCGCGATCGGGCCATTCAGGCCGAGCGCGTGGCGGCCTGGCGCGAACTGGCCCGCCGCCTGGCGCACGAATTGAAGAATCCTCTTTTCCCTCTTCAGATCACGATAGAGAATCTGCAGCGCGCCCGCGAGCGCTCGGCCGCGGAATTTGACGAAGTATTTCGCGAGGGCACGACGACTCTCCTCGCGGAGTTGTCGAACCTGAAGACCATCGTCGGCCGCTTCAGCGATTTCGCAAAAATGCCGCCACCCGAGTTTGAGCGCGTCGATGCGAATGACATCGTTCGCAATGTGATGAAGCTCTACGACGCGAGGCTTCATGCCGAGGGGCGTCCCCAAATTTCCCTTGAGCTCGAGTTGGCCGAAGGCGAATTGCCGCTTGCAGCCGATGGCGATCAGCTCAGGCGAGCGCTCGGCAACCTTGTTCTGAACGCAATGGACGCCATGCCCGACGGGGGCACCCTCAGAATAGCAACGGGCAAAATCGACAACGGCGTGCGTATTTCAATTGCAGACACCGGACAAGGACTGACGCCAGAGGAGTGCGAGCGGCTATTCACTCCGTATTACACCACCAAGCACTATGGCACCGGACTCGGTCTCGCGATCGTCCAGAGCGTGGTGAGCGATCATCATGGAAAGATCTCAGTGGTGAGTGCACCGGGTCACGGTTCGACCTTCATGATTGAACTGCCGCCGCAGCAAGGAGAAAATATCTGAGCCGTTTGCTGATTGTCGATGACGATCCCAACACTTTGGCGTCGCTTGCGAGAGCGTTTCGCATGGCGGGGCACGAGGCGACGGTCGCCGATAACGCGGCTCGCGCGCTGGAACTGGCTCGCACGGAAGTCTTCGACCTGATTTTTTCCGATGTTGTGATGCCGGATAAGGACGGGATCGCTCTACTTGAAGAAATGAGGGCCGCCGGTGTGGCGACTCCGGTGGTCATGATCTCAGGGCAAGCCACTTTGGATATGGCCGTGCGTGCGACCAAGCTCGGCGCGTTGGATTTTCTTGAGAAGCCTCTGTCGACCGAAAAGCTGCTGCTCACGGTGGAAAATGTTCTGAAGCTAAAACGTCTCGAGCAGGAAAACCGAGAGCTGCGGGCCCGCGTCGGCCGCCACGAAATCATCTGGAGCAGCGACGCGATGCGGCGGGTGATGTCGCAAGTGGAGCGGGTGGCCGCCGGCGAATCCCGCGTGTGCATTTTGGGCGAGACAGGGACAGGAAAGGAGCTAATCGCTCGCGCGTTGCACGATGGCAGCACGCGGCGCACCGGTCCTTTCATCACGTTGAATTGCGCCGCGGTTCCCGGAGAGCTGATCGAATCCGAGTTGTTTGGACATGAGAAAGGAGCGTTCACCGGCGCCGCCTCCCGCCACCTTGGAAAATTCGAGCAGGCGCACCGGGGGACCCTGTTTCTCGATGAAATCGGGGATATGCCGCAAGTCATGCAGGCCAAACTTCTGCGTGTGCTGGAAGAAGGCGAAGTTGAAAGAGTCGGTGGAGCGGAATCCGTGCGAGTGGACGCGCGCGTAGTGGTAGCGACGCATCGAAATCTCGAAGAACTGGTGCGCAGCGGAGGTTTTCGCCAGGATCTCTACCATCGCGTCTACGTTTTCCCTATTTTTCTGCCTCCGCTGCGAGAGCGTAAAGGCGACATCTCCACACTGGTTGAGTACTTCGGCCGCAAGATAAGCGAAATGAACGGTTGGAAGTGGAAGGCGCTCACGCCGGCGGCAGTGGAGGCGTTGGAGCGATATCCATGGCCGGGCAACGTACGGGAGTTGCGCAATGCCGTCGAGCGACTGCTGCTGCTGGCAGAGGATGAAGTCGACGAGTCGCTGGTTCGAGAAGCTCTACCGAACTATATCGCGAAGGATTCTCCCGCATCCGGAACACTTACCTCGCGCGTCGAATCCTTTGAGCGCGAAGCAATCAGGGCGGAACTGAATCGCGCGCGCAACAACATGACGGAAGTAGCGCGAGTGCTCGGACTCGAACGAAGCCATCTCTATAAGAAATGCGCGCAGCTCGGCTTGAGCGTTAAGGATCTTCGTCGGGGGGAAGAATAGTAGCCCGCGTTACCGAGATGGAATGAGAAGGCCGGCCCCCGGCGGGATGCGATAAGCTCCCAAGGGATACGCACTCGAGGTGCAAAGGAGACCGG
>Ga0182024_10023485_pt1 | contig 11037 bp, 7 predicted proteins | sample P32metaG_FD_120480 | JGI IMG/M metagenome (GOLD analysis project Ga0182024, IMG submission 120480) | Permafrost microbial communities from Stordalen Mire, Sweden - P3-2 metaG (Illumina Assembly) | ecosystem: Environmental > Terrestrial > Soil > Wetlands > Permafrost | place: Sweden: Stordalen... | reverse complement strand
TTATTTCACTTTGACTTTCGGCTCGACGGACATGCCCAGGCGAAGGTAATGGTCGCTGTTCTGTCCTTTTTCGAGAACGATCTTCACCGGGATGCGCTGCACGACTTTCACGTAATTACCCGTGGCATTTTCCGGCGGCAGTAGGCTGGTGCGCGCGCCGCTGGAGCCGGCGATGCTATCCACGTGGGCCTGGTAGGTGCGGCCGTTGGCGTCCACTTTAATTTCCGCGGGCTGTCCGGGCCGCATGTATTTCAGTTGCGTTTCCTTGTAATTGGCGGTGATCCAGACTTCGTCGAGCGGGACGATGGCGAAAAGCTGCTGGCCTGGTTGTACGTTCATGCCCACTTCGGCGTTCTTGCTGACCACGCCATTCACCGGAGCGATGATTTTCGTGTACTGAAGATTCAGTTGCGCCTGTTCGACCGCGGCTTGTTTTTGTTGCACGGTGGCGTCAGCAGATAGCGCGCGAGCACGCGTGGAAGCTACTTGCCGCGGGCCGGTCTGCGCGTTGCGCCAGTTGGCTTCGGCTTGCGCGAGACGGCTGCGCGCCTGAGTTACTTGCTGCTCCGCGGCAGTGGCCGAGGCATGGGCAGAAGCGACCGCTGCACTGTTCGCTTTGGCCGCCGCGACAGCCTGGTCGTACTGCTGCTGCGAAATTTCCTGCTTGTCCACAAGCTGCTTGTAACGAATCAGGTCGTTTTGGGCTTTCACGTCGTTGGCTTGAGCCTGATCGAGCTGGGATTTTGCGGCGCTGAATTGATCCTGTGCGACGGAAATTCCTGCGCGGGCGTTCTCGACGTCCGCTTCGGTGGAGGAAACCTGGCTATCGGAATTCACGGAGGCGATCGGGACGTTGATATTCAGAGCTTGCGCGGTGGCTTGGGCATCGGCGAGTGACGCGCTGGCCTGATCCAGCGCAACTTGATAATCGCGGGGATCAATTTCGGCGAGCGCGGTTCCGGCGTCCACGTACTGATTGTCGTCCACGTTCACTTTGATTACGTAACCGGTGATGCGCGCGCTGAGAGGCATCAGATGGCCGTCCACCTCCGCGTCGTCGGTGGTTTCGTACATCGAAAAATAACGATAGGTAAAGAAGCCGGCGACCAGCAGCAGCACGGCGGCGATCGCCAGATACATGGGCGCGCGCGGATGCATTCTGAAATAACTCTCGGAGCGGGCGGGAGGCGGCGAGGCCGAATGAGTTTCGGCGGGAGGCTGCTTTTCCGCAGCGGGAGGATTTGCCGGGACTTCCGTTTGCTGAGGCATGGCTTATTTTCCTTTGAAATATTCTTTTACGCTTGCTTCCGCCAGGCCCAGCGCGCGTGCCAGGGAAATTTTCGCGTAGTTGTAGCTGTAGAGGCTGAAAATATAACTGTCGTTCGCGGTCGCGACTTGTTCCTGTGCCTGCACTACTTCCACCGTGTCCGCGACGCCCGCCGCAAAGCGGTCGCGCGACTGATCCAGGGTCTGCTGCGCCAGGTCAATGTTGCTTTTCGCGACCTCCACCTGTTCGGCGGAAGACTGCAAATTCAGGAAAGCGGTGCGCACGTCCGCGTCAATCTGCCCGCGAAGATTTTCCAGGTGCTGGCGAGCCTGCTCGAGCTGCGCGTCGGCTTGGAGTTCGTCCCCGTGCACTTTGCCGCCCTGAAAAATGGGAAAGTTCAGCGTGCCGCGCACATCGAAGACGCCGTGCGTGGCCAGAGTGGAATAGGTGCCGGCAACGCCGTAATCCGCGCTGAAAGAAAGCGTGGGAAAGTATTCGGCGTGTGCGGCTTTTTTCGAATATTCCGTCGCGCGCAAGGTGGCGCTGGCGGCCATAAAATCGGAGCGCGAGGCGTAGGCGCGCTGCAGAGCTTCGTCGAGGGTCATCGCGGTAAATGGTTCGTAGGGGGATTTGTCGGTGAGTTCGTATTGCTGGCCGGCGGCGAGGCCGATGACGCGCGCCAGATTGAGTTTCTGGATCGCAAAATCATTTTTGGCCTGGATGAGCTGCTGCTGGCGCGTTTTCAATTCCACTTGAGCGCGCAGGCCGTCAATGGCTGGAGAAGTACCCGCGTTCACTTGGTCGGACGCCTGGTTGTAAAGAGCCTGCGCAGTGTTCACTTGCGCGGAGACGGATTCGATGCGCGAGGCGTCCGCGATGGCTTGCAAATAATTGTAGCCTACGGCCAGGACCACCAGATCGCGCGCGTCTTTGGCGGTATACTGCGCGGCTTTCAGATTTTGCGCAGCCGCATGCGTGTTATTAATGGCGTTCAGATCGAGCAGGGACTGTGTCAGGTATGCGCGCGAATCGTAATAGCCGAAGGGCCCGATGATGCTTGGAATGCTCACGCCGGGAATCGAGTTAAATCCGAATTCCGCGAGGTCCACTTGCGAACCGTCCACGTAGCTGGTGGTCGTGACATTCGGGAGTAGCGAGCTTAGTTTTTTCCAGCGCTCGCCTCGCGCCGAACCGATGTCCTGTTCGGAAAGCAGCAGTCCCAGATTGGCCTTCAGCCCGCGGTCAATCGCGCCTTGCAGAGAAATCTGGAGCACGCCTGGTTCCAATTTTCCAGGCACGCTGCCTTGAAACGAACTTTGCGCTTGCGGAGCGGCGGGAGCGCTGCTGGTGGAAGTGGAAGAAGACGTGGATTGCGCGGTCACTGGGCCGGCGGCGATCTGCGCCGTCGTTGGAATTGCCGCCAAGGACAGCAGGATGGCACAAAATACGAACGTCGTCGGTCGAGCGATCACGGATTCCTCCTGCCCCGAAAGTTGTAAATTGGATGAAGCGAAGCGTTTCCAAGACTCGGCGAAGTTTCCACAAGGAGTCATAAGTTGGACAAGGCTGATCATGTCTTCAGGCTCCGCGGCCGCTTTCGCGCGGTTCGTGCTTCCGCGGGCAACAGGCTCGGCTGGATCCAGTCCCAAACCTCTTCGGAAGTTTTGCGCAGCGTAGATTCCGGCATGATGGCCCAGCTCATAGTCACGCCCATGAAGATTCTCTGCGTCATGCGCGCCAAGTCAATTGCGGGAATGTCGCGCCTGATTTCGCCGCGTTCCTGAGCTAGCTGGAAAATCTGCGCCAGAATTCGGCGGCCTGCGTGGCTGCGTTTTATCAGCTCCTCGCGGACGGAAGTGCAAGAGGCGTGCGCTGCAAAAATCGCGCGCAGCAGCGCGGCGCTTTTATCGGCCTGGCCCACGGCGTCTCCCACTAATTCCCGGATTACGCCGAGCACGGGCCCTTGCGTGGCGCGCGCTTTCTGGAGTGCGCGCTCCACAGCGGCCGTGCGCTGGCCCCCGAACTCCGCCAAGATATGCTCTTTGGTGGGGAAATAATTGAAAAAGGTCCCCTTTCCTACATCGGCCGCTTCGGTGATGTCCTCCACGGTGGTTTCCAGGAAACCGCGCGCGGCAAAGAGGGCGAGGGCTGCGCGGTACAGTCGATCGCGGGTTTCAGTGCGATGGCGTTCGCGGCGGCCACCGCGCGGGGCGGCTTTGACGGGCGGGGGAGTGAAGGATAGGTGAGCAGTTTTCACGAGGACACTATAACTGACTATAGGGCAAGTCCGACCGATAGTCAACATTGGACGCCGGTCACACGGCGGCCATGTGATTGTCTGCGAGGGGCTGGCAGAACAACAGATCACGCAGCGCAGAAAGAAAAATGCGCCGGAGGCGCGAGCCTCCGGCGCGGGAAGAATGTCGAAGCGGAGCCGCTTACTTCGACAAGTTCTTGGGGCTATGCGCTCGCAAAGTGTCCAGCAAGAGCTTCGCGTCCGGCGTGGGACGAACCGCGTCGCGCAGCACGATATCGCGCGCGGAGATGTCCTTGCCGTAAATGCGCCTGTTGGCGTCGTTGTCAGGGCGCACGGTGGAGCCGGCGAGGGAGATTCCCGCAAAGAGACCGCGGGCGCGCGAGTAAGTGAGCATCTCCGCGCGCAGGGTTACGTCCGTATCCGCTGCGGCGTTTCGCCCCACGGGGCCGGCCGCGACAGAGGCATCGCCGCCGAGCTTGACCTTGCTGGCGAGAATGGCGTTGGCGCCGGCGTCGTTCATCACCAGAATGACGAAGTCCGTCGCCTGGCCGCCCGCTTGCAGTCCGAAGCTGGCGCCTTCGAGAGCCATCATGGCTGGCGCGCTCCACGGACCGCGAAAATGTTCGCCGCCGCGACAGGTCATCACACCGCGGCCGTAGCTCGCGCCTACGATAAATGCGGCCTTGAGCACCGTAGGATAAACGATTACGCAGTTCGCCTTATCTATGAGGCTCTGGGGAATGTTGTCGGGAATATCCATGATCTCTTTCAGAACCGTGCCGGCGCTACGAATGCGGTCTTGATCGGTGGTGGTGTCGTCCGCGTGCGACGACGCGGGGGCGAATATGGTGGGAAGACCAATCAATGCAGCAACAAGCAGGGCCGAGAGGAATTTGCTTTTCATACGATGTACCCTCCTATGGGTGGACCACAATCATATGGATTTTGCGCGCGAATCGCAACCTTTCAGCAGAGGGTCCGGCGCGGGCGCAAAGGATGTCATATAATTTCGACGTTCTTGGTGTATGCGAATGAGGAACAAACTTGCCTTGAAAATTCGACGGGATCTTTTCCGGCGCGCGCGGTGCTGGCGTTGTTCCGCAGCGGGTTTGCTGAGGATTTCTTTGTTCATTTTTGGCGCCGTGGCTGTTGCTATTGCTGGCGCGCAAGCTCAGTCGGGCGCGCCAGCCGCGACTGCGAAGAAAGGATCGGGCGGCGGGCGCGGCGCGAAGCCGCGGGCTGATGTGGCGCGGTTTCGTGCGCGCGTGGATGCCGCGTTGAGTGAAGCGCACGCGCAGAAAGCGCTGTGGGGCATCCTGGTGACGGATCGCGACACGGGCGAAACATTGTACGAGCTCAACGCCGATCGGTTTTTTACTCCGGCGTCGAACGCGAAAATTGTCACCACGTCTCTGGCGATGGCGATGCTTGGTCCGACGTATCAATTTCGCACTACGCTGGAATCCGCGGGGCGGCTGGGTGACGATGGGCGCTTGCTGGGCGATCTGGTCTTCGTGGGACGCGGCGATCCGGATCTTTCGAACCGGAAATTTCCTTACGCCGGAAAAGTGGAGCGCGACGGGCCAGCCGAAAAAGTTCTAGCGCAGATGGCCGATGACGCCATTGCCAAGGGCCTGAAAGAGATTGACGGCGATATCGTCGCGGACGACAGCTACTATCCTTACGATCCTTATCCGCCGGGATGGAGCGTGGGCGATTTGTTTTTCACTTTTGGCGCGCCAGTGAGCGCCATTGCCTTCAACGACAATTCCATATCCGTGGAGGTTAGCCCGGGCCTTCACGTGGGCGATCCTGCCAGCGTTAGTGTTGAACCGGCTGCGGCAATTGGGACGTTTGGCCATGAGCTGACGACCGGACCGGCCGACGGCAAGCCGGAATTTGACGTGGTGCGCGAGCCGGGTCCGCAATTTCTCTTGCTGCGCGGCTCTATTCCGTTGGGACACGCGCCGATGATACTGGATCTGGCGATGCCGGACCCGGCGGAAACGACGGCGCTTGCGCTGAAACAAATTTTCGAATCGCGTGGAGTACGGGTCACTGGAGCGATTCAGGTGCGGCACGCGCCGCCTCCGGAAATTTATCCGGACGCGCCCGTGGTGCTGGGCCCGGCGCCGGTGCCGCGTGCTCCGGACACGATTGTGTTCGCGGTACATATTTCGCCGACGCTTTCCGAGATCGTGCGCGTGACGAATAAAGTGAGCCAGAATTTGCACGCCGAATTATTGTTGCGCGCGGTGGCGCACGAGAAAAAGGGATTTGGAGTTACGGATGCAGGGATTTGGGTGGAGCAGGATTTTCTAAAGACGGTGGGCGTCGCGGATGGCGACGTGGTTTTTACGGATGGGTCTGGACTTTCGCGCGACGATCTGGTGACGCCGCGAGCTGTGGTGCAACTTTTGCATTACGACGCCTTGCAGGCATGGGGCGCGGACTACATTGGCACATTTCCGACGGCCGGTGTGGATGGCACGCTCGAAACGCGGCTGAAGGATACCGTCGCGTCCGGCCGGATCGAGGCTAAGACAGGGGCGCTCGATCACGTGCGGGCAATTTCCGGATTCGCCACTACGTTGCGTGGCGAGCGATTGATTTTTGCGATTTTTGGGAACAACAATCCACAGCGAGGGCATGACGCTACCGTGGCGGCCGATGCGATCGCTGTCGCGATGGTCGAACTTCTCGGCTCGCCTCCGCCGGCGGAGCACAAGAAAAAGAAATAAAGGCGTGCGCGATGGTCGGCCGCCGGGTTTGCTGTGGCGGTCGCGCGGCGTTAGGCAAAGCGCTGGATGCTGGTCCGCGTTGGCGCGCTGATTTCCCACAGGCAACCGGGCTACAATAACTCGATCACCTAATTATTGCGTTGAGGGATTCGTGTCGCGCTCAGCAGCTCAAGTTCTGGAATTCGATCAACTGAAAGAGATTGTCGGCGGCTACACCACTTGTGCGCCGGGACGCCGCGCGATCGGGGCTTTGGCTCTGCTGGACGATGTTGGGGCGCTCGATGCGGAATTCGTACTGGTGGCCGAAGCGGCTGGTTATTTGCGCGCGGGGTCCGAGCTTGGCTTCGGCTCGTTTGCGGATCCTGAGCAGTGGCTTGCGCGACTGGTTGTTCCCGCCGCGGTGCTCTCTGTGGCCGAATTTCTGGATGCGAGTTCGTTGATGGAGATTGCGAGTTCCTTGCGCCAGGTATTTAAAGCCGACGCCGCGAAGTATCCGCAGCTTGCGGCGTGTGCGGCGGCGCTCGGCGATTTTCGGCATCTGGCGACGGCGATTCGGCGCGCGATTTTGCCGAATGGTGAAATCAGCGATGACGCCTCGCCGCAACTTCGGCGCATTCGCACGGGCGTCGCACAAGGGCGCGCGACGATTCGGCGTTCACTCGAAAGCATTCTGCGCGCGCGCGGCGAGCCTACCGGAGAGGATTACGTCACTCTGCGTAATGACCGCTTCGTGATTCCGGTGCGCGCAGCGGAACGGCGCGGCGTGCCGGGTGTGGTGCACGGCGCGAGCGCCACGGGACAGACGGTGTTCGTCGAGCCGCTGGAAGCGATTGATCTGAATAACCGGCTGGTGCAGCTTTCCGAAGAAGAGCTAGTGGAAATTTCGCGAATCCTGACGGAACTTACCGATCGGCTGCGAGCGGATCGCGGCCCGCTGGCCGCGGCAGCAGCACAGATTGCGCATCTGGATTCTATTTTCGCGCGCGCGCGATTTGCTCGCGAGATTGATTGCGTGATGCCGGTGTTTCAGGCGGACAATTCGCTGCGTTTGGATTCCGCGCGGAATCCGGTGCTGGAAGCGAAGCTGCGACTGCTGGGGCGGAAGGCTGTGCCGCTGTCGCTCGCGCTGGGCGGCGATGAAACGGTGATGGTGATCAGCGGGCCGAACACTGGCGGGAAGACGGTAGCGCTGAAATCGGTGGGACTGGCGGCGCTTTCGGCACAGTCCGGGATTCCGGTGGCTGCGGAACGCGCCGAGATGCCGATTTTCGATCACGTGCTCGCGGATATTGGGGACGAACAGTCCATCGCCGCCGATCTTTCTACATTTTCCGCGCATATCGTGAATTTGAAAGCGATGCTGGACGTGGCGACGGAACGCTCGCTGATTCTGGTGGACGAGATGGGAACCGGCACGGCGCCGGAGGAAGGCGCGGCGCTCGCGGTTGCGCTGCTCGAGGAATTTCGCGCGAGGCATTCGCTGACGATTGCCACGACGCATCATGACCGGCTGAAGTCTTACGCATCGACTACGCCCGGTATCGTGAATGCAGCGATGGAATTCGACGAAGAAAATCTGCGGCCGACTTATCGGTTGCTGGTGGGCGTTCCGGGCACATCCAGCGGGATCGAAATTGCGCGGCGGCTCGGATTGCCCGAGCGAGTGGTGGAGCACGCGCGCGCGAGCCTGACGCCTGAATCGCGTGAGGCGCGCGACCTGATTGCTTACCTGCATCGCAGCCGCGACGAAATGGAGCAAATCAAGCGGCAGTCGCGCGAGGAATTGGCGCAACTGGAAGCCGAGCGGCGCTTGCTGCAAACGGAATGGGTAGAGCGGCAGAAAAGGCGCATCGCCGAGCTGGAGCGAAATTTTCAGGAGACGCAGAAGCGACTGGAAGCGGAAGTGGCGCGGGTCACTGCGGATATCCATGACCGCACTTTGCGCGCGCAGATCGAAAAACAGTCGGGCAAGCGGCTGGGAAAAATTGGGGCGGATGCTCGTGCTGACACGAACGCGGCGGTGGTTGAGACGTTGGCTGGTTCGCAGGCGGATCTGGGCGTTGCGGCTCCGGTGGCGGGAAAACCTATGGCGCCGGAATTACTTTCGTCTGGGCAGCGCGTTCTGGTGAAAAATTTCAAGCAGCCGGTGATTTTCCGGCGTCATGATGGCCGCAATGCGGAGATTGAAGCGGGGCCGTTGCGAATGCGGATTCCGCTGAGCGATGTGCTGTCGATCGCAGACGACGCGCAGGCGCCGAAGTCTGGTTCGGTTGGACCGGGGCGCGCTTCTGGCGTCACGGTGCACGCGCAACCGAGCGACGAACCGGCCGGCGATGAAATCAATGTGATCGGATGCACCGTGGAGGAAGCCACGAATCGCGTGGACAAATACATTGATGAAGCCGCGCTGGCGGGGAAACCGTCGGTGCGCATCATTCACGGCCATGGGATGGGTGCGCTGCGTCGCGGGCTCGCGAAATTCTTGACCGAGCATCCACTCGTCGAAAGTATCCATCACGAAGCCGCGGATCGTGGCGGAGAGGCCATCACGATCGCAGAACTCCGTGGATGAACCTGCAAAAAGGGAAGAAGTGGGTCGATAGAAATCTCTTGTGGCTGGGAAGGTGGAATATGGTGAGACTGCAGCGCCTCCTGTTGGTCGGCGTGCTGTTTAGCGTGTTGTCTGGTTCGTGGTGCGGGGGAAATGAGTCAATCTTACGCGCGGATGCTTGTCGCGCATCCGCATTGGAGATATATGAAGCTGAGATTCTTGTCTATTTTCTTCCGGTGGCACAATCCGCCCGAAAGGCGGGATGGCAGATTGGATGGGAACTTCAAACAAACCCCAAGCTCAATCAGAAGGATTTTTTTGTTTTTTATGTTTACAACTCCACTCGTCCTTCGAACGGATCGATAACGCTTGGATATTTCGCCGTCAACAAACACACCGCAGAAGTTCTGGACACGAGCGCCGACGGCGCAGTGAATTCTGACGATCTCGGTGGCATTCAACGGATTCTTCGAAAGGCCCATTGCATTGATGAGTCCGTCATTAAGGCTTATAGTTCGGCAAAACCGGGTGGTTTGTGAACGGGATAATCGCGCAATACGTCTGAAGGATCAAGACGATTACGATAAGCTTCAATTGGATTAGACACGTTTGATGGAGTAAATGGCGGAAGCGGGATCATTCGCGGATCGGGTTAAGCAGCAGGCGGACATTGTTCGCGTGATTGGCGAATACGTGCGCTTGAAGAAGAGCGGGCAGAATTTCAGCGGGTTGTGCCCGTTCCATCAGGAGAAGACGCCGTCGTTCAGCGTTAGCGCGGTGAAGCAGATGTATTACTGCTTCGGGTGCGGCAAGGGCGGCGACGTTTTTCAGTTTGTGATGGAAATGGACAAGGCGCCGTTTCCGGAGGCGGTGCGCACCGTTGCGGAAAAATGCGGGATCGCGATTCCTAAGCCGCGGGAGCGTTCGCCCGAAGAGCGCAAGGAGAATCAGCAGCGTTCCGCGCTGGTGGATATGCACCGGGAAGCGGCGGCGTTTTTTGCGCGGCACTTGCTGCAGACGCCGGAAGGCAAAGTGGCGTACGCGTACCTGGAAGAACGCGGGCTGAATCACGACGCGGTGACGCGTTTTGAGTTGGGATTCGCACCGTCAGCGGGCGATGCTTTGGCTCGTTTTCTGAAACAAAAATATCCGGAAAACATTCTGGAAGTTTCGGGGCTTGTGGGGCGCGACCAGAGCGGGCGATTTTACGATCGGTTTCGCCGCCGCATCATGTTTCCTATTTCGAATGAAGCAGGGAAGGTAATCGCCTTCGGCGGGCGCGCGATGGGCGACGACATGCCGAAATACATGAATTCGCCGGAGACGCCGATTTATTCCAAAAGCGGCGTGTTGTATCACCTGGACCGCGCGAAAGAAGCGCTGCGGCAGAGCGATTTCGCGGTTCTAGTCGAGGGGTACATGGATGCGATTGCGGTGGCGCGCGCGGGCGTGGGCAACGTTGTGGCGAGTTGCGGCACCAGCCTTGCGGAGCCACAGACGAAATTGCTTTCGCGGTTCACGCAACGAATCGTGGTGAACTACGATCCGGACACGGCGGGCCAAGCGGCGACGGAGCGTTCGCTGGTGCTGCTACTCGAGAAAGAGTTTGATGTGCGTGTTTTGGCGCTGCCCGGCGGCGCCGATCCGGACAAATTTATCAAGGAACAGGGCGTCGAAGCTTATAAAAAATTGCTCACCCAGGCGCCGCCGTATCTGGATTATCTGATCGGCCGCGCGCGACTGATGGACCGGACCACGGCCGCGGGAAAAGTGGCTGCGCTGAATTTTCTGATGCCTTACGTGCAGCGGCTGCCGAACCGGCTGCTGCGTTCGGGCTGGGCAACGCGCATCGCTTCGGAATTGCGCGTGGATGAGCCGGTGCTGCGCGCGGCGTTGCGTCGCGCGGCGGACGAGCGACGCAGCGAAGTGAAGCCCAAGGCCGAGCTACTGACGCCCGCGGTGAAGCGCGCCGAGCGCCAGCTAATCCGCATGCTGTTCGAAGCGGTGGAATTCCGCGAGAAGTTGGCGCACGAAATTGCGTCCGCGGATTTGCATCGCGGCCTGGAGACGCGAAACATATTCGAGGCGCTGGTGGTGGCCATCGCGACGGGCCAAAAACTGGACGCCGCTGCCGTCGCCGCGACGCTCGATGACAAAGACCGCCGGCTGTTCTTTGAGATTCTTTTTGAAGCGCTGCCGGAAGGCACTTGGGAAGACGCGG
>Ga0182024_10023484_pt1 | contig 11037 bp, 14 predicted proteins | sample P32metaG_FD_120480 | JGI IMG/M metagenome (GOLD analysis project Ga0182024, IMG submission 120480) | Permafrost microbial communities from Stordalen Mire, Sweden - P3-2 metaG (Illumina Assembly) | ecosystem: Environmental > Terrestrial > Soil > Wetlands > Permafrost | place: Sweden: Stordalen... | reverse complement strand
GGAATGAGCGGCCGGGATCTCAAGCAGCTCGCGCAGTCCGTTCGCGCAATTGCTTACCCCGCAGAACCCACGCCGGAACACTTCCTCGAATCGATTGCATCCACGAGAAAGTCGCACAACACGAGAGTGGACAGCAAGGCCGGCTGGGAGACGCTGGTGCTCGACAACGCAATTCTCGACCGCCTCAAGCTAATCTGTGTGTTGCTTCGCGATGCAGAGAAGTGGCAGACGCAGGGAGTCTCTATTCCCAGGAGCCTCTTGTTGGCAGGTCAATCCGGCGTGGGAAAGACGCAAGTTGCCCGGACGCTCGCCAACGAAAGCGGGCTGGCTTTTCTGGCAGCCACCACGGCCGATGTAAAAGCCAACTATCTTGGGCAGAGTGGCAACAGGGTGAGAATGCTGTTCGAGCGCGCGCGGTCGAGTGCACCGGCGATTCTGTTTCTGGATGAATTGGACGTCATCGCGCCTGACCGTGCGGCGACTGGCGGAAGTGACCAGTTGACGGATGAGATCGTCGGCCAACTTCTCCAGGAGATGGACGGCATTGCCGCCCGCGACAGTCATGTCTTCCTTGTTGCCGCCAGCAATCACATCGAGCGAATCGATGCCGCAGTCCGCAGCCGATTCCAGGAGAGGCTGGTCATCCCGCTGCCCGACCAGCAGGCCCGCGTTCGGCTGCTCACCAACCTGTTGACGGGAAAGAAGATAGGATTTTCTTTGAACGACGGCGCCGTTCTGCTGGCAGACCAGACCATGGATCGGGCATTGAGTGGGCGCGACCTCGAAGGCTGGGTCCAAGCTGCGGAACAGAAGGCTCTGCTCCGGGCCTTGCGGGATGGTGGCCCGGAGAACTTCGCCATCGGGCTGGAGGACTTTGGGGAGCAGTTTCAGATGCAGTGAGCCGGCTTGTACCCAATTCGTCATTGTGACGGTATTATGATGTGATTTACGTGTAATTTATCCACAATCGTGCGATACTCACCGTAGAGGCCATTACGAGGAGGGCTGCCATGGCAACAGCATCGCAACCGAGACCCGATCTTTTCGCACATCGGGAGGCTCTGCGGCTTCCTGCAACTGCGGTCGTCGCGAAGTTGGTGGAGATCGTCGGGCGCAAGCTCACCGCCTATATAGGTGGAGTGAAGGATGCGCGTGCGGTGGACCGCTGGATCGCCGGCGGCGAGATCTACGGGGATGCCGAAGCGCGTCTCCGATTTGCCTTTCAGGTGGTGCGGACCTTGTCCGAGCATGATTCCCCCGGTGTAGTGCAGGCTTGGCTAACCGGTGTGAATCCTGAGCTTGGCGACCGCGTTCCGCTACGTTTGCTGCGCGAGAGTGAAATCGATGCGGTTGCACCCGCAATCCTGAGTGCCGCACGCGCATTCCTGGCCGGAGCATAAGCCGATAGGCAGGTTCTTCGTCATCGAATCTCCTGTATGGGAGCCGAAGTTAAAGTCAAGCATAACTAACTTGACATTTACGTCAAACAAAACTATTCTGTTTTGTGTAGCGTGGAAGACAACTATGGCACCGATCCCGGCTTTTGAACCTGACGGACTCCTGCCAACGGGCGACTATGAAGTGTCGTTCGACCAATTGCGCGAGTCAGCCTTGGTCCTCGGTCCTGGCGAATCCGTACGCTATCCCAATTGGGATCACGCTTGGCGGTTGCGTCTCGTTGACAACCTTGAAATTCTGACGCGACAGTTGTGGCAGGTGGGCATCCGAGAGATTTACGCAGATGGCTCCTTCGCCGAGGACAAAGATCACCCCAACGACATCGACGGCTATTTTGTGTGTGATCTCCTCCAACTCAGCAGCGGCGAATTGACGCGCCAGCTAAATCTGATTGACCCGTTCAAGGTGTGGACCTGGGAACCTGCGTCAAGGAAGCCTTATCGAGGCTATCCGAAGAAGCAACTCCCGATGTGGCACCGCTATCGAATCGAGTTATACCCGCATATCCCCGGCATGGGCATCGGTTGTGGAATCTTCGACCGGTATGGCAACGAGTTGGAGTTTCCATCTGCATTTCGACAATCGCGCCGCGACGGCAAGTCCAGAGGGACAGTGAAGATCAAATATGGGGGCAGCCATGATTCGCAATGAGACGGAATACCAGGAAGCTTCAGAGCGCCTAACTCAGGAGCGGCAACGCCTCGCCGAGCATAAGACCAGGCTGAAGACTGCTGGTCTGGCGGAAGAAGAGATCAAGCGAGTGATCGACCCCTTCGAGTCTTTCCACCTTCAACTCAAGGAAGAAGTGGAGAGCTACGAGAAGCTGAAACGCGGAGAGTTTGGCGAGCTTGACAACCTTCGCGGGTTGGGGCACCTGCTGATCTCGATTCGCATTGCTCAGGGACTCTCGCAAAGAGACCTGGCCAAGAGGCTCAATGTTCATGAATCCCAGGTATCCAGAGATGAGCGGAACGAATATTTTGGCATAACTCTGGAGCGAGCAATCCGGCTGCTTGATGCGCTCAATGTGAAGTTGCATACCCAGGTTGAGATCGTGCATGATCGGGAAGCTGCGGTTGCCTGATTATCCAAGTTACCTCAAAGCTCCGTGTCTCTATAAATATAAGTTATGCTCCAAGCCGCAAGCGAAGATCAGCTTGCGTTTGACAGTCGGCGTCCCTTCCCCACGCAACTGCATCCGCAGTTGCGCATTCTCAGATTTCATCCCAACTGTGCCTTGAACCATAACTTGGCATCGGGTTGAAGCATAAAGCGGCACCAATGTGCTTGTATCCCCTTCAGATCAGCCCGTGTCCTCATGGGCGGCAAGCCTCGTTTGAACCATAAAGTGGCACTAAGTACAGAAGAGAAGCATAAAGCGGCAGTAAGTGCAATTACCGTCGCGAGCGATTCCAAGGTTATCTGCTCCCGTCGGCGCGAACAGAGAAAATGTGCCCCACTGGGCGATACCTGTATGGAACCAATTCAGCCAGCTTTTTATAGACCGACGTTTGCAGTGCGGTCATCACATGACTGCGCCGGCCGCGCTCACTTTCGGAAGCATAACCTGGCACTCAGTGCCATTTTATGGTTCAAGTTACACCAACTTTCGTCAGAGAGAAGGAGAATCGATGGCACGAAGTGTCGCGAAATTGAAGATGGGATTCTACCCGCTCCCGGAGAGCGAAGGCAGGAAACTCCGAGCGCTTCTTACCTTCACAGGGCCCGCATCAGTAGTCGATCCGTGCGTGGGTCAAGGCACGGCGCTCAACCTGCTTACTCAAGGTGCGGATGTGCGCCGCTACGGGGTTGAACTTGATGCAGAGCGGGCACTGGCAGCAAGCGCCAAAGGCATCGAAACGATCCAGGGCAATACGTTTGACGCCGTTGCCAAGCCTGAATCCTTCTCGCTGTTGTATCTGAATCCGCCCTACGACTCCGAAATCGGCTCGGTTGGAAACAGCCGCATGGAGCGCCTGTTTCTCGAACACACCTTCCGCTGGCTGGTGATGGATGGTGTGCTGGTGCTGGTTATCCCGTTCGAGCGCCTGCACGAGTGCGCCGGGATATTGAGTTCGCACTTCACCAGACTGAACATCCTTTGCATGACCGATGAAGAGTCGGTCCGCTTCCGGCAGATCGCAGTGCTCGGAGTTCGCCGCAATGTGCGTGGTGTCGCTGTCGAGGAGGCGAGACGTCAACTCCAGCGCATCAGCCCGTATGGCAGCATTCAAGCGTTGCCGGAGTTGGCGCCGGAAGCGTGCGAACCATATCCTGTTCCCCCGACAGGCGAGGCCGCACTGACCTATCGCGGGCTGCCATACGATCTGCTCGAAGACTTGCTCCCGCTGTCGGGTGCATGGAAGCAAATGTTGCCGTTTGTGATGCCGCGCGAGGACGTTGCAACAGGGCGTCCAATCACGCCGCTGCATGGAGGCCATGTGGGGCTGTTGTGTACGGCGGGGTTGTTGAATGGGGTCTTCGGCCAGGGCGATGACCGGCACATCGCGCGATGGAGATCGGTCAAGCATGTGACCACCTTTGTCGAGGAAGACGGCGATGAGCAGATCATCCATCACCGGGAACGGTGGGCCAACGAACTGCGATTGGTCTATGCCGACGGCAGAACCCTGAAGCTGACCGAGACGCCGGCGAAGCCGGAAGGAGAAGCCGATGCAGAATGCGCACCTGAGGCTCGGGTTGCTTGAATATCATCGCATGACCGAGAAGACCTCGACCCGCATTCGGCTGCGGGTTGACCGCTACATTGGGGAAGACGAACAGGCGCACCTCATCAGCGTCTTCGGCAACGATTCCGATGTTGGCGCGATCACGGCGGCGGTTCACGAGAAGGCCACGTTCACGCTGATCTTCCCGGATGGTGAAGTGAAGGAGATCTCTCTCGGCGAACACGCCTCCTGCTACAAAGGAGCCGTGAGCTTGTCAGACCGGAAGCATCCCGTGCGCCACCTGGTGGCTGTCTCGGAGGAACTGTACACCAATGGCGGCGTTGGGCGGACGATATTGCTTCAATACGAGCGGGATCAAGCCTGGGCGACGCTGGTGAGCTTTCTCGGACTACCAGCCGAGCCGTCGTGGGCCGATCATGTCCTCGGCGTTGTCGAGACGGAAGAACGCATTAAGCCGCTCGATGGCATTGGCTTCCAGCCAGTGCTGATCTCTGCGACGACTGAGGAAGTGCTTGATTGGATCGGAGAAGGCTTGCGTTCAAAGGCATTGATCTTTCCGAAGGAAAATGGCTCGATCATCTGGCCAAACCGCTCATGGCAACAAGCCATAAGCGCTGAGTTGCTTGCTGCTTGACATCACATTTCCTTTAACAACCCCACCGGACATCCTCATCAAGACTCCGCGAGGCATCTCTATGGAGACTACCTTTGACTATCTGCGCGCCCACGCGATCGAACTCGGCTCGCGCATTCTCGAAACCTATCCTCCGCTTCAGAGCACGAAGGATCCTGTTGCGCCGCGCATTGCAACGCTTCTGCGGAAGGCGTTACCCGCCCAAGCGCTTGCCATCACAGGCACGACGAAGTATCTTCGCAAAGCCAAGGCAGCGCGAATTGTCGCTGAGTGCGGGGCCGGCAAGACATATATGGCGCTGGGCGCGATCCATGTGTTGGCGGAGGGGAGGCCCAGCACAACGTTGGTGATGTGCCCTTCGCACATCACGCACAAGTGGGCGCGGGAGGCTCTGCTCACCGTGCCACGCGCCAGGACCTTTCTGATCGAGGACATGCGCAACGGCGGTGAACCCAAGAAGCCGCACGGCATCTGCGAAGTCAAGTTGCGCAAGGGCCGGATCATATATGAAGGGCTGCGCCTGTCTCTCGCCGAACTGCGGTGCATGGGCCGCAAGGAGTGGCGCAAGCGTTGCTCCGCTCCAGCCTTCTTCATCACCGGAAAGGACAAGGGGAAGCTGGGTTACTACTGGGAGCACGTGTACCTCAAGGCGAAGTCCGGGCCGAATCTCGGCGGTGTCATCAATCCCGACAGCGGTGCTGCGATCATGGACTCGGAGCGGCAGAAGCTCACCCATCTCGACTTCGTCGACAAGATCAAGCTCTTTGAATCTCTGATTCTGCCGCAGGGGGGAACAACCCGCTTCTCCGCTCTCTGGCAGGCCGATCGCGAGCGCATTCAACGCATGGCGCCAATTGAGTACATTGGCCGTTACATGGGCGGATGGTTCGACTTTGCCATCGCGGATGAGCTGCACCAGTTGGCTGGCGACACGGCCCAGGGAAATGGCCTAGGCGTGCTTGGACGAGCGGCAAAGAGGCTGATCGCTCTCACCGGCACATTGATGGGCGGATACGCTGACGATCTGTTCAACATCTTCTACCGTATGGAGCCGCACACGATGGCTGCCGAGGGTTTTGCGTATGGAGGCCAGGGACGGCGCGACTTCCAGCAGCAGTACGGCGTACTCGAAACCATCGAGAAGGTGCGGGACACGGACAACGCCTGCTCACGGGCGACGAAGAGGACGATCCAGGTTCTAAAGAAGCCGGGCGCGTCGCCGATGCTGTTCGGCAAGTTCCTGATGACCACGACGGCGTTCCTGTCGCTCGAAGACATTGCGGACAACCTGCCGAGATACGACGAGAGCGTGCTTTCAGTCGAGATGGACGAGGAACACGCCAAGGCCTACGAAGAACTCGAAGAGGATATCAGGGCTGCGATGCGGGCGCATCGGGGCAACAAGAGCTTGATGAGCATTCTGCTCAACACGCTTCTACTCTATCCCGACCATCCTTATGGCTTCGAGGACATCTGGGCGCGGGCCTTTGACCCGCAGACGAAAGAGTATGTGCGGTTCCTGGTGACGACGCCGCAGAACCTTAAGGAGGACTGTCTCTATGCGAAGGAACGCGCGCTCGTCGCGGACATTCGGGAGGAACTTCGGCAGGGGCGGCGCTGCCAGGTATATGCGACTTACACCGGCGAGAAGGATGTCACGCTGCGGCTGGAGTCTGTGCTCAGGCAGGCCGGATTTCGGGTTGCCGTGCTGCGCTCTTCGGTTGCAACGGACAAGCGCGAGGAGTGGTACGAACGGCAACTGAAGGCTGGAGTTGAAGTCGTGATCTGCCACCCGAAGCTGGTGGAGACGGGTCTTGACCTGTTGGCCTTTCCGACGCTCTACTTCTACGAGACTGGCTATTCCCTCCATACGTTGCGGCAGGCCAGTCGCCGTTCATGGCGCATCGGCCAGCGGCACGCGGTGCGCGTGAAGTTCGTCACCTATGCGGGTACGATGCAGGAGACCTGCCTCCGTCTGATGGGCAAGAAGATGCTTGTCGCGCTGATGATGGAGGGCAAGTTCTCCGGCGAGGGGTTGCAATCGCTCGACACCGACGAGGATCTGATGAGCGCCATGGCGCGCGAGTTGGTCGAGAAGGCAGGAGTCGGGGCAAGTGCAGATCAAATGTGGCGTGAATTAGAGAGAGAACGGGAGCGGGTGTTGCCGCAGCCGCCCGCGGTGAAGGTTGAAGAAGATGACAATCCAGTATTCGACCTGTCCGCCACCGAACCCATCGGTCCATCAGATGAACGGACTAGCATTCACATTGTTGAACCTCCTGCAAGCGTAAAGGTCCGGAAGAAGTCCTCGCCGTGGTCAACGGGATCATCGCCTGCTGTGCAGCTCAGCCTCTTCGGTTGAAGCTGCGCACTGCATTCCATTCCTTCCATTTTCTGATCCTTGAAATCCTTGAGGAGAACTGCATGTCAAACGAAGATCGTCGCTCCCGGACGGTTGTTGAGTGGGTGCTGGCATTGCTCGAAGAGAGGTTTCCCTGGCTCGGCAACGACAAGGACGAACCAGTCAGCGGGGCCAATACTGTCGATGAGTTGGCTGAGTTGCATCGAAGCCTGATCGAACAGCGCGATGCGAAGGCTCGTAACGAACAGCGCACAGATCTGTAATCGGCCGTGTGCCGCAGTTGCAATAGAGAGAGACGAGCCAACTTCTTGTTCATGGCTCTTCCCAATGACTGCGAACGGTGCTAGCGTAGCCAATGGAAGAATCGTTCCAGCGATGCCGGCGACAGCCGGTTCGCAATCAAAGGCAAGAAAAAGGGTCGGCGCGAGCTGGCCCTCTTTCTTGGTGGAGACATTCCATGCCGAAAGGACCGTTCCTTCCTTCGGAGTTTGTGCCCACGAAGTTCTCGACGGCGCAAGACAAGGCAGACTTCGGAAATACGTTTTTGCACTTCATTGAATCAGAGTGGGCGCGAACCGCCTTTTCCAAGAGCTTCTACAACCGCCTCTCGATGTGCTTCTCGCATATAGCTCATTACGATGCCGCGGGATTTTATGAAACGTGGTTCACGTCGGATGGCGACCGGCTGCGCTTCTTGCGTCACGCACTCGTCTGGCCGTGCTGGGGCGATCCGGAGTACACCTTTTGCGATGTCGAACGCGCCATCCAGCAAGAGATTCGCAAGCGCAACTATCTTGCTCGTTATGAACTGCGAGCCGCCGAGTCCGTGCGCTCCCGTGAAATGGAGACGCTCAAGCGTCTTGAGACGAAGTATCGAACGGTCGCCAACCGTCAGCTAGACGAAGGACCGGATTGCTCGGCCCCTTCATCCCCTGCTCCAGAGGTCGCACAGAGCACTAGGTTGCCCGTGCAAGCCAGCCTCTTCTGAAGGCAGCAGGCTATCACTCTTTGCCCGAAATCAAACCATGACGATCCACAAGGAGAAACAGACCAATGGCCAGTCTCAAAGCAGAAGTTCTGTTGCGTGAATTCAATTACAACGGCGTTCGCATTCCAGATCCGGCGCCGCAGATGAGCGTCGAGCAGGTTCGCGACCTGCTCACGCCTACCTATCCAGAGATCGCGACCGCAACCCTCACCGGTCCGGAAGATACCGGGACTACGCTGCGCTACACCTTCAGCCGTGCCATCGGGTCGAAGGGGTGAGCCGTGCACACCTCCACAATATCGAAAGAAGAACTGGTGGAGCTGTTCCTCAAGAAGGCCGCGGAACCGCCTCCGGAAGCCAATCTCATTCTGGCGAGGCATCTCCAATGCAGAGAATCCCGCGATCTCGCACAAGCCGTCGCAGAGGCAATCCGGCAGTATGTAGCTCCGGGGAGCTGCCGGCTTCCAACCCCATCGGAGCTGCTTCCACCTCTGGGATAACGACGCTCGCTCCAGACTTTGGCCAGGCATTGCCGTCGCTCGCAGATGTTCGCGCCGAGTATAGCCACGAGGTTAACGCTGAACTGGTCTATGAACTATGCGCCGCTTTGGTGCGCGAGGGGCTTGGAACTGCGGAGACCTGGAAGAAGTCTGGCGGCAATGCACTTACATTTGCCCAGCAAGCCATGATGAGCGGCATTGGCGCGGGGCGCGGTGATCTGATTCAGCGCAACGTCGAGTACCACCTTGAAGTGAGCGATCAACTCGGCCGCGCGGGAAGCGATGCGGAGCTCGAAAGTGGGCAACTCGCTGTAACCGTCGAGTGTGGTGGATCGGGCTATTTCAAGATTGGCCCGGCAATCGATGCGTTGGAGGCGGAGGCGGAGGGATTGGGTGCGGCGTTTTATTGGGCGCTGACCTTGGCACTTTATCGCGTGATGCGGATCTACAACCATGACGATGCGCTCATGTACGAGGAGCGGATGCGGGATTATGCTGCCGAAGACGAAGAAGAGAACCGCGGCCAGTATGAGTTTCCTGAGGTCGAAAAGGCGTTGCCGGAGTGCATCCAGAAAACACTGAAGCGCGAATGCCCTGATTGGAAGATGCGCGACCGCGATCTGCTGCGCAGGTTTCGCAATGGCAAATTCAGTTCGTGGTTCGAGAGATTGCGGCGCATTCAGCGACTCTCGCGGCTTCCCATCAAGCAGTCGCGTGACTACCTCGAACTTGGTTATTACGACGATCCTCCATTGCCATCCCTGCTTGTCACCTTCAAAGAGCATGACGCCATCACCGCCTGCTTCGACGAAGAGGGCCAATACATGATGGAAGGCACGGCTGAGCCGACCGTGTACGTTGTCTTTTCGCCGCGCAAGCCGGATCAAGTCCGACACGCGATGCGAGTAGTTGATCGCTTCGTTGCGCTTAACTGCGAACTCTTCCAATTGGTCGAAGTGATTCAGGAGTGGGAAAAGAGCCATGCAGGTAAATCTGTCAATCGGTGAAAACCATCGCTTTGAGTTGCAAGAGGCCTTGCTGATTTATCGCGACCGGCAGAGCAGTTTCATCACCCGGCACGACTTGACTGCCCGCAAGGATGCGCCACCCACTCTCGGCCCGGCGCAACCGCTTACTGTGGCATTCATCGAGTCACTGATGCGCTCCCTCAGCGGCAGTGTGCAGGCGGAGGTGCTGCCGGCCAACATCCTTGCCAAGGCTGATCGCATGATCGTCTGGTGGACTCCGGCAAAACGTCGGCAAATGTTCTACGAGAACTCCGAAGGCAACGCGGCGGAGCTGAACGGCCGCATCTTCCCTCAGCCCCCTCTAGTGTGGAAGGTATCGAATCAAGAACTCATCATTCGGGCGATCACCGAGAATAAGCGGCCAGATTGCTCAACTAGACTCGCCGTCGCGCCCTTCTGGAATCTCTCGGATGACGGGCATGTCTGCACGGGCACGATGCGCCGCCCGGACTCGGCGTCGGTGGCGGCAATTCCAGCCTGGGAACGTGGCTTCTACGAGAGCGCCTTCACGCATGCCAATGTTGGGCGTCTGACGCGCCACGAAGGCGGATTCGATGGGCTGTGGAGCGGCCTTGCCGGAAAGCGCAGTCGCTTTCCACTCGAAACTCTCATTGCATTGCCTCAGACGGTCTCGCAGTTTGTGCGCGGAGAGAGAAACTGATATGCGCCTTGAGCACAAGATTCCAAGCGATCTGTTGGGCCAGAAGCCGGTGCGCGTCCTGGTTGTCGGCGCGGGCGGAACCGGCAGCGCAATTGTCATGGGCTTGCCGTATCTCGACCAGGCGATGCGGGTCTGGGGGCGATCATCTGGCCTCGAAGTGGTCATGATGGACGCTGATACCGTCTCTGAGATGAACTGCGTACGCCAACCTTTCTCAGTCTCCGACATCGGGCAGAACAAGGCGACCGTTCTGATCAATCGCATCAACCTGTTCTGGGGAACGCGGTGGCGGGCCGAGCCGACACACTTCGACGAACGAACGCTTGATCGGATCAATGACAGGTCCGTCGATCTGCTGATCGGCTGCGTAGACACGCGCGCGGCGCGGCGCGTCATCGCGCGTGCGTTGACCAAAGTACGATGCCGCGCAGCATATTGGCTCGATCTCGGCAACAATGCCGCCAGCGGCCAGTTCGTTCTCGGCCAGCCATTGAACGCGCGCAATCGCAGGAAAGCCGCCCGGCTGCGCACCGTCAGTGAGCTTTATCCGGAGATCATCGACGCCGAGGCTGGTGAAGACCCGCTGCCCAGTTGCTCCGCCGCTGAGGCGTTGGACCGCCAGTAGCATTTCATCAATCAGACTCTGGCGTCGAGCGCGCTGGCCATGCTGGCCCATCTCTTCCGCTATGGAAAGTTATCGCACCACGGCGGTTTCT